>Ga0187815_10001245_pt1 | contig 12063 bp, 12 predicted proteins | sample NC_S_5_FD_132962 | JGI IMG/M metagenome (GOLD analysis project Ga0187815, IMG submission 132962) | Wetland sediment microbial communities from Neuse River Estuary, North Carolina, USA - ASW-S_5 | ecosystem: Environmental > Aquatic > Freshwater > Wetlands > Sediment | place: USA: North Carolina...
AGGTAGCACCACAGCAGCAATTCGCCGCCCGGAAGCGGCTCACCCGACAGCCGGCGCGCGACCAGGTAGAGCAAGCCCACCGCCACCACGCTGGCGAACGAAATCCATGGCGCCAGGGCGGGCACGTGCTGGTCCAGCACGACGTATTGCAGCACGTAGAAAATCAGCAGCGGCGGCAGGTGCAGCATCGCCCCCGCCTCGTCCAGCGGCTGCTGCCGGCGTACCGAGAACACCACCGTGGCGATGCCGAAAATCACGAACTGCACGGTCTGGAACGACAGCCCGGCGATCCATTCCTTCGGCGCATGCATCTGCCAGATCGCGTCGAACCCCAGCAGCGCCAGATAGAGCGCCAGCAGGTAGATCAGGCGCCGTCCGCACCAGACGGCGTAGATGCTGAACACCACGCTCCAGGCCGAGTAGTAGATCACCAGGTCGGTGATGGAGCCGCCGTCGCGGGCGAGCAGGAAGGGCGCGGAATACGACCCCGCCACCGCGAACAAGGCATACAGGTCGCTGTCGAAGACCCGGCACAGCCATAGCGACAAGGCGCAGACGCCGATGACGAACAAGGTCGCCGTCTTCGCCGCAATCAACGCGTAGTAGAGATGCCCGCCGTAGATCGCGAGGAACAGGATCACGATGCCGCACGCCGGCAGGTAGCCTGCGTAGTGCGGATGGGAGTCGCGCAACCAGAGCCCCGCGACGATCAGCAGCAGTCCCCCCGCCACGGCCGCGGCGATCTGCACCAGCGGCGTCAGCCAGCCGCTGTCGATGCCAAGCCGTATCAGGTAGGCCGCCGCCAGCACGAAAGCCGCCGCGCCGCCCCAACCCAGGATGCTCGTCGCGAACGAAGGGCTGTCGGGCACCGCCCGTGCGCGGGCCAGTGCGGCCTGGGCCGACGCGCTTCGCGCCGCGCCGGCCGGCCGGGCCGCCGGCGATGCGGCGGCAGGTGCCTGTGGCGGGGCTTGCTGCGGCCGCGCCGATTGCAGCGGCGGTGGCGATGCCTGTGGTGCCTGCCCTGGCGAGGACTCGGGCGGCGGCATCGTGCGCGACGATTGCGGCCAGACAAAGCGCACATCAAGACGTTCCTCGATCTGCGCAAGGCGTCTTTCCAGCGCCGCGAGCCGTTCTTCCACATTGTCCGTCGACATGGCATCCCCTTTCCGTAGCGATCGTGCCGATCCAACCGTCGCGACCCGAGCCTGCATGCAGCCGCCGTGGAGGCTTCGCCCACACGACTGACTGCGCCCCTCGCCATGACTCCCCACGGCGGCAACGATTCAGCCGGCAACGTCCCGAATGTCTCGCGATGCACGCGATCATCATTGCCCCAGCGCTGCGAGGTCAACCGACCGACAAAGCAGCCCGGCCAACCGGTGTCCGGGTTCCTTTGAACGTGTGCGCGGACGACGCATGGGCGGGTCGCGGCGAACCGATCCGCTCGCTCATGGGCGAAAGAAGACAAGGCAGTGGACCGCCCCGTGTTGCCCAGCTGTCCCGCCTCCTGAACTTCCTGCGCCGCCTCCAGTCGATGGAAAGGCCTGCCCGGCGCTGCTGTCCGGGCCATCGACGGGAGACAGGCCTTGAACACGATGCGCCTGAAAGCGGGTAGCGCCCTCTTGCTGGCCGTGATGTTCGGCCAGACCCGGGCCAGCGAAGCGAACCACGCCGCCGCGCCGCAGCGCATGCCGGACAGCTATGCGCAGGCGGCGCAGTTGGTCGACATCGGCCACGGCCGCCACCTCAACCTGCGCTGTGCGGGCAGCGGAGCGCCGACCGTGCTGCTGGAGGCCGGCGCGCTGGCCGATTCCTCCGCGTGGTTCAAGGTGCAGCCGCTGCTGGCCGCCCATGCCCGCGTCTGCGCGTACGACCGCGCCGGCTTCGGCTTCAGCAGCGAGGGGCCGATGCCGCGCGATCTCGACGCCGACGTATCGGACCTGCACGCGCTGATCCAGCGCGCCCACCTGGCCACCCCGCTGGTGATGGTGGGGCATTCGCTGGGCAGCAACATCGTGCGGCAGTACGCCAGCCGCTACCCGACGGACGTGCGCGCGATGGTGCTGCTCGATCCGCCCGCCCAGGACATCGGCCGCTTCGCCCCCGGCTGGCAGAAGGACGAGGACACCCTCTCGGTGCAGCGCTTCGCGTTTCTCCGCCACTGCGAGGCGGCCGCCGAAAAGCACCAGCTGCCGTCCACCGACAAGGAATTGAGCCAGTGCCTCGGCGGGCCCGATCCGAACGCCAGCGCGAAACTCAACGCGGTGAATCTGGCCCTGATGTCCAAGCCGGCGTACTGGCGCACCGTGCTGTCGGTACTCCAGGACAACGTCACGGTGTTCAAGCAGCCCGTGTCCAAGCAGGAGACGCACGGCGCCACACCGCTGATCGTGCTGTCCGCCGCCAACACCTACGCCGATGCGCTGCCACGCGACCGCAAGGGACTGGAAGCAGCCCGGGCCCACACGCAGGCGCAGATCGTCGCCACCTCCTCCCGCGGCACGCTGGTGCGCGTTGCGGACAGCTCGCACGACATCGAGCTCGACCAGCCGGGCGCGGTGATCAAGGCGGTGAAGGAGGTGGTGGGGATGGCGCAGGGTGCAGCGAAGTAAGGCTGCCCACCTCACGGGGTCAGGGTCACTGCCTGACCAACCACCCTGCCCTCGCCTGGTGTTTCGGGTCACCGGAGAAGCGAAGCTGACCCCGGCTCGCACCTTTCTCCTGTTGACCTGCATCAACACCAGCGCCCGCCGCAGTTCCAACATGGAAGTCCACGACCACCTCGCCAGGCGGAGAGGACAAGCCATGACACCCGCCAGCCACACGCTCGTCGCCTACTACAGCCGCAGCGGCACCACCGCATGTGTGGGCCATGCCTTGGCCCAGCGCCTGGGCGCGGACGAAGTGGTGATCCGGGACAAGCGGGCACGGGGTCGCGTGTCCGTCTGGCGGGCAGCGCTCGATCGCCTGCTCAACACCTTGCCACCCATCGACCCGATCAAGGCGCCGTTGGATAACTACGACCTGATCGTGCTCGGGACACCAGTCTGGGGAGGGCGCGCCGCGGCCCCGATGCGCCGGTTTCTCAAGGACTACGGGCCGAGCCTGCCCGCGGTGGCGTTCTTCTGCACGATGGGCGGCAGCGGTGCCGCAAGCACCTTCGAAGACATGCAGGCGCGGCTGGGCAGGCCGCCGCGCGCAAGCTGTTCGTTCGACGCCAAGGCACTGGACACCGACAGCTATCTGGGCGCGCTCGACCGCTTCGCGATGCAACTGGGCGGCGATGCGCACTCGCCGCCTTCACGCCAGCCGGCACCCGGCGGCGTCCCTATGCAGCTTTAGGCGAGCGAAGGCGGGGCACCGTGTATTTCTCCGGCAAGTGTTCGTCGGCGCGGCGCCCCGGAAACGCCGCGCGGCCGAGGGAAATGAATCTGGATGACACCGACCGGGCCGCTGAAAGTAGGAAGTGAACTGACCTCGCTTTTGGACGTCGACGTCCAGACGTCAGACACCATCTCTCGGCGAAAGCCGCTGCCCGTCGATCTGATCGAGAATCTCCCGCATGGCGAGCGCCGCGTTGAAGATGGCCTCCCCAAGCGTTGAAACGGTCTGCTCATGCACGGCTTCTGCGCTGCTGACCGCAACCATGTCCCCATTGGCCGTGACCGTCCGGATCAGGCTGTTGAACTGATCGATCTGGTCGACTGTGATTCCGAAAGCAAGACTGTCACCGATCATGGCATCCCTCCTCTGGCGATATCGCGAGCCTCACAATCCACGAGGTCAATCGAACCTTTCCGTCGATAAATGGCGCTCATGCATGGCATGAATGCCACTCCCTCCATCTTTATGTCACTTATAGTTTTCTTTTTTACGCCTATAGTGCGTAGCCGTCAACTCTTTCCGCATTGATGCTTGCCACATGAGCAAAGCATCCATCCCTGCCTCGGCGCGCCTCGTCTTCGCGCGCAACCTTCGCCAGGCCAGGCGCCTCAAAGAGGTCTCGCAAGAATCGCTGGCACTGCAGGCGGGCCTCAGTCGTACTTATATCTCCGAAGTCGAGCGCGGCGTGCGGAACATTTCTATCGACAACATGGGGTTGCTCGCTGACGCGCTCGGAATCGCCTTGAGCGATCTGCTGGCCAGCGACATGCTCAAGCGCGTTGCGGCGCCCTAGTACGGCCACTCAGCTTTGGATTTGGCTACGTTTGGTTGCTGCATTCCAACGGAAGGAGAGAAGCATGGCAAAGCGCAAGAATGGCGGCTTCGAACTTCTCGCATCGATGCCCTGGCCGGTTCCCATGGTGCTTGGCGTCATCGGCTATTGGGGCATTCGATACGGCATCGGCTGGGCGATGGGCACCAGCCAGAACGTCATTCTCGCCGGCCTGGGCCGGCAGTTATCCAGCGGTACTTACGCACCCTTGGCCTGGGCCGTGCTCGGCATCTGCTGGGTGGCGGCACTCGCCTCCTACATCGGTGCCCAACGGCGTCGTCGCCTGCTGGAGACCCAGACGGGCCTGGACAGCATCCGCTCGCTGAGCTGGCGCCAATTCGAGCTGTTGGTGGGTGAAGCGTTCCGGCGCCAGGGCTACGCCGTGCAGGAAACCGGGCTGGGCGGTGCGGATGGCGGTATCGACCTGCTGCTGCGCAAAGAGGGCAAGCTGACCCTCGTGCAGTGCAAGCGCTGGAAAAGCCAGCGCGTTGACGTGAAGGTTGTCCGCGAGATGTTCGGGCTGCTCGCCCATCACCAGGCTTCGGCGGTCAAGATTGTCGCGGTAGGCGCCTACACCCCGGACGCACAGCGCTTCGCCGAAGGGAAGCCGATCGAACTGGTTACTGGCGCTGCGTTGTTCGAACTGGTCCACAGCGTCCAGACTGCAGCCGCGGAACCAGCGCCCCAGCCGCAGATGTCCGCCCCTGCCGAAGCGTCACCCGCTTGCCCGAAGTGCGGCAAGGCGATGATGCAACGTACCAACAGACGAACCAACGATCGCTTCTGGAGTTGCACGAACTACCCGAGTTGTCGCGGTACGCGCCAGCTCGAAGAAAGTGCACTCTAACGCCAGTTCTGCAGGACGAGGCTCAATTAGCCACGCCCCCTTTATTCGCAGGAAGTGAACCAGACGCTGTTCTTGGAAGGCGCTTGATTCCCTCCACTCCTTATGCCCGCCTGATTAAGATACCCCTCTAAGCGGCATCAAGTTTGAGACTTTCTTTTAGGCTTCCTTGCATACCTTTTAGAATGTGAGCCTTAGATGACGACTCAAAGAAGCGCCAGTACTCAAAAGCAATGCAGCAAAGAAATGCATCCTGCACCAAGCTCACGGCCTCACTAAAGTGAGATACCGCTTCACGGGCTGCAGCATGATCAAACGCGACTGAAGCCAGACCACCGCCATTTGACCAAACTCCAGGCACTTGCCCATGAACAATCGCTGATGTTCGTGAATACCATCTATTGAGGCGAGACACGAATCCCAGGCTAGCTTGGCGCACGGAAAATTCCGGCGTATGAACCTTATGAAACTCCAGTATCTCAGCCTTAGTCACATAGAATGAGATTTCTCTGATTTGAGTAGCCAACTCCATCAAATGCGACTTAAAGTAAGTGTAATAAAGAGCGCACTCAACTACGGCGCGCATTGATGCGGCCGCAGGCTTATAAAGACCCAATCCAATCAAGCAAGCCGCATTGTGACCAGCGTGCTGCATTTCTCGGACAAAAACGATTGCAGCCGACTTCGAATCAATCTGCTCAAGCTGGGCAGCCCAAACCGCCAATAGATAATTTCCCCGCTCAATCTCGGAGACAAGCTCGTGATCCAACGACAGAGCTTGAATGTTCTCAGCCCAATCAACCTCATTCAACGCAGTAATGAGTGGGCTACTCACTGCTCACCACCGGTCTTACGATCAATCCCCCCCAGATAAGGGTCCTCCGCTACATCAACACCCAGTAGCCGGAATACGTTCGTAGCTTCTTTAAGAGAGGCCTTCTCGAGAAATCTCTCAACGAGCTGTCGAACGGTTTGCTTGTTCGGATCAAGCCCCTTTGCGGCGCGTCGCGAGGCTGTATTCAACGTCTTCATCAGGCCACTTTTCGAGATACGATCAGCCTGAACTTTGTTTACAACGACCTCAGACAGTGCGAGGCTGCCGCTAATATCAGGAGGATCAAAGTCCAACTGCGATTGCCTTACGAAGGAGTGATCGAGCGATTCGGAAAATTCCCAAAGGCCCTTCTGCAATTGGTATGAAAACTCTGAATTTGCCGACAATAATTCAACCAACCGCCTAAGCTCCTTAGACGAAAGTCTCGAACCAACGATCGCCGCATATACGGCTCTATAAATTCTTTCATTTGAACTATTCATACCCCGATCCTTTGCGCAAATTCCGCAGCGACAGCAGCAAGGTTACGTGAAGCCTCAGTGCTATATGGCTTCGAACTGTACCAAACAAACCCCCTGCCCTCTTCTGGGTCAGAGAAAGCCGAATACTTCTTCAAAGTGTTATCAAGGCATAGCCCGGCATATCTAGGATTCGTTCGAATTGCCACTTCTTCGCTTCGGTGGCCGATACGAGGAACTCGATTGAAAAGTATGTGCGCCGTGGGGCCAACGGCTCCATGTTTTTTAGACTTGATAAAATCTAACATAAGTCCGATACCACGAACGGCGTATCGCTCCGGCGCCACGGGAATAAGAACATGATCTGAATTCGTCAAAGCTGTCTTTGTCATGAGCGAACCAGCGGGATGACAATCAATCAGAATGACATCATAGCCTTGCCTTGCCTCGCCAATGAACTTTGCAAATCGCTCCTCGATCACATCCACTTGGCTATCGGTTCTACCAAGCGCCACATACATCAGATCCAGCGTGGACGGGACGATGTCAAGCTGACTTCCAGACCGATACTTGGCGACATTGTGCACCAAGGAAATTAACGATGGCGGCGTGGCCGTGCCGGGCAATTGAAGCTTATAAGGATCCAGCGCAACCCCGCTGTCCTGGAGCACTGCTATTACCGTCTTCCGCTCTTTATCCAACGCGAAATAGCTCTTCGCTGGAATGTAGCACTGTGAAAGATTGAATTGTGGATCGTAGTCAATCAACAGAACCTTGCGGGGATTTGGGGTATTCCCTAATCGATAAACCGCTAAAGCGCCACCTGCATTAGCAGACACCGTTGTCTTCCCTACCCCGCCCTTCATGTTCATTACAGTTATTACGCGCGACATCTCTCTCCCCCTGAGTAATGTGCACTTCAACTATGAAGACCATGACCTCATCAGAACTCTAACGCGCTGAACGGCCTCAAACACCGCTCTCTTATTCCAACGACACCAGGTAACGCTAAAGCAGTATGACGTTGTACGCAATTCTCGCAGCTCTGCAAGCAAGACGCCCGCGACTGCGGGCGTCTTGCGAACAGGTGATGGGTCCATGGTTACATATTCCTTCGATACTCCCCACCCACGTCATACAACGCATGGCTGATCTGCCCCAGCGAGTGCGTCTTCACCGCTTCCATCAGCGCGTTGAACACGTTCTTGCGGTCACGCGCGGTTTTCTGGAGGTAGGCCAGTCCGTGCCCTTCGACTCCGTTCACCTGCGGCGAGCTGCGCTCAGGGTGAACGGAGGCTTCGTCGTCGGTGGAATCGCTGGCGTGCGCATGCGACGTCTGACCCACCGGCACCAGCGCATTGCGCGCCTTCTGGAACGCCTGCACGGTGGCGATCTCGCCGCCGTGGTCCTTGGGCAGGAAGGTGTTGACGCCGATCATCGGCAGATTGCCGTAGTGCTTCAGCTTGCTTCGCATCACTGCAGCTCGTCCGGCTTGAACCGATACCCATGCTTCTTCCACCCGGAAGCAATGCCCATGTCGTAGCCGTAGACCAGGACGACCACGACCGCATCCTCGTTCGCGATATCGGGATCGCCCTTCGCCATCTGCTGCGCGATGCGTTTGGCCATGGCGCTGTCGTCGGTCATCGGCGCATCCAGCTGCAACGCGGCCTGCAGGGAGTGCGTGGTGGTGCCGTTGACGGACAGCCAACCACGCATGACCTGCACCGTCATCACGTGGGGTTGGGCGGACAAGCTGCGGTACAGCGGCAGGATGCCTGCGAGAGCCTGGGACTTCGCAAATCGACTCGCCACGGCCGGCCCGCTCAACGCGATCACCGCGATCACGGCGAGCGCGACCATGTGCCCGCGCCACACGATGGGGAACGGTACCGGCTGCGCCGCGCGGTCGAAGCGCTCCACGTACGAGCCCACGGCCAGGTCGTGCAGGGACTGCCGCGTGCGGCGGTTGAAGAGATACAGATAGACGATGGCGAACATGCCGCCGAAGACGACGAGCGCCAGCAGATAGCCCAGCGGCGTCGACATTGCGAGGTTCGGGTCGACCGGCAGGCCATTGGCAAAGAAGGGAATGCCCAACACCGCGTAGCGCAGCAGCGAGCGCGGCAACGCGAGCAACTGGCCGTGGGCGTCGACCACCCGGACGCCCAGCCAGCGCTTGCCCAGTGTCTGCCCGCCGCCGATGCGGCTGTTCAAGATGCCGAAGTAGGCCAGCGCGATCGCAAAGCCGATCAGCCGCGCATAGGCCCCCATGCGCGCGAACGTGTCGAAAAACAGCGCCCCCAGGATCAAGCCGACGGTGCCGAGCAGTATCACGTCGATCACGAAGGCGCCCAGGCGGCGCCAGAAGCCGGCGATAGCGCGCTCCGGCCAGCCTTCCCCTTGCAGTGCGTCCATGAACTTCCCCCCCTGAGGTCGAGGCATCTTGCTCCAAGAACTTCGACGGGGCCAGATGCGGCAAGGCTAACAGTGGCACACCATCGTCGGACGCTGGTGCAACCCGGCAATCACCCTTTCGGCTCTTCGCGGGTCAATTTCCCCCGCCCACTTTCGCATCCCCGCTTGCCGCTTCCACATCGCCGCCGCTGCCCGGTGCCGGCCCCAGATTGGCAGCCAGGAACGCCAGCATGCGGCTGTAGAAGTTCTGCTTGTCTGCAGGATCGCTGAGGCCGTGCCCTTCCCATTCGTATTCGACGAACTCCGGTGGATGTCCCGCCTTCTTCAGGGCGGAGCGCATGGCCGATGCGTACTGGATCGGCACGCGGCCATCCAGCTCGCCATGCGCCAGCAGCACGGGCACCGTGATGGCGGCGGCGCGCGAGATGGGCGAGTCGGCGACCAGCGCGGCCTTGTCCGAACCGAGCACCACGTTGAGGTAGTACATGCCGTAGTCGCTGCGATGGATGTCGCCCCAGCGATAGAGCTTGCTCAGGTCATACGGGCCGGCCAGTCCGATCGCGCAACGATAGAGTCCGGGTTCACGCGCCGCCCCCATGAGGGCGGCGTATGCGCCGTAGCTCGCGCCGTAGATGCAGATTCTTTTGGGGTCTGCCACGCCTTGTGCGATGGCCCAGCGGGTGGCGTCGGTGACGTCGTCCTGCATGGCCATGCCCCACTGGCGATAGCCGAGCTGCATGAAATGCAGGCCGAAGTCCGCCGAGCCGCGGAAGTTCACGTGCAGCACGCTGTAGCCGTTCGCCGCCAGCAGCTGGGTTTCCTCGTCGAAATTCCAGTCGTCCGCGACGAAGTAGGGCCCGCCATGGACGATCACCACCGTGGGCGCCGGGCCGCTCACGCCCTGGGCGCGGGTCAGGAAACCGTGCAGGGTCAGCCCGTCTCTGGCCTTGAATTCGAAAGGCTCCATGGCGGCCATGCGCGAGGCGTCCAGCCAGGGCCGGGCATGGAACAGCAGCTCGGCCTTGTGGGTGGTCCGGTCCAGCAGGTACCACGAGCCGTCGTCCTTGTCGCTGTAGGTGAACACGACGATGGTGGAGCTATCGGCGGTGCTGCTCGGCACGCTGACCACGTTGCCGGGGAAGGCCTTCATCAGCGCGCGATGCCACTTGGCGTCGTCGCTGTTCGGCGCCCAGTAACGCGCTTGCGGGCGGCCGGGGCCGAACCAGGCGCCGATGGGCTCCTCGCCGTCCATGGAAAAGATGATGCCGAGCGGATCCGATACCGGGTCGCTCAGCAGCTCGGTGCGCTTGCCGCTGGCAAAGTCGTAGCTCTCGATGACATTGGGGCCATCGGTGCGCTCGCGCTCCAGAAAGGCGGTCTTGTTGTCGCGGGAAATGCCGACCGGCACCATGTCGACGTGCGTCACGTCGCTGTCGTTGAGCGAGGACCATTGCCCGCTGTCGCTGCGCACGTAGAGCTGGCTTCGCGCCGTTTTGCTCCAGGCCCAGGCGAACCGCACCACTCCGGCGTGGTCGACCATCATCGTGGCGTCGCCCAAGGGGGCTACGGCCAGCTCCTGTCCCTTGTCCAGCCAATGGTCGATGTCCTCGCGCCACAAGCTGAAGCGGCACTCGTGGTCCTTGCTGAAATCCTTGCATTCCCGGATCAGGAAGTGGTGGTCGTCGCCTTGGATGGTGCCGAAGAAGTTCGCCGGCATGGGCAGCGGATGCTTCTTGTGGATGTCCACCAGATAAAGAATGGGATCGAAGATGGGCGCGTGATACGGCCCCGTGTCGCGGTTCGCGGCGATCAGCAAGTGATCGGACCCCATCCACGACAGTCTCCCGAACTCTCCGTGGCCACCCGTGCTGATCTGCGCGACCTGATGAAGATCCGAACGCCGCAGGATGGTGACCGTCGTGTCGCCGTCCTCGCGATGGGCAATGGCCAGCAAGGCCCCATCCGGCGATATCGCCACGCGCTCGTATTCGGGGCGCCGCAGCAGGTCCAGGGTCACCGGACCACTGCCTGCCGCGCAGGCGAACGACACCGAAACCAGCAACCCTGCCAGCCAATAGCGCCACATCGTGCATCCCCCTGATGCCATGAACTCCAAACTACCCCATAAAGGGGAGAGGCCATTGAGCCACTCTCAAAGCTTGCACTCCCCCACTCCCCCGCCTTCCCTCTCCGGACACACCGGGCACAACGCTTCCACCGCCTCCATCAACTCCACCCAGTCGGAAAGATCTCCCTTCCCAGGTATTGGAGCCGACACGACATAGCTCCCTGCCAGCGGCTCGGCCACCCGGTCAGGATGCTTCGTCGGCAACTTGGGCAAGCAGTTCATCGAGCCATTCCGTTCGGCCGAACAAGTCGAAGTATTCACGTACTTCGGCCATGTTGAGCTTTCCACGCTGCGCCCGCAACAGCGCCCGGATATCGTCGAGGTCGCGAGTGCGGGATGGGTTGTTGACCAGCGCCTTCAGCTTGAAGCCAATCAACCCTTCCGCGCTGATCACCCGCAGGGTGCCTAGTGCCGTGGCGCGCTCGTCGGCCTCGCCCAGCAGACGCCTCGCAATGGGACGGCGGGCGTAGAGCAGGTCCAGGCCTTCGTCGTCGCGTTGGTAATTGGCGGCGTCCTCGCTGCGATGCACGCAGCGGTAGCCCAGGCCGAGCAGGATGTCGTGCAGGCGATCCGCATCGTCCGCGTCGGCCAGGAAGTCCACATTGCGGGTGGCGCGCACCACCTGATGTGCGGCCGGCGCCAGGCCGCCGATCAAGGCGGGCGGTGTCTTGCAGCCGGCGAAGGCGGCGAGGACCTGCTTGATCTGCTCGACTAGGCGGGACATGGGCATGTTCCAGTGAGGTGGGCGTAGCCAGGATCGATCGCCACTGGATAGACGATACCAAGCAAGAGCCTCCCCCTCACCCCAACCCTCACCCCCGGCGCAGCCGGGGGAGAGGGAGTATCGGCGTCACATATTGCGGCGGTACTCGCCACCCACGTCGTACAACGCATGGCTGATCTGCCCCAGCGAGTGCGTCTTCACCGCTTCCATCAGCGCGGCGAAGACGTTCTTGCGGTCGCGCGCGGTGTCCTGCAGGTAGGCCAGGCCGTGCCCTTCGACTCCGCTCGCCTGCGGCGAGCTGCGCTCAGGGTGAACGGAGGTTTCGTCGTCGGTGGAATCGCTGGCGTGGGCATGTGAGGTCTCGCCCGCGGGCGCCAGCGGGTTGCGGGCCTTCTGGAACGCGTGCACGTTGGCGATCTGTTGGCCCTTCTCCTCTTCCG
>Ga0187815_10001246_pt1 | contig 12058 bp, 17 predicted proteins | sample NC_S_5_FD_132962 | JGI IMG/M metagenome (GOLD analysis project Ga0187815, IMG submission 132962) | Wetland sediment microbial communities from Neuse River Estuary, North Carolina, USA - ASW-S_5 | ecosystem: Environmental > Aquatic > Freshwater > Wetlands > Sediment | place: USA: North Carolina...
ACGACTCGCACAGGGATTCGGCACCGGCGGTGAGTGGGGGAGCGCCAGTTCCTATCTGATTGAACTCGGCGGGAGCACGAGGCGAGGTCTCTATTCTTCCATCCAAGAGTTCGTCGCACTCCTGGGAATAGTTGTAAGCACTGCCGTTGGGTTGGCTCTCGCTCAACTCCCTGCGCCGTTCCTCGATTCGATTGGCTGGAGAATTCCCTTCCTGATAGGCGGGGCGGTAATGATCCCATTGGCCTATGTCTCAAGGAGGTCCCTGCCAGAAACTGATTCATTCGAAGAGATAAGGACGAAGAACGAACTGCAACGTTCACCTGTCATCACCACTCTAAAGAAGGACTACAAGCCCTTTCTAATCGTCCTCTTCGGGACTGCTGCACTTACCAGCGCGTTTTATGGGGCGATTACCTACATGACAACTTACATTGTGACAGTTGAAGGGCTTAGTCTGAACACTGCGCTGCTAGCGACTCTGACCTCGTTGGTACTCGTCACGTTCCTGACCCCCGTCTTTGGATATCTATCCGACAGATTCAAGACCAGAAGGAAGCTCTTCCTTCTATCTACGCTTCTGCTTGTACCTGTGACTCCGCTCTATTATCTCGCGGTTGACAGCAAGGAGTTTGGGGCAATCATTCTGATGGCCGCAATCTTCGGGATTGCGTCTTCAATGGGAACTGGAACGCTCGTCTCATTCATTAGCGAAAGTTTCCCAACCGCTGAAAGAGTGACAGGCAACGCGTCTTACAACATATCCGCGGCCTATTTTGGGGGATTCGCCCCTGTGATTTCGATTTCCCTCATCGGCTTGCTGAACTCGAGCTTGGCCCCCGCATACTACGTGATGTCAGTCGCCGTCATTTCAGCCCTCTTCGTATACATCGCGAGGGACACAGGTAGGATGAAGGAGCTCCCGGAAGTCGAGTCGCCCTATAACAAAGGTCCCTTGGAATGGCGTCAGAACGCTGATTCCAAAGAATGAGGTCGCTCCAACGATGATGAGGAGCATCGCTGCGTTCTTTTTCCCAGCTCTGATTAGAAGGTGGGACTGCCTGGCATAACAAAAATAGGGGGGAGAGAGTGTCTCTCTCCTTTATTGGTTCATGGTAGCGGGTTGCGCTGGTCCCGAGTTGCCATGACCTCTCTGGGTCCACCCATAGGCGATCCAGACGCCCAAAAGGATCCAGAGACAGCCCCAGAAGGCATACCAGGGCAGTTCGGGGAAGAAGACGGCCACGCCCACTACTACTAGTATGGTGGCGATTATGAGCCCACCATAGCCAGAGCGGGGGCTTTGTCGCCGTTCCGCCCTCCTTTCGGCAATAGATTGGCGTCTGATGACGTAGGTCGGTGAACCTGTGGTCGAGACAGCTTGGGGTGCCGCAGGGGCGCCACAATTCGGGCAGTAAGACGAGCCACCTTGAAGTGAGGCCCCGCATATGTTGCAGTATCTAGCTGACATTTTTCCTCGGCAATGTGAACGTTGGGGAGAAAGATAACAGCTGTTTGACATCCGTGTGTAAGCATACACATGCATGTCGAGAGCCGAATTTACGCGCCAGAGAAGCTTTCCCGGGGCTTTCGGCTCCTACCGGATTGAAACTACACAACAGTGTGTATCCATGAACATCCTCGTCAAACAAGTATTATGTCGTTTCCGAAGCTTTCCCTTGTCCAGGTGAGCAGATGCCAGAAAAAAGTCGCACCGTACCTGGGCGGGTATTCACAATCGAGCTCGATTCAGGGAGCGACCTAAAGAAGGTAAGTATCCCGAACGGTCCTCAGCGCCTTCTCCTGGAAGGGACCATTGGTTCTTTGAAGCATGCGAAATTCGTGGAAAACGCAGTCCTGGAACTGGAGGGGACAGGAGGCACCCTCAGGGTCGATCTGTCAAGGGAAGACCTCGCAAACCCCTCCTTGGCGAAGTCAAGGGGTGAGAGGAAATGAACGGCCTCGCCCAGGCAGTCACACCGGCCCTCGCGACCTCCATCTTCTCGTTTGGGGTTTCATTTTGCATGAGCGGATTTGTTATGGTATTCGCGGCCGCTGTGAACGCATTGGTTCTGCCAGTTCTCCTTGCGTTTGGGAAGGGAGGATATCCAGGCACAATTAGGTGAGTGATGGGTTTTGAAGAACATTCCGCGCAGATTATGGTTCGACAGAGTTGGAGATGTGCTACACTTGCCGCTTTGGGTCGGAATCAGTACCCTTGGACTGATTCCTGCAGTCACCTTGTGGCTTTGGGGTATTGATACCAGAATCGCGACGGATTTCACCGGCGCCCCGATTGTTTCCCTTCCCCTTCTCTTGGCGAACGTGGTCTTCCTACTTGGAGCCTCTCAGCTCGTACGCACCCGAACCCTGCGGCTTCGAGACTATACCCTTTCCCTGGGAGGAGGACTCGGGTCTGATCAGACGAATCTCCTGGTCGACTGGAGAGGCATCGCTGCAGTGTGGGTTGTCCTGGTCATGGCGACTTCGCTTGTGCTAGACCCCTATGTCTTCAACCTCTACTACTCGCCCTTCCAGGAGCTGCAGAGGGTCTTTGTCACAGCCTACCTCCGATTCGTTCAGGCGACGTTCCTCTGGGTGCTTGGTTGCTCGATGTACCTCATCTACTTGTGGGGAAGGCTCCCCATCAAACTCAAGTCGTTTACAGAGGACAAGATGCTGGGACTGAACACCTATGGGCGAGCCTCCCTGCTCTTCGTGAGCCTCTACATCGTCGCGATGCTCCTCACCTTTCCAGTGTTCGTATACAAGGGCGAAGCAGTCGCGTTGAGCCAAGTGATATTCTCCCTTTTGGGGCTGGTATTGTTCCTCGCTCCTCTCTTCAGCCTCAGAAGAAAGCTCCTTGTGGCCAAGGCAGAAAAACTCGCTTGGATTCAGAAGAGACACAGTAATGTCATTAGCCAAATCGAGTCTGCTGGCGACGGTCCTCTCAACCCTGCTCTTGTGAGCGAACTTATGGCGGTCGACAGCATTAGGAATGATCTTCAGCGAATCAGTGGCTGGCCTTTCAATGCGGGAATCATTGTCAAACTGTTCACTGTTATCGCCCTTCCCCTTGTTTCCTATTTGCTTTCGACGTCCCTCACGCGTATCTTGGGTTTTTGATGTGCCATGAGTTCTATCTCTAGCTTGAATCACAGAGAACCACAGGTGACCCCCATATGGCGGAAGGTTTGGAGATGATGTCGTCCCGTGTTCCTGCAGTTGCCACAGTCGTTGCTATCATCCTAATCAGTCTCTATTCTGTGTACACAGTCGACGGCGTGATCGCTTCGAACGCACCGCCAACCGTTGTATTTACTCTAGGAACATCCTACCGCGATGTGACTTATTGCAACTCGCAAGAAATGGATGTCTACGTTCCCAACGCAACGGCCACGCGTCCACTTCCTCTTGTGATTTACGTCCACGGTGGGGGGCTAACATCCGGAGACAAGGATGACATCAGCCCTGTCTTCCTGAACACCCTAGCTTCGGCCGGATACGTGGTCGCGAGCATAAACTACCACCTCGCACCGTTATACAAGTTCCCGGCACAAATTCAGGACTTCAAGTGTGCGATCAGGTACCTCCGCGGCAACGCCCATACCTATGGAGTGAATGGAAGCGAAGTGTTTGCCTTCGGCACAAGCTCCGGAGGGGAGCTCGTGGCCATCGCAGCCCTGACGGGTCCACACTCGGTGTTTGACATCGGGCCCTATCTCAATGAATCGAGCAGCTTGACCGCTGCGGTAGACATGTTTGGCCCCACCGATTTGACAAGCTGGGCCTCTTATTCCGATACCCTACGAGTCTTTGGGAACAACCAGGCAGATCTTGTCTTGGCCAGTCCCACACACTACGTCGTCAAGAACGCCCCACCCATACTGATCATCCAAGGCGTCAACGACACGCAGGTACCCATGTCGCAGTCGATGGAGCTCTACAACGACCTCAAGGCAGCAGGGGACCAAACGCAATTAGTCCTGGTCCAGAACATGGGGCACATGTTTGCGCAAGTGGGTTCTAAGCCGTTCTCCCCGAACCTTGCTCAAATTGGGCAAGACCTAGTGAACTACTACAGAGGATACGGGGTGAGTGGTTGAATGGGGCAGGTGCAGGCAGCAAGCTCATCATCTGATTTGAATCATTCAACCAGGGCGTGGCGCTTAGTGGTGGCTGGTTATTCGATGGCTGCTGCGGGTCTTGTCGTGTTCCTCACGATCAACGGTGGATCCGGGACTCCCCTGGTGGCAACAATCGGGGCGGCCGTCTTGATCATAATCGGGTTATTCCTTCCAGCAGCAGGGACGCTACAGCTCAGACGGAACCTCAGGACAACTGAAGGTGCCGCAAGACGTGGCTACGCCATGCAAGCGTTTGGGTTGCTGGGTCTCCTGTTCGGGGTCGTGCTAGTGGTGGAAGTGTCCTCGCTCTCGGGGTTATTCATTAGCGCCGCCTTCGTCGTAGCGTCGGGAGTGTCTGCGATTACGGGAGCGTTTCTCCTAAGACGCCACCACACAGGTGCCCAAGAGGCAAATGATAGAGGCGTAGCATATCTGATTCTCGGGACAGCGGTGATATATTCAGGTGTGGGCATAATAGTGGGATCCAACATAGCGTTCGAGTATCTACTTTCTCAGGTAGAAGAGACAATATATGTGGACGGGGGTGCGACGCTCTCGGCGTGTGGATGCGTCCTCACAGCATATTCATTCTTCGTTCTTCATCCCCGTCTTAGGAGCAAATCCTAGCCTGGCCGTCAATAGTTGGGAATCCACTTTCAGAAACTGTTTACCTCGCAAGTCTTAAAGCCGACCGACAACCCTGATGAGACAAATGTCATCGAATGCCAGCCGAAATCTCGAACTCATGAAGACCCTCGATGACGCCTGGAACGCAGGACCCGGAAGTCCCCTCTGGGAGACATTTAGGAAGCGTCACCATGAAAACGTTGCAGTCTACTGGCCCGGTGGCGCTCCCCCTACAATGGGACGGCACAACCACGACCTGGAAGCCGTGGAATTCTTCAAGACTTTTCCAGACAACCATCTGATCAACAACCCCTACAAGGTATTCTTCGGCCAAGGCGATTACACTTGCACAGTCGCAGACTTCTCGGGAACCATGAAGGGCCCGATGAAGGCTTCGGTTGGCAAGGTAATCCCTCCAACTAACAGGAGCTTCCACGTAGAGTTCTGCACTGTCGCCCACTGGAGCGATAAAGGAGAGATACTCGAAGAGAGCCTATTCTACGACCTTGTGGGACTGATGAAACAGGTCGGGCTGTCATAGTCCGCAAAACAGAGAGTTATCAGATTCGCCAATGTGCTGTTCGGAAGCCTCCGCGAACGCATGACGTGACAGGTTGGTGCCTGGTCGAGCCCGTCAACCCTCTGTCGGGCCCACTCCTGGCCACGTAAACGTGACGATTCCTGTCGGGCCCGCATTAAGAAATTGAGCGAATCCTCACGCAACCGGGAAAACCAGCTCCGCTTCGCAACTGGTTTCTAGGCGGAATCTCACAAGGCCTGCTTTGATACAGCTCAGAACACGCTTTGGTGTCCTAAAGGGGCTTGATTCTAGCTAATTGCCTTTCGGGTTAATGCGGTCCCCGGGACGCCAGACTAAATGTGTGGGTCAGAACTCCTGGCCAGCAAAATCCACGATTAGCCCTTAGCGAGCTTCAGCATCGTGCGAGCTGATATCTCCACGTCCTCGTCGGTGGTCTTCCCCGAGCTCACGCTTATCCGCATAGCCGCCCTCCCGCGCCACATCGTATCCTCGCACCAGCAGGTCCCATCTTCTTGGACGGAATCCACCACCCGCCTAGTCGCCTCGTCCGACCCGAACGACACCAGTACCTGGTTGAGGACCACATCGTTGAGTATCTCGCACCCGCCCTCGGAGAGGAACTTCGCGAACCTCGAAGCGTGACGGCAGCATCTGTCGACCAGGTCAGCCATCCCGGTCCTCCCCAAGAACAACAGCGCTGCCCAGGCGTTGACTCCGCGGGCCCTCCTCGACATCTCGAGAGTGTAATCGAACCTGTCCCTCGGGTGTTCCGCGCCGAGGTAGGGGGCGGCGGGGTTGGCCATGGCTCCCCTCAGATGGGCCGCGTCCCTGACCATGACAAGCCCGCTGTCGTAGGGGACATTCAGCCACTTGTGGCAGTCGATGCTCCAAGAATCCGCTCCATCGACCCCGTCAGTGAGGTGCCTGTAGCGCGGCGAGGCCGCGGCCCAGAGCCCGAAGGGCTCCGTCGACGTGGACCCACGCCCCGGCCTTGTGAGCCCACCCGATCAAAGGTCGGAACGGGTCGAACGAGCCCGAGTTCACGTTCCCTGCCTGGAGGCAGACGATGGCCGGGCCGGTAATGGTCGGGAGCGAGCGGGGGACGATCCTCCCTTGATCATCGACAGGGAGGCGAACGAGGTGTTCAGTCCCGAACCCCAACATCATCAGGGCTTTGACGGCAGAAGCGTGAACCTCTCCGCCCACGATGACTGTCACCTCCGGCGCGCCATCCATCCCATCCTTTTCGAAGTTCCACCCCGCGTTGGCCATGACCGCATGGCGGGCGGCGGCAAGCCCGGCGAAGTTCGCCATCGTTGCATCACTCACGAAGGCACCCCCGGCGCCCTGAGGGAGGCCCAGGAGCTCCTTGATCCATCCAATTGCGGTCGCTTCGAGTCGAATTGCCACCGGGGACATGACCTCCATGGCCCCGTTCTGGTTCCAGGCGCTTGAGAGCCAGTCGGCCGCTTGAGCTGCCGGGAGAGAGCTCCCAATGACGAACCCGAAGTAACGCCCTCCGTTGCTGGCTACAGTCGCGGGGGAACCGTAGCGGTCGAGTAGCTCTATCACGTGATCGGCGGGAGTGGGCCCTTCGGGGAGTTTCTGCGGGAGTAGGTCGAGGTTCTGGACGTCTTCCTTCGTGGGAGCCACACGCCGGTTCTTCAGTCCTCCAAGGTAGGATAAGGCTCGCTCTGCCGTCTTCCGCAGAAGAATATCATCCCCGGAGTCGGAGGACATCCACGAGGGTTGATTCACATCCGAATTGAACCTTAGGGTCACGCAAGGCCCGCCCAACGGTGATGTGATCGCCGTCACATCTCAAGGAGAGCGGCGCTATGACCATGTTGATTGTTGTTGTGCTTCAAGAAACGTCGCACCTTCTCGGCCTAGCTATGGTACCACGGGGCTTTATAGAGGACTGGGCTGAAGACTTGGGGCATGGCCCCAAACGAGATGGTTGTCAAGCAGAGATACTTCTACAATGCGGACCCTGACGAAGTGTTCAAGGCACTGACGAAACCAAAGCGACTCGTGAAGTGGTTCCTCGAGGATGCAAAGATCAAGCCGAAGGAAGGGAGCAGCTACACGTTCACCTGGGGAGGTGGATTCAGCCACACAGGGAAGGTCGAGAAGGTCGTGGCTGACCGTTCGCTTGTACTCTCCTGGCCTGACACAATCAAGGGGAAGGTGTACACGACCCGGGCCTCCTTCACCTTGGCCAAGAAAGGGAAAGGAACGCTGCTGGACCTGGTGCACACCGGCTTCAAGGAAGGGCCTGACTGGGTGTGGCTCTACGGGGCAATCCAATCGGGATGGGCCTACTACCTCACGAACCTGAAGTCGGTCCTCAACGAGGGCGTGGACCTTCGGTCAAAGTACGACAACCCGTCGCCATGAGTCGGAGAATTCTCGATAAGGCAGGCTGTGGTTCGGATTCCACGATTTGTTCTGATTGAACTATAAATGAGGGAGGGGGTTTCTAACTTCCTTCCTGGACTTCGAAGGTTTCCTGAGGCAGAAGGCCGTGAGCCTCCTTGTGTGCTTTCGTTATCGCCTCTCGGTTAGGTGCCTCAGAGAGGCAGAATATGGTCCCTTGCTTCTCGTCAAGCCAGTATTTCTGGAACTTGACGCCGTACTTGCCCTGCACCTTGAGGTCCTTCGCGTGTGCCTCTGCCACGTCCTTCAGTTTGACCCCCTTCACGTCCTTGTGCACGTCGATGTACCGTGGCACGAAATCGCTATGGCAACCAATCGTATTATGATTTGCGGTTGCTTGATTTGAACCCCGGGTTCGTTTGCGCTTCCCTGGAACGCAGGGGACTACGCTATAAGGAAGTCCAACGCTAACTTCCTGCCCCCTATCTTTTCCCCTCGCCGAGCGCTGCGACAGAAGCTTCCGAGCGCGGTAGTACCGGCACAATTCCAAAGTCCACCAAGTCCTTCCAGTTGTCTATCCACCTTTGGAAAAGGGCCGTGTCGTCGCACTCCATCACCTGAAAGCACCTGTTGAGATTCCTCTCCGTCCAACTTGCCACGTATTGGAGTCCCTCATGCATCATTCGTCCCTTCTCGTGATATCTTCTGTAGACTGCCTCCGCGTCACGATTCTTGAACCGCTCGATCACCATGAATAACATGGAGGATATCCTCAGATATCTCGAATCAAAAAGCGTGCGGTTGCCTGAACTTCCGTCCAGAGACGAGCCTTATGAGCGCGACCCCCCGGCCTACTCGCGCACTTGAGGATTGACCACTGCGAGTTTCCCGATGGACTCCTCTACGACGCTGAGCAGGGGACCTGGGCTGATCTTGAAGGAGATACTATCCGCGTGGGCATCACCAGCATCCTGGCCTGGTCTTTTGGCGTGCTCTCCGCGGTCACCTTCAGGGGCTTGGGCACAGCCCTTAGCCGGGGCCAAGTATTAGGCACCATGGAAGGTTCGAGACATTTCGATGTCTTTCGGTCCCCAGTCTCTGGGACCCTTGCAGCTGTCAATCTACGGCTCGTCGAAGAGCCTGGCCTCCTCAACAAAGATCCTTACAAGGACGGATGGTTCGCCGAAATCAGGGTCGGGAACGTCGAGGAGCTAGGGTCCCTGGGCAGGCTCCCCGCAGTGGAGCCGAGGATGGCGCAGCAGCTCAAAGAGCGCCACGTGCGTTGCTTCTCAGCGTTCCCCGATTTCGAGATGTTCGACACCGGGGCGGAGTGTCAGGCTGTTCTCTCGAAGCTAAACGAGCTCATGGGCAGGAGCACGCCAGGGACAGTCGTGCACGTCGTATCGGATGACAGCAGCGCCGAGATTGAGATGCAGCGGTGGTCGGACCAGACCGGGAATCCTATCGTGGACTCTCGGACGGAAGGCCCACTTCGGCATTTCATCGTGAGAAAAGGGCCCTAGCTGATTAGGCAGGCTTAGCGCTCGATGGGGAGCATCACGGAGTTTCCCCATTCGGTCCAGGAACCGTCGTAGTTCCTTACATCAGGGTATCCCAGGAGGTACTTCAGTACGAACCAGGAGTGGGATGATCGTTCTCCGATTCTGCAATAGGTAATCACTGCCTTGTCCCTGTCGACGCCCTTGGACTTATACAAGTTCTCCAACTCCGCTCGACGCTTGAACGTTCCATCGGCATCATTTACCGCCTGCGCCCAGGGGATGTTCTTCGCCCCGGGGATGTGCCCTCCTCTTTGGGCCTGCTCGTCTGGATATTCCGGGGGTGCAGTAATCTCTCCCGTGAACTCCCTTGGCCCCCTCACGTCAACAAGCACCTTGTCCTTCTTTCCTATCGACGCTCTGACATCCTCCCGATAGACCCTGATCTTGGTGTCTGGGCGCTCAACTTGGAACTCCCTGGGGCTGTAATTTGGCACTTCTTTGCTCAGCGCCCGGTCTTCGATCAGCCATTTCTTCCGACCACCGTCCATCAATCTCACGTTCTCGACCCTGTAGTATTTCAGGTCCCAGAATGCATAGGCAGCGAACCAGTTGTTGAAGTCTCCATAGAGTATGACGCTAGTGTCAGCTGAAACCCCGCTCTTCCCCATCAGCCCTTCGAGCTGCTCCTTTGAGAGGATGTCGCGAGTCGTGGGGTCGTTTAGGTCCTTCTTCCAGTCAAACAGCACTGCACCGGGCACGTGGCCCTGCAGGTAGTTCATAGTCGGGTCGTAATCCACTTCGACGATGCGTACCTTGGGGTCGTCTAGGTGATCAGCAACCCATTGAGTTGAGACCAGGGCTTCCGGATGGGTATAGCTTTCATCCATGATATAACATATGTAATAATGTGGATTTAAGCCTTCCCCGTTCTTGCCAAGCCGCAGGGGAAAAACCGATGGTCATAGGCATCACTTCCGGTAGCTAGCTCTTGGATTGCCCGATTTTTAGCTGATCACCTTTCTGAACTGGTACAGTGTGGCCGATATGGTCACAAGAGCAATGAACCCAATCATTAGATAGGCGGATGCCAGTGTTCCCCCGGTCAACCCTCCCTGGACCAATCCGCGCGCCACGTCTGATGCGTAGCTAACCGGATTGTATGCCGAAATTGTCTGCGCCCAAGAGGGGAAGAAAGAGGTAGGAAACATAGCGCTGCTAACGAAGATGAGCGGGAAGAAAAGCACGCCCCCGATAGCCGAGATTGTCTCCGTCTTCCTAGTCCGCATACCAATGGCAAGGAAGATCCCTGACAATGCCAGTTCGAAGAACGCGACTGTAGCCAGTATCAGCAGAACCCCTGGGAGTCCCGTTACAATGGTCACGCCCATCCCAATTGCGACGACGACCGTGATAATCGACTGAAGGAGAGCGACGAAAACATCAGTCAGCAACCTGCCGAGCAAGATCGCTGGCCTGCTGACCCGAGTCAGGAGCATCTTCGAGAGGAAGCCCGAGTTCAGGTCGTTCACCATCGAGACTCCCGACAGTGTCGCGCTGGTCATGGCATTCAGTATGACGATTCCTGGGGTCAGATACGTGAGGTAGTTCCCTGAGATACCGGGAAAGACACTCAGCTTCTGGAGCAACTGCGAGAACAGAAAGAGAAACAGCAATGGCGTGAGAAGGTTTGTTGCCAGCAACGTCGGGTTCCGTATGAGCTTCGTCAGGTACCTCTGAAGGAGGGACTCGATGTCATAGAAGAGGGTCGACGCTGATCACCTCACATTAGGAAGGGCTACGTCTCCTTCCTCCCAAGTTCTTCCGATCTGATTCTGCGTCCGGTCTGACGCAGAAATACGTCGTCCAGCGTCGGAGAGGAAATTGTGAGCGACCCGGGCCGAATGCCGCTCCTGTCCAGGGATGTCACCACTTCAGCTATGACTTGACTGGCGTCCAAAGCATACGCGACGACGCCTCCATCTGAATCTACGACCTTGGTTATGCCCTGGATGGTTCTGATTATCTCCTTGGCCTTGGATTTCATTGCGGGATCATCTCCTCCCTTCAGTTCCATGGTTATCGCGTCCCCACCCACCGTTGCCTTGAGCTCTGCAGGGGAGCCTTTGGCGATCAGTTTCCCGTGGTCGATTATGGAAAGTTCCCGGCAAAGCCGGTCAGCCTCCTCAAGGTATTGCGTTGTCAGGAAGATCGTTATCCCTTCCTCCTTGTTCAAACGCTCTAGGTATTCCCAGATGGCCGCACGTGACTGAGTGTCTAGCCCTGTGGTGGGTTCGTCCAGGAATAGCAGTTTCGGGTTATGAATAAGAGCCGAAGCCAGATCGAGTCTCTTCCTCATTCCCCCGGAGTAGCGACCCGCAGGCTTCCCCGCGACCTCATCCAATTGGACCATCTTCAGCAACTCTTCCACTCTGTCCTCGAGAAGTTTGCCATGGAGCTGTTGTAACCGGCCCTGAAGTCGAAGGTTCTCCCTGCCCGTAAGGTCTACGTCCAGACTTGTCTCCTGGCTCAGAACTCCGATCGCGCTCCTGATTTCTGCAGGGGACTTGTCCAGGTCGAAGCCGGCTACGGAGACTTTCCCCGAGGTCTTCCTGAGAAGGGTCGTTAGGGTCTTGATGGTTGTGCTCTTGCCCGCCCCGTTTGGACCCAAGAATCCAAAGAACTCCTTCTCTCGGACGTCAAACGAAATGCCATCGACCGCCCGTGTCCCGTCGGCATAGACTATTACCAAGTCTTTAACGGAGATAATGTTAGGCATATCTTCCCGCCTGTTGCCGGATTGAGTTGGCTATTTAAACTTAGATGCATCTAACATTATTAGGTTTGTCTTACTTATGAAACGGATTCACCATCCGATCATCTGGGGA
>Ga0187815_10001247_pt1 | contig 12055 bp, 9 predicted proteins | sample NC_S_5_FD_132962 | JGI IMG/M metagenome (GOLD analysis project Ga0187815, IMG submission 132962) | Wetland sediment microbial communities from Neuse River Estuary, North Carolina, USA - ASW-S_5 | ecosystem: Environmental > Aquatic > Freshwater > Wetlands > Sediment | place: USA: North Carolina...
GATCAACGCCTCGAACCCGTGCAGCGAGTACCTGTTCCTGGACGACTCGGCCTGCAATCTCGCGTCGATCAACCTGATGAAATTCCTCGACTCGAAGGGCCAATTCGACATCGAGCTGTTCCGTCAGGCCGTCCGTACGATGATCCTCGCGATGGAGATCATCGTCGACGCCTCGAGCTACCCGACCGCCCCGATCGCGCAGAACTCGCACGACTACCGGCCCCTTGGGCTCGGCTACGCGAACTTGGGCGCCCTCCTCATGCACTACGGGCTCGCCTACGATTCGGACGCCGGGCGCACGCTCGCCGCCTCGGTCTCCGCGTTCCTCTCGGCGGAGGGCTACCACATGTCGAGCGAGATCGCGAAGCGGGTCGGTCCGTTCACCGGTTTCGACCGGAACCGCGCCCCGATGCTACGCGTCATGGGCAAGCATGCGAAGGCGAGCGAGGAGATCCCGCACAACGACCCGCGCCTGACGGCCTTCGCCCAGGCCGCGGTCGACCGCTGGCACGACACGGTGAAGGCCGGCGAGCTCTGGGGCTATCGCAACGCACAGATCTCGGTCATCGCGCCCACCGGTACGATCGGCCTGCTCATGGGCTGCGACACCCTCGGCCTTGAGCCCGAGCTCTCCCTTGTCAAGGTGAAGAACCTGGTCGGGGGCGGCATCCTAAGGATGGTCAACCGCACGGTGCCCGGAGGGCTCCACGCCCTCGGCTACTCTCCCGAGGAGATCCGGGCCGTCACCGAGCACATCGAAAAGACCGGCACGATCGAGGGCGCCCCGGGTCTCGACGCGGAGGACCTTCCGGTCTTCGACTGCGCGCTCGCCCCCGCGGGCGGCGTGCGCACGATCCTTCCCATGGGGCATCTCAAGATGCTCGGGGCGGTCCAGCCGTTCCTCTCGGGCGGAGCGTCAAAGACGATCAACCTCCCGAACGACGCCACTATTGAGGACATCGAGAAGATCTACCTCGAGGCCTGGAAGCTCGGCATCAAGTCGGTCGCGCTCTATCGGGACGGCTGCAAGGCGTCCCAGCCGTTCGAAACGGGCAAGGGACGGGCGGGAGCGCCGGTCGGCCCGCGCGGACCGGCCCGCGAGCGCCTGCCGGACGAGCGCAAGGCGATCACGCACCACTTCTCGGTCGGCGGGCACGACGGCTACGTGACGGTCGGGCTCTACCCCGACGGACGGCCCGGGGAGATCTTCTTCCGGGTCACGAAGGAAGGTTCGACCGTGAACGGCCTCATGGATTCGCTCGGGATCTCGATGTCGATGGCGCTCCAGCACGGAGTGCCGCTCAAGGACCTCGTCCGCAAGCTCGCGCACTTAAGATTCGAACCCGCCGGGGCGACCAACAACCCGCGGATCCGCTTCGCGAAGTCGATCCCCGACTATGTGGCCCGCTGGCTCGCGCTCGAGTTCCTGACCGAGGACGAGCGACGCGCGATCGGGCTCGAAGGACCGGCCGAAGGGAACGGAAACGGCCATGCCCCCACGTCAGCGGCCGGCGCGAAGACGGGCACGGCGTCCCGGCCCACGACCGTGAAGTTCGAGACGAAGGCCCTCGATGCGTTCTCCCCGGAGTACTCCTCGGGCGGCGCGAGCGAGGATGCGCCCTCCTGCGCGGTCTGCGGCGGCATCATGGTCCGGTCGGGCACGTGCTACGCGTGCACGGTCTGCGGTTCCACGAGCGGTTGCTCGTAACGTCGCGCGGCGACGCGCGGGCTCGCCGTTCTACGACGAGCGGTCCGCGCTCACGGCGGGCGCCGGTTCCACGGGGGGCATCGCGGCCGGCTGACCGGCCGCGACCTCGAAGCGGGTCCCGTCCGCGCGGAACCGGTAGTTCCGCAGGCCGAGCGAGAGGATCAGCCCGACCACAGCCACGCCGGCGGTGATCCCGAACAGCACCTCGAAACCGGCGATCGCGGGAACGCTCGCTACCACCGCGGGTATGGGGGGCGGCGGCTGGGCGACGATCACCTGGGCGGTGAAGCTCGCGGTCACGGTCGCGGCGAGCACGGGCCCGACCGCGCTGCCGAGGTTCCGGAACGTCTGATTCATCCCGGTCTGGATCCCGAGCTCCTTCGGCGAGACCGAGAGCACGATGATGTTCGACATGGAGATGATCACGGCCACGTTCCCGACCAGGGCCGGAATGGAGAAGAGCATCAGCTCGAGGATCGTGGCGTGGAACAGAGCGAGGCCGAAGGCCCCGAGTCCCATCACCGCGAAGCCGACGAGCATCACGGGCTTCGGACCCTTCGCGGCGACCAGGCGGCCCCACACCGGGGCGAAGACGAGCATCCCGAGCGCCGAGGGGAAAGCGACCAGCCCCATCTGGAACTCGGTGTAGCCGAACCCCGGAGTGAACGGGTCCTCGACCAGGATCGTGAGGGTGACGAAGATCAGGAACATCCCGATCCCGACGATCGCCCCGTTCACGTTCGAGATCCAGATGTTCCGTTCCTTCAGGGCCTTGAACGAGACGACCGGGGTCGGCGCGCGTGGCTCCCAGTACAGGAAGAAGGCCGTGGAGGCGAGCGCGAGCAGGAAGAACTCGGGAACCCCCCACGGGATCCCGCCGAGGGAGACGGCGGAGAAGCTGGTCCAGCCCCAATAGACTCCCTCGGTGAGTCCGAACATCGTCATCGCGAGGGCGAGCCCGAGGCTCGTGATCCCGGGAATGTCGATCGGCTTCGGCGAGAGGTGCGGCGACTCCCGGAGGGAGAAGTAGGCGAGGATCACGAGGACGACGGCGATCGGGGTGACGGTGTGGTAGGTGAGCTGCCAGCCGAAGGTGTAGGCGATGTAGCCGCCCCCGACCAGCCCGAGGGCAGCGCCGGTCGCGAACATCCCGCCGATGATCCCCTGGGCCTGGCCGACCCGGGAGGCCGGGAAGACCTCGGGGAGCATGGCGAAGGCGAGCGGAAACATCCCCATCCCGAGACCCTGGAACGCCCGGACGCCGATCAGGATGTAGATCTGGTTCGCCGTGCTGACGCCGAGCGCGGTCCCGATGTTGGGCGTGAACCCGGCGACGCTCACCGCGACGGCGTAGAGCGACATCACGAAGATCAGCATCCGCTTCTTGCCGTACTTGTCGCCGAGCTTGCCGAAGATGGGCGTCGCGACGGTCCCAACGAGCAGGTAGGCCGAAACGATCCAGACGACCGTGGTCGTCGGCGCGTTGTCGAAGAACGTGATGAACGCCCGGAAGGCGGGCAGCACCATCGTTTCGACGTACGTGACCATGAGCGCCATGACCGCGAGAACGATGATGGCCCCTCGCGCCGCGCGGGGGTCGTACGGGCTGCCCGCGGCGGTGAGGCCGCGTCCGGTGGCGTTCACGGCCCCTCCCGAGAGAGGGAACCTCCGTCGTCCAGCCGGAGGTTCAGTTCCCGGAAGACCCGGACGGCCGTCGCGACGTCCTCGGGGGGAAGTTCCTCGGCCGCACCGGCCATCACTCGGCCGATCCGGGCCCACACGCGCGACTCGACTCTGCGGCCCTTCGGGGTCAGGGAGAGGTCGACCGCCCGCCGGTCGCGTTCGGACCGGTGCCGAGTCACGAGACCGGCGGCCTCGAGCTGGTCGACGTTCGCGCACACGGTCGGAGCGGAAACGGAGAGGTGTCGCGCGACGGTGCTCACGGACGCCGCCCGGAGGCTCGAGACCAGGTGGAGGGCCCAGAACTGTCCCATCGAGATCCCTTCGGCTTCGAGCGCGGGGTGAATCCGATGGAGGATCGAACGCATGACCTCGTGCACGGAGGCGACGAGTTGCTCGGCCTCGGGGTGCGATGCCTCTCGGTGAACCAGGGCGGCCGTAGCGACCATGAGGACTCCTAACGATTAGGTCGCGTAATAATTAGGTAATATAAGCATTCCGGGGTCTAGACGAGGGCGTAGCGCGCGAGTTCGACCAGGTCCGCGAGCCCGGGCTTCGAATCCTCCGGGACGTTTTCGCTCCCCCACGCCGCGACGATCGCACCGGAAGGAAAGCTCGGGTCGCGTCCCGCCTCCGCCGCTCCCAGAGCGGTCGGCGAGCCTCGGCGGTCGATCTCGAGAAGGAGCACGAGAGCTCCCACGGGACCCGAATCGACCGCCACCCGGACGTTTCTCCCTCGACCCGATTCCTCGACCCGGGCCTCCTCGTCGTGGAGATGGGCGATGCGGACGCTCCGAGCCGGGGAGGGTTTCCTTCTCGACGGAACCGGTCGCCAGCGGATCTTCGTGCCGGCGGACCGGTAGCGCGCGAGGAGACCGGGGTCGATTGGAAGGGCGCGGGCCGGTGCGCTCACGCTACCACCGTCCTCCCCCGCCACAGAAGGCAGTCCGGCCGCACCGAGCACGGACCGCAGACCGAGATGTCTCGTTCCTTCGGACAATCCCCGGAAATCCCCGTGTGGCAGAGGACGAAGTCGTACCTCGTCGGGTCGAGGGGGTCGATCCGGCGCAGGGCCTCGCTGACCTCCTCGACGGCCGCCCACGATCGGGTACGTCGGTGGGTGAGCCCGAGGTGATAGGCGATCCAATGGACGTGCTGGTCTAGCGGGATCCGAAGCTCTCCGGTCGGAACCCGGTGCCAGACCCCGAGGTCCGGATACCGGTCGCGGACCATCCAACGGACGAACAGGGTGAGGCGCTTGCACGGACTTCCCGCGGCATCGCGAGGGCTCGGGAAGAGGGTCCGATACCCCCGCGGCGGCGGGCCGAGAGAGGAGCGAACCGAATCCCCTCGAAGGACGCGGGAGAGCGCGTCCAGCCCTCCCGCGAAACCTCCGGTCGAGAGGCCCTCGACGAACGCGGACTCGAGGGAGGGGTGACGGCGATAGTACCGTTCCAGACAGCGGGAGAGGTAGTCGAGCTGATCCCCCCGGATCCAACGGTGCCGGAACGGGGCCAAGCGACGACTCCTTTCGCGGGCGTGGCCGGGAGTGACGAACCAGCGAATGTCCCCGTCCCCTAGCCCGGCCAGGCGGGCGATCGCGCCCCGGATCGCCGTCGTGTTGCCGATCGCGAGCGTGGAGGCGAAGACCCCCGCGACCTCGGCGCGCTGCGGGTCCCACGACAGCGGGCGCACTTCCGAAATCGGGTCGTCCGCGAGCGACCGGTCGAACGGGAACCGGGCGTAAAGTTGCTCGAGGTGGCGGGGAAACTCCCCGCTCGGACGGTGGGTTTGCACGGGGCGACCGGACCCGGGCCGGGCATTTACCCTTCGCGCAATCGGCCGGAAACCGCACGCCTAACAAGGCGAGAAGGCTGTGTCTACCGAGCTATCCCATGGAGCTTCGACCGACCATCGACCGGGAATGGCTCGACCGGGCGGCCGTCCTCGACCCGTTTAGCCATGCCTACGCGCGCTGGGACCTCGACCACGCTCCGTATCGAGTTCGCTTCGTTTCCGCCTTGGATGGCGACCAGACGGTGGGTTACCTTCTCATCTGGCTCGGCCACCCAACGGCCACCGTGGTCCACTGGGTCGGGTCCGACCCTCGGGCCCGGTCGCTCGCGGAGGCTCTGCCGGCCCGTCCGCTCATCGCGATCGTCCCCGAGACGTTCCAGGACGCGGTGGTTCGTGCCCGGGGCCCCGCACGACCGCTTTCGATCTTGCTCCTGGTGAGCGACCCCGCCGCCGAACCCCCCGAGGGTGGGGGAGCGCCCCCGTCCATTCAGTTCCGCCGCCTCGAGCGGCTCGACCATCCGGCGCTGGTCGCGTTCTCGGAGAAGCAGACCGACCCGGTGGCCGCCGAGTACCCGGCGCTCGATCCCGGAGAGGACTGGATCTGGGGAGCGTTCGACCAAGGTCGGCTCGTCGGGGCCGTCCGCGCCGCGGTCCGCCTGACGGACGTCTGGTTCCTCGGCGGTGTTTTCGTGGACCCCGGCACGCGGGGACGAGGCGTCGGTCGGGCGCTCGTCGCGACCGCGCTCGCGAGTGCCCGGGAATCCCGAGTGAAGGTGGGCCTCTATGTCCGCGAGGACCGGCGCGAAGCCCGTCAGCTCTACGGACGAATGGGGTTCCGACCGGTCGGACGCCGTACTTGGCTGGACCTCGGGGCCGGGGTCTCCCCATGAAGGGAGTGGAGACGAGACCCTCGCCGGACCCGGGTCGGGGAAGTAACGGATGACGTCGAACGCGGAAGCGGTGGAGATCTTTCGAACCATTGCCGACCTGCTCGACCTGCTGGGCGAGAAGTTCAAGCCCGAGGCGTACCGTCGCGCGGCGCGGTCGATCGAGAGTTTGACCGAAGACCTGGGCGCGGTCTCCGCCCGGCACGAGCTCCGCTCGATCCCGGGAGTGGGCGAGGCGATCGCAGAGAAGATCGAGGAGTATCTGCGGACCGGCTCGGTCTCGTACTTCGAGCGATTGAAGCGGGAGGTCCCGCCCGGTCTCGTAGAACTGATGCGCCTTCCCGGCCTCGGCCCGAAGACCGCCCGGCGGTTCTGGGTCGAGCTCGGAATCGAAGGACCGAGCGAGCTCCGGGACGCGATCGCCGCGGGCCGCCTGGCCGGCGTGAAGGGCTTTGGCGAGAAGAAGATCGAGCAGATCCGTTCGGCGCTCGTGGCCGCCGCGGCTGGGCCCGGAGCGGCCCGTCGTCCCATTGAGGAGGTCTACCCGGTCGCCCGTGCCCTCGTGAACGCCCTGCGGACCGGGGCCGGCGCCGAGCGAGTCGAGGTCGGCGGGAGCTTCCGGCGAGCGCGCGAGACCGTCGGCGACCTCGACATCCTCGTCACTTCGAAGGACCCGCCGCGGGCGTTCGAAGTGTTCTCGAAACATCCTCTCGTCGCCGAGGTGAAGATGCGGGGCGAGACCAAGGAGACGGTGCTGCTCACCGGCGGCTTCCAGGTAGACCTGCGCGTCGTCCGGCCCGAGGAGTTCGGGGCGGCACTCCAGTACTTTACGGGCTCGAAGGACCACAACGTCCGGCTCCGGTCCCTCGCCCGCGACCGGGGCCTCAAGGTCAATGAGTACGGAGTCTTCCGCGGGGACGACCGGATCGCCGGAGCCACCGAGGAGGAAGTCTACGCGTCCCTCGGACTCGCCTGGATCCCGCCCGAGCTCCGAGAGGACCGAGGCGAGATCGAGGCGGCCGCTAAAGGAACGGTCCCCTCACTGGTCACGGACGTCGACCTGCGAGGGGACTTGCACGTCCACCTCGCCCCGGACGCTCGCCCGGAGGAAGTGGACCGGATTGCGGCCGAGGCCCGAAAGCGCGCGTACTCCTACATCGGGGTCGTTGTCGGAGGGGTCCGGGCCGACGGCGCCGGTTGGCTCCTGCCGGAGGCGACCCGAGTGCGGCTCTCGGGACTTCGTTCCCCGGGACTGCGAATCACCCGCGCGCTCGAAACCGGCCCCGGCGCCGTGCCGGACGACCTCGAGGGGACTGCATTTGACTTCCGGATCGTGATGCCGGTCGCTCTCCCTCCCGAGGTTCCGGGACTGCGGGCCGGCGCTCGCCCCACGTCCCTCTACGCCCACATCGGCTCTTCCGTTGCCTCGGACGCCGCGATGCTGAAGCGATGGGTCGACGAAGCCCAGCGGAAGGCCGCCGCGATCGAAGTCGGTCCGGGTCCGGAGCGGCTCGATTCGACGGCCGGCCGACAGGCCCGCGAGGCGGGGGTATCGCTCCACCTGCCGACGGCGCTCGGAGGAGCGGAGGACGACCCCACGCGCCTCGTGGCGCTCGGATTCGCGCGACGAGCCGGGGCGGCGCCGAACGAGGTGGCGAACGCCCGCCCGGAGGAAGAGGTCAGTGGCGCAGGGTCCGGGTCGAAGCGGGCGCCGAAGGGGACGTCGAGTGTCCCCCCGAGATCGCCGTCCGCGAAGAAGCGGGCTGCATGAGACAGCTCGTACAACGGTGCGCCGTCGGGGTCAGCCCGTGGCGCCAGTAGCAGTCCGCGCAGAGCGGACGCCCGCATCCCCAACAGCGGGGTGGGGTGGAAGAGGTACCGATCGGGTTCGCGCAGCTCGAACAGGCTCGGGCCCCGCCGAGCGGGTTCGTCCGCAAGGCCGGCGGCTCGGGAAGGCGACGGGAACCGGAAAGCGGTGCGGGCGCCACGGGCCGGGCGGGGGTCGAGGGGGTCGGGCGCCGGGTCGGGTTCTCGTTCACCGTACCGAGCGAGCGGGTCTCCCCTTTTTATGTCTAGGTCCAACCGGCAGGCCTTTCCGTTGGAGGGTGGGGTTCATCTACGTCCGACCGGCCCCTCACGCTCGTGTCCGGGGACCGGGCCTACCGATCCGTCTACCACCGCCCGACGACTCCTCCCCCCAGTCGGGCCGCGGAGGTTGAACAAAAGCGCTCCCACGCCGCAATCCCGGTCGCGATCGTCTTCGTCGTGCTCGGGCTCTACCTGAGCCAGTTCACGGTCCTTCTCACCGCGCTGCTCGGGGTCGTACTGTTCTTCTCGGGGACGTCGTTCCTATCGACTCGGCTCAATCCGCTCAGCCCGCACTTCTACCTGACCCGAAAACCCTCCTGGCTCGCGATCGGGGTCGTCTTCCTGTCGGCGCTCGGCCTGTTCTGGGCGGCCTACTACTTGCTCGTGCACCATCTCGCGCCGATCTTCCCCCACCTCTAGGGGGGCCTCAGGCGGCGACCATTCGCTCGAGGGCGAGCCGCGCCTTGGCGGCCGTCTCGGGCGGGACCTCGATCCGGTAGCGGTCGAGCGCGAGGGAGTCCCGAACGTCCTCGAGCGAGATCTCCTTCATGTACGGACAGATCGCGCCCGCATCGATCGGGATGAACTTCGTGGTCGGGTTCAACTTCGCCATGCGGTGGAGGATTCCGACCTCGGTCGCGACCAGTACCTCGGGCGCGTGGGTCTCCTCCGCGAAGCGGACCATCCCGTCCGTCGAGAGGATCCGGTCGACGTTCGGCATCGCTTGCGTCGCGCAGCCGCATTCCGGGTGAGCGATCACGGGCGCCCCGGGATGCTCGGAGCGGGCGCGTGCGAGGTCCTCCGGGCGGAGCTTCGCGTGCACTGGGCAATCCCCGACCCATAGGTGCATCGCCCGGCCGGTCCGCCGGCGCACGTAGTCGCCGAGGAACATGTCGGGCAGAAAGAGGACCTCGCGGTCCCGGGGGACCTGCTCCACGATCTTCACTGCGTTCGAGCTCGTGCAGCAAACGTCCGCCTCGGCCTTGACGTCGGCGGAGGTGTTGATGTACGCGACCACCACCGCGCCCGGGTGCGCCTTCTTCCAGTCGCGCAGTTGCTCCGCGGTGATCGAGTCGGCGAGGCCGCATCCCGCTTTGAGGTCCGGGAGCAGCACGGTGCGGCTCGGGTTGAGGATCTTCGCCGTCTCGGCCATGAACCGGACGCCCGCGAAGACGATGACGGGGCGGTCGGACTCCATCGCCTTGCGCGAGAGGTAGAGCGAGTCGCCGACGAAGTCGGCGACATCCTGGACCTCGGGCCGCTGGTAGTTGTGCGCCAGCAGCACCGCGTCCCGTTCCTCCTTGAGGTGGAGGACCTCCTCCGCGAGCGTCATCGAAAGCGCCGGTTTCTAGGCCGCGCGGCGTCTTAAGCGGGTCGGCCGCAGCGTGAGGTGAAACGGAAGGGCCGGGGCCGAGTGGGTGAGCCCTCCGAGGCTCACCGCGTCGGCGCCGACCGACCGGTAGAGGGCGACTCGCTCGGGCGTGATCCCGCCCGAGAGCTCGACCCAATGCCCGCGTCGGAGGCCGGCCCGCTCGAGCCTCGCGACGATCGCGCGGGCTTGACGGGGCGTCGCGTTGTCGACGAGGAGCGCGTCCGCCCCGGCTCGCACGGCGGCCATCGCTTGGGCACCGCTGCGAACCTCCACCTGAACCCGCTCTCCGGTCCTCGCCCGGGCGCGCGCCCGCGCCACCGCCTCGGTGAGAGGAACGAGAGCGAGATGGTTGTTCTTGATCAGAACGGCGTCCGAGAGGTCCCGTCGATGCGGACGCCCGCCTCCGTGCACGACCGCCGCTTTCTCGAGGTCCCGTAGGCCCGGCAGCGTCTTTCGCGTGGCCCAAACCTCGAGGGGTCGTCGGGAACCCCGCGCCCCGTCGACCGCCCGCCGGGTCGCGGTCGCGACCCCGCTCGCATGCATCACGAAGTTGAGGATCGTCCGTTCGGCCGCCAGAATCCGTCGCGCGTCTCCTCGGAGGCGGAGCACGACCGTGCCCGGCCGGACCCGGCTCCCGTCGCGACGGGCGCTGACGATCGCGAGACCCTGCGCCCGCGCGGCCGCTCGGGCCGCGACCATCCCGGAAAGGACTCCCGTCGCCTGCGCGACGACCCGGGCCTCCGCCGGAATGGGTCGTGAGAAGAGGAAGCGTGTCGTTCGGTCGTGGGACGCGCGGTCTTCCCGCAAGGCAGCACGGGCGAGCCCGTCCAGGTCGGTCGTGGGGGGCTCACGCGACGGCATCCTCATCCCCCTTCGCCCTCAGCCCCGCTTTGAGGCGCTCGAAGTCCTCGATGAGGTCCGGTCGAAGCGTGGGGAGGTCCTGGCGCTCGAGCTCGCCGACGTGGCGTCGAGCGCCCGGACGGTCCCCGCGGAGTTCGGAAAGCTGGGCGAGACGAAGGACCACGTCGATCTCCTCGAGCGTGTGATTGAGGCCTCGCAGCAGCCGATGCGCTTCGAGCAGGTCGGTCTCCGCCAGCTCGTAGGCGCCTCGACCCATCGCGATCTGAGCCCGCACCTTGAGCGACACGCTCAGGCCGACCCGGTCGCCGATCCGCCCGAAGATCTCGCAGGCCTGCTGGACGTTTTCGACGGCGGCCTCGATGCGTCCGGCTTCGCGCTCGAGCTCCGAGGTCTTGTAGACCGCCCAGCCGATCCGACGGGGGTCCTGAGCCCTCTCCGCGAACTCGATGGCCTTGGCGTACTCGGCGATCGCCTCGTGGCGTTGGGCCGGGGTGCATCGGGCATCGGCCAACAGATCTCCCAGGAAGAGGTGCGCTTGGGCCGATTCCCGAACGGACCCCAACCGGTCGCGCGCGGCCGTGACCTCGCGCGCTTCCACCACGGCTTCCTCCGTCGGCCCCATCATCGCGAGGGCGGCCACCCGCCAGATCTGAGCGCGCAGGAGGACCAGCGGATTCCCGACCTCGCGCGCGAGCCGAATCTCCTCCGTGTGCTGGGCGAGAGCTTCCGGATAGTGTCCTTCGTAGTAGAGCGCCTGCCCGAGCTGGTGGTGGGCTCCCACCTGGACCAGCCGCTGGTCCTCGAGCCCCGGGGAGGCGAGCACCTGGTTCGCGATCTCCGCGGCGGCGATCATGTCGCCCTGGTCGGTCAGGACCCGGGCGAGGAATATCTCGAGGGTCGCCCGGCGGCGGGCCGAGAGGGCGGTCTGACCCTTTTCTCGTGCGAGGAACGAGCGAAGGACCTCTTCCGCCTCCTTGAGATGGCCGGTTTCCTCGGTGACGCGCGCCACCTCGAGGACCAGATGGGACTCGTCATCGTGGTCCTCGGAGTGAAGGGCGCGCTGGCTTTCGAGGGCGCGGGTGAGATGGTCCCGGGCGACGTCCGGGGCCAGCGCTCGCTCGGCGATCTCGGCCGCGAGCCGATTGTACTGGACCGACTTCCGTTCTGCCTGGCCGAGGTAGAAGTGGCGCGAGAGCGCGTAGATCGTAGAGAGACCCCCGGTTCCCATCGCTTCGAGGCTCTCCCCGGCGGTCCAGTGCAGGAGGCGCCGGCGCCGCTCGGGGAGACGACGGTAGGCTTCCTCCCGGACACGGTCGTCGGGGAACGCGAGGAGCTCCCCCGGTCGCTCGATGAGCATTCCCCGCCCCACCAATCGGTCGACGGTCTCGGTCAGTCGCTCCTCGTCCTCCTCGCCGCTCGCTCGGAGGAGGAGACCGAAGGGGAACTCCGTTCCGAGCACGGCGGCGACATCGAGCGTCCGCTGCGCTTCCTCGTCGAGGGGAGGAGGGTTCGCTCCCGGAGGGATTTGCCGCTCCCCGGCCGAGAGGGTGCGGCGGTCGAGCTGCTCGAGAAGGAGCGGGTTCCCACCGGTCTCGGAAAAGCGCCGCGCGACCTCCGAGGGGGAAAACTCGCGGGACGGGTCGGTGACCCGAAGGTAGTCGC
>Ga0187815_10001248_pt1 | contig 12042 bp, 15 predicted proteins | sample NC_S_5_FD_132962 | JGI IMG/M metagenome (GOLD analysis project Ga0187815, IMG submission 132962) | Wetland sediment microbial communities from Neuse River Estuary, North Carolina, USA - ASW-S_5 | ecosystem: Environmental > Aquatic > Freshwater > Wetlands > Sediment | place: USA: North Carolina...
GGTATCGGACTTGGGCTTGTCGTCTTTCTTGGATTCCTTCGTCTCTTTCGTTTCCTTGGAGTCCTTCGAGCCGCCGTCGGATTCGGACGACGATGCGTGCGAAGCCGAACTCTTCTTCGCGTAGTCGGTCACATACCAGCCTGTCCCCTTGTAATGCACGGCCGGAGCCGAAATCATCTGCTCGATCGGGCCTCCGCACACGGGACACTTTGTGAGCATCTTGTCGGAGAACTTCTGGATTTTCTCGAAGCGATGTTTGCACTTCTTGCACTGGTATTCGTAGAGGGGCATGGGTGAAGTGATTCTAGAGTTTGGAATTGAGCCGCGTCAATTTCTAAAGCGCGGGTTGTGGAGCGCTGGGCGTCCTCGGCCGACTGGAGCAGAGAGAGGCTCCTCCTAATCCTCAGCGGCGAAGGAGCGCAAGTACACTTCGAGGCGATGCTCTATTCGGTGTAAGCATTTCGCGGGCAGGAATGCCCGCGCCACACAAGCATTATCTCTTCAGCAAGTCCACCGGCTCGCGCACGTCTACAACTCGGAAATACTTGGCTAGCGCGGGGTACTTCTTCGCTACCGCTTCGTACATGGCGTAGGCGACGTTTCGGTACGAGGCGTGCCCGGCTGGCGTAGTGCGCAGCTCGGAGATGTAGAGGGCTTCGGCGAAATCCATTTTGAACAGCGTGCGCTTGCGGAAGGCAAGCGGGATCGCGTACTGCGCGTTCTGCTGGGCGTCTTCGCCCGCGGCGGCAGAGAGTTTCTTGACAGCATCTTCGGCGCGCTTCATGGCCGCTTTATACGTCGCTCGGATGCCGGCAGCCTCGACCTCCGGCGGTGTTTCATAGCCGTGGGCCGTGGTGAAGTCCTGCATGATCTGGACGCAGCGTCGATGCCGGTGCATGTCGCGGAAGCCGCCGATGTCCATGAGAATGTCGAAGCGAAACTGCTGGCCGGAAGAGAACGGCCGCAGCAGTTCGTCGTGCTGGCCGCGGTGGCGCAGGCCCAAATCGATGATCTCGCGGCGGCGCACTTCGCCCGCCGCTTCGACGGCCTGGCGAATCTGCCGATACGAGTAGTGACACTGGCCATAGAGCAGGGTGGTGGCAAGTTCAATTTCGAGCGGATCGGCGTCCAGCAGATCGACCAGGGGTGCCGGCTCGATCGCCGCGCCCTGCATCACCTTGGCGGCAGCTTGCTGGAGTTCGCGGCGCGTCTCGATCTCATAGGGATTCGGGTCGGCGTATTTGACCAGCGTCGGCGCCACACATACTTCACGCAGCAGTTCCTTCTCGGCCCGATCGGCGAGAGACGGTGAAACGGCGCGAATCTCCGCTACCAGCGCTTGCAGCGATTCTTCGTTTGCGTTGTAGGCAGGAGACAGGGCCGCCTTCTTCAGCAATGCCCCGAGATCGCGAACCTCCTTGTGCGGCTGCGACAGTAAGTGCGCAACCTGAGATTCGAGCGTGCGCGCATTGACAATTTCCCCCAGCGACGTGTTGGTGGCAAGCGGCAGGAGATAGCGCGAGATGTCGAACGCCCGGGCGCGCAACGTACGTTCGTAGAAATCCTGCTTCATCTCGGCGGGCTTGGGCGTGATCCCGGCGAGATACTGGAACATCGTCTCCGACAGTTCTTCGTAATCGACGAAAAGCTGATCGACGGTCTGGCGGTAGAGCGCTCGCGAACCGCTATCCTCGCCGAACTGGGGCGTGGTGTAGCCGCTGCGCTTGAAATCCTGGTAGCGCGTCGAGCGCTCCTGGCCGTCCCAGCGCGGCTCATCGACGATGACAATGGCTGCGAGAATCGAAAGCCGCTCGATCGCCAGCGCAATGTGCGCTAGATCCGCAATCGAACGGTGCCCGTATTGGAAGTAGAAAGTGTTGAGAAACTTCTCGGCCTTCTGCTGCGTAATTTCTTTTAGCGACTCTTTCATCGAGAGCGCCGAGCGCGAATACTTGGCCATCGCATAAGCCTGGATTTCGGGCTCAACCCCGTAAACGGCGAAGACTTCGACGGAGGGCTCGGGCGCGGTGTTGGACACGGGTTCGGAGGGCATGGGCTCGGTCGAAATTACTGAAGACATGAGAGTGGAGAAATCTTAACTGTCCGGTAAGCAGCGCGCAATCACGAAGGTGCGACATTAGTTTCCAGGAGCGCCGCCGGTCAGGTTTTCGGGTCGCGGGTGCACCGGGAGTCACTTTCAATTCCGCCTGAAATCATTTATAAAATAAGTACCCCATATATTTCATGAGACTTACAGCAGTCATATTATTGGTTTTAGGAGCAGTGTTCTCTGGCGTTTCGGCGGCCCAGTCCTTTGGCCGCGCAACCGCGATGACGGCACCGGTGGCCGCGCCGTCCGTTTCCGGTGAGAGCGTTCCCCGGCTGGCCGCGGCAGATGTGTCCACCCCTGATCTCGTGCCGGCGGTTTCGAGTCCGCAGATGTCGGCGGAACTGGCCCTTGAGATTTTCCAGAAGCGTTCCACTCGCCAGGCGCAGGAACTGGCCGGATATTCCGCGGCCACCGTCATTCGAGCGGAATTGCCACGCAGTTCGCAACTCGGGGAACTGGAACTGGAGCGCCACTACAGCGTGCCGCGCACCCTGACCTTCAAGGCGCTGCATTTCATCGGCGACGGATTCGTAAAGACGAACGTGATCGCGCGCCTGCCGCAGTCGGAAGTGGACCACGTCCAGAAAGATGATCCAACGGTGACTGCGATTCGTCCGGAGAACTATAAGTTTTCGCACAAGGGCAGTACGCAGATTGCGGGCGAGGCAGTTCATGTGTATCAGGTGAAACCGCGGAAAAAGCGCCCCGGACTGTTCAAAGGCCATATCTACCTCGATGCCGGCACGGGCAGCCTGGTGCGAGCCGAAGGCCGTGTGGTCAAGTCGCCTTCGATCTTCGTCAACAAGATTGACTTCGTGCAGGACTACACGGAAGTCAACGGGTTCACACTTCCAATGCACATCCATACGGAAGCGAAGGCAGCCCTGGTTGGGCGCACCGTCGTAGATATCGTCAATTCAGACTGCCAGCCGGTGCTGCTTTCCGGGGAAACGGCGTCCCCTTCCGGCTCTAACTGAGGACATTGTCACCGTGGCTCCTGAAGGCAGAGCGGAACTCATCCAGGCCGCACTCCCCGAGCACATCGAACAGATAAGAGCGCTCTTTCTTGAATACGCCGCTTCACTCGGCTTCAGTCTGTGCTTTCAAAGTTTCGACGAGGAACTGAAAAACCTGCCGGGCGCCTACGCTGCCCCCAGCGGGCGGTTGCTGCTGGCGCTAGACGAACAGCAAGCAGCAGGATGTGTAGCGCTGCGGAATCTCGAAGCGAATATCTGCGAGATGAAGCGGTTGTACGTGCGTCCTGCGTATCGCGGAAAAGGCTTGGGTCGCATCCTGGTCGAGCGCGTAATCGCCGAGGCGCGCGTGATTGGTTATGAGCGCATGCGGCTGGATACGATTGCCTCGTCCATGAAAGACGCCGTCGAACTCTATCGCAGAATGGGGTTCAAGCAAATTGCACCCTACCGGGCGAACCCGATTGAAGGCGCGCTTTACCTCGAGTTGTTGCTCTAGGAGCTCGCGAAAAGGACACGATTCGTATCAGGGCATCGCTTTGACGCACGATTCGTATCAGGACATCGCTTTAGCGATGCCGCAATAGCTTATTATCAACGCGCCTTTAGGCGCTGAGGGCGCTGGAAACAGCGGCATCCCCTTAAGGGGCGGTTGAAACGGACGACTTATGGTATCGCTAAAGCGATGCCCTGATACCAACCCCGGGTTTTTCCGTCGCCTGCTAGGGGGATTTCACGCGGCACTCAGGAGTGCGGCTTGGGCTCGGCCGCCGGCGACGGCTGTGCCAATTGCGGTGCCGTGCTGGCGACCGGAAATGAAGGCAGAGCACGGCCCAGGATCACAATATCCACCCGGCGATTCATGCCTCGCCCCTCGGCCGTGCCATTCGAGGCAATCGGGTGATACTCGGCATATCCAGCCGCGCTGAGGCGACCCGGCGCAAAACCGTCGCGTACAATCAGGAGCCGAATGATCTCCGTGGCGCGTGCGGTGGAGAGTTCCCAGTTGGAAGAAAAGCGGGCGGTATGAATGGGGACGTCGTCAGTGTGGCCCTCGATCCGCAAACGATAGTCGCGCTGCCGGAGCATGGTGGCGATACGGTCGAAGGCGAGTTGCGAGGCAGACTTCATCTGCGCCGAGCCGCTCTCAAAAAAACCAACTTCGCGCAGGCTGATGACCAGGCCGTCAGGCTCGCGCCGCATAGCGATTTCCTGGCGCTTGATTTCCTCGGCGAGAGCCGTCTTCAGTTCGGTCTCCAGCTGGACTAAGTCGCCGTTCTCCGGGCCCCCGCCCAGCGCGCCATCGGGCCGCGATGCGATCCGGGCCAGACTTGCGGTATGCTGCACGTTCTCGACGGCCTGCGCCTCATTAAACGGCATGGGTGAGTCGGGGTCGAGGGGAACTTGCGTGGTCGATGCCTGGAAAACGCCCATTTCCTGAAATGCAACCTGGATGGCCATGGCCAGCTTGCCAACTTTCCTTTTGTCGACCTGCGACGAGGCATAGAGCACGACAAAAAAGGCAAACAGAAGAGTAATGAAGTCGGCATAGGAAACCAGCCAACGCTCGTGATTGGCATGACTCGCGGCTTTTCGGCGGCGTCTCATGCTTCGGGAACCTCGGGCGGCGCCTCGGCCCGCTCATGCGCCTGCGTCAGAAACCCCAGGAGTTTGGATTCCAGCATGCGGGGATTCATTCCCTCGAGGATGGAGATCACGCCTTCGAGCGTCATTTCGCGAATCACCTGCTCATCGCGAATACGAATTTTGAGCTTCCCGGCGGAAGGCAATAAGAAAAGATTGGCGGCGCCCACTCCATAAATGGTGGCCACGAACGCAACCGCAATGCCGCGCCCGACTTCGTCGATTTTGTCGAGGTGCTGGTAGTGGGCTGTTTTGAAATCACTGCTCTTGGTTAATCTCGAAACGCGCCTTGCAGGTTCGACATTCATAGCTGTGCGTGTCAGGAGAAACGGTTCCATCGCTTCGTTTATATCCCTTTGAGCGCATTTCGCTTCGCGCGAGATTGCGCAGTTCGCCCTTGCATGTGGGACAAAACTTCACATCTGGCTGCGGGCCACTAACGTTTGCCATTTACCCCTCCTTGACAGCGATGCTATGATCCTAACATGCATGGACGGTCAAGCAGGGGCGACGTAGCACAGAATGCCCTGCGCGTAGTTGAACAGGTGATCGGCGAGCCGTTGAAACCTCAGCGGAAGATTCTGCAACTCCCGCCGCGCAAGAAGAATGCAGCGGCAGTGGCGCTGGGAAAGCTCGGCGGCATGAAAGGTGGCAAAGCGAGAGCTGCGGAACTGTCGCCGGAACGGCGCAAGGAAATAGCCCAGAAGGCCGCGAAAGCCCGCTGGGCCAGAGTTGAAAAGTTATAGGCTGTAGTCAACAGCCCGCGAAAGCGGGCCTACCTGCCCCAAGTCAGGACGCCACGCGAAGGTTACCTGACTTGGGGTTTGTCATTACAGCTCCCCGCACGATAGGCACGATACAAAGAGCTAGTCGGTATTATTTTCAGTTGCATCACCGCATCCTCTCCGAAACGCCATTCTGCTAGGCGCCTCATTGTTTAGCAGAATCCTTTTGGAATCCGATAGTGAGAGACCGCTTGCTATCTTCTGAATCCGTGTACATCAGGTCGAAAATATTGATGGCAGCTTGCAACCACTTCGCTCTGCCCTCACTCGGCCATTCAGTCTCAGGAGTGGGTAGCTTCTTGAGCAACCCCTTGATGAACGGATGTAGATCGTCCTCATCATCGTCCTTCGACTTTTTCTTCTTTTCAGGCTCCGGCTCTGGAGGGGGCACAACAACAGGAGCCACTACACTTTGCGTAATTGGAGGCATCACCAAGCGGTCAGTACCAAACTGGAAGAAGCCTGCTTGCTGTGCTGAACGTTGCATTACTTGGCGTGCGCGTTCACGCTGTTTCTGCGCCACCCCGAACGTACCGACTGCGGCTTCCAGTCCTGTCGGCGGCGGAAGTACGGTGCCTTTGAAATGCTCGTGAACCTTGTTGTAGAGAGGTACGCGAAGGAAGGCAGTAGCACGAGCCGTCTTTTCTTGTTGATGGTCGCAAATCTGGGTGCCAAGCGGTGTTAGATTCACGGTGCCCTGTCCGGTGGTGACAAGTCCGAAAATCTTGGCGGTGCTGATCTTCATTTTGAAACCGCTACTCTTTGGGGATAGTTGGAGATGAGCAGCGATCTGTTCGGTTGTACAAGACGATCCGTGCAGAGAGTGAATCGCCTTAGCGACTTCGACACCTTCATCCAAATCCTGGTAAGGAAACACAATGCTAGACAGCTCGCGGCGAGCGTCACCGCCCTGTTCTGTTGATTCAGCGGCTTCTCTTGATTCAGGGGCTTCCTCGAGGACTACTGGTTCAGATTGCGCCATAGGTGAATATGCTCCTTTTCGTGGCTGACCTGCTTACCTTAACTGCGAATCCGCAGACCTGTCAAGTAAAATCCGCAGACTACGCAAAAAAGTCTGCGGATTAGCATTATTCTATTGACAGCTTGTCCGCTCAAGCATATTATTATCGCATTATGAACAGGTTGCCAATTGACAAACGCGCCCAAGTCGTAAACGCCCTCGTAGAAGGAAACAGCATCCGGGCGACTTGCAGGATGACCGGATGCTGTAAAGATGCCGTCCTAAAGCTGATTCGCGACATGGGAGCGGCGTGTGCAGCATTCCATAAGTCAGCCGTTCGCGGAATCGTGGTACAGCGCGTCCAGTGCGACGAAGTTTGGTCTTTCTGCTACGCGAAAGCTAAGAATGTGCCCGAAGAAAAGAAGGGCACAGGGGCCGGGGATGTTTGGACGTGGACCGCGATTGACGCCGATACCAAGCTGATTCTGTCGTACCTCTGCGGCGGTCGGGATGCAAGCTGGGCCTGTCAGTTCATGGAGGATTTAGCGTCGCGTGTGACCACGCGCATTCAGATCACAACGGACGGCCACCGCGCTTACGCGGAAGCCGTCGAAGGTGCCTTCGGAATGGACGTGGACTACGCGATGCTGATAAAGCTGTATGGCGCACCCACGGACAGCCCAGACACGCGCTACAGCCCCGCTCAGTGCATCGGCATTCGCACGGGCATTCTCAGCGGTTCGCCAGATCCTCAGCACATCTCGACCAGTTACGTGGAACGTCAAAACCTGAATCTGCGGATGGGCGTCCGGCGGTTCACGCGGCTCACAAATGCCTTTTCAAAGAAGTTCGAGAACCACTGCCATATGGTTGCGATCTATCATGCCTTTTACAATTTCTGCCGTGTGCATCAAACACTGCGCGTGACCCCCGCAATGGAGGCCGGACTCACGGATCACGTTTGGACCGTGGAGGAATTAGTTTCCATTATGGAATCCCATATATCGCGTTTGGCGGCTTAAAACCCCGCTCTATGGGGAAATTTGTTGACCCATCCAAACTTTGTGTGCTACACCCACGTCTAACCTCGTAGGTACCCTAACGTTCACGCGCTAAAGTGCGCGGCAGGGTGACCTCCGTAAGCCGCCGGGTGACGGTGCGTACAGGTAAATTAAAGTTCTACCCGGAGAATGGTCATGGCGACGAAGAAATTATCCTCAAGTATAAAACTCAGGATAGTGCTCAGAAAAGGTGCGGATGGCTACATCGTGGCAGAGTGCCCGGAAGTACCAGGAGCAGTTTCCCAAGGCAAAACTGAACAGGAAGCGGTCGAAAATGTTCAAGATGTCTTGAGTACTTGTTTAGGCATGATCGTGCGCGAATGGATGGCGGATGCTAAGAAGACTATGCGCCAAGTCCGACGGACACGCCATCAGACCCTCAGGAAATATGAAGTAAAATTTGTGAGAAGTCACGCCGTCGTCGCATAGAATGCTCGAATGGCTTTGAAGGACCTGCCTTTCGACACGGGAAAGCGTATCTACAGGGTCTTCGAGCGAATCGGGTTTGAGTTCAAGGGGCGCAGCGAGAAAAATCATTTCATTCTGCAAAGGCGCAACGATCCCCACCTGTTCATCTCCATTCCAGATCATCCCGAGGTGGACCGTCAAACTCTTAAGTCTGAGGTTCGCAAAACAGGTCTTACCGACGCTCAATTTCGCGCTCACTACGACGCTTTATATGAGAAGCCGAAAGTTCCAGCCTTGCAGCTAGTGCAAATGGAAGCTATCTGCCCGCTCTGCCGTGAGACTATCGAGCCTATGCAGGAAACAATCCGACAACAGAGTGGGCTAGACGCACATAAGGAATGCCACGTAAAACAGTTTGGCCCTACCGGAACGAACGCTTAGATTTCAAAACAGCCCACTACCGAGGTGCTGCATGACTTGAATCAGCCCAAGCACGGCCCCAATGATGCCGATGGTGGGCGAAAATCCGCCCGCCGATTCGAACAACTGGGGAATTTTTTCTTCCTGCTCTGCCTGGTTATCCAGTTCGAGTTCCATGATCTTGCGCAGTTCCTGCGAGTCGGTGCCGTCGACCGCCAGGGTGAGAGCGCGCCGCAGAAACGGCTCTTGGATGTTGGCGAGTTCTTTGTCGAGCGAGATAATTCCTTCCCGCCGCGCCTGGTTGGCATATTTGACCAGCAAATCGACCGTGGCGCGCGCGTTCTCGCCGGGTTCGAGGAAGATATGGGCCAGCCGCCGGAATGCGTTGATGAACACTGGCAGCGGGAACTGAATCAGGACTGCACCCAGCGTGCCGCCGAATACGATCATGGCTGCGGTTGGCTGGAGCACCTGCCCCAGGTTTCCACCCTCAAGCAACAGGCCGAGCACGATTCCACCGACCGCCAACAGGAGCCCGCCGAAAGTTGCTTTGTCCAAGCGGCCTCCTATTTCTCGCCCGCCGTGCCGCTCTCACCATCCACTGCCGGAGGCAGGGCGGAGCGGTTATCCCACCAGAGCATGATCCCCTGCAATACCGACCGGCGAAATTGCACCACGCGCTCCAGAACCTCCTGGGCACTTTCCCGAACCACGATTTTTTCACCGTTGACCAGCGTAATGACCGTATCCGGCGCCTGCTCGACGAATTTGATCAGGTCCGAATTCACCGCCAGCGGATGATTGTTAAGCCGGGTCAGCTGGATCATAGTTACCGCCTTATTCAGGACACAGAGAGCCGCCTAAGGACTCTGTAATAAGGATCGGCAGAAGGGGAGAGGGGGCTAGAAAGGGCCGGAAAGGAGGCAGGTTACCGAGGAGCTATGCCGTTTGTTACCTGTGGAAATAAAGCCCGGACGTAGCAAGCCGATGGGGAGATTGAAGCGCAATTGGGTTCCGCAGGACTACGGAACGAGCTCCGGGAAGATTTCGGGGACGGATCCCACAAATCGGAACCATAAGGAGCAATTCCATGGCACTGAGTGTACTCAACAATATCGCGTCATTGGCTGCGCAGGACCAATTGACGATCACGAACGCCAATCTGCAGAAAGCCCTCTTTCAGCTATCATCCGGGTCGCGTATCAACAGCGGCGCGGATGATGCCGCTGGCTTGGCGATTGCCGATGGGTTACAGGGCAACATTACCGCCCTTACCCAATCCGCTCGGAATGCGAATGACGGTGTGGGCGAGCTGCAGGTAGCGGATGGTTCGCTGGCGCAGGTAACCACCCTGCTCAACCGCGCCGTTACGCTGGCCACTGAATCGGCAACTGGAACGGTGTCCGATTCGCAACGGGTCGCGCTGGACGCCGAATATACCGCGATCAAAGCGGAAATCGACCGCGTCGGTTCCAAAACGAATTACAACGGTGGGCAGGTGTTCACCGCCAACACACTGAATGTGTTCTTGAGTGATGCGGGCGCCACCAGCAACAGCACGATCGGTGTGACCACTGGTTTGTTGTCGGCTAATGGTCTGGGCTTAGGTGGAGCGATCGCGGCTACCGGCACCCTGACCCAGGCGGCGGGCTCGGCTGCGACTCCGGCTACCGACACTCTGACCGGAGGTACGTGGGCGGCAACCGACGCTTCCGTCGCTGCCAGCGGCACTCTAACCGCCGCCGCAGGCCCAGCCAACGGCGACACGGTGACGATCGGTGGCCAAGTGTACACGTTCCAAACCACCCTCACTGCGGGAAACGGCAATGTTTGGCTCGGCGCCAATGAAACGGCAGCCCTGGCAAACCTGGCAGCGGCGATCAACGCCACGCCTGGGGGCGCCGGAACTGCCTATGGAGCTGGAACTGTGGCCAATGCTTCGGTCCACTCCACTGCATCCGGTGCAACCACGGTGAACGTGCAGGCGCTGGTTAATGGCACCGCGGGAAACTCGATCGCTTATTCGTCAACCGGAACTGTTGCCATCACTGCCGGAACATTGGCGAACGGCACGGCTGGCACCACGGTAACGGTTGGCGGCAAAACCTACCAATTGGTGGCCGCTCTCAGCACCACAGCGACGGCCAATGAGGTAGTTGCCACGAGCATACAAACCGGCCTGGTGAATCTAAAGGCTGCGGTCAACGGCACGGGCGGAGCTGGCTATAGCGCCCTCACCACGCAAAATACTAACGTAACGGCGACGACAGCCGCACCGACCACTTCGCTCGCCTTCGCAGCGATTAACCCGGGCGCAGCCGGCAACTTTATTACTACGGCGTCCGGCGCGTTCGGCACTTGGGGTACCACGAACTTCACTGGTGGCGCCGATGCCGGAGCCCCTCCGGCTGCGGCTGCAGGCAATACCGTGACGGTGGGCACGCAGACCTACACCTTCGTGACCTCCCTCAGCACCACTCCCACCGCAAACGAGGTCCTGGTGGGCGCCACCGACGCAGCCAGCCTTGCCAACCTGAAAAATGCTATCAACGGTGGGAGCGGCTCGGGCATTACCTACGGAAGTCCCACCGTTGCCAATACGTCTGCCACGGCCGATGTTGGTTCAAACGCGGCTGGGCTGCAGACGCTGACACTCACCGCAATAACCAAGGGTCTCGCCGGCAATAGTATCGCCACGGCGGCAACGGGGACGGCTAACACCTTCGGTGCTGCGGACCTGACTAGCGGTGCGGCTGGATCGATCAACGACCTGTTAACCCAGGCCGACGCCACCGCTGCTTTGGCGACCATCAACAGCGCCATCCAAACGGTTGCGGGTTTGCGCGGTACGATTGGCGCGACCGTCAACCGCTTACAGAGCGCTGCCAACGTCATCACCAACCAGGTGCAGAATCTGACGGGTGCAGAAGACGGTGTTCGAGCCGCCGACATTCCATCGACGGTGGCCGACCTTTCGAAGTACTCCATCCTGGAACAGACCGGCGTTTCCGCTCTGGCCCAGGCCAACCAACAACAGCAGCTTGTACTGAAGCTGCTCCAGTAAGCGGTCACTTGAAGGGGGGCGGTTTCGATCCCGCCTCCCTTCGATTTTTTGCAGAAGATAGGTGAGTTATGAACGTTGACCCGGTGCAAGCCAGTTCGGCTGGGATTGAGCGTCAGACTCCCGACAAAAAGGTGCCTGTCGCACCTTCCCCGCTGGATGCCACTTTGGGAGATGCCCCAAAGACGGAAATCACCGCGACGCTATATACCCCCGCTCCATCCGTAATCCCGGAACATGAAGTCAAATTGCAACTGGATTCCTCGAGTGACACTGTGGTTTACCAACTCTTAGACAAGCCGTCGGGCGCCCTGGTCCTGCAAGTGCCCAGCGCCCAGCAGATCCGCAACATTCAGCAGACCCAAGAACTGCTGCAACGAATTGCTGCCAGGGGCAAAGTTTCCCTTTGAACGGAGCTTGAGTCCGATCTGTGAAGGGAGAGGAGAAAGAAAATGGCAATCAGCTTTAATGCCACGTCGCTGCTCAACGGCAACGGCATTGATGTCACGTCCGTCGTGAACCAGATTCTCAACCAACAGACCGGCCCGTTGACCGCCTGGCAGAACGAGCAGACGGACCTATCCACTCAGGCCGGGTTGCTTTCGGGGATCAACAACA
>Ga0187815_10001249_pt1 | contig 12042 bp, 13 predicted proteins | sample NC_S_5_FD_132962 | JGI IMG/M metagenome (GOLD analysis project Ga0187815, IMG submission 132962) | Wetland sediment microbial communities from Neuse River Estuary, North Carolina, USA - ASW-S_5 | ecosystem: Environmental > Aquatic > Freshwater > Wetlands > Sediment | place: USA: North Carolina...
ATCGAATATCAGCAGATCTTCGTCACGCCATCCGACCGCGAGAACGCCATCATCAACACGCTGCTGTTCCACGACCAGCAGAACACGATCATCTTCTGCCACACGCGCGAGGCCGTGAAGCATCTGACCAGCCGCCTCTCCAACCGTGGCTTCGCCGTGGTGTCGCTGTCGGGCGAGCTTAGCCAGGCCGAGCGCACCAATGCACTGCAGGCCATGCGCGACGGCCGCGCCCGCGTATGCGTGGCCACCGACGTCGCCGCGCGCGGCATCGACCTGCCCAATCTGGGCCTGGTCATCCACGCCGACCTGCCCAGCAACCCCGACACCCTTCTGCATCGTTCCGGCCGCACTGGCCGCGCCGGTCGCAAGGGCATCTGCGCGCTGATCGTGCCGTTGCACCGGCGCGGCGCGGCCAACCGCGTGCTGAAGCTGGCCAAGCTCACCGCCACCGTCGTCCCCGCACCGACGGCCAGCGACATCGAGCACCATACACGTCAGCTCATCCTGGACGATCCGGCACTTGGCCTCGCTCCAAGCGAGGACGAAATCGCCTTCGTGCGCGAGTTGATGGAGGCGCACGGTGCCGAAAATATCGCCGCCGCCTATCTGCGGCTGCAGCTTGCCGCCCGCCCCGCGCCCGAAGAACTCTCGGAAGTGCCCGCCTATGTCGAAAAGGCGCCGCGCGGCAAGACGCGCGAGGATGCCGCCCCGCGCGACCGCAGCGATTTCGACAATGGCGTCTGGTTCCGCGTCTCGGTCGGCCGCAAGCATCGCGCCGAGCCGCGCTGGCTCCTGCCGATGATCTGCAAGGCAGGCCACATCACCAAGCGCGCGGTGGGTTCGATCAAGATCAACGACACCGACAGCCATTTCGAGATCGCCGGCGACAAGGCCGCTGGCTTCTGGGCGGCGGTGAAGGAAGACGGCACGGGCGAAAAGGGCGTGACCATTCAGAAGCTGGAGGGCCAGCCGCGCGAAAAGCCCGCGCGCGAAACGACCGGCTGGAACAGCGAAAAGAAGGGCAAGTTCAAGCCGAAGCACAAGCCCAAGGGTACGAAGCCGGCTGGAGAAGCGCCCTATAAGAAGCCGAAGAAGAAATTCTCCAAGGCAAAGCAGGCCTGAACGTCGCAATCGGGCGCAAAACCTTGCGCTTGCGGGCACCTTCCGCTATAGAGCCGCCACCCGCGTAGACACCCTTGGAGGCAACGCGGATGAGGGCGGCCACGGCTGCCTTCCACGTTTGAGGTCCGGGCTCTGCCCCCTCAAGCGCTCCAATAAACCAGAAAGGAAATGCCATGAGCGAAACTTACGAGCTCAAGGCCGAGGCACGCGAACGGGTCGGTAAGGGGTCCGCCCGAGAACTTCGCCGCAACGGCAAGATACCTGCAGTTATCTATGGTGATAAGCAGCCCCCGCTCGCGATCACCGTGTCCTACAAGGAAATCTTCTACAAGATTCACGGCGGCGGCTTCATGACCACCGTCGCGACCATCGACGTCGACGGCAAGAAGATCCAGGTCCTGCCCAAGGACTACCAGATGGATCCGGTCCGCGACTTCCCGATGCATGTGGACTTCCTGCGCGTCGGCAAGAACACCGAGGTCAACGTCAACGTGCCCGTGCACTTCATCAATGAAGAGAAGTCGCCCGGTATCAAGCGCGGCGGCGTGCTCAACATCGTGCGTCACGAGATCGAGTTCCACTGCCCGGCCAACGCGATTCCGGAGTTCATCGAGATCGACCTCACCGGTCTCGAGATCAACGACTCGGTCCACATTTCGGCCGTCAAGCTGCCGAAGAACGTGAAGCCTGTCATCGCCGACCGCGACTTCACCATCGCCACTGTCGCCGCACCTGCCGGCCTCAAGAGCGAGGAAGGCGCCGCTGCCGCTGAAGGCGAAGGCGAGGGCGAAGAGGCCGCGACCGAGGAGTAATCCTCGGGCGACTGGAGGGCCGTGGCTATGCTGCTATTCGCAGGTCTTGGCAATCCGGGCCCGAAATATGCCGACAACCGGCACAATATCGGATTCATGGCGGCGGAGGCCATTGCCCGCCGCCATGATTTTTCGCCCTGGTCGAGGAAGTTCCAGGGCCTGGTCGCCGAAGGCAAGATCGGCGGCGAGAAGGTCATCCTGCTCAAACCACAGACCTTCATGAACCTGTCCGGCCAGTCGGTCGGCGAAGCCCTGCGCTTCTACAAGCTCTCCCCTTCCGACCTCACCGTCTTCTACGACGAACTCGACCTTGCCGCCGGCAAGGTGCGCGTGAAGGTGGGCGGCGGCTCGGGCGGCCACAATGGCATCCGCTCCATCGATCAGCATTGCGGCCAGAACTACCGCCGCGTGCGCATCGGCATCGGCCATCCTGGCGCGAAGGCAATGGTGCACAGCCACGTGCTTGGAGACTTCGCCAAGGCCGACCGCGAATGGCTCGAAGTGCTGCTTGATGCCATCGCCGACAATTCCGACCTCATCGCCAAGGGCGACGACAGCGGCTTCATGAATCGCGTGACGCTGGCGCTGCGCGACAAGCTGCAGCCGACCGGCGAGGACGACACCCCGCCCCCGAAGCAGAAGCCCGCCAAGGCGCAGAGCCACATCCGCCAGGCGCGCCCGCAGGCGCCGGTCGTCAAGGCACCCGAGACCGGCCCCATGGCCGCCATGCTGAAGAAGCTGTTCCACAAGGAATAGACGGTCGGTGCACCGAGCCGCACGTGCCCATTCCTTGCTTATCCGCGTGGTCGTGCCTATCCTGATAGCAAATTCGCGTTTCGTTGCACGAGGCAACCATGAAGAACGTGACGATTTCAATGGATGATAAGCTTTTGCAGCTCACCGAAGCGGAAGCTGCCAAGGCCGGCGTAAGCACGTCGGAATTCATTGCGGACATCGTTGAAACGGCGCTTGCGGCGAAGACGGTCGAGAGCGGCAAAAACAAGCAACTGGAAGCGCTGGAGCGTTTCTTTGCAGGGCCCAAGCTGAATATTTCGGAAAACGGAAGGATGCCCACGGCCGAGGAGCGCAATGCCCGGCGGTAGGATTTTCGTAGACAGCAATGTCCTTCTCTATACCCGTGATCTGAAACTCTCGGAAAAGGCGCAATCGGCGCTCGAATGGCTGCGAGAGGCAGTGAGGCGCAATTTGGCCTGCACGAACCTGCAGGTCTTGAATGAGGTCACCAGCGTCATGCTTCGCAAGCGAGGTGATCTCTCGGCGCATGAGATTTTCGCGCAAGTAGATGAACTATGCGTTCTCGGCGTCAGCCCCATCGATCAGCAGGTGGGACTGCCTTCTCCTCGCCTCGGCGCTCGAACTTGGCTGCAAATTCTTCCTCTCTGAGGATTTGCAGGACGGGCAGGCCATCGAAGGCTTGACGATCGTCAACCCTTTCGCCCATAGCCCTGAGCAAGTTTTCGCATCTCGATAAGGCTAGATCACCATGGGTTTCAAATGCGGCATCGTCGGGCTGCCCAATGTCGGCAAGTCCACGCTCTTCAACGCGCTGACGCGCACTGCGGCAGCGCAGGCCGCCAACTATCCGTTCTGCACCATCGAACCCAACACCGGCGAGGTGGCGGTGCCGGACCCGCGCCTGAAGAAGGTCGCCGAGGCCGCCAAGTCCAAGGAGATCATCCCGACCCGTATCTCCTTCGTCGACATTGCCGGCTTGGTGCGCGGTGCCTCCAAGGGCGAAGGCCTGGGCAACCAGTTCCTCGCCAATATCCGCGAGGTCGACGCCATCGTGCACGTGCTGCGCTGCTTCGAGGATGACGACATCACCCATGTCGAGGGCCGCATCGACCCGGTCGCCGACGCCGAGACTGTCGAGACCGAGCTGATGCTCGCCGATCTCGAGAGCCTCGAGCGCCGTATCGTACAGATTCGCAAGCGCGCCACCGGCAAGGAAAAGGAAGCGATGACCGTCCTGCCGATGATGGAGCAGGCGCTGGCGCTGCTGCAGGACGGCAAGCCCGTGCGCATGCTGCTCAACGGCATCGCCCACGAGGACCTCGTCATCCTGCAGGGCCTGAACCTTTTGACCTCGCATCCGGTCCTCTACGTCTGCAACGTGTCGGAAGCCGAGGCCGCGACCGGCAACGAGCACACCGCGGCCGTCGAGAAGATGGCGACCGCCCAGGGTGCGCGCACCGTCGTCATCTCGGCCGCGATCGAGGCCGAAGTGGCCCAGCTTCCCGACGAGGACGCAAAGGAATTCCTCGACGCGCTCGGCCTCGAAGAGCCCGGCCTGGATAAGCTCATCCGCGCCGGCTACGACCTCCTGCACCTCATCACCTATTTCACCGCGGGCCCCAAGGAAACGCGTGCCTGGACCATCCAGAAGGGCACCAAGGCTCCGCAGGCCGCCGGCGTCATCCACACCGACTTCGAGCGCGGCTTCATCCGCGCCCAGACCATCGCCTACAACGACTACGTCACCCTCGGCGGCGAAGTCGCGGCCAAGGAAGCCGGCAAGGCGCGCGACGAAGGCAAGGAATATGTCGTCCAGGACGGCGACGTGATGCTGTTCAAGTTCAACACCTGACGAAACACGGGTGGACATGACGCCGTCATATCCACCCGTCATCCTTGACCTAACGAATTGCAAGACGTTAGGGCTTGCAGGTGCGTCCGCGCTGGCGCAACTCCCCCTCCTCGATCACGGAGAAGCAACGATGATCAGGGCATATGTGGTCGATGGCGACCGGCTGCGCTCGGTGGACGATCTGGAGCAGCACAAGGATGCCGTGGTCTGGGCCGACCTCATGTCTCCCACCAAGGGCGAGGAGGCGGAAATCGAGCGCTGGCTGGGCGTCGGCGTCCCCACCCGGGAGGAGATGGAGGAGATCGAGATTTCCTCACGCCTCTACAGCGAGGACGGGTCCTTCTTCATGACCGCCACGCTGCCCGCGCAGACCGAGGAGGACCATCCGGTCATGTCTCCGGTCACCTTCGTGCTCTCGGGCAAGAGGCTGATCACCGTGCGCTATCACGAACCGCGCGCCTTCCTGACCTTTCCCGTGCGGGCCGAAAAGGCTGCCATGGGCTGCACCAGCGGCGACACGATCCTGATCAGCCTTCTCGAAGCGATCGTCGACCGCCTCGCCGACGTCCTGGAACGCATCGGCCACGACATCGACGGCATCTCGCGCCAGATTTTCAAGCCGAGCAAGGACAGCCCCTCCAAGCGCGACCGCGATTTCCGCCAGGCGTTCCAGACGATCGGCCGCAAGGAGGAACTGACCTCCAACATCCGCGAAAGCCTGATGACCCTGCAGCGCCTGTCCGGCTTCCTCGGCAACATCATGCTGCAAAGCAAGAACAAGGATCTGCGCGCCCGCTCCAAGACGCTCTCGCGCGACGTGGCCTCGCTGACCGACCATGCCTCGTTCCTGTCCAACAAGATCGTCTTCCTGCTCGACGCCACGCTCGGCATGGTCAATATCGAGCAGAGCGCCATCATCAAGATTTTTTCGGTCGCGGCGGTGATCTTCCTGCCGCCCACCGTCGTCGCTTCCATCTACGGCATGAACTTCGACTTCATGCCGGAACTCAAATGGGCGCTGGGCTATCCCTTCGCGCTGTTCCTGATGGTGCTGTCGGCGGTGCTGCCTTACCTTTATTTCAAGCGTCGCGGCTGGCTGTAACAACCGGAACCCGGTCCTGGCTTCACCCTGCGGCTTGTCCCCCGGTGATGCATCCGCCAGTATGAGAAAGTTCAAGACTGAACGGGATTGCTTTCATGACGCACAGGAAATGGGCCTATGAGGACTTCGCCGAAGGCTTGGCGATCGACCTTGGCTCCAAGCAGGTGACCGCGTCCGAGATCATCGAGTTCGCGTCGGAATTCGACGCCCAGCCCATGCATCTCGACGAGGAGGCCGGCAAGGCCAGCATACTGGGCGGGCTTTCGGCCTCAGGCTGGCACACATGCTCGATGTTCATGCGCATGATGTGCGACGCCTTCCTGCTCGATTCGACGTCGCAGGGGGCTCCCGGGATCGAATATGCGCGCTGGAAGAAGCCGGTGCTCGCCGGCGATACGCTGACGGGCCGCTCCACCGTGGTGGCACGGCGCGCATCGAAGTCGCGCCCCCAGCTCGGACTGGTGAGCTTCCGCCACGAACTTTTCAACCAGAAGGGCGAGAATGTGTTCGAGCTGGAAAACACGGGCATGTTCCTCACGCGCGAGGCTTTGGCATGACGCTCGACGAATTCTTCGATATCGGCGTCACCGTCTCGCTCGGCTCGCACACCTTCACCGCCGAGGCCATCAAGGACTTCGCCCGCAAATACGATCCGCAGCCGTTTCATGTGGATGAGAAGAAGGCCGAAGGCACCGTGTTCGGCAGGCTCTGCGCTTCCGGCTGGCACACGACGGCAACCTGGATGCGCTACAACCTCGCCCAGCTTGCCGAGGCCGGCTCCCGGCCCTGGACGGGTCCCGGAGAAGCACCCGAATACGGCCCCTCCCCCGGTTTCAAGAACCTGAAATGGCAAAAGCCGGTCTATGCCGGCGAGACCATCACCTTCACCCGTACCAGCCTCAGCCACAGGCCCATGACCAGCCGCCCCGGCTGGCGGGTGCTGACGCTCCGCGCCGAGGCGCACGATTCGACCGGCGACAAGGTGATGGAGTTCGAAAGCGCTGTGCTGGTAAAGGCGGGCTGAGCGGTCTTAGCGGAGCCATCTCTTGTGCCCCCCTCATCCGCGAGCTCGTCGGTTTCTCCCAAAGGTGATCCTTGCACTCGAGTTACCGCCCTAATCGGTGATTTCGCCAGATAGGTCCAACTCCGCCGTCATCCTCGGGCTTGTCCCGAGGATCCGCCGCAGTCGACCGATTCTGGAAAGGACAGAGCCTGCGACGCTTCAGATGTTGGATATGGCTGGCCGCCGTGTGGGTATGGCAGATCCTCGGGACAAGCCCGAGGATGACGGCGCTAACAGGCTAATGCCCCTCGAAGTCGATCAGGGTGCGCACCGGCACGCCCAGCGCCTCGAGCTTCTGGCGACCGCCGAGATCCGGCAGGTCGATGACGAAGCATGCGGCCACGATGTCGGCGCCCATCTGGCGAAGCAGCTTCGCGGCGGCCTCGGCCGTGCCGCCGGTGGCGATCAGGTCGTCGACCAGGATTACCTTCTCGCCGGGCGTGATCGCGTCCTTGTGCATCTCCATCTCGTCCAGCCCGTATTCGAGGCTGTAGGCGATGCGCACGGTATCGTGCGGCAGCTTGCCCTTCTTGCGGATCGGCACGAAACCCGACGACAGCTGATGCGCGATCGCGCCGCCGAGGATGAAGCCGCGCGCCTCGATGCCGGCGATCTTCTCAACCTTCGATCCGGCATAGGGGTGCACCAGTTCATCGATCGCACGGCGGAAGGCCTGCGCGTTGCCGAGTAGCGTGGTGATGTCGCGGAACATCACGCCGGGTTTCGGATAGTCGGGTATGTTCCTGATCGAGGAACGCAGCATTTCTTCGAGTGACGGCTTCATAATCAGGATTCCCGTGGGTCGGCCGGAAGGCAGGCGAGCGGCCCGCGCCGCAGATGGAGTTTGCGCCGGGAGCGGCGAGGTTGATATAGGGCGGCACCGACCGCCACCAGCCGCCGGGGGGCGGATGGAAGGCTGTCGCAGCCTGCCCTGCCCCACCGTTTTGCCGCCTTGCGAACAAAAAGAAAAGGGCGCCGAGGCGCCCTTTTCAACAATCCGCCGGAAGCGGTGATCCGGATCAGTGGGCGACGTTCGACCACACCTTGCGCTTGGTCAGGTAGATCAGCGCACCAAACAGCAGCACGAAGATCATGACGCGGAAGCCGGTTTCCTTGCGCGCCACCAGATGGGGCTCCGCAGCCCACATCAGGAACGCCGCGACGTCGCGCGAATACTGGTCGACGGTCTCGGGCGAGCCGTCCTCATAGGTCACCTGGCCGTCCGAGATCGGCTTGGCCATGGCCAGCGACTTGCCCGCGATGAAGTACGGGTTGTAGTGCGTGCCCTCGGGGATCTGCATGCCCGCCGGCGGCTCATGGTCGTAGCCCGTGATCAGCGCGTGGATGTAGTCCGGACCGGCTTCGGCATACTGCGTGAAGATGTCGAAGATGAAGGTCGGGAACCCACGCTCCACGCCGCGGGCCTTGGCCAGCAGCGACATGTCGGGCGGAGCCGCGCCGTTGTTGGCGGCCGCGGCAGCAGCCTCGTTCGGGAACGGCGCCGGGGCGGGGGCGTTCGGGGTGGCCTTGCGGGTGAACATCTCACCTTCCGCGTTCGGGCCGTCCTGGACTTCGTACTCGGCCGCGAAGGCCTTCACCTGCGCTTCCGAATAGCCGAGATCCTGCAGCGTGCGGAACGCCACCAGGTTCATCGAGTGGCAGGCCGAGCACACTTCCTTGTAGACCTTCAGCCCGCGCTGGAGCTGACCCTTGTCATAGTTACCGAACGGGCCGGCGAAGCTCCACTTCTCCTGCTCCGGCTTCATGATCGGGAAATGCGTCGGCTCCGCGGCGTTGTGCGCCTCTTCCGCGGCGATGGCGGCACCGAACGTGCCGGCCATGACCAGACCGAAAGCCGCCAATCCATTGAGAATCTTTTTCATCTGGATATTCCTCTCAAGATTCTCGCTTAGCCTTTGACTTCCGGCGATGCCGCAGCACCAGCAGGATGAACCGACGCGCCGGACTTGTTCTTCTCGAGCACGGCTTCGGTGATCGAGTTCGGCATGCGCCGCGGGGTCTCGATCAGGCCGAGCACCGGCATGATGATGAGGAAGAAGGCGAAGTAGTACAGCGTCGAGAACTGCGCCATCATCACGTAGGAGCCTTCCGCCGGCCGCGAACCGAGCCAGCCGAGGAAGATCGCGTTGGCGACGAAGAGCCAGAAGAACAGCTTGTACCAGGGGCGGTACACGGCCGAGCGAACTTTCGACGTATCGAGCCACGGCACGAAGAACAGCACCGCGATCGAGCCGAACATCGCGATCACGCCGCCGAGCTTGGAATCGATCGGCCCGATGTTGAAGGTGATGGCGCGCAGGATCGCGTAGAACGGCAGGTAGTACCATTCGGGCACGATGTGGGCCGGCGTCTTCAGCGAGTTGGCCTGGATGTAGTTGTCCGGATGGCCAAGGAAGTTCGGGATGTAGAAGATGAAGTAGGCGAACACGAACGCGAACACGATCATGCCGAACGCGTCCTTGATGGTCGCGTAGGGCGTGAAGGCCACGACGTCGGTCTTCGACTTCACTTCGATGCCGGTCGGGTTGGTCTGGCCGACGACGTGCAGCGCCCAGACGTGCAGCACCACGACGCCCGCGATCATGAACGGCAGCAGGTAGTGCAGCGCGAAGAAGCGGTTCAGCGTCGGGTTGTCCACGGCGAAGCCGCCGAGCAGAAGCTGCTGAATCCAGTCGCCCACCAGCGGAATGGCGGTGAAGAAGCCGGTGATGACCGTCGCACCCCAGAAGCTCATCTGACCCCAGGGCAGAACGTAGCCCATGAAGCCGGTGGCCATCATGAGGAGATAGATGATGCAGCCCAGGATCCACAGCAGCTCACGCGGCGCCTTGTAGGAGCCGTAGTAGAGGCCGCGCATGATGTGGACGTAGACGGCGATGAAGAAGAACGACGCGCCGTTGGCGTGCATGTAGCGCAGCAGCCAGCCGGAGTTCACGTCGCGCATGATCTTCTCGACCGACTGGAAGGCCAGGGTCGTATCGGAAACATAGTGCATGGCCAGCACGATGCCGGTGATGATCTGCGCAGCCAGCATCAGCGAAAGAATGCCGCCGAACGTATAGGCATAGTTCAGGTTGCGCGGCACGGGATAGGCCACGAAGGAATCGTAGACGAGGCGCGGCAAGGGCATGCGCGCATCCATCCAGCGTCCGAGGCCCGTTTTGGGCGTATAGGTCGAGTGTCCACCGCTCATGGAAATAAGTCCCCTCTGCCTCAGCCGATCCGGATGGTGGTGTCGGAAATGAACGAAAATACCGGGATCGCCATGTTCTCAGGCGCCGGTCCTTTGCGGATGCGGCCAGCGGTATCGTAGACCGAGCCGTGGCATGGGCAGAACCAGCCGCCGAACTCGCCCTGCTGACCAAGCGGCACGCAGCCCAGATGGGTGCAGACGCCGATCATGACGAGCCAGTTTTCCTTGCCTTCGCCGGCCGAGCGATCGATGTCGGTCGCCTGCGCGTCGCCCGCAAGGTTGGCGTTGCGCGCCACCGGGTCCTTCAGCTCGGCCACCGGCACATCCTGCGCGGCCTTGATTTCTTCCGGCGTGCGGTTGCGGATGAACACCGGCTTGCCACGCCATTTCACCGTCAGAGACATGCCGGGCGTCAGCGAAGAGACGTCGACCTCGATCGACGACGCGGCAAGCGTCGAAGCATCGGGGCGCATCTGATCGATGAAGGGCCAGGCGACAGCCGCCGCGCCCACGACACCGGCCATGCCGGTCGCCACATAGAGAAAGTCACGACGGGTTGGGTCGATCGTATCGTTTGCGCTCACGGGATTATGATCCTTTCGCCTTACCCTCGCCGGCGGAAGAGCCGTAGTCCCCGCTCATATTGTCGACAGCCCGGCCCGCGGGTGCGGAACAGGCTGACGAAATCCTCCGGCATTCGGGATCGGTTTATGCGTGAAGAACACTCTTGTCCAGACGGGACGATGAAGGCAGGGCAGATTGTCGCGGGTTAGGCACAATAGTTGGGGAAAGGGGCGAAATAGCGACCTGACCCTACTTCGCCCCCAGCCGAACCAGCACCGCGCGGGGGATATCATAGTCGCGGATGACATCGTCATGACGGCGCAGGCCGCATAGCTCGCGCTGGATGAAATAGGCGTGCACCGATTCGGCCGCAGCCTTGAGCAGGACGGCCCGCTCCTCCGGCGCGCCCTGATGGGCGCGCAGCAGCGCCAGCGCCGCCTCGGCCCGGCGCCCTGCCCTGCCAAGCGAAATCGCCATTTCTTCCATGAGCTCGCGCCCGAGAACGTCCTGACCGCTTTCGGGTTTCGAGGAATGCGCACGGCCGCTCGGCGGGCGAAGCGTCATCGGCTCACCTCACGGACTGCGTCGGGCAACGCGTGACGTTCGTGGATCATGTCTCGTCCTCATGCCGGCCGTGTCGCCTCCTCGTTAAACAGGAAGCCGCCTGACTGCCGTTTCCACAGCCGCGCATAAAGCCCATCCAGCGCCACCAGTTCGTCATGCGTGCCTTGCTCCACGATGCGCCCGCCGTCCAGCACGACCAGCCGGTCGAGAGCGGCGATGGTGGACAGGCGGTGCGCAATGGCAATGACCGTCTTGCCGTGCATCAGCGCCTGGAGGTTTTCCTGGATCGCGGCTTCCACATCAGAGTCGAGCGCGGAGGTCGCCTCATCCAACACCAATATAGGTGCATCCTTGAGGAAGACACGGGCGATGGCGATGCGCTGGCGCTGGCCGCCGGAAAGCTTCACGCCACGCTCGCCGACATAGGCGTCGTAGCCGGACCGGCCACGATTGTCGCGAAGCTCCTCGATGAATTCGTGAGCCTCCGCCTTCCGTGCCGCGGCGCCCACTTCGGCGTCCGTCGCATCGGGTCGGCCGAGCTTGATGTTGTCACGCAGCGAACGATGGAACAGCGCCGTATCCTGGCTGACGACGCCGATATTGGCGCGCAGCGAATCCTGCGTGACCGTGGAAACGTCCTGCCCGTCTATCAGCATACGGCCGCCTTCCATGTCGTAGAGACGCAGCATGAGGTTGATGAAGGTGGTCTTGCCCGCACCCGACGGGCCAACGAGCCCCACCTTCTCGCCGGGCCGGACGACGAGGTCGATGCCGTTCAGCACGCCGGACCCCTTGCCGTAGTGGAACACCACGCGCTCGGCGCGGATCTCACCGCCCGTCACCACGAGATCGGTCGCACTGGGGCGATCCACCAGGCCCAGCGGCTGCGAGATCAGCGCCTTGGAATTCTCCAGCACGCCGAGGTTTCGCAATATGCCGTTGAGCTGCATCATCAGCCGGCCGAGCAGCATGTTGAGCCGCAGCACCAGGCTC
>Ga0187815_10001251_pt1 | contig 12032 bp, 10 predicted proteins | sample NC_S_5_FD_132962 | JGI IMG/M metagenome (GOLD analysis project Ga0187815, IMG submission 132962) | Wetland sediment microbial communities from Neuse River Estuary, North Carolina, USA - ASW-S_5 | ecosystem: Environmental > Aquatic > Freshwater > Wetlands > Sediment | place: USA: North Carolina...
GCTACCCGAACAGATGCAGGAATGGGACAAGGAACTGGTTCGATTCCTGACGGAGTGGCGCAAAGCCCTCTTACGGCACCCTTGGTCAACCACCCTGTTCGGCTTTCGACCACTGCTTGGTCCCAACACCCTGGCGCGATCCGAGCATCTTCGAGCCACCATCGCAAAGACGGGCATGTCGGACGCCGATGTCATCCTTGCAGGATATACCATGTCGAACTTCATGCTCGGATCGGTTGCCACGCAGACAGCCTGGCAGGACGGGCCTGAAGCCGCAGTTCGGGAGCGCATCGCCGATTTTCTCAAGAACAATACAAAGGAGTATCCTGTTCTTGCTTCTCAGGTCGGAAGCGAACCCGATGATTGGGATAAGAGCTTTTCGCGTGGGTTGGGCTCGATAATTCGTTCCTTCTCTACCTCATAGGGTGGCGAAGATGCGACAGCGGCAACAATCAGTATCAATGATCGATTGCCAGTGGAGACGCCGACTTCGCTTGGATCGCGTATTCCCCTCGCGTCTCTGATCCAGACGCTCGCCGTCCGGCCGTTGCAACAGAACCAGATCAACTGCTTCAGAACGATCCTGGCGATTCAAACATTGCCCGGATAGCGGATTCTCTGACAGTTGGCCAACATGCGGAACACGTGAGCTGGGCTCGATCTGTGTTGTCGGAACTTACAGAAGTCCTCTTCAACACGGCCCGGATCGGCCAACAGATAAGGTGGAAAAGGGCCCGAGTGTCCATTTAGAAACCACCAGGTTCCCGGTTCGGGTCAGCAATACTGGTTCGGTTCATTTTGCTGCCGAAAGCCAGCGAAACAGTTCAGCTCGACGAGCCGCAAGGAGATCCGACCAGCCATCCGCGCCGCGACCATGTACGGTTTGAAGCGCATCGTGCCGCTCGCGCGACAGCGCCTCCGGAGGCATGGCCGAAACATCAAGGGTTGGTTGGAGAAATTCCGCGAACTTCACCATCGTGTCCAGACCACCGAGATCAGCGGACTCGATGGGACCTGTGATCCCAGAGAGACCACACCTCTCGCAGAATTGCGAACTGAATGCGGTTTCCGATAAAGCCAGGAACCTCACGATTGATCACAACAGGTTCTTTGCCCGCGTCGCGCAACCGGTCACATGACGGTGGTGATGGCCGGGAAGATTGCCTGCAGTCCGCTCGTCAGCAGGGCTCCGGCGCGCCGGTCGGAAACATCGGCAGCCTCGACGCGATTGGCGATCGGCAGGCCGAGCGTATCGACCAGAATATGGCGCTTTCGGCCCTTCACCCGCTTGAAGGCGTCGAAGCCGCGGGTTCCGCCGACTCGGTGGTCTTCACCGATTGCCCATCCCTGATCACGACGCTCGGGCATTCCGCACGGCCGGAACGGATGCGTGTCAGCCTGTAGAGCTCGCGTTGGAGCCGGACCCAAACGCCGGTGCGCTGCCACGACCGAAAATACCAGTAGACCGTGCTCCAGACCGGAAACTCTCTCGGCAGTTGCCGCCACTGGCAACCAGTGCGCAGCAGGTAAAATATCGCGTCGATCACAGCCCGACAGTTGACCCGTCGTCATTCGGCCGAAACGTTTCTGCGCAGGCAGCAACGGCTCAACAATCGACCATTGATCATTCGTCAAGTTCGATGCGTATCGGCTACGATCCATCTTCGTCTCCTTCGAACAAGCAGACAAGGAACGCCCCAATCCTTAATTCTCAAACACCCTCTAAGCGAAGACGGAGCGCTCGATCATGTCGCCGGATACTGCGTGATCAATGACGTGTCGGAACGAGCTTTCCAGATTGAACGGCAAGGCCAGTGGACGAAGGGCAAGTCCGCCGACTCGTTCGGTCCTATCGGGCTATGGTTAGTGACCTGCGATGAAGTTGCTGATCCGCAAGATCTCTCCATGTGGCTCGACGTCAACAGCCACCGCTACCAGGACGGCTCCAGCCGCACCATGGTTTATGGCGTAAAGTACCTGATCTCGCGTCTCAGCCAGTTCATGAGCCTCAGGCCTGGTGACATCATCTCCACGGGCACGCCCCCAGGAGTTGGAACCCGCAAATCTATCTCAAGCCAGGCGATGTGGTCGAACTGGGCATAGAAGGACTCGGAACCCAGCGCCAGGTGGTAATCCGTTCCTGACGGGCTGCCATCATTCCAATAGCACGGATCAATGTGGCCGACTGCGACTTTGGTGCGCAGATCAAGAAAATCGGTACGAATTGGTCTCCCTGTCGCTGCTTCCGCGGTTGAATGCTGCGCGCGGAGACCGCCGATCAGGTCGCGGCAACCTCCTTGCCAAAGAAGGTCGACAACTCGGCGCGGGTGATCGGCTGGAAATAGGCAATATACGTGAGCACCGCGCCACCGCCTGCGACAGCGGGCGCTCAGGCGGTGGCCACCCAGTATAGGCCAGCGCTAGCAGGCCGGTCGACGCTTGACAGCGCCGGACCGTTGATCATGTGGATGTGATTAGCGGGCTATGGTGCGGCGCGACGCCAGGTCATGCCGAGCGACGAATATCGATCGCATAAGGGCCAACCGCGCCGAGAATTCCTATGTGCCGCTGCGAAAGCGGGAGAGAACGATACAGGGCTTCCGATCAGCAGGATCGCTTCAACGCTTCGTCTCGATTTTCTCAGCCCTCAGAAATCTCTTCGTACCACCCCGCTCACAACGCTTCGCATTCCAAATTCGCCTGCACCGCCTTTAAGCGATCGCGGAGTTGGCCGGAACTGTGGCCCGATAATCAATCCGCAGGGTAGACAGCGTCCAGAGTCCCCGGATGCAAGTTAACGTGACATCGCCGTTCTGTTTGATAGGAGCGAGTTACCTCGCTATCCCCGCGAACACTGGTCGCCCAGGGACGACCAACCTCTGCTCTACCGGCTCAAATGCGCGTCGGGCTCGATATGCCGCTCATGAGCCACAATGCACGTTCGCCGCCCCGATGCTCAGATCGGGACGGCGAGCGAGTTATGCTGGAAGTGGTTGCGGGGGCTCGCAACCACCGAGACAGACATTCGATTCAGATAGCGGTTTGATACGAGATCGCTCCAAGTTCCCCTAGGGTTGCTTGCTCGCACCGGACCTACAGACTTGCTGTGATACTTCCGAGGCCCGTGCGCTCTCACGAACGCGGGTCGGGCCTCTTTAAACGTTAGGGATTGCTAGCCCAGAGCGCACTGGCTTCAACTCCGGCGGTGGTAGTTTGGCCCAGCATGCATTAATACGAAACCCGGATGATGATCCAATGGTGGCAAACCAAGCTCGGTAGCGGTCGGCTTGACAAGCGCGGTATGGCTTTTAACTGAATTGGCATGGAAAAATTTCTTATGCTCCAGAATGCAGCTCAACCTTCCAAATCATTCGCGAATGTTGGGAAGCGACTCCGGCAGAAACGCCTTGACCAAAACATTACTCTGGTAGAACTCAGCAAGAAGTCTGGCGTCTCCTTTGCGACGATAAGCAAGATAGAGACAGGAAAAGTCTCCGGCGGATTCCAGACTATCTACAAAATAGCCAGGGGCCTTGGAATACTTGTCACCGACATCATGCAGCCAGACGAGTCACAGGAAGAGCAATTTGTATTCCAGCGACGCTCGCAGATAGAACCGCACTGCACAGTTCTTTACGATTACTACCCGCAGGCTACCCGACTCCATGGCCGGCTCAACCCGGGCATCATGGTCATCCATACAAAGGAAGTACCTGACCGCATCGACTGGAGCAACCACAAGGGCGAGGAAGTGGTGACCGTTCTGTCCGGCTCAATCGACCTCCATTACGAGGGCCGTGAGCCGCTCCATATGGAACAGGGCGACAGCGCCTGCTTCGATTCCAGCGTTGCCCACGCCTATGTTCGCACCAGCGACGAACCCGCGGAAATCATGTTCGTGTCGACCCGGGCGGACGCGACCGACCGGAACTGATTTTTTCATAAGTGAAAATTTTCATTATTGACAATTTTGGGGTCGCTCCATAGCCTTTCGCCGAGGATTTCAATGCATTGAAGCCTTTGCAGCGAGTTTTGATGGAGGAAATGACGTGAGGTTAAACGGGGGAGTTTCGGCGTTTGCCTTGGCGCTGGCCATGGCCGCAAGCCTGGTGGGCAAAGCCTCGGCTGACGAGATCATCATCGGCGGCGCGCTCAGCCTGACGGGCGTGCAGGCGCCGCTCGACGAAGCGGGCCTCAAGGGCGCCGAAGTCGCCGTCAAGAAGCTGAATGAAGAAGGCGGCCTGCTCGGCAAGCAGGTCAAGCTCATCAACATCGACGGCAAGAGCGACCCGGTCACGGTCGGAAACAACGCCATCAACGTCATTAACCAGGGCGCCCAGCTCATCATCGCGCCATGCGACTTCGACTTCGGCGGCCCTGCCAGCCGCGAGGCGCAGAGCGCCAACATCGTCGGCATCTCCACTTGCGCTTCCGACCCGCTCTACAGCTCCTGGTCGCTTGGTGACAAGCAGTTCACGCTGTCGATGTGGAATACGGCGATGGGCGCCACGGCGGCCGAATACGCGTTCAAGGAGCGCGGCTGGAAGACGGCCTATGTCGTCACCGACCAGTTCATCGCCTATACCAAGAGCCTGAGCAAGTACTTCACCCAGCACTTCAAGGATCTGGGCGGCGAGGTGGTGCTTGAGGACGCCTATACGCAGGGCGCGCAGGACTTTTCCGCGCAGCTCGCCCGCCTGCAGGCGCTGCCGCAGAAGCCGGACGTCATCTTCATTTCGTCCTACATGCCCGACCTCGGCACCATCATCCGCGCCATCCGCGAAGTGGGCATCACCACGCCGATCATGGGCGGCGACTCCTATGACGATCCGGGCCTGTTCGAGGCGCTGGGCGAAAGGTTCGGCAACGAGATCTACTTCGTCGGCCACACTTGGATGGGCCCCGAGGCGCACCCGGACATGCCGAAGTTCATCGAGCTCTACAAGGCCCAGTACGGCGCCGAGCCGGACACGTCCTTCGTCGCCACCGGCTGGGACACGGTCATGCTGATGGCGCAGGCGGTCAAGATCGCCGGCTCGACCGACGGCGCGGCTGTTGCTAAGGCGCTCGAGGAAAACGAGTTCGACCTGTTGACCGGCAAGCTGTCCTACAGCTCGGCCGAACTCGGCCACCAACCGAACAAGTCGGCGGCGGTTATGGCCATCAATGGCGGCAAGCCCTCCTTCCTAGGATGGCGCCGCGCCGAGAGCCAGCCGGCTCCCTGATTGCAGCGGCTGCCTTAGCTGCCTTAGAAGAATGAGGCAGGGTTGCATGTAGCGGATGCGATGGCGCGTACCGACGCATTCGCGCTTCGGCAGTGTGCGTTGGCATGCTGCCGCGCCCTGCCTGCTGCGTCTCGGCGAAGCGGGTTTCCTATCCAATAAACCGCTCATACCGCTCCCCCCCCCCCCCCCCGAGCCAAGTGTCTCGCGGGGGGTCTGTTTATCTCGAATTGGTAAGACAGCATGGCGAAACCAAGCCTTCGGGCGAATTCAATAGTCGTGGAATTTTCCGGCCTGCGGGCCCTGGACAATGTCAACCTGACGTTGAACCGGGGTGAAATTCTTGGCCTGATCGGTCCCAACGGATCGGGAAAGACTACGTTGATCAACGTTCTAACCGGACAGGTGAAACCTGTGTCGGGATCGGTCTCTTGCGATGACCAGGACATCGGCCTGCTGCTGCCCCGCCAGAGGGCATTGCGCGGCATCATGCGCTCGTTCCAGACCGTTCGCCTGTTTGCAAATCTGACGGTGAGCGAGAATATCGAAGTGGCGGCAATCGCCAAGGGCATATCCCGCCGCGAGTCGCGGCCTGTCGTCGATCGGCTTCTGGAGGAGTTCTCCCTCACCGACTACCGCTCGGAACTTGCCGGTTCGCTCAACTATGGCGACGAGCGCCGCGTGGAGATCGCCCGCGCCCTGGCCGCCCAGCCCAAATATCTGCTGCTCGACGAGCCGGCCGCCGGCATGAACGAGGAGGAATCCGACGCGCTGATGCAGATCCTGGCCCGGCTGCCGAAGGAGCGCGACCTGGGCATCGTCATCATCGACCACGACATGCCGCTCATCATGCGGCTGTGCCACCGCCTGCAGGCTCTCGCCCAGGGCAAGACCATCGGCGAGGGCGGGGTCGAGGAAGTGCGCCGTCTGCCGGCGGTCATCGAGGCCTATCTCGGGGCCGACGCACTGGAGGCGGAAAATCATGCTTGAGATCGACGGAATCGAACTGCGCTACGGCGCGGTCAAGGCGGTGCGCGACGTCAGCCTCAAGGTCCACAAGGGCGAGCTCGTCACGCTGCTGGGCGCGAACGGCGCGGGAAAATCCTCGACGCTGAAGTCCATCGCCGGCGTGCTCAAGCCCGTGCGCGGCACCATCCGCCTCAATGGCGAGGACATTTCCAGCCTGTCGCCCGAACAGCTCGTGCGGCGCGGCGTTGCCATGGTGCCCGAAACCCGGGACGTCTTCCCGGACCTGACCGTCGATGAAAACCTGCAGCTCGGCGCCTTCAGCCGCCGCTGGAACACGCGCGCGGTGGAAGCCACGCGCCAGCAGATGTTCGAGCTTTTCCCGCTGCTGGCCGAGCGCGTGAAGCAGCCGGCCGGCACGCTGTCGGGCGGCCAGCAGCAGCAATTGGTGATCGCGCGGGCGATGATGTCCAACCCGAGCCTGCTGCTTCTGGACGAGCCCTCGCTCGGACTTGCGCCGGTCATCGTCGACAAGATCTTCGAGATGATCGTGGCACTGCGCCAGTCGGGCGTCACCATTCTGCTGGTCGAACAGAACGCGACCAAGGCGATGAAGATCAGCGATCGCAACTACGTGCTCTCGCTGGGGCGGGTTGCCGCCGAAGGCACCGCCGCCGAAATCGCCGAGCGGTCCGACCTCAAGTCGATTTATCTGGGGAGCTGAGGCCGATGGGCATCTACATCCAATTCCTGATCGACGTGCTCAGCCTCGGCAGCCTCTATGCCCTGATGGCGCTGGGGCTGGTCATCGTCTACGGCATCCTCAAGCTGGTCAACTTCGCCTATGGCGAGCTGATCATGGTAGCCGGCTACACGCTGTTCCTGCTCGGCGGCTCGCCGTTCCCGTGGCTGGCCATGGCGGTGGTGGCCGTTTTGATGGCGGTGCTGACCGGCATCGCCACCGAATATGTGGCCTTCCGGCCGGTGCGCTCGAAGTCGGTGACGGCGGTGCTCATCACCTCCTTCGCCTTCTCCACACTGTTGCAGAACTCGGCGTTGCTGTTCATCTCGCCGCGTGCCCGCACCGTGCCGCTGCCTTCGGTGTTTTCCGACACCGTCATGATCGGGGGGGCGATCATTCCACTTCGTAACATCCTCACCATCGTCGCGGCGGCGCTGTTGCTGACGGTGTTCTCCTTCATCATGAAGAAGACTGTACTGGGGCTGGCAATGCGTGCGGCGGCGACGAAGTTCACCATGGCCCGCATGCTCGGCATTCCCGCCAATCTGATCATCACTTCGGCCTTCGCCATCAGCGGCCTGCTGGCCGGCGTCGTGTCGCTGTTCTGGCTCGGCCGCATCGGCTCGGTCGTGCCGGGCATCGGCCTCGAGCCGCTGCTGGTCGCCTTCATCGCCACCGTCATCGGCGGCATGCGCAGCCTGCAGGGGGCTGTCCTGGGCGGGTTCCTGCTGTCGCTGATCGTGACCACCTTGAACTATTCGCTGCCGCCCGAGCTGTTGAAGTTCCGCGACGCTTTCACCTTCTCCCTGGTCATCCTGATCCTCCTGTGGCGCCCCGACGGGCTCATCAAGGGACCGGCGACCGGACAGCGGACCTAACAGGCAAAATGACGATGAATAACAGCAAGCTCATCACCCTCGCCGCCGTCATCACGCCTGTCGTGCTGCTGGCGCTCGCCTCCACCGCGCTCGGCTTCCCGGTCTTCGAACGCATCGCGACCCTGCTTCTGATCAACATGATCCTGGTTCTGGGTCTGCAAGTGTTCATGGGCAATTCCGGCATCCTGTCGTTTGCCCACATCGCCTTCATGGGCATCGGCGCCTATACGTCCTCGCTGTTCACCATTCCCTTGCAGATGCGCGGAATGGTGCTGCCGGACCTGTATCTGGTGGTCAAGCCGATCCTGCTCAGCCCTTATATCTCCATCGCCATCGGCGCGCTTTTCGCGATGCTGATCGCGGCGCTGGTGGCCTATCCACTGATGCGTCTGTCGGATGCCGCCGCCGTCATCACCTCCTTTGCCCTGCTGGTCGTCATGCACACCATCATGGTCAACTGGAGCGAGGTCACCAACGGGCCGCGCACCCTGTTCGGCGTGCCCAAGGCGACCACCGTCTATCTCGCCGCCTGCGGCGCGATCCTCGCCGCGATCTTTGCGCTATGGTTCAAGGAATCGCGCACCGGCCTGCTGTTGCGGGCGGTTCGCGACGACGAGGTCGCGGCCGGGGCCATGGGCGCAAACCTGTCGCTGCTGCGCTGGCGCGGCTTCGTGCTCAGCGCGCTGATGGCCGGCTTCGCCGGCGGCCTCTGGGCGCATTTCATCACCTCCTTCCAGCCCACAGCTTTCTATTTGAAGGAGACCTTCGTGATCCTGGGCATGCTGGTCATCGGCGGCTCTGCCACGGTGTCGGGCGCGGTGCTGGGAACGTTCCTGGTGACCTTCGCCTTCGAGACGCTGCGTGCCACGGAGAACGCCCTGAACAGCTCGTCGGTCTTCCCATTGCAGATGGTCGGTCTCACCGAGATCGTCCTGGCCGTGGCGATGATCGTCGTGCTGGTGCTGCGCCCCAGCGGCATCATCGGCGCCGAGGAGTTCGGCGCCATCGTTCAGAAATGGCGGCGTCGCGGCTGAAACCCGCCAAAGCCCGCATCATTTTCATCCCTTGCTTATTTTGGAGACTGCCATGAGCTGGAAGACGAACTATCGCTCGTTCTACTACCAGGGAGCCCCGGAACCCGACGATATCGTCTTTGACCCGTCCGAAACCGCGCTGCTCGTCGTCGACGTGCAGGGCGTCTACCTGGTCCCGTCCGAAGATCCGGAACAGCGCGACCGCTGGGAGCCGTTCCGCAACCGGATGAACCAGGTGGTCATCCCCAACATCGCCAAGCTGGTCGAGGACAGCCGCGCCCAGGGCGTGGAAGTCATGTACGCCCGCATTGCCTGCATGAAGAACAACGGCCGCGACCGTTCGCTCAGCCAGAAGAAGCCGGGCTGGAACTACCTGCTGCTGCCCAAGGATTCCGAAGAATCCCGGATCGTGCCCGAGTTGGAGCCGAAGGACGACGAGATCGTCTTCTGCAAGACCACCGACAGCGCCCTCACCGGCACCAACATGCGGCTGATCCTGCAGAACATGGGCATCAAGAACGTCATCGTTGTCGGCATCTTCACCGACCAGTGCATTGCCTCCACGGTGCGCAGCCTCGCGGACGAGAGCTTCAACGTGGTCGTGGTGGAAGATTGCTGCGCCGCCGCCACCAAGCAGCTGCACGACCATGAGCTGGAGATCATCAACATGATCTACTGCCACGTCGCCTCGCTGGAAGAGACGATGGGCTTCCTGAAGCCGGCAAACTAAGCCGACAACACGGGGTCGGCTATCCGGCCCCGTGCCATTCCAGGGCTGCGGCCGGTTCGATCAATAAAGGCTGCGATAGAGCTCGCTCACGGCCTGCTGGTCGAGCCCTTCAAGCTTTCTCAGCTCCGTGCGCTTGACCGCCAGAAAGCAGTCGACAAGCGACTTTGCAAACCAGCCGGTCACCGTCTTGTCGGCCTCGAACGCTTCGAGACTCGCCTCCAGGCTCACCGGCAGTCGGGACAGGCGGTGGAACTCGCGCTGTTCGGGCGACAGTTCCTCCGGGTTGGTCGCGGTAAGGGGCGGAAGCTCATATCCCTTCTTCAGCCCCTCGAGCCCCGCGTAGATCAGTGCGGCCAGCGCCAAATACGGATTGGCCGTGGCGTCCGCCGCACGGAACTCGACATTGAGCTGGTCGGCCTGGGCCCTCTCGGACATTCCCAATATCGGACACACGCGAAGGGTCGCCTCGCGGTCCTGCCGGGCAAGCCAGGTGTAGGACGAGCTCCAGCTGTAAGGCTTGAGGCGATAGTAAGAGGGAACGCTCGACGCGGTGAGCGCCAGAAGCGCGGGCAGATGATGCAGGATACCCGCGCAGAACGCGGCCGCCTGCGGCGAGAGATGCGCCGGGCCTTCGGCATCGTAGGTCTTGGCCCGCCCTGCCCCGTCCATGAGGCTGAAATGGATGTGCACGCCGTTTCCGACCTGATCGAGGAAGGGTTTTGGCGAAAAGCTTGCCTGCCGGCCGCAATTCTGCGCCAGCTCGCGGGTGATTTCCCGGACCGCGATCGCGCGGTCGGCAGCCGAGACCGCATCGGCCGGCGCTGTGCTGACCTCAATCTGCCCAGGCCCGATCTCGGCCAGAATGACCTCGGGGTTCAAGCCGGCTTCCTGCAGGGCCGCCATCAGGCGTGGCGCAAAAGGATCGACCCGGCGAAGCGCGGAGAAGGACAAGGGATGTGCGAGCGCCGTGTCCTGTCCCAAAAGGTAGAACTCCTGCTCGAACGACGCCTTGAGCGACAGGCCGGCCGCAGCCTCAAGTGCAGCCTGGGCATCTTTCAGAATGGTGCGCGAGCAACCCACCCAGGGGCTCCCGTCGATCTCGACCAGATCGCCCATGATCATGTCGAAGGGGCTTTCGCTGCCCGTGCCATTGCAGCGATAGCGGGCATTGAAATCAGGAATAAGGCGCAAGTCACCGCCTGATCCCCAGATATTGGGTTCCGCGCTATGGCTGAGCGCGGTCAGTGACAAATTGGTCTGGATCCAGCCGACCCCGGCAGAGGCCACATTCTCAAGCTTGCCCTCGGCAACAAAGCGCCCGCGAGTAATCGCGGCCAGATCGGTCGTCACTACACTTGCGAGAGGTTCAAGCCCAGCCATACTAAGTCCTCCCACCAAGTCGTGCACAACCGCACTTAGCTCATGTCGCTCCCGAAAGGCCACGGAAAATCGACGCAGGTTTTGGTCCCGAACGCCTGTTGGCAACGGACTCACCAAACGAATTCGGTCGTAGCACTGTATTGGGGGAAGCGCTCCTCCGCTACCATCGTTACCCCCGACGATCCGAATGATCATTTGTGGGACTTGCGGCCCAAAGCGGGCAGCCGACTATTAATCTCCACAAAGGTGCCGTCTCGATCTTTGGCCGGAACCAAGGTCACCGAGGCATTGAGATTGCGAAATTCAACCGCTGCGGGACTATCCCCGGCCACGGTTTCCCGTTTTGCGCTTGCACGAAGCTCTCGCGACGTCTCCTGATAGTGTCGAACGGTCGAATGGTCTGGTTGGGCCCGATGGTGGAACCTACCTAGGAAAGACAATCAGTTTTGCTTGCGGAAAAGTAACGGCAATGGTTGACTGCCCGCCTATGCCAAGCCCCTCCCACGCATTCCGTGTGATTTCCATTTCCAAATCCTGCGCTATCCCGCTGCAGTGTAGGGATAGCTTGTAGAAGTTGCCGCGGAACGAGACTGCCCTGATTTTCATCTGAAGGCCGGAAGCGCTGCCTGTCGACGGTGTTTCGATGACGAGGTCTGCCGGCCTGATGCAAAGGTTCACCTCGCTCCCGATGGCGTTGTCGTTCAGCCCCGAGACTGCAAATGTTGCGTTTCCTGCCGATACGCTTCCTTTGGTCTTCACCACCCCAGGGATAAAATTCATGTCGCCAAGGAAGCCAGCCACGAATGGCGACGCCGGCCGTGAGAACACCTCTTCCGGGGTGCCGACCTGCTCGATCACGCCGTGGTTCATCACCACAATGCGGTCGGCGGTGGCCAGTGCCTCGTCCTGATCGTGTGTGACCATGATGGTTGTGACGCCCAGGCGGCGCTGTAATTGCCGCAGCTGATCGCGCAGATGCAGCCGCACTTGCGCATCCAGCGCGCTCAACGGCTCATCAAGCAGGAGCAGTCCCGGCGACGGCGCCAACGCCCGGGCCAGCGCCACGCGCTGCTGCTGTCC
>Ga0187815_10001252_pt1 | contig 12021 bp, 10 predicted proteins | sample NC_S_5_FD_132962 | JGI IMG/M metagenome (GOLD analysis project Ga0187815, IMG submission 132962) | Wetland sediment microbial communities from Neuse River Estuary, North Carolina, USA - ASW-S_5 | ecosystem: Environmental > Aquatic > Freshwater > Wetlands > Sediment | place: USA: North Carolina...
CCGCCAGCAAAGTATCGGGATAGAGCGCGATGGGCGCTACGAGCTGATCAAGTTCTTCCGGTTTCAACAATTGCGGTTGTGATGCAGCAGTGTTCGGCGCCTGCGCCATCGCGCCAATTGGCGTTAAAACGAACAAGGCAAAAACAAGTGAGCGGACCATCGCCAACAGCATTGGCGCTTACCGTATGTTGCATGAAACTCGGCAGGTTATCGGACTACGGAGTTTTGACGGTTACTTTGATTCAGATCAAAGTTCGAAACGCCGGACCAGCGAGCGCCGGCTTTAGCGGCTATTTTCCAAGTAAGGGAATCGGCGCCGGAGGCTTGAGAACCCGCGGTCGTCGGGCCGTGAAAATTTGCCGTGCGACAGCCGTTACGAATGATGAGCTTTGCGGTAGTTCAGGCTGCCACTTTTGCCCGCTTGGTCGGCGGTGAACCTTTGGATAGCGCTTCCATACGTTCGGCTAGTTTGTAGCCACGCGCCAGCAAGCGCCAACGCCGTTCACAGTCCAGAAAGTCTTGACGTAAAAGCGGATCGCTCTGCTCTTTCGCCCGGCGCCGGCAGTGTTCGGCGTGGCCGTAACAGTCGCGGATGTTTTTACTTAATGCATTGCGCAAGGCACAACCCTCATCAAGCCAAAGTGCCTCCGCCGCTGATCGAAGCATACGACGTTCTACAAAATGCACGAGTAAAATTCGCGTGACACCTGTGACGGAATTGTTTCGATTTTACGATTACCCGTGCTGAGCAAAGAATCTTGCAGGTCTTCCGTTCACAGCCGCATCTCCGGCACCTGATCCGAGATTGCCAATTGAGCCTCCGTGGCCGCGATCACCTGCTCGACCGAGACGCCGGGTCCTCTTTCGCGGAGCGTTGCGCGACCGCCGGTAAATTCAATAACGGCCAATTCGCTGACAACGAGATCGACCGCTCGGGCGGAGGTCAGCGGCAGCGTGCATGTGTTGACAATCTTCGGCTTGCCTTTGGCGGTATGCTGCATTGCGATGATCACGCGCTTGGCGCCGGTGACCAAATCCATCGCTCCGCCCATTCCTGGGACCATCTTTCCCGGAATCATCCAATTCGCGAGAAGGCCGTGTGCATCGACCTGCAGCGCGCCGAGCACCGTAATGTCGACATGCCCGCCGCGGATAAGCCCGAACGACATGGCGCTATCGAAGGTGCAGGCGCCCGGTAATGCCGTCACGGGACGGCCGCCGGCGTCGGTCAGGAGCCGATGCCCCATGCCTTGCTCGGGTATCGGCCCCGTGCCGATCAGGCCGTTCTCCGATTGGAAGAATACCTTCACCTCGCTCGGCACGTAGTTCGCTACCTTGGTCGGTATTCCGATGCCGAGATTGACCAGCATGCCGGATCGCAACTCCTGCGCGATGCGCTTGGCAATGATGGTTTGCGGATCCATGGCGCTCATCAGTTTGTCACCACGTAGTCGACCAGCGGCGCTGGTGTCACCACGTGATCGGGCGAAATCAGTCCAACTGGGACGATGTGCTCGGCGGTCACGATCGTCGTGTCGGCGGCCATCGCGATGACCGGATTAAAATTTCGTGCCGTCAGCGCGTAGGAAAGATTGCCCAGATAATCGGCGAGGAATGCATCGATCAATGCGAACTCGGCATGGAGTGCGGTTTCGACCAAATAGGTTTTGCCGTTGATCTGAACTTTCTGTTTATTTTCTTCGACGATCGTGCCGACGCCCGTTGGCGTCAGCACGCCGCCCAGTCCAAAACCGCCGGCGCGAATGCGCTCGATCAGCGTACCCTGAGGAACGAGATCGACGGCCATTTTGCCCGCGATCATCTGTTTTTGTGTTTCCGGATTGAGGCCGATGTGACTTGCGATGGTTCGGCTGACCAGTCCCGCGTCCACAAGCTTGCCGATACCGCGCCCGGGCTCCGCCGTGTCGTTGGCTATCACCGTCAGGTTGCGTTTGCTCTGACGCACCAGTTCATCGATCAGACGTTCGGGAGTGCCGACGCCCATAAACCCACCGATCATGAGAGTCGCACCGTTCGGGATCAGCGCAACGGCATCCGTGGCGGAAACCGTTTTCATTGTCAAAGCCCGTGCGATTGAACGGCTTTTTGTAGGGCGATAGGCAGCGCGATCTTTGATTTAAATCAAACCAGCGCCGGGCGAGAGAGGGCTTTATGCGTATGAACATCGCGGAACAGCCGCGCTCGCCACCAGCAGCACGTGTCACAAACGGCGCGCCGTCGAATGAAGGATTCGACCAATGAGCATGAGCAAAGTGGACTGGAAGTCGAATGGCGACTTGGCGGTCGGCAAAGGAGCGACCGTACAAGAGTTTATGGCGATTGTCGGAGCCGACAAGCTTGCAATTGACGTCGCGCCCTGGGGCGAAGGCCGCTTGCGCGTCAACGGACAAGAAATTGCGCATCTGAAGGACGCTAAGGACAGACGTCAGGCTTTTCGTGAACTGAAAATGATCGCCGAGCACTATCTGCAGACCAAGGCTGCGCCATTCGAAAAGCCGGGAAATTCCGTGAAATTGCCCGCGGTGAAGGCCAGGCTTCTTGAGGGCAAGAAAGGGCTGATCGTCGGCATTGCCAATGATCAATCGATCGCTTGGGGTTGCGCCAAGGCATTTCGGGCATTAGGCGCCGAGCTCGCCGTGACCTACTTGAATGACAAAGCAAAAAAATATGTTGAGCCTCTGGCCCAGGCGCTTGAGGCTCCAATTGTGATGCCGCTTGACGTTCGCGCGGCCGGTCAAATGGAGGCCGTGTTCGAGAAAATTGCGAGTGTATGGGGTAAGCTCGATTTTCTCGTGCACTCGATCGCCTTCTCGCCCAAGGAGGCATTACAGGGCCGCGTCGTCGATGTGTCGCGCGATGGTTTTCTCACTACGCTCGACGTATCGTGCTGGACTTTCATTCGCATGGCGCATCTGGCCGAACCGTTGATGCGCAAGGGCGGCACCCTCTTCACCATGACATATTACGGCAGCCAAATGGTGGTAAAAAACTACAACATCATGGGCGTGGCCAAAGCGGCGCTGGAAAGTGCCGTGCGATACATCGCCGCCGAACTCGGCCCGAAAGGCATTCGCGTGCACGCAATCTCTCCCGGCCCGCTGGCGACGCGCGCCGCCTCCGGAATACCGGAATTTGACGCATTGCTGGACAAAGCCAGGGCCAAGGCGCCGGCGAAGAGTCTGGTCAGCATCGACGATGTCGGCGTCGCGACAGCGTTTCTTGCCCACGACGCCGCGCGGTTGATCACTGGCGAAACGCTGTACATCGATGGCGGCTATCACATTATGGACTAAGAACGCGAACAAGCGCGCCTACTACATGTTGCCATTGGCTCCGAGTTTCGGAATTAATGGTCGCCATGCCGATTAAGTCACCGCCCCACTGGCTGGCAGCCCAGTCACCGATCACTCGCCGAATTCGGCCGGCCCGCGTCAGCCGACCTACAGGCCGGGCCGATGGTTGACTACTACGCAATCCTCTCGCGCGCCATCGACACAGCCGAAGCGAGCGATAGGAGCTGGCGTCGTAATCTTTATGATCGCGCTCGGCGCACGCTTATGAGCGAGATGCGTGCTCAGCGCCCCCAGCCAATGCAGGCCGAAATAGCCCGTGAATTGGCCGCGCTCGAAGCAGCGGTCAAGCGCATCGAGGCCGAGAGAGCACGCAGCGAGCGCGACGAAAACGATCCCACGGTGTTGCCGGCCGAGCCGGATCAATCGCCATTGCTCGAACCCCTGCGTTCGCGCCGACCAGTCTGGATCGGACTAGCCTTCGTCGTCGCGGCTTTATGCGCGGGCGCTTACGCTTTCTGGTCGAGCCACCGGCCCGCGAGCCTGGTTTCGCGCGGGCCGGAAAATAGCGTCAACGCCACTGTGCTCGCGACCAAGGACGGCGACATCCCGCCCGGGATAGATGGGGGTCCGATGGATGCCGATCAATCTTACGTTTTTCGCCGGCAGCCGACATTCTATCGCACGCTGCAGCCGGTCGGCACCGTGATCATCGATAAGTTGCAGCATTTCTTGTATCTCGTTCAGCCCAACGGCGTGGCCTTGCGCTATGGAATCGGCATCGGCCGCCAGTGCGCCGATCTGGTCGGTCTGCGACACGTCGCGAGCATGGTGGAGTGGCCGCCGTGGGAAGCCCCGCCGGACATGCTGAAACAAAGGCTCGCGCAAAGCGGCACTCTGGCGGGTGCGCCCGGCAACCCGCTCGGCGCTCGCGTGCTCGAGCTCGACGACAACAGATCGCGCATCCATGGGACCAATGCGCCAAAGACGATCGGAACGAACGTCGCATTCGGCTGCATCCGTCTCGTCAATGACGATATTGTAGACCTATACGGGCGCGTGCGGGTCGGCACGCCGGTTCTGGTGAACTAAGTCGGGCGTGGCGCCGGACCAAAAACAAACAATCAAGATACGCTTCGCGCCGCCAATAGCGGGATCGTGGCCGGATTGAGCCTCGAGAATCCTATGGAATAGATTCTCCGATCGTCCTAAAATGCCCCTTCTGGTGTGACTGTCGCAATGTAACGTAGCATGGGCGGGTATCGGCGTGCTATTCCGGCAGCAGTCGGCATCTATCGGTCCGTCATGGTCGTGGGTGAGTGATGTTTGGCTCGCGGCGGCGGTTGGTTGCGGTTATTTCCTTGCGGCGCGACTAAGCCTCGGCTTGCTTCTGAAGCCTGATGGCGTCGCTGTGTTCTGGCCGGCGGCCGGCATTTCGTCCGGAATTTTAATTGTTTTAGGTCCGCGGGTGCGCTTGCCCGTCACCGCGGCCGTTGTTGCCGCGACGGTCGTCGCCAATCTTCTGGGTGACCGGAATATATTCGCTGCTAGCGCGTTTGGACTTTGCAACGCCGTCGAAGCCTTGACGACGGCGGCGATAGTTCAACATTACTTTAAATTAGATTTCACTCTCGACCGACTGCAGCAGGTGCTCGGTCTGGTTGTGGCTGCGGTGGTCGCCACGGCCATTTCCGGAATTGGAGGAACCCTTTCCTACAAATTGTTCCACAGTTCAGACGCGCCGATGTTCATGACGTGGTGGCATTGGTTTGCGTCCGATGCCATTGGCATCATCGCCGTTGCCCCGCTGGTCATCGGGCTTGCTGCCGCGGCGCGCAATCCGCCACCACGCCGCGAACTGATCGAAGGCACGACAGCGCTTGTCCTCCTTGCCGCGATGACAGGAATAATCATCTCCTTGCCGCAATCGCCGTGGCAGACCCTGGTGCCAGGCGCGCTCTTATTTCCCATGCTGTTGTGGGTTGCCGCCCGTTGTCGGCCGGTTTTCGCCGCCGCGGGAGCATTCATGGTTTCACTGACGGTGGTTTGGGCGACAATCTTCGGCATCGGCCATTTTGGCGATCCCGGCCTTCCGCTGGGTGAACTTATCCTGCAAGCGCAGACGGTGATCTTGGTTGTGACGCTCGGCGCCTTCGTTTTGGCAGCGTTGTTTTCGGAGCGGCGACAGCACGAGATCGTGCTCATGAACAGCGAGGCGCGGCTCGCGCGCGCCAACAGGATGCTGCAGCGTGAGCGCGACAATAAGCTGATGAATGTGGGGGCAGCGATCAGCGCAATTTCCCATGAATTGAAACAGCCCCTGACCGCGATTGTGACCAAAGGTTCGGCGGCGCGCCGATTCCTCGAACGCAAACCTTCAGATGTTTCACGCGTTCAGGCGATCCTTGGCGAAATCGTCGGCGCCAGCTTTCGCGCCAATGAAGTACTGGAAAACATCCATGGCCTGTTCGGGCATGATCAGGAGCCGCACCCGACCGACATAAACGAACTTGTTCGCGAGTCGCTGAGGCTGATGCACGAACAGTTTGAGCGGCATCGCATTACGATCCTCACCCAGTTTGCGCCCGATATACCATCGGTTCCCGCTCACAAAGGCCAACTGCAGGAGGTTGTTATCAATCTCCTGCAGAACTCGATCGATGCGATGGAAAAGGCGGAGAAAGCCCGATTCTTGCGAATCCAAACGGAGCATCGTGGGCAGGATGCAGTCGGCATCTCAATACAGGACTCCGGAAAGGGAATCGACGCGCGGATGATCGATACTATCTTTGATGCATTCGTCACGACGAAAGCGAAGGGCAAGGGCCTTGGTTTGGCCATATCCAGAATGATCATCGATCGCCATGAGGGCCAACTCACGGCCTCGTCGGCTGGCAGCGAAAACGGTGCCATTTTTCAGATCACGCTGCCAATCAAGCTCGAGCGCCACCCAAGCTCTGAAGCGTTGCCGAGCGAACCTTGATCTAAATCAAAGTTGTCGCCGCCCTTAGCATTAGTTTTTGATTTTCGCGCTATCGCCGATCTGGGATTTGGACTGAAGGGAGCGGCTCGGTGAACGATGAGTCTCGACCCGCGCCGTTCAACACATCGGACGAAGCATTCGTCGTTTTGGCGGTTCGACTCGTCTGCCTCGGGCTCATTGCTTATTGGGCCTTAATTCTCATCAGGCCGTTCCTCACGATCCTGATCTGGAGCACCATCATCGCGGTCGCGCTATATCCGATTTTCGAGTGGCTCTCCGTAAAATTTTTCGGGCATCGCGCGCTGGCCGCAACCTTAATCACCCTGTGCAGCCTCGTTATCATGCTCGGTCCGGCTACGTGGCTTGGTCTTAGTTTGGCCGACAGCGCGCGAATGCTGAGTGCCCGGTTGAGCGACGGCACGATCGCAATTCCCCCGCCTCCCGAGACAGTTAAGGCCTGGCCGGTGATTGGCAATTATGCCTATGAGACGTGGCAACTCGCGTCGACCAACCTTCGGGAAGTGCTCATGCAAGCCGCGCCGCAACTCAAACCGCTGGGCACCGGAGTGCTTGCGGCTGCGGGCAGTGTCGGCATCAATATGCTCAAATTCATTGTCGCAACGATCATCTCTGGTTTTCTGTTCATTCCAGGGCCACGACTGGTCCATTCCGTCAAAAATGTTTTTCAGCATCTTGCGGCCAAGCGCGGCGAGATGTTCGTCGATGTGGCGGGAGCGACAATCCGTAATATTTCGCGAGGCGTAATCGGAATCGCAATTGTTCAGGCATTGCTCGCGGGCGTCGGCTTGATCCTCGCCGGAGTTCCTGGAGCGGGTCTTATCAGTTTCGCGGTACTTTTGCTCGGGATTATCCAAATCGGGCCGGCCGTCATATTGATTCCCGTCGTCGTTTGGAGCTGGTTCGCGATGGACACCGGCATGGCGTCCCTGTTTTCCGCGTACATGATCCTGGTAGGTCTGCTCGACAATATTTTGCGGCCGCTTGTCATGGCCAAAGGCTTGAGCACGCCGATGCCGGTCATATTGGTTGGTGTTTTCGGCGGGACTCTGGCGCACGGAATGATCGGATTGTTTGTCGGGCCGATTGTGCTCTCCATCGCCTGGCAATTGCTCGCGCTTTGGTTTCGTGACGAATCATTAAAGCAAGATCTGCTGGCGCAACCGACGAATACGAAGCGCGAGCTCACTTAGGTCTGGCTTACAACAGCCAAGTTTGCTGTGTAATGGGTTGAAGACGCGCGGGTGATCGCGCCAAGCGGGTGGAAATCATTGCTGGATTTGAGGTTTCTCAGACGCCAGGTGGCGAATTTGACTTAAATCAAGGTTCGGCGGCCGAGCGGCCAATTATGGTATACGGTGTCTCCAGATACTTGCTGACTGTTGAAGCCGATCATTGTTTTTCAGTGTACGCTTGCGATGCGCTTAACGGAACGACTTAAGGCGTGGCAATGCTGAATCGCCCAAACGCCGAAGCCATCGTGTGCGTCGTCGACGACGATTCCGATATTCGCGACGGCGTGAAGCTTCTGTTGGAATCCGTCGGCATAACCTGCGTTGCTTTCAGTTCCACCAGAGAGTTTTTGGAAAGTGAGCAGATCGGAAACGCCAACTGTCTGATCTTGGATGTGCGCTTGCCGGGCGCCGGCGGGCTAGATCTTCAGGCGGAGCTAACGCGGGCGCAAATCAGGACACCGATAATTTTTATCACCGCCCACGGCGATATACCGATGTCGGTGAGAGCGATAAAGGCCGGCGCCATCGAATTTTTGACCAAACCGTTTCGTGAGCAGGAACTGTTGGATGCGGTCCGGGCGGCGCTTGAGCGCGACCGTATGCAACGAATTCAGGATCAGGATCTGCGTGATCTGCAGGCCCGGTTCGAAACGCTTACCGAGCGTGAACGCAAGGTGATGACGTTCGTGATAGCGGGTCTGCTGAACAAACAAACAGCGGCGCAAATAGGCGTCAGCGAAGTGACCGTAAAGGTGCATCGCCACAGGTTGATGAACAAGCTTGGCGCGAAATCGGTGCCGGACCTCGTGCGGATGGCAGAGATTCTTCGCGTCGATCCATTTGCGACGAACAAAATAGCGGATCGAATGGTGGACGCCGACGTTTCGCGGAAAGCGAATCATAACCGGCACAAAGTCTGATCTGTGGGCCAGAACCAGATGTCCCAATCTCAAATGGTGTCGATCGTCGATGACGACCCGCTCGCTCGGGAGGGCATTAGGGAGCTCGTCGAGTCCTTGGGATATAAGGCGCTGGCTTTTGTCTCGGCTCAGGATTTTCTTCAATCCGGAGCGATTGCGAAAACAGGCTGCCTCATCACCGACCTCCAGATGCCGGGACTAAGCGGCCTTGAACTGCAGGAAAGACTGCAGGCGCAGGGCTATCGCACGCCTGTCATTCTCATTACCGCTTACCCAAACGAGAAGCACCGCTGCCGCGCCATGAGCGCCGGCGCCGTTGGCTTCTTGAACAAGCCTTTCGAGGAGCAAGCGCTCCTTGAATGTCTGACAGTTGCGATGAAACGGCCACATGATTGGCCCGCGGCCTAGTCCTGACGCCGTCATCCGTGCCGGTGGCCGCACAAGATCGTTATCGCCGCGCATTTTGGCGACCGACGCTCCCTAAACCAAAGTATAATTCCACAATCCAAAATGAGTGCACCGCGGACGGACGCGGCGACTAACGTTCTGTCATATACGGGGCACAGCATGCGGGGGCTCACTTAAGCTGTTTTTTGGAATCTGCAGGAGTGAGAGTGATGTTGACCCATTCTGCGGTACTCAAGAGCGCGTTTCATCCCGCCGCACTGCTCGATCGTCCCGCCGAATCAAAGCCAGCTTCCGGACCGCACGCCGAGGAGGAATCGCTCGAGCGCTGGATGCAGCTCGTCGGCGGCGTCGCTTACTACCCGCGCCGAGTGCAAATCGTTCACGAGGATGAAGCGGCGGATCGGCTTTATAAGGTTATCAGCGGAACTGTCTGCACCTACAAAGTTCTCAGCGATGGCCGCCGCCAGATCGGCGGGTTCTATTTGCCCGGCGACATTTTCGGGTTGGAATGCGCCGAGGGGCATACGCTTGCGGCCGAAACGATTACCAATGCCAAAGTGTTGGTGATCAGAAAAAGCGTCTTGACTGCGCTGGCAAGCCGTAACGCCGCGCTGACGGGTCATCTCTTGTTGCTAACGGCGCGCGAGCTTGCGCGTGTGCAGGACCGGGTTTTGCTGTTGTCATCGAAAAGCGCCCAGGAACGCGTCGTCGGGTTTCTCCTCGAAATGTCAAAACGCGGGTCGCCAACCGGAAACTCGGTCGAGTTACCGATGTCGCGCCAGGACATTGCGGACTATCTCGGCCTGACTATCGAGACGGTGTCGCGCACGCTCTGGGCTCTTGAGAATGGCGGCGCAATTGAGATATCGCAGCGACGGCGTATTCAATTCCGTAGCCGTTCGACGCTGCTGCGCCTGCAGCAGTGAATCCGATTCGACGGGATTGCGTCCGGCCAGCGTCGAATTTAGATCTTGCGAAAGTTTCGAATTTTGAGAGGCGAGGCAGCGCCGGAGTTTCACGCACTCAGTGGCGAATCGCGAGCAGACAATAATAGTCGCTCACGGTAGTTTTTTGCGCAAATAGACGAACCAATAGACGGCGGCGACCATCATCGATCCGTCTATATTGTCAATCGTCATCCGCAGATAAGATCGTACGAAAGAAACGATGCTGCGCGGTGGGCCGCCAGTTGAAGCGGCGTAATTTCGTTGCCTGCTCGGAGTGACGTAGCAGCGGCAGTCGCTGCATCGTCGATGCTTGGGCGTATGCCGAGGTGTAGCCATCGAAATCAGGAAGGGGTGCCAACATGATTGACCGTATCTATGTCGAGAAGGCTGCCGATGCCGGTTTCGGCAAAATCCGCCTTCTGGAAGATGACCCATTGCGTTACATGCTGCGCGCAGTCGGCGCAGGAATGGGTTTAACTCTTGTCGTATTCGTATATTGGGTCTTGAAACAAAACCTTCACGACATCTCCATGGGTGCGGTGATTGCATCTGGGTTTTTTGGTGTCGGTCTCATGATCATTGTATTCACAAATACAGAGCTCTTTACCAGTAACAATATGTACCTGACCATATCTTCCGCCGAAGGGCGGACAAATTGGAGACAAGCCGCACTGCTTTGGATTTCATGCTACGTTGGAAATCTCGCTGGCGCGATCTTTGTTTCATTGCTGCTTGTTGGCGCCGGCTCTCTCAGTCAACTGCCCCCTGACCATGCCCTATTTGACGGCGCCATGAACAAGGCGCAACAAACAGGGACTATTATTTTCTTCAAAGGCATTCTGGCCAATTGGATTGTCTGCCTGGCTGTACGGATAGCGCTGCGCTGCAAGGAGGAAATTGCCAAAATACTGGCTCTGATTCTTATCGTGTTCATCTTTGTATATCTTGGCTTCGAACATTCGATTGCCAACATGGGAACGTTCTCGATGGCGATTCTTGGGGGCGGTGCTCTCACGCTAGGTGAGGCACTGCACAACCTGTTCTTCAGCACCGTCGGAAATGTGGTTGGAGGAGTTTTACTTGTTGGCTTGCCGTTCACTTATCTCAATCCACGCGAACGGGAAGAGCAGATGCAGGAGGTGTTGCTGGTGCGCGAAGCACCTTGAGCTGCAGCTGTTGATGCTCCGGAGGAGCCAAGCATGCAAGCGATACCGATAATTGGTCTCGATATCACGAAGGATGTCTTTCCGGGGTTGAACGACTGATCAGGAGCGCGCAACTTGCCCAGATCAGCTCGCGCCAGCGGCGAATAGGAGGCCGACGATCTGAACCGCGATCACTTTGACGATCGTCATCGACGGAAAGATCATGGCATAGCCGATGTCGGGTCGCTCGGTCGGCGCCATGCGCGTCGAATACACCAAAATGGCGGGATTGCCGGTCGCACCGGATGCGATGCCGAGGAGGTCGTCATAAGGGATCTTCAACAGGTAGTAGCCGACCAGCAGCACGATGACGACCGTAGCCAGAAGAACTGCAACGCCGATCAGTAAAAGCAGCAACCCCGTTTCGGATACCGTCTTGACGAATGGCTGGCCTGCATTGACTCCGACGGTTGCAAGAAATAGCGCGAGACCGAAATTGCGGAGCACGATATTCGCCGGCAACGGCATGACCCAGAGTAGCGGGCCGGTCCGGCGCAGCTTTCCTGCGATCAGCGCGACGATGAGCGGGCCGCCACCGATCCCCAAAGTGACTGTTCCGACGCCCGGAATCGGAATCGGAATGAGCCCAATGAGGACCCCGAGCACCATGCCGATTCCGAGCGACACATAACTGAATTCGGCCGCGGCTTTGACGCTGTCCCCGAAGAATTGCCGTATGGCATCCTTGCGGTCGGGAGGCATGAGTACGCCCACGCGGTCGCCGAATTCCAACGCCAGATCGGACGCCGGAACTATGTCGGTGTCGTAACGGCGTACGTGCAGGAGTTGAACTGGGAATCCGGACGGCAGCGGAAGCTGCGCCAGCGGCACGCCGACGACGCTCGCCTTGCCGACGAAGACGCGAATGTAGTCGAGAGCCGAACGGTCCTTGACGATACGGCCAGGCTCGAGCTTGCCAAGCCGCGCCGCGGCCTCGCTGATCGCGTCCTGCCGCTCGGCTATGACCAAGAGGCCATCTCCGGCCTCAAGCAAA
>Ga0187815_10001253_pt1 | contig 12008 bp, 14 predicted proteins | sample NC_S_5_FD_132962 | JGI IMG/M metagenome (GOLD analysis project Ga0187815, IMG submission 132962) | Wetland sediment microbial communities from Neuse River Estuary, North Carolina, USA - ASW-S_5 | ecosystem: Environmental > Aquatic > Freshwater > Wetlands > Sediment | place: USA: North Carolina...
GTCGGGAAGGTCGGTGAGGCGGCGGGCGAGGAGGGCGAGGTCGCTCCGCGTTCCCGCGACGAGGAAGGGGGGACGGTACTCGACCGCGGTCCGGCGGACGCGGCCGGTCCGCCGCTCCTTCGTCCAGAGGACGACCGACCGACCGTCGTCGCTCTCGGTGATGTCGAGGAGCCAGCCGTCCGGCCGTGCCGGGGCGCCCGGGGGCGCCGGTGTCGCCGCCGCCATCGTCAGTGGCGAACGGCCGGCGCGTGAGGATCGGCCCGGACCCGGACCGCGAGGTCGGTGAGGACGGAGAGGAGGATCGACTCGAGGAGGTCCGGGCTCCCGACGTACGTCGCCTGCGCGACGTAGCGGCGGGCGCCCGTGCGGACCATCTCGAACGCGGCGCGTTCCTCGGGGCTTGTGAGGAGCCGCGCGAACTCGTCCCAGCGTTTCATCCGCTCCTCGAGCGCCTGACGGTACGTCGGAGCGGTACGTCCCACGCGATCACCTCCTCGGCGAACTCGCCGCCGAACTGTTCCATGCCGGTCTGACCCGGTGCCCGTGGCACGAGGGCGACCCGGCTATCGTCCCGGAGCGCACGCAGCCGCAGGGTCCCGGGGCCCCGGGCGAACGTGACCATGTCGGACCAGGGAGGCCCTTCGTCCGCGAGCGCGCGGAACCGCTCGAAGCCGTCCGGGGTGAGCGTCAGGAGGAGGGGAAGCCGGACCTCGCGGGCGAGCGCGGCGAGGGTCCGAGCGACGTGGCCGAGCAGCGCGAAGCGCTCGTCGTCGGGGATCTCCACGTCCGCGAACAGGGTCGGCAGGTCGTGGCCCACGAGGAGGGTGGGGGAGTGCCGCCGGACCTCCCGCGCCCATCCGTCCACGAGCGCGACCATCTGATAGGCGGTGAATGCGCGGGCAAGGCGGATGCGACGCAATGTCTCGGCCGCATCGACCCCGAACGCACGGCCGAGTTCGCCGATGCGGTACGGATGGAACCGGTTCGCTCCCTCGAGCAGCGAGATCCGGCCCCGGGCCCGCGCGTTCCCCGCATAGAGGAGTTCGAGGACCGGCTCGACCGCGATGGACGGACCGGTCCAGACGGTCGCTTCGCCCGGAGCGAAACGTCGCGCGAGCCAGGGAAAGAGCGCCGGCTCCGTCGGAAGAAGAGGGGAGGCCCGGGTCCGCCGGGGATGGGGGGCGAGCTTCGGACGGACCGCGGGAGGGGATGAGGGCGGGAGCCGGGGCTCGGACCGGAGGGCCTCCTCGGCGAGGAGCTCCTCCGGCGCGAGCTCGGGCTCGATGAGAAGAGCGTCGACCATCATCGATCGATCCGGTACGTCGATGGGCCGAGCCGCTCTAAAGCGGTGGTTCGGGAGAGCTTGAAACAGCCCCGAGAACGGGGGGTTTCACGCCAACGCCCTTCGTGTCCCGTCGGGCTAGGAGGAACCATTATCCCGCCTGTCCGGCGTTCAGCAGAGAGAGACCCCATGCCCACCCCCCCGACTCCTTCCGTTCCGTCGGCCCCACCGGCTTCGTCCACCCCGCGGAGCCGGACGACGCTCTATCTCGTGGTGGCCGCCATGGTCATGGTCGTGGTGCTGCTGGTCGCGTTCGTCGCTCTGCCCGCGCTCACGCCCACGTCCGGCCCGGGGGGAGGGCCGGCGATCCTTACGTACCGCGGGGCCGCCCCGATCGCCAACGGAACGGCGGCCGGCTACTCCGGCGGGGGCTGGACGCTTCTGTTCGGGGCCGGGCTTGTTTCGGCCACGAACGAAACGTTTCCGGTGAATGCCACGTCCCTTGGCAACCTCTCCTCCTACTGTACCTTCACTGCGGTTACCAACCTCTCTCGTCTCGTTTTGCCGGGATACACCGGAAACCGGTCGTCCGGCGCCTCGCCGGCCTGGGTGTTCGGCTACCGCAACGAGTCCGACACCATCGCGGTGGTCGCGGTCATCGACGGCCACGGAACGGTGGTCGCCACGCTTTCGGGTACGTTTTGCGCCTTCGGAGCGGCGTTGGCCAAGCCCGTCCCGGGGAACGTCATCGACAGCTCCGCGGCGGTGGCGGCCGTCCAGCCCGAGGCGCATGCGTTTCTCGTGGCCCACCCGAACGCATCGGCCGAGTTCGCTCTCGTCGGAGGAGGTTCGTTCGGCAGCGTCCATCTCGGCACGGATTGGTCCATCGCGTACAGCACCTGTACATTCAGCCCGACCGGCCCCGGTACCGGGGATGAGTTCAACGCGACGGTCAACGCCCTCACCGGGCACGTGATCAGCACGAACACGACTTCCGGAATCTCGTGCGATGGCGGACTGACGACCTCCGCTTCTCCGGGCCCCGGCGCGTCCGCCCCCACACCGATCTCGGCGTCGGTCACCCGTGCTCGACCGAGCGAGCCGGCGTAGTCCGGCGACCGCTTACGTGTCGAGCCGGCCCCGCCGCGTCGGTGGGGAGAGTCCGAGCTCCTCGGTGAGCGTTCGGCAGTTGACCGCCGCGTCTCCGCGGAAGTGGTTGTTGAAGAACCCGTAGATGGTCGCGACGTTCTCCGTGAGCGCCCGGACGCGGGGGACCCACGCGGAGAGTTCGGTCGGCGAGTAGGTGTAGTCGTACCACAGCGGGCTCCCGTGCCCGTGCCAGCGGATGTAGGCGAACGGCGCGGTGACCTCGAGCGCGACCGGGAGATGGGGAGCGTCCACGGTCACGTAGGCGAGCCCGAACTCCCGGAGGAGCGCGACCGACTCCGCCGCGAGCCAGGACCTTTCCCGGAACTCGACCGCGACCGGAAGGTCACGGGGAAGCGTCTCGTAGAAGCGGCGAACGGTCGTCGGCTCGAACGGGAGCGACGGCGGAAGCTGGAGGAGCGCGGCGGCGAACTTGCCGGCGTCGCGGATCGGCTTCAGGACGGCCAGGAAACGGGCCAGCTCTTCCTCCGTCCGCACGAGCCGCAGGTCGTGGGTGATCGTCTGGGGGAACTTCGCCGCGAACCGGAACCCCGCGGGGGTCCGTTTGACCCACGACGCCGCCACCGAGGGCGGAGGGAGGCGGTAGAACGTCGAGTTCACCTCGACGATGGGGAACATCCCCGAGTAGTAGCGGAGCTTGTCGCTCGCGCCCCGGGGCGGGTAAACGCGCCCCGCCCACTCGGGGTAATCCCAGCCGCTGGTTCCCAGAAGGATGTCGCTCATCCTCGCTCGTCATGGACCGAACGGCGTCCCGGCCGGTAAAGATTGCGCTCGAGGCGAATCGGTGGTCGGTAGCGTGGCCGGGGCCACCCCACGAGGGGTTTCGGCGCGCGACGCGGTTTTCCCTTGGCCAGAGACCCGGGCGACCTCAAGGGAGGTCCGGGACCGCGGTAGGGTCTTCCGGTCGGAACCCCTTTCTTATCGGGCGGGTTATCGGGGCGCGCGCTGGGAGCTCGTGTGAACGGCGAGTACTACGAGGACCGACCGGGCCTCGCCGTCGCGTTGACAATCTTCGGAGGCCTCCTAGTTCTTACCTGGGGCGCCGTTCTCCTGTCCTTCGCGAATGTCCCGGGCTACGGCTTCTTCCCAGGGTTGTCCGCCCCGCTCGGAGGGCTAGGGTCGCTCGGGCTCCTCTTCGGTGTACTCCTGATCCTGCTCGCAGCTCTTCTCTATCGGAACCCCAGCGCCCATCGCGGGTGCGGGATTGCCATCGTACTGTTCTCGCTTCTCAGTCTCTTCGGGGGTAGTGGGGTGGTCGTCGGTCTCGTCCTCGGAGTCATCGGTGGCCTTGCCGCGATCTTCTTCGAGCCTTCGGGGCCTATTCCGGTGAACCCGTTGGAGGAATCCCCGGTCGAGGACGCCTGCCCCTGGTGCGACGCCCCCGTGCCGTCGGATGCCCCCCGTTGCCCGAGTTGCGGGCGTTCGCTCGAGTCGAGTTGAGCGAAGATCTCCCGGGGAGGTGGGGCGTGTGACGGGCATTTGACCAGCCCTCCAGCCCGCCTCTCGGCCAAACGCCCTTCCAACTGCGCAATCCTAATAGGCCGCCTCTCCCGAACGGGCGAGGGGGTCGACGATGGTCCAGGTGGACATCGACATCGCCAAGTGTACGGGCTGTTCCCACTGCAAGGACGTCTGCCCGGTCAACGTATTCGACCTGCGACCGCGCGACCAGGTCCCGGACGTCGTCGACGACCCGGCGGTCGGCGCGAAGTTCCAGTTCCGGGGCGAGAAATCGCTCGCGGTCAACGGTCCGGAGTGCATCGTCTGCGAGGCGTGCCTCTTCGAGTGCGAAGGCGAGTGCATCCTGATCACGGACGACGAGAACCACGTCCACTTCTCGGTCTACAAGTGATCCAACGATGCCGGTACCGGCCCGCTTCTTCCGCACGACGGGCGAGCTCCGGAACTGGTTCGAGCACCATCACACGGATACCTTGGAGCTCTGGGTCGGGTTCCACAAGGCCCACACGGGTCGGCCGGGCGTCGTCTACGCCCAGGCATTGGACGAAGCGCTCTGCTTCGGCTGGATCGACACCACGGTGCGACGCCTCGACGCGGACCGCTACGCTCAGCGATTCACCCCGCGGCGGCCGGACAGCTACTGGAGCACCGTAAACTGCCGTCGGTTCGCCGAGCTCGACCGGCTGGGCCGGGTCCACCCTGTGGGACGTCGTGCGTTCGAACGGCGCTCGAAGAAAGGTCGACCCCAGTACTCGAGCGCAAGCAACTACCGCCTCGCCCCGACGTTCGCCTCCCGACTGCGAGGGACGCCGACGGCCGACCGGTTCTTCCGGTCCCGGAACCGGGGGTACCGCAAGCGGGCAACGTTCTGGGTGATGAGCGCGGCGCGTCCCGACACGCGGGAACGTCGGTTCACGGCGCTGCTGCACGCTTCGGCCGCGGCGACGATCCCACCCGCCCTGCTGTTGCCGGGCGAGGTCGCCCCGCGACCGACCCGCCCTCCGGCCGGCGACGACAAGCGCGTTCGGGCGAACGGCCCGCGCCACCGTCAGAGCGTTGCCGGTAGGCGTTAAATACGCCGGTACCCCGCCGACGCTACCGTGCCCGAGACGCCGAAGGAGACAGGGCGCACCGTCGTGGTCGGGGAGCGGGAGCTCGCCATCGGGTTCCGTTTGATCGGCCTCAAGGACGTCGTCGAGGTCACGCCGGAGAACTCGGTCGCCGAGTTCGAGCGAGCGATGAGCGGCGGGTACACGCTCGTCATCGCGACGCAGTCGATCCGCGCCCTGCTCTCGGACACCCAACGGGCGGCCGCCGATGCCTCGCTCAACCCCCTGGTCGTCTTTGTGCCGACCCCGGCGGGCGAGTACGAGGTCGAAAGCATCGAGGCTCTCGCGAAGCGGGTCCTGGGCGTCACGCTCTCGGTCGCGAGCTAACGAACGAACCCACCGAAGGAAGGAACATGGCAGGCTCCGTAGCGCGGGTCTCCGGCCCGGTCGTCATCGCCGAAGGACTGGTCGACGCGAAGATGTACGACGTCGTGCGCGTCGGTTCGCTCGGTCTCGTCGGCGAGATCATCCGCCTCGTCGCCGGAACGGCCACCGTCCAGGTCTACGAGGACACCACCGGCCTCCGGCCGGGGGACCCCGTCGAGAACACCGGACAGGCGCTGAGCGTGGAGCTCGGCCCCGGGCTCTTGAAGTCGATCTACGATGGCGTCCAGCGACCGCTCGACGTCGTCCAGAAGTCGGTCGGGGACTTCATCACGCGGGGTACGCAGGCTCCCCCGCTCGACGAGAAGGCCGTCTGGGAGTTCACCGCCCTCGCGAAGGTCGGGGGCGAGGTTTCGCCCGGCACGATCCTCGGCACCGTCCAGGAGACGGCCCTCATCCTCCACAAGATCCTCGTTCCGCCCGGGCTCCGAGGGACCCTCACCGCCCTCCAGAGCGGCAAGTACACGATCCGTGACCGGATCGGCACGTTGCAGACCGCCTCGGGCCCCGTGCCGCTCACGCTCTCGCACAAGTGGGTCGTGCGGATCCCCCGGCCCGTCACCCAGAAGCTCCCGCCGGACATCCCGCTCGTGACCGGTCAGCGCGTCATCGACACCTTCTTCCCGGTGGCGAAAGGCGGGACAGCGTGCATCCCGGGACCCTTCGGATCCGGGAAGACGGTGACTCAGCAGCAGCTCGCGAAGTGGGCCGACTCGGACATTGTCGTCTACGTCGGATGCGGCGAGCGTGGCAACGAGATGGCCGAAGTTCTCGCCACGTTCCCGAAACTCCAGGACCCGAAGTCGGGACGGCCGCTCATGGAGAGGACCGTGCTGATCGCCAACACCTCCAACATGCCGGTCGCGGCGCGGGAGGCGAGCGTGTACACCGGGATCACCATCGCGGAGTACTACCGCGACATGGGCTACGACGTCGCACTCATGGCCGACTCGACGAGCCGCTGGGCCGAAGCGATGCGCGAGATTTCGGGTCGCCTCGAGGAGATGCCCGGCGAGGAGGGCTACCCGGCCTACCTGGGCCGGCGGATCGCGGAGTTCTACGAACGGTCCGGCCGCGTCATCACGCTCTCACCCGAGGGTCGTCCGGGCTCGATCACGGTCGTCGGAGCCGTCTCGCCACCGGGCGGGGACACCTCCGAGCCCGTCAGCCAGAACACGCTCCGCATCGCGCGCGTCTTCTGGGCGCTCGACGCCTCGCTCGCCTCCCGTCGCCATTTCCCCTCGATCAACTGGCTGCAGAGCTACTCGCTCTACACGCGCGACCTCGAATCGTGGTACGCCCAGTCGCTGTCGAAGGACTTCACCGCCCTCCGTCAGAAGGCGCTCGAGACCCTCCAGAAGGAGGCCGAGCTCCAGGAGGTCGTCCAGCTCGTCGGCGTGGATGCCCTCCCCGAGCGCGAGAAGGCGGTCCTCGACGTCTCGCGCATGCTGCGGGAGGACTACCTCCAGCAGAGCGCCTACGACGAGGTCGACACCTACACGTCGATCCACAAGCAGGCCCTGATGCTGCGCATGATCCTTCGGTTCGGTGACCTCGAACAGGACGCGGTGGGGAAGGGCATCACCGTCACGAAGCTCCAGCAGCTGCCCGTCCGGACGAAGCTCGCGCGCATGAAGTGGATCCCCGAGGCGGAGACCGAAAAGCAGTTCGACGAGCTCGAGCGCGAGACCGAGCTCGCGGTCGGCGCGCTCAGCGCGGTCGGAGGGAGCTGATGGCCGCGAAGGGAGCCGCCCCGGCGGGCCGCGCATCCGCCATCCCTGTGGACTACCGGACCATCGACCGCGTCGCCGGGCCGTTGCTGTTCGTGCGGGACATCTCGAACGCGGCGTACGGGGAGATCGTCGAGGTGCAGCTCCCGACCGGGGAACGCCGCCAGGGCCAGGTGCTGGACTCGCGCAAGGGCCTCGCCATCGTTCAGGTGTTCGGCGCAACGATGGGCATCAACCTCGAGAAGACGAGCGTCAAGTTCCTCGGCGAGGTCGCGACCCTGCCGGTCTCCGACGAGATGCTCGGCCGCGTTTTCACGGGGCTCGGCGAGCCGCGCGACGGCGGACCCCGCATCGTGAGCGAGACCCGGCTCGAGATCGTGGGGAACGCCATGAACCCGTACTCGCGCGAGGAGCCGAGCGAGTTCATCCAGACCGGGATCTCCACGATTGACGTCAACAACACGCTCGTGCGCGGCCAGAAACTCCCGATCTTCTCGGGCGCGGGCCTTCCGCACAACCAGATCGCCGCCCAGATCGTCCGCCAAGCGAAGCTGCGGGACTCCTCCGAGGGGTTCGCCGTCGTCTTCGCCGCGATGGGGATCACGAGCGAGGAGGCGAACTACTTCCTCAAGGAGTTCGAATCGACCGGCGCGCTCGAGCGGGCCGTCGTCTTCCTGAACCTCTCCTCCGACCCGTCCATGGAGCGGGTCGTGACGCCGCGCATGGCGCTCACCGCCGCCGAGTTCCTCGCCTACGAGCGCGACCTCCACATCCTGGTTGTCCTGACCGACATGACAAACTACTGCGAGGCGCTGCGCGAGGTCTCTGCGGCCCGGGAGGAGGTGCCCGGCCGCCGGGGGTATCCGGGGTATCTCTACACCGACCTTGCGACCCTCTACGAGCGGGCCGGCAAGATCCACGGGCGCAAGGGGTCGATCACCCAGATCCCGATCCTCACGATGCCGGCGGACGACGTCACGCATCCGATCCCCGACCTGACCGGCTACATCACCGAGGGCCAGGTGTACATCAGCCGGGACCTCCAGCGCCGCGGGATCTATCCGCCGATCGATATCCTGCCGTCCCTCTCGCGCCTGATGGGCCAGGGGATCGGCAAGGGACGGACACGGGAGGACCATCGCGGGGTCTCCGACCAGCTGTTCGCGGCGTACGCCACGGGGAAGGACCAGCGGGCGCTCTCCGCGATCGTCGGGGAGGAGGCGCTCACCGCGACCGACCGCCTCTACCTCAAGACGGCCGACCGGTTCGAGACGGAGTTCGTGAACCAGCGGCCCGACGAGGACCGCTCGATCGACGAGAGCCTCGCGCTCGCGTGGGACATCCTCGCCGACTTCCCCGATTCGGAGCTGAAGCGGATCCGACCGGAGTTCATCGAGAAGTACCGCCCGAAGCGCGCGACGCCTCCCGCGTAGGCGACAGGGAAGCGACGATGCCCGCGGAAACGGTCCGACCGACGCGCCTCGAACTCCTGCGGACGCGTCGGCGGATTGTGGTCGCGAAGAAGGGGCTCAACCTCCTCAAGCTGAAGCGCTCGGCACTGATCGTGGAGTTCTTCGCCCTCTCCCGGGAGGCGCTGAAGCTGCGCGGGGACCTGCGCGCGCGCATCGACCGGGGATACGAGTCGATCCGGATGGCCGAGATGCTCGAGGGCCCGACCCGCCTCGAGAACATCTCGATGCTGCTCCCCGACATCGCGCCGGTCGCGGTCACGACGAAGAACGTGATGGGCGTGCGCACGCCGCGGGTCGACCGTGGGGGGTACGAACCGCTCTCGGCGCCCGAGCTCCTGGACCTCCCGATCTCGGTCCAGGAGGCAGTGCGCCGCTTCCAGCGGATCTACCAGATCGTGCTCGACATCGCGGAGAAGGAGAACGCGCTCCGCCGCCTCCTCAAGGAGATCGAGAAGACGAAGCGCCGGGCGAGCGCGATCGAGAACGTCCTGATCCCGCGTCTCGAGGGGATCGTCCGGTACATCAAGTTCCGATTCGACGAGATCGAGCGGGACTCGTTCAGCATGCTGAAGACGGTGAAGCGGAAGATGGAGCAGGAGGGCAGCAGTGCCAGCGCCGCCTAACGCCGCGGTCCGCCGGTTCACGGCCGTCTGGGGGATCTCCCTCGCGGTCAAGCTCGTCGCGGTCGCGGTGCTGTTCCTTCTCGTGTTCAAGCTCTTCGGGGGTTTCTGACGATGGCAACGACGACAAGCGGAGCGAGCTCGCCCGACTCGGTCGAGGCGCTCAAGCGCGTGAAGGCGACCGAGAACGAATGGGAGACACGGCTTGCCGCGACCCGCACGGAGACCGAGACGACCCTGGCGCGGCTGCGGGCCGAGGCAGCCGCCGCGGTGAAGGAGGCCCAGTCCGAGGCGGACCGGGGCCGCACCGACCGGGTCGTGAAGGCCCGCGTCGAGACGGCCGCCGAGGCCGAGGCGACCCTCGCCCAGGGCCGGACGGCCGCCGAGCGGGCGACCCAGGGCGAAGGACGCCGTGCGGCCGACAAGAAGGACGCGATCCTCGACGTCGTGCTGGGGACCTTTCGGACGGAGTAGGTAGGAGCGACTCGTGGTGCTGCGCCCGGTCCGGATGGCCAAGGTCGGCCTTCTCGGTCTCAAGGAGGACGAGGAGCGGATCCTCACGGTACTCCACGACCTCCGGGTCGCCCAGGTCGAGCCGCTCTCGCCCGAGGCGATGGCCGAGCTCGGACCCGAGCGCGGCCCCGAGACCCTGCGCCAGGTGGGGGACGAGACCCTGCGGTTCCGGGGTCTCCTGAGCGCCCTACCCCCGGTCCATGGCGGGGCGCCCCGACGTTTCGATTCGACCGCCGAGATCCTGGCGGTCGCGAAGACGGTGCCGATCGACGACGAGGTCGGCGAGCTGCGACGCGAGGACGACCGGCTCGTCACGGAGGAGAAGGCAGCGGTCGCGACGAACGAACTGCTCGAGAAGATCTCCTTCTACCCGGACCGACTCGAGTTCCTGGACTCGAAGAGCTTCCATACGTTCTACGCGACGGCCACGGCCGAGAACTACGCCGCGTTCGCCGCCACGCTGCCCCAGGAGACCGACGTGCAGCTCCTCATGGGGCCGGCCGGCGACATCGTGCGGTTCCTCATCCTGATTCCGCCGGACGGCGCGGATGCACTGTCCCGCCTCTCGCAGGCCCGCGGGGTTCGTCTCTCGCCCGTCCCGCGTCTACCGGGCACCGTCCCGGAGGAGCTCGCGAAGCTCGGCGCCCGGGCGCACGAGCTCGCCGCGCGCCGGAAGGAGATCGCCGCGCGGCTGCTCGCGATCAGCGAGCGGTGGTACCCGCTCGTGAGCGCCGTCGCGGAGGCGCTCGAGATCGAGAACCGGAAGTCGGAGATCGTCGCGAAGCTCGGCGCCAGCCACGCGGCGTTCGCGCTCGAGGCGTGGGTCCCGGAACGGGACGTCGCCCGGCTCGAGACGGTCATCGACCGGGAGTGCGGCGGACGGACGTTCTTCTACCGGATCGCGACCTCGGAGGAGCCGCCCACGATCATGTCGAACCCGCGCGGGGTCCGCCGGTTCGAGTTCTTCGTGCGGTTCTACTCGCTGCCGCAGGCGACCGAATGGGACCCGACCCTCGTCTTCGCGATCGTCTTCCCGATCTTCTTCGGGTTCATGCTGGGGGACTGGGGGTACGGACTCGTCATCCTCCTGATCTCGCTCTGGATGATCGCGGGGTTCCCTGCCGCCCGTTACCTCCCCAAGTTCGGTCGGAACTTCGTCAAGATGATTATGGGTCCGAAAGGGATGCAGCAGCTCGCGTACGCGTTGCTCCCCGGCTGCGCGCTCGCGATCGGCCTCGGCATCTACCAGGACGAGTTCTTCGGCCAGCGGGTGCTTCACCAGCTGTTCCACTACATCGGACCGGACCCGGCCTCGAAGGCGAACCTGCCGACCTACCTCCTGGTCGCCGGCTTCGTGGGCCTTGGGATGGTGGTCCTCGGCTTCGCCTTTGGGGCCCTCAAAGAGTACTTCCACCACCACCCCCGGGGCGTCGTCGCGAAGTGCGGCGGGATCCTGTTCGCCTTCGGGATCGCGTTCTTCGGGCTCGCGGTCATCCACAAGGCGACATCGGTCTCCGCCAACCCGCTCATGCTGGTCTGGTACGGATGCCTCGGAGCCGGGCTACCGATGCTCATCTTCGGCGAGGGGCTTCAGATGGGGATGATGGGGGTCATCGAGGTGATCAGCCACATCCTCTCCTACACGCGGCTCGTCGGAATCCTGCTCGCGAGCGTCATCCTCGCGCTCGTCATCAACAGCATCGGTGGCGGACTTGTCCTCGGCGGGACCGTGGTCGGTATCATCGCCGGCCTCGTCATCATCGTCCTGGGGCAGTCGTTCAACGTCATCATCGGCGTGTTTGAGCCCGGGATCCAGGGGGCGCGGCTGATCTTCGTCGAGTACTTCTCGAAATTCTACTCGGGGAACGGGCGGGTGTTCCGGCCGTTCGGAGCCCCGCGGAGCCGGACGGTCTCGCCGCTCTCCCCCGAGCCGGAGCCGCTCGCGGGGCCGATCGTCCGGACCCCCGGCCAGTGAACCCGTCCGGGCCCGCCGTCGCTCCGGCCTAGAGCCGCGGCGACACGAGGAGCGGGGCGAGCCGCTCAGCCGATACTCCGTAGAGACGGCCGAAGACGGCGCGACGGAGGTCGCTCCGCTCGATCTCGTTGCGGAGCAGATAGGCGAAGATCACGCTCAGCGAGAGCGGGTACGTTCGGAGGCGTCTCAAGTCGGAGGTCGCCCGTTCGCGCTCGACCGCCACCTCGTAGCCTGTCAGGCTGTCGGCGGTGGTGTACTCGCTCGCGCCGTCCCCGATCGAGGGGAACCGGACCGA
>Ga0187815_10001254_pt1 | contig 11998 bp, 10 predicted proteins | sample NC_S_5_FD_132962 | JGI IMG/M metagenome (GOLD analysis project Ga0187815, IMG submission 132962) | Wetland sediment microbial communities from Neuse River Estuary, North Carolina, USA - ASW-S_5 | ecosystem: Environmental > Aquatic > Freshwater > Wetlands > Sediment | place: USA: North Carolina...
GCCGGGATGCATTTTCGTTTCAGCCGACTATTCCCAAATCGATCTGCGCGTGCTGGCTCATCTGTCGGGCGACAAGACATTGGTGGAGGCATTCAACGCGGGCGAGGACATCCACCTGCGGACCGCGACCGAGGTGCTGGGAATCACGGCGGACAAGGTCAACGCCGAAGCGCGGCGGCTGGCCAAGGTGATAAACTTCGGGATCATCTACGGGATGGGACCGCAGCGGCTGGCGGGCGAGCTCGGGATTGCGTTGGACGAGGCCTCGGACTACATCAAGCGCTACTTCGAGCGGCTGCCGGGAGTGCGCGCATGGCTTGACGAGACGGTTCGCAACGCGCGCACTACAGGCTACGTAACGACGATGTACGGGCGGCGCCGCTATCTGCCCGAGCTCAACGCGCAGCCGGGCGGGGCGCGGGCGCAGGCCGAGCGAATCGCCATCAACACGCCGATCCAGGGCACGGCGGCAGACCTGATAAAACTCGCTATGATACGGCTGGATGGGGTGCTTCGAGAGCGCGGGCTGGGCACGCGGATGATTTTGCAGGTGCATGACGAACTGCTGCTAGAGGCGCCGCAAGGCGAGTGGCGAGAGGCGGCAAAGCTGGCGAAAGGCGAAATGGAAGGGGTGGCCGAACTCAAAATTCCACTGAAGGTGGAACTGAAATCCGGGCCAAACTGGTCTGAAATGAGCGGCGCGGCATGAATGATTCGCTGAATTTAGTCGCCCGCACCTGCGTCTACTCAAGTTGAGAACTCCAGGCCGCCAGGACGGCGACGAAGCCGAGCTAATCGATCGCTCGCGCAAGGGCGATTCCCAAGCGTTTGGCGTGCTGGTGGAACGTTATCAGCGGCGCGTGGTCGGAGTCGCACTAGCGGTGGTGCACAATCAGGATGACGCGATTGAACTGGCGCAAGAAACCTTTGTTCGCGCTTTTGAAAACCTCTCGAAATTCGAATCGCGATCGAGCTTTTCAACCTGGCTCTATCGAATCGCGGCCAACCTCGCAATCGATTTCTGGCGCCGCGAGGGACGCCATGTGGTCCTTCACGGAGAAGATGCCGACGAAGAAATCAGCCGGCTGCCGAGCAGCCGGGGAGATTCATTCAACGAAGCCAGCCGCAGTGAGCTCTCGGCGCGCCTAAAGCAAGCGCTGGAGGAGTTGACGCCGGAACATCGCGCAGTGATACTTCTACGCGAAGTCGAAGGAATGTCGTACGACGAAATTAGCGAAGTTTTGCAGTGTCCAAGAGGAACGGTCATGAGCAGGTTGCACTATGCTCGAACCCACCTGCGTAACATTCTGAAAGACGTGGCCGGAAGCTGAGGGACATATGGCTGAATGCGGTGAAATAAGCATGATGCTCGGCGCATTCGAGGACTCGGAGCTCGAGCCCAACGAGATGCAGGAGGTCGCGTTTCATCTGGCGCGATGCGAATCCTGCACCGGCATCCTCGGCGACTACTCGACGCTCGGACGAAACCTCAGGTCGATTGCGCCCGAGCCGAAGCTGGCCGGCTTCTCGAGCGCGGTGGTCGCTCGCGTCGAGCGCCTGCCACAACCGGTGCTGACGAGAATCGAGCGCTGGTTGAGGCGTCAGGCGGATTCCGTGGGTTCAGGCATCGCCTGGAGCGGCGCAGTAGCAGCGGTCGCCGTCGCGACGATAATTCTGATGACGCCGTATGCCGAGCAGTTCGCCAATCGAGGGCCGCACTCGACGACTTCGATCGCTGAGACCGGGCACGAAGCCGCCACGGCCGCAAATCAAGTGGCGCAAGCGACTGCCAGCGAGCCTACGATGGCGGATAACGATTCGCATGCCGACATCTCGCGGCTGGAGTCGGAGAACCATTCGGTGGCAGTGTGGAGCGAGCCTCGCAGGGGTACGACAGTCATTTGGTTACCGGATCAGCCTTAGGTCGCCATGACGCTGCGTTCCGGTAGCCTCGCCTCCCTCATCATCGCGCTCACGGCCTTCGCAATGCCGGGTTTCGCGCACGCTCAGGCTAAACCGAAGCAGGTGACCGTTTATATCGACTCGGTTATGGCCGCAGATACCAACGAGGGAACCGACCCGCGGCTGGCGCCGATGAGCGCGAAGCTGCGCGGCCTGTTCGGCTTTTCGACTTACAGCCTGATCGGCCACAACGAGGGGCAGACCGATTGCGGCAAGATGGTCGCGTTCATATTACCGGGCGGCAAGATTCTCCACGTGCAGCCGCGCGCCATCGACGGCGACATGATCGCTATGGAGATCGTGCTGTTTGACGGAACGCGCCCGATGATGACCACCGACCTCAAGCTCAAGAACAACGGGACGTTGATCGTCGGCGGCCCGCGCTACGAGCAGGGGATGATGATCATCTCGATTGGCGCGAGCACCGGCGAATCGCATCCGATGCAGGCGACCCCGGCCGAAGCGAATACCCGGTAACACTCGCGCCGCGCCAGCGCTGCGAGCGGGAAAAAGCTCGCCGTCAGAGCGGATCGAAATACGGCGTGACGCGGCCCTCGAAGTGGAACTCGCGCGCCAGCGCAATCCACTTGCGTTCGGTCCCGTGCATCGGTTCCGGCAGACGGTCCAGTGGGAAGAAACGGGCGGCAATAGCTTCGAGCGGATTTGGCTTGAGCTCACCACCGACGATTCGACAATAGAAAAGCATCGAGTAGATATGTCGGGCGGGTGAGCCGTACTTCTTGTTGTCGATTACAGCGATCAAGCGCTCGGGCTCGACGATGAGCCCGGTTTCCTCGCGTGCTTCTTTCGCCGCGTTTTCCGCCGGCGATACGCCGACATCGCAGAAGCCAGTGGGATACCACCATTTGCCGGTCGGCCGCTGAATCAACAGAATTTCGTCGCGCTCGTTGAATGCGATCACGCCGCATCCCGAAGCCGCCGTGACATATCCTTCGTATCCGGCGATCACCTGGTCGCGCCATCGCCGGCGCAATGCTTCGGCATCTTGGTCGGTCGCGCCGGCGACGGCCGCATGCATTCGGGCAGCCTCCTTGAGCAATTCCTCGTAGCGTTCGGAGTCGAAGCCGTCGGGCTTGAAGGCAAGTCCGGTGCGCGCGATCGCTGTTATGCGTTCTATGAAGCGCGCCAGTTCGGCGAGCAGATCGGAATCCGGCATCGGAATTTTCCTTGTCGCGAGTTCGTAGGGAAATATAGCATGTTGGCCCGGTGCGACTGCGATGAAGCTCATCCTGAGCCGCAAGGGATTCGACTCGGCGCACGGCGGATGCCCAAGCCCGATCCTGGACGGCCAACTGTTGTGCCCGCTGCCGATTCCGGATGCCGGAGCGCCGACGCCGTACGGGGACATTTCCTCGTTCCACGGCTCGGCAATCGCTCAGATTGTCGAAGACCTGACCGACGGCCGAGTCGGCCGAGGCGACGGCGCGCATCTCGATCCGGATTTGCGCCGCGATGCGACTGCGCGCGCCGCGGGATGGCGTCCAATCTTCGGTCAGGCCGGAGCCGCGCAGAGCCATCTCGCCAGCCATGGGATAGGCCGCGGCGATCTGTTTCTTTTCTTTGGATGCTTTCGGCGCGCCGAGCGGATAGGCGGCGCGTTGCGCTTCGTCCGCAGCGCGCCGAAACTTCACGTTATCTTCGGATGGCTCCAGGTCGGGAGCGTGATCCGCGCCACCGGTGGCCTGGCCGCCAAAATCCCGTGGGCCGACGGACATCCGCATCTCGCCGCGCCCGATCGATACAAGAACAACACTCTCTATTTCGCCAGCGACCGTCTCTCGTCACTCGGCATTGACGCCGGCGGAGGAGGAGTTTTCCAGCGGCTGGCGCCTGAACTGATACTCACGCAGACTGACCCGTACGCGAATTGCTCGGTCTGGCGGCTGCCGCGATGGTTCCATCCGGGCGGACGCGCTCCCCTCTCCTATCACTCCAGGGCGAACCGCTGGACGGACTGTGCGACGTCGGTCCGGGTGCAATCCGCTTATCCTGGCCAGGAATTCGTGCTCGATGTGGGCCAGTATCCCGAGGCGCGCGCCTGGTTGCGATCGATCTTCCGCGCCGCCAATCGCTAGCGGCTGGACGCGGAGCTGCATACCGCCCAGGCCGCGTCGGCCAGCGCGGGTACCTGCTCCTTCATGCCGGCGAACAGGGGATCGTCGGCCTGTCCGCGCACAAATCGGGAGTAGCTGCCCTCCATGATGATCGCGAGCTTGAACAGCGCGAACGCCTGGTAGAACGGAAAATCGCGCATCGCGCGCCCGCTGCGGCGCTCGTATCGATCGATCATCTCGGGCCGCGTCAGCCATCCCTGGGCGTCGTTCATGCTTGCGATCACGCCCCGCGTCGCGCGGTCAGTCGGGTCGGGCCAGTAGGTCAGCATCCAGCCGAAATCCGCCAGCGGATCGCCAATGGTGGACATCTCCCAGTCGAGCACGGCGATCGCGCGGGCGCTGGCGGGGTCGAACATCACGTTGTCGAGCTTGTAATCTCCATGGACAATGGTGGGCGGCGGCGACTCGGGGATTCGCGCGCGCAGCCACTGCTTGACGTTTTCCATCACGGGCAGCGGGCGGGTGTACACGATCGTGCGCTCGAGCTGATCGGTCCATCGTTTGAGTTGGCGTTCGAGGTAGCCGTCAGGCCGTCCGAAACCCTCCAGGCCGACCGCGCGCCAATCCACTTCCTGCAGCGCGACGAGCACATCCACCATCTGCTCGCTGACCCGGCGCCGAAGCTCGGGGGTTTGAGCGAAATGCTGGTTGCCGGCTCGCACTACATCGCCGCGCATGTACTCCATCAGGTAAAACGGCGCGCCGATATATGAAGGATCATCGCACGCAGCGTACACGCGCGGCACCGGCACGGCAGTGTCCTGCAGAGCTTTGAGCACGCGGTATTCGCGCATTACGTCGTGCGCGGTCGGGAGCAGCGGTCCACGCGGCGGGCGGCGCAGCGCCCATGAACGTCCATCGAAGTGAATCAGGTGAACCTCGTTGGAATGGCCGAGCGAGATATTTTCGGACCGCAGCGCGCCGGTGTCGCCGAGCTTGTGCTCATCGAGGAACCGCTTCAAGCCAATGAGATCCACCGTCGCCGACGGTCCGGTTTTTTCCTGCGTTGAAGTACTCATCAAGCCGTACTGTTTTCGCAAATGGAGCTCGCGGTCAAGTGAAGCCGCTGCGGCGGCAACCCATGGAATCCGCGCGGTGCATGATGAGAGGCGACAATTTCTGCTGTGGCATCCGTTGCGACCGACCTGGCTAGGCCGAGCCGGCCGCCGTGCCCCGCGCGGCCGGCGTCTTGCGACGACAAAGCTCAGACCTGTACAAAAGAATGCAATGAACGCGGCGCCGAAGTTGAGCGACAGCCAGAGCACCGGCCAGTTGGCCGCGATGATCCGCCTGGCGCGGCCTCATCAATGGATTAAGAACGCGCTGGTGTTGGCGGCGTTGCTGTTCGGCCAGCGCCTGTTCGTTTTCCACGATGTCGTGCTTGCGCTCATTGCGGTCGTCGCATTCTGCGCGCTTTCGAGCGCCGGTTACATTCTAAATGACATCACCGACCGCGACGCGGATCGGCTGAATCCCGCGAAATGCGACCGCCCGCTGGCGCGCGGCGATCTCACCGTCGCCGCGGCAAGCAGGGCTGCCCTCTTGCTGGGTACGATTGCGGCCGTGTTGAGCATCGTATTGGGCTGGGCGTTCGTGGGAATCGCGCTGCTGTACGTCGCGCTTCAGCTTGTCTATTCGCTATGGGCCAAGCATCGGGTGGTCATCGACGTGATCGCGGTCGCGATTGGTTTCGTGCTGCGCGCCTTCGCCGGCGGCGTCGCAATCGACGTCGAGGTATCGCCGTGGCTGGTCTTCATCACGTTCGTGTTGGCGCTGTTCCTGGTGCTGGCGCGCAGACGCCACGAACTGATCGCGCTGGGCGACGGCGCCATCGCGCATCGCAGTGCGCTCTCGCAATACAGCGTCCGGCTGGTCGATCAGATGATCTCAATCGTCGCCGGCGCGACTCTCGTCAGCTACATGATTTACACCGCGTCGGCCGAGGTCGAAGCGAAGCTCGGAACCCGGCATCTCTATCTGACGGTGCCGTTCGTCGCCTTCGGAATCCTGCGCTATCTGTACCTGATCGATGAGCGCAACGAAGGCGGCGACCCGGCCAGCGCGCTGCTCCACGATCGGCCGCTGATGCTCACGGTCGCGCTGTGGATCCTTACCGATATCGCGTTGTTGTACTTCTAGGACCGCCGGCCGCGCGCGGTCTCAATAACTTGGCAGCACTCCGGTCGGCGAGCCAACCAGACCCTGCTGCTGGAACGGATTGCTTCCAAATGGCCTTTGCCCCCACGAGCCCAAACCGCCGAGCGTCAACTGGAACTGGATCGACGTTTCTTTGGGATTGTAGGAATCGATGATTCCGACGTCCGCCGCCCAACAATCGCACGGCGATTTCAGCCGCACGCCGTATTGCGTCATCATCATCTGGTCCGACGAGAAATTGTAGGTGGGCGAAAAGTAAAACCCCAGGAAATCCAACAGCTCTGTGTACATGGCTGCCGTCAGCCCTTCCGCAGCGTTCCGGTGAGGCCCGGGAATCACCGTGTCGTTCCGATTGGCGTAGTTGTATCCCATCGTTACGAACGAGCCTTGTATCGCCTTGCCCATATACATACTGGCCCCCGCGCTCGACCACGGCGGCTGATAACTCACCGCCGCGTCGGCAAACGTGACCCCGCCATGGGTTCGCGGACTGTAGTCGACCTGCGAACTAAGGGTAAAGACTTGATTCAAATAGATGTGCAGCAGCGCCTCGACGTCCGACATGTCCGATCGACCGGACACTGCGTGCCCGATGTCGTAAGACTGCTGTATCGTCAACGAGCCGACTTGCGAAGAATGCTCGCCCTCGCGGATGATATTTCCGGCGTGTGCGACCAACGTATCCGGGCCGATGGGTTCTTCGTGCAACGGCCCGCCGGCTGAATCGGATAATTCCTGAGTCTGAGTCGTGTCGGTGGTCGTCGCCTCCGGGGCTAATCCCCAGGACTTGGCGAACAGCCTCGTGGTGACCCCATAAGTGAACAGGCTGCGCGAATTTATCCGATCGTACGCATCGAACAAGGGCATGTTGCCCTGGTAGATGTTCGGCACGTAGTAATAGTTGGCAAACGGTTCGATGGTATTTTTGAGCTTCTCGACCGACTTCCATTCGACATCGTAAACCCGGTCCAGATCGGTTTGGATTCCGGCTTTTGCATAGGGGATGATTCGTCCGCTCGTTCCCGCGGCGCTGAAGGGGCTCAGCGCAACGCAATTGTTGTACGTGAGGCTAACGCCGCCACCGTTGGCGCAAGTGGGGTGTCCGTATTTGGGTATGGCTCCGACCGGAAAGATCTCCATGTTGTGTCCGGCGGTGTCATAGAACGTGGCTTGCGAACCCAGCTCCCCGTAACCGTAGACGTAGTCACCCAGACGCCACGGCAGTGTGACGCGAGGATTGGCGTCGATGCGCCCGCCATCGATCCCTCTGTCGCGGTAGAAGTTAACCGCCTCCGCGTCGTAATCCGCGTACATCAGGTGGTTGAATAGTTCCTGGCGTCCGCTCACCGTGAAATCGGGCAGCCGCTGCAACGCGAATTGTTGCGGCTGAATCAGATCCTGATTCCAGCTGCCCTGCAGCCGCACCTCAGCGTTTTGGAATTCGTCAAGCAAGCCGAAATCCGAGGGCGAATTTCGCAGCGCGCTGTAGTTGTTGCCGACGATGCCGCCGCCAAAGCCGTGCGACAACGTCCACACATCCATCTCTCGCAGGTACAGGCTGTCGCTGACCGAAATCGTGTCGCCGTATGCGACCAGGTTGTCGGTGAGATGCTCCCGCGTCATGCCGATAAGCCCATAGCGGTCGATCGGGATGTGCGTATCGGCGAGTTGGTTGTCGGTGACGTCGCCCCGATTCTTTTCCGATCGGAGCGACTCGTTGTAGAACGCGCCGTCCACCCACAAATAATCGTCTTTCCCATTAACCAGCCGATACTCGGCCAGGCCGCCGATTCGCTGGTTGGTCTCGAGGTCGCCCGCGATCGTCGCGTCGGAACTTTTATTGATCGCGATATAGTACGGCTGAAACAACTGAAAGCCGCGCAGTCCCGAATAACCCTCTCGCCCCGTCAGCAGGCCGCTGTGCCGCGTACTATCGGCCGGAAACGCAAGGTACGGCATCCTCATTATCGGGATGCCGGCCACGTCGAAGGTGGCATTGGTGGCGTGGCCCGTATGTCCCATGTTGACGACCATCTGAGAGGCGTTTATCGACCAGTCGGGAGTGCCCTTCTCGCACCCGCAGGTCGTAAAGAACCCGTCCTTCACTACGTAGGTCTGCCCCTCGAGCTTCGAGACCTGCTTGCCTTCGAGATGGTAAATATGTTTTTTCGCCAGGATCTTGGCGTTGTGCAGCACCATCGTCTCGTTGATGATGTCGATCGTCCCGTCGGTTGCCCACATCTCGATTTCCGGATCGATCAAATGGACGTTGCCGATCGCGCGCGCCTGGCGCTCGCGGCGCATTATGTCGATCTCGTCGGCCTTCAGCACGCTGCCGCCCTGGCTCATGACGGCGTCGCCCTTGACCACGAAGGTGTCGGTCTTGGAGTCGTAGATCGTTTCCTGGCCGGTGATGTTGACCGGTTCTTCCGCATGTTCGGTGCGGACCGGTACGGGAACTCCGAGGCCTTTCTTTCGCGCGGCCGGGACCGGCTTGGGCGCCGCCGCGGCCGGCGCGTCTGCGTTGGCGATAGCCGGCGAGAGCATCGCTGCGCAGGCGAATAAAACCGCGATCGCGATACTTTTAAGCGCCGGCTTCAGCAAACAACCCACTTCGCCCCTCGCGGGCCAGAAAATACGGGTAAACTTCGCCGATAAGATACACCGATCCCGTCACCAGCGCCACGTCGTCGGGCGCCAATTCGGAAATCACTCGCTCGATCGCTTGGAGCGGCTCGCGCTCGACGCGCGCGGCACAGTGCGCCGCGAAATGCGCCACCAGTTGCTGCGGTTCGAGCGGGCTTTTGGGCTTGGCCCGCGTCAAGGTGACGTCGCGCACGCGCGGCCCGAGCATGGCGGCCATCGTGGGCCATTCCTTCGCCGACTGGCAGCCGAATATCAGGCGCGGCTTCACGCCCGGACCGAGCTCGACGCTCATCGTCTCCAGCAATGCCGCAATACTCATCTCGTTATGTGCGCAATCAAGGATAACCAGCGGCCGCTTCGACACGACATCGAAGCGCCCCGGCCAGCGGATCTCCCGCATGCCGCGCCGGATGGCGTCCTCGTTGATACTCCCGCCCTGCGCGCGCAGCGCCTCGAGCGACGCCAGCGCAATCGCGGCGTTCTCATGCTGGAATGGACCCGCCAGTCCAATTTCGAGATCGCGCATTTCCAACCCAAGGCCGTGGTAGTCGAATCGATGCGCCGGGGCGTGCGAATCGTACCCGAAGTCGCGATCGATCAAGCGCACGGCGCTTCGGCGCTGCGCGGCAAGCGAGGTCAGCACCAGGCGCGCATCGGAGTCGCGCGCGCCGATCACGACCGGGATATCGTGCTTGATTATCCCGCCCTTCTCGCCCGCGATCGCCGCGATCGTGTAGCCGAGATATTCCATGTGATCGAAACCGATCGGCGTGATTACGCTCAAAATCGGTGTCACCACATTGGTCGAATCGAGCCGCCCGCCGAGCCCCGTCTCGACCACCGCGATATCGACGCCCGCCTCGGCGAAGTAGAGGAACATCATCGCCACCGTGAACTCGAAAAATGTGAGCGCCAGGCCCGCGCGATCGTAAATCGCGCGCAGCCGCTCGATATAGTCGAGCATCTGCGCCGCCGGAATTTCGGCGCCCGAGATACGCGTCCGCTCGGCCAGGTTTACCAGATGCGGCTTGGTGTAGAGTCCGGTGCGGTAGCCGGCGGCGCGAAGACAACTCTCAATCATCGCCGCCACCGAGCCTTTGCCCTTGGTGCCCGCGATATGCACGGCGCGAATCCGGCGATGCGGATTGCCGAGCAGCTCGAGCGCCGCGTCCATCCGCTCGAGCTTGTAGATCTCGCCGCGCGACTCCAGCGAATAGAGCCAGTCGATAGTCTTGCTGAGCCGGTCCATTTCCCAATACCCTTCCCGGAAACCAAGTTCACCGAGGAAGCGCGAAACCCACGGTGGGTTTCGCATTCAAGGGTTCAATTATTTACCTCAGCGTCGGATCTATGACCACTCCGGCAAAGAGCAGCGCGCCGGATTGATCCTCGGTAATCGCGAAGAAGAACGGATGATCCACGATCATCAGAAACCTGGGCATAGATACGCCACGCGCAGCGGTCAGACTCATGCCGATTGACGTCGCCGCCGCGGCTTCGGTTCCCTCCTCATCTACTTTTACCCACGTCTTATGCTCAACATCGCTGATATGGAGCGCCGTTCGGGGGTCTGGGTTGAGAACCATCGGCGAAAAATCGGCTCTTCCGGCATCGAACGCCAACTTCATTCCCATTCCTTGCAGAACATCATTGAGCTGCTTGCTATAGGTCGTTTCGAACTTTGGCAGAACTATCTCGCCGCTCCTCTGACGAAACTGACCTGTCCAAGCTTTCCAATGCGTCTCGTCGAGCGAGCGGATAAACTCAGGCCATCCCGCCATCTTGCGCGGGAGAAATACGTACATCGCATAGCGCTTGTTGCCGTAGGGCAGCCGAATGGCCTGGAAGTTCTGATTCTCGAGGTAAGAGTAGTCTCCCGATTGATCCATCATCGGGGCTTGGCGCGAATCGCCGCTCAGAAGATGGAACGGCCGCGGCTGCGTTTGCTCTTTTTTGAACTTCGACGACCAGGTGCCTTTGAAGTAAACCGCGTCAGTCAGAATCACCCGGGTGAGAGGCATAATCTTTGCCAGTATGGCCGGAATCCGGTGATGGGTATTTTTGTCGACCCACGAGTTGATTTCCGCCTTGGCGCCATTCGGATCGCCGACAAAATCCAGGCTCGTAGCGCTCGCGTCGTAGAAAGATTCGCACACCGTGCGAAAATCCGGATTTACCGGAAAGTCTTTCTGTATCCAGAGCGCGTTGGCGATTTCAGTCTGCACCGCGGGATCCGCCTTTGCCAACGTCTCCATCAAGTAGTGATTAGCGCGATTGAGGTCGTCGTCGCCCAGCGATCCGAGAGCGAGCGTCGCGGCCATCTCCGTCTTGGTGGCTCCTGCCGCGCCGTTATAGGCCATCGCGAATGCAGTCGCGACGCCAAGCGGAGATATGACGATATTTTGCGTCGAGTCTTTGGCGAGCGCATTCAGCAGCCGAAAGCCGAAATCATCCGCCGCTGAAGAAACGCGGCTCGTGACCGCCGGGTCGGGAGCGGGGATGCTCGCGCCCGCGACGCTTTCGCCTTTCGCCTGAGCGCACCACGCCGCAACCGATACGATTACGAGCGCGGCCACCATCCACTTGCGACTGTACACCGGCATTTCCATCTCTTTCACCTAAGGAAGCACGAGCAGGGGTGACCCCTGCACTCAGTGCTTTTGGGTTGTGCGTCTGCGCGCGTTGCGTTGTCCAACCCCAGGACGCTGCTCTGCCCCTGCCTCTACCCGCGCCGTGCCCCGCGCCACGATTGCCGCGCCCCCTCGTCACCATCCAGAATTCGCGCCAGAGCCGGTCCATTTCCAAGCCGGAGTCTAACTGCCGTCAGCGGATGGCGGAAGATTTCGCCTGCGTCCGCCCGCGCCCCCTTTCGATGGCGCGAGGCCAGTGGGGCGGGCGTCCCTGCCCGCCTGTCATTCTCGCGCGCGTGGCAGCCGCGCGCGAAGAATCCCGGTCTTTTTGGCTGAACTACTTACCCGCAGCAGCAAAATGCCGCGGATTTAAGGGATTCTCCAGCCGCTGCCCGATTTTTTGCAGTTCTGGCCATTCGGATGTATAAGATGCGCCCCCGATTGCGGACAGGACAGCCGTTGACCAGC
>Ga0187815_10001255_pt1 | contig 11996 bp, 15 predicted proteins | sample NC_S_5_FD_132962 | JGI IMG/M metagenome (GOLD analysis project Ga0187815, IMG submission 132962) | Wetland sediment microbial communities from Neuse River Estuary, North Carolina, USA - ASW-S_5 | ecosystem: Environmental > Aquatic > Freshwater > Wetlands > Sediment | place: USA: North Carolina...
ACATGCGCAGGTTCGGCAAGAGGGCGAGGGAACTGAAATACACCGAGGTCGTCTGTCAATTCTGCCATACTCGCATCGATGAAATCGGTTGGTGTGGATGTGACACAATCGGTGGTGGTTGAACGGCAGATGGCTGTCATACCAGGGTCTACACAGGCATTAGCATTTCATGATCAGAACAGCTTGGTCCGTTGGATTAACAAATTACACAGCGGTGAACAGAAATGAACCCTATTGAGCTTCTTATGTCGGAACATGCCGTGTTTAGGGTCTATTTCAGGCACTTGAGGGGCCCGAACCTTCGCATTGGCGTTGGAGGATTCGCTTAATTATCCAAGCGCATTCCTTCCGGCCCATACCCTTGACCGCGTAAGATGACCGTCATTATATACAGCGACCACTAAACGATTGATATCCGTCGGATATGTTTCTCGGTTACTGACCCTTCAAGTCGCGAAAGTCTGCTTTAATTAAGGGGGTCATAGCAGCTTGAGTTTCCCTGTTATCCCGTCTATCTCTGAATCGGGGCCGGGCCCGATGGCCAGGCAGGTGACAGTTCCCGGCTCGACCTGCGTCAAACCCTTGTCCTGAATCAAGGAAGCAGCCAGGCCAACACTCTTCGCCTTCTGGAAGAGCTCGTTCAGCACCTCCTCCGAATCCACTTTCAGAACAATCTTGGCCTGTCCCTCGCTCTTCCATCCTTCGTACCAACCTGGCTTCCTCTGCCGCGCAGCCTCTGCGGCAGAGAGGGACGCGTGGGCCACCTGGGCGGCCACCTTTCCTCTGCCCATCTTCAAATCTGTCCTCACCACGATGGCTTGTTTCATTTCCGCGACAGCTTGCCAATGGTTATTACGAGTCCGATTAAGGGTTTCCAGCAAGTTCCAGGCGTTGGCACAGGCATACGATGTCGTAGTCGCTGGTGGAAGCATAGCAGGGCTCACCTTCGCGGCCGAGGCCGCCAAAGGAGGCGCCAAGGTACTCGTAGCGGAGGAGCACCATGAGATTGGGGAACCTGAGAAATGTGACGGCCTCGTGAGCCTACGTGGGCTGCGAAGGTACGGCTATGCTCCTGAGGAGAGCGTTGTCCAGAACGAAATCAGAGCCGCAATCATACATTCACCGTCTGACCGCCAGTTCGCGGTTAACGCAGCCGCCCTGGACGTTGTCGTGCTCGACAGGAGCGCCTACGACAAACAGGTGGGCGAGATGGCGAAGTCCAACGGGGCAGAGATCATGACGGGCACTCGGGTGGTGTCGTCCGTCGAAAAGGCCGGGGGGATCGAGGTGAAAGTTGGCGAGTCGACGGTCCACTCAACTTTCCTGGTGGATGCCACGGGCCCGTCTTCCAGCCCGAGACGAGGAATCCTCCCTGCTGCGAAGTACGAACTCGAAGGGGATTGGGTCAGGCAGCATGTTGTCGAGATCTTCATGGACGCAGAGAGGTACCCAGGCTTCTTCGCCTGGGTGATACCCTATGGGAAGCATCTGGCGAAGGTGGGGGCCGCCGGCTACGGGATCAGCCCTTTCAAAGCCCTTGATGGATTCCTTTCCGGAAGGCAGAACAGGATTCTGCGAAAGGTCTCAGCCCCGATCTACGTGGGTGGACCAGCCCAGAGGTTCGTTGACGGCAGGCGAATTCTCGTAGGGGAGTCCGCCGGACAGGTCAAGCCGACCACCGCAGGGGGAATAATGACCTCGGTCGCGGCGGCCGTCATCGCTGCGAAATGGACGTGCGCGTGCCTTGACAAGGGCAGGCCAGAGCTGATTGCCAATTATCAGCCGGAGTGGGACGCTGCTTTTCTGAAGGAAATGAAGTCGATGCTAAGGTTGAGGGGCGTCTTGGAGAAGCTGTCCAACCCGGACTTGGAGGCTATGGTGAGAGCTCTCGCGACGCCAAGATTCGTCCGTAAGCTTTCTCACAGCGACTTCGATTTCCATGCAACCGCAATTCTGGGCGCACTAGGAGTTCCTGGCCTCCTGAGAGTAGCGAAGGTGGTGGCTTCTGCCGAGGTCAGGTCCCTGCTGGTTGAGAACTGAAGCAGGATTACCCTTAGCAACCTATATCTGCATGGGCAAAATGCCCTTTTGAGAAATTGTCCCAGGGAACCGTTACGCTACCGCTTTGCAATTCCTGCAACAGGCCCATAAAGCCGGCTGAAAGGGCCGTGCACTTCAACTGCCCCAACTGCCACGAATCAGTGATTTGGCGCTCGGAGAAGTGCAGGAAGTTCTCAAGGCACTACAAGTGCGTCAACTGCGGCTTCGAAGGTCCGTAGGCGAGAATCTTTGGGTTCGTACGTCATCAGGCTGAAGTTGCTACCGCAGGACACCACGACAGACCACCAGAGGATCATCGACTCCGTCGCCAGCCTTCTCCCGAAGCCAGCCCAAATCCGTAGCCAGAAGATCGAACCAATCGCCTTCGGGCTGTCTGCAATAATCGTAGATGTGGTTGCACCTGAGGAGGAAGGCGTCATTGACAAGATAGAGGAAGTGGTCTCCAAGGCACCACTGGTTGGCCAGTACGAACTGATCGCAGTTAGCAGGATGTCCAGCAAACTCCCACCCCGGTAGATGTAGGAACGCCGTCGTCGGGGCCCGAATGCTGAAGTGGGGCCTGCCTCGGGATAGCTTTTATACCTCCGTCGGGAGCGCAAAACTCGCCGTTTCTCATACGATGTGAATCTATTGAGATATCCCCTCAGATACGCTGCGTACGAATGGATAAAGGAGAAGAAGAGCGCCACCGACGATGACCTACTCGAGGCTCTGAACAAGAATGGAAGCAAGTGCTCACCGGACGAGCGGGACAAGCTCCTTATGCAGCTCGAGATCCTCGGTCTCATCACGGTCCGCTGGGTATCGAAGGACAAGCGTCGGATAGAGTTCCAAGAGAAGCCTACAGAAGAGCCGCGGATGCCGCGAATCAGCGAGTAACCCGAACTGATAAATCGAGCGAGCCTGCGGGATTAGGACGCAGTTGGGAGTTGACTTCGGGGACTCGATCCCCAGAGAGAAGATACAGCTCGAGGACATATCAGGCTGGACACTTGCTGTAGACGGCTACAACACCCTGTACCAGTTCCTCGCCATCATTCGTGGAATGGACGGCGGACATCTGAAGGACTCCCAGGGTCGGGTGACATCTCATATCTCGGGCCTCTTCTACAGGAATGTCAACCTGCTGGAGCTGGGAATCAAACTGGTGTACGTCTTCGACGGCAGGCCCCCCGAGTTGAAGATGGAGGAGATCAGGAGGCGTTCGGAGCAACGCAGGGAGGCGAAGGACCAGTACCTTCGTGCCCTTCAGAGCGGCGACATGGTTCAGGCGAGGAAGTATGCCGAAGCTTCGACTGTGCTACGCAGGGACATGGTGGCTGACGCTAAAGAGCTTCTCGACGCCATGGGAATCCCATGGGTGGACGCGCCATCCGAAGGAGAGGCGCAGGCGACCACCATGGCCATAGAAGGGACCGTCAATGCTGTTGCGTCTCAGGACCACGATTCCATCGTGTTCGGAGCTCCCGTACTTGTCCGAAATGTCACCATCTCTGGCAAGCGTCGGTTGCCGAGCAAGGGGATCGTGATCAACGTTGTCCCGGAGAGAATCACGCTCTCGTCTGTCCTGGAAGCTACCGGGCTCACACGCGAGCAACTGGTCGATTTTGCGATACTCCTGGGAACGGATTTCAATCCCGACGGATTCGAGGGAGTAGGTCCCGCCACTGCCCTGAAGTACCTTAAGAAGTACGAGCGTCTCGAGGAGATCAAAGAGCTCAGGGACGCACTTCAGGCTGTCGACTACGGGGCCATCAGGAATCTCTATCTGAACGCCCCTTCAATCAAAGGTATCCGTCCGGAGTGGAGGCCGTTGGACAAGGCCAAGGTCATTTCCTTCCTTGTAGGCGAGCACTCGTTCTCCCGAGATAGGGTAGAGGCAGCCATTGGCAGGGTCCAGTCCTCCAAGGCAACACAATCAGAGACGCTAGAGAAGTGGTTCGGCTGAACGAACCCCGACTTCCGACGCTTGGCGAGATAGAAGCAGCGGAAGGGAGAATCCGCAAGTATTTCCCTCCCACCCCACTAGAGTACTCAAAGGGAATATCGGAGATCCTCGGCCGTGAAACTTACCTGAAGCTTGAGACTAACCTCCCCATCCGCGTATTCAAGTTGCGGGGGGCCCTCAACAAGCTCCTTTCGATGCCTGATGCTGCCCTAAGGAAGGGGGTGATTACCGCTTCTTCAGGCAACCACGGATTCGCCATTGCCTATGCGTCCAGGATGTTTGGCGTAAGGGCCTCAGTCTGCGTTCCGGAGAACGCGAACCCGCAGAAGGTCAGGGCCATCGAAGATCAGGGGGCGGAGATCATCCGCCACGGCCAAGGCTACGACGCTGCCTACGAGCGTGCCGTGGCCATAGCCAGGGAGAGGGGGCTCACCTTCATCCACGCGTTCAACGACCGGGACGTGATGGCCGGCCAGGGTACTTGTGGTCTCGAAATGGCCAGGCAGCTTCCCGACATGGATTCAGTCGCGGTCGCCATTGGAGGGGGCGGATTGATTTCAGGGATAGCGATCGCACTGAAAGAGACTCTGCCCGGCGTGCGAGTCTATGGAGCCGAAACCATCGCGATTCCCTCAATGTACGAATCCCTCGAGCGTGGACGCATCTACAGGGTCGACCCCAAGCCGACAATCGCCGACGGCATGCAGTCGGCCATGCCAGGGGAGCTGACCTTCGAGGCTGCCAAGAAGTACGTCGACAAGATCGGCCTCGTCTCGGACCCTGAGCTTGAAGACGCGATCTATGAGCTTTTCACCCTCGGTAGGGTCCTCGCAGAACCCGCAGGGGCTTCCCCCCTCGCTGCCATGAAGGGTCCGCTGAAAGGGGAACGAGGGAAGAGGCTCGTCCTAGTGATAAGCGGCGGCAACATCTCCGTCGACCTTCTAGGTTCGATTCTCACGAAAAGAGCGAAAGGAAGCTCCTGAGGTCCCTGATCATCAGGAAAGGGTTAGTTTCTTTCTCTTCCTTCAGGGTCCTTGACGGCACATCCCCGTAGTCGTGGCCTGGGTACATCATGGTCTCCCCAGGAAGACCCAGTATGACTCTTAGCAAGCTGTCATACATCGCCTCGGCCCTCTCCCTGTCGAACCTTCCAATCGTCCCGACGAAGAGGGTGTCGCCTGTGAACACGTTGCGACCGTCATAGAGGCAGATGCTGTCTTCCGTGTGCCCGGGAGTGTGGAGTATCCTGACTGCCGTCCCGCCCAACCGGAGTTCTTCTCCGTCCTTGACCCTCAAATCGCATTCTATCGGCGAGCTTTCGTGGGCCACCACCTTCGCTCCCAAAATGTCGGCCACATCCTTCAAGGTCGAGACGTGGTCGAAGTGTTCGTGGGTGGCCACTGCATACTTCACCCGCGCCCGTTCTTTGCTCACCGCGTTCTCGATGGGGGCCGTCTCCCAGCCCGAGTCGACCACCAGCGCTTCCCTGCTTCTTTCTTCGACGACAAGGTAGACGAAGTTGGCCATGGTCCCTACCGGGATTTGTTTGACGATCAACAGCTGAAGCCGCTCGCCTCAGTCACTGGGGTTCACCTTTATCAAGTTCAGATGGGCCAAGTCCCTCGATGTCGAAGCCGCCCGCGAAAAGGCCTTCTGAATCCGAAATGACCACGGCTAGGTTGATGATGCCTACTGACGCAAACGTGCTGGGCAACGTCTTCGGGGGAGCTATCATGAGATACATGGACGAAATCGCGGCCATAGTCGCCTGGCGGCATGCCGGCCGGAACGTCGTGACGGCTTCTATTGACAGGATGAACTTCTGGGCTCCTGTCTACGTGGGGAACGTGCTCATCCTCAAGGCGGCGGTCAACTACGTAGGCACGACTTCCATGGAGATAGGGGTGAGAATCGAGGCCCAGGATCCAACGTCCCGAAAGGGGACACACACCGGCTCGTGCTATCTGACCTACGTCGCTCTTGACGAAAAAGGAAAGCCTTGCCCGATCCCTCGATTGATCCTAACCACCCCTGACGAAAAAAGGAGGTTCAAGGAGGCGCTTGCAAGGAGGAAACTACGCGAGGCTGAGAATGCGGGCCTCAAAAGGAACTGACCTGTTGGCGCCCGGTTGATTCCCGGCTCAACAAAACTAGAGCACGCCGCTCTTAGGCGTTTTGCGCGCCGGCTCGGCTGATGCGTGACTTCTCAGAGGGTTTCGGGGTCGGAAAGATGCGCAGTGGCAACGCAGCCGTCTATCTCCTGAAGGAGCAGTTCGAGAAGTTCTCCTCTTCGCCGCAGAAGGTGGATGCCTGCGAGTCCATAGCCACGTGCTTCTATCAGCTGGAGCAATACGACGATGCGGCCGGATGGTACGAGACCGCGGGACGTCTAATCCTCTCAGAACCCACCGTGACTCCCGCGCTGAAGGCGCTCAACGCGCTTGGAGACTACGAGAAGGCGCTAGACTGCTATGGCAAGGGGGATGACGAGGAAAGATTCACCGAGTGCTCCACGCTGATCAGGGAGCTGAAGCGAGCCTGTGCCTCAGCCTGAGCCGGCTCCCCTATCCTCTTCCGCCTTCGCATTCCGTCTGTTGACGGTCTTCATATGACACTCCTCGCAGACAGGCTCGTCCCTCGGAGCCACCTTGAACGTATGGACGACCACCTCCAGCTCGGTGTCGCAGAAATAGCACTTCGGCTTCAACCTGCACCTCGCTTTGCGGCGTGGACTCTCCTTTTCACCACTTTGCCACGCCCCTTGTAATGCCACACCTCGGCATCGGCATTTGAGCTTTTGCCCCATTTGACCAGCTCTTCTAGCTCTTCCTTTGTCGCCCTGGCCCTCCCACTTTTCACCTGAATCAGGAGCACTTTCCCATCCTTGGCTGCGAAGACGTCAACTGCGCCGTGAGATGCAGCGCTTCTTGATGCCATCCAGCCGTTCTTCCTGAGGGAGTTCATCGCTTGATACTCGCGCGCTCTTCCAGAAACGTACCTTCTATTCGGAAAGAGGTTTCACCTCGTTCAGAAGTACTCCCCCACCTTCCGAGGCATCGCGAATCGTGCAGCCGGTGAAGTCTGGTTTGATAAACACTCTAATGAGCGGCACGTGCAACGCCTTGTCAGGCCGAAGTCATCCAACGAGTAGACTTTATCACAGCCGGCCGAGCGGCTGGCGAAGAATGGAAGAGGTCAAAAAGTCTCTGAAGGTCATGGGAACCCGATTTTCCAGCCAACTCGAGCGGCGCGACAGAGTCCTGAAAGAGAGCCGGGACGTCATTTCGGCATGCTCAAGGGCAATAATCGACGTCCATACCGGCAGAATGAAGGACGCTGAGAAGGAAATCTCGACCGCGAAGTCTCTGCTCTCTTCTCTGAAGAAATCATCGGATGGCTCTGTCTCCCGTTACCTGATCTCGCCTGAGACCGAGCTCGTGGAGGCTTCGGCCGTGATAGCCCTAGCCAAGGACAAGACTGTGCCTTCAATGGAGGGACTAAACGCTTCTCCAGAGGCGTACCTTCTCGGGCTATTGGACACGGTCGGAGAGCTGAAGCGGCTTGTCTTGGATTCGATCTTACAAAGGAAACTCGCGAAAGCGAAGAAGTACTTCGGGGTCATGGAGGAACTCTACTCCCTCTGCTCTCCTCTCGCAGTCTATGATCATGTGGTCAACGGCGCGAGGAGAAAGATCGACGTTGCAAGGATGCTGGTAGAAGACACGAGAGGGCTCCTCGCTGAGGAGATGGGGCGGGAGTCGGTCAGCAACTCCATGGCCCGCCTAGAGAAGAAACTTGGCGAAAGAGCCATGCGCTAGAGCTCGTTCAAGATTCTGGTCGTCTTTATCTTTGGATATGGGGAGTCGAGTCTCACCACCGCCAGCTTCATCCCCCTCTTGTCCGCCTCTCTCTTGATTTCATCTTCAAGGTGGTACTGGTCATATCCCAGAGCTACGATGTCTGGTTTGATTTTCTCCAAAGTGACGTAGATGTCCCCCTCGACTCCAAGTATTGCGGCGTCCACTTGCCTCAAGGAAGAAAGCAGAGTCACTCTGTCTTTCTCACTGATTATGGGCTCCCGTTTCTTTCTCCTTCTGATGGTGCTGTCTCTGGCCACGGATACGACGAGCACGTCTCCGAGAGCTCTTGCTTTCGAGATGGTGTAAACGTGTCCGTAGTGTATGAGCTCGAACCCCCCGCCTATGAAAACAACCTTGATGGACTTCCTTCCCTTTGGGGTGAGCCTGGCCGATCCTCCTTCGTTCACCACCATGCCGAGCTTTTCCAGGAACTCAACCTCTCGTTTTGCTTCTCGGACCTTGAGCCCGAGCCTCTTCGCGAGAGCCTTCGCGTCCGCCCTCTCGCCTTTGGTACCCATGGAGAAGATCGCAGCAAGGGTGTGTTTGTTGTTCATTGCTACCAGTCTATCTTGATAATGCCTGCGAAGGACAGTGAATCCAAAAGCCCTTCGGCATATCCGACACTGAGCATCGCCATCTCGTCTTCCCCGTTGGCTAGGAAGGTCTCGGCGTCTTTCATGTAGAGCTCAGCATTTTCGACCACATGCTCATACTGGGGCCCGAGCTTGGTTCTGATCGAATCGAGGGCGCGCCTAGTCTTGGCCACATACCTCGGCACCAGCGTCCGGGCTGTCCGCGTGACTTGGTCTGAGTTGCTCTGAATCTTCGACTCCTCGACTGAGAAGATGGCTGAGATGGCCTCCACCTCCGTGAAGTGAAGCTTTCCAGGGATGATTAGGCAATGGGGAGGACCTCCAGCCTCCATCTTCGACAGCTCCGCAAAACTCCCGGCGGCCAAGGCCGCGTCCTCTCTTCCTAACCTTGAGAGCATTATCGCGAACGTCCCTTCTCGTACGACCCCGCGCTTGAAGTTGGCTTCCGCCAGCAGCAATCCTGCAATCGCGTCAGCAGGGGACACTCCAAGGCCGCTCTGGACGTCGTATTCCAGCAGGAGGAGGGTATGGGCCCCCTCGAGGAGATTCTCGTGCAGGATCTGGTAGGCCCGTGTCAGCTTCCCGACCGCTTCGCGTGTAATCGTCACCGTCCTCGAGAACTTGTAGGAGTGTAGCCCGGAGGCGCTAGCAGCCGCCGAGGCTATGGTGGTGGAATGGATGACCCGTGTCTCAATGCCCCGCCCTATCGCCCTCACGCGGAGCTCATTGTGCGTCGTTGCTATCATGGGATCACCTAGAACGGCCAAGACAACCTTCTTCCCCTCCGCCTCTGACAATATCCTATTGCCGTCTTCGACGAACTGCCTGTCCACTATGGTGAAACTCTTTCCTGTCGCAACCTGCACCTGCTTCAGGAGTTGCGGCTCGTGGGGCGTAGTATAGTACTCAAGGTAAATGACATCGGCGCCTATCGTCTCCTCGACCCCTTCCAAGGTTATGCCCTTGGCTCCTAACCCGAGCCCGACGAAGCTGAGGCGTCCCAACAATCGATTCGCCCCGAAACCGCCCAAATAAAGTAAATATCCACCTCATCAGGTGCCTCGGAACCAGCGGGCCTGTGGCTCAGCCAGGTTAGAGCAAAAGCGATCAAAGCGGCTGGCTCTTAGCTAGCTAGTGGGAGTCACCAGCATGTCGTGGGAGGCGCAACCGCGCCCACGAATTCGAATCCCACCAGGCCCGCATCGTTCTAGCCTCGTCCGAATTCCATTGAGAATCGGTCCTTTGATACGCCCGAGCGAATCCCGGATGAGACCGAGCGAATTAATAGCACTGGGACACTCGGCTCTCCCGTCGTCTCGTTGAGCGATGGTTTCGTAATACATCGGTACCATGGAAACGTGCTCACGAGCCTCTTTGCCCTGCTGCTTGTCTTCATAGTGGTGGTCATCTTCCTGTGGCTCGGAGAAGTGGCGTTCGAGCGGATCGGATTCAGCTCCTTCCAATTCGTCCTGATAATGATAGGGACGCTTGCAGGGAGTGCCGTCAACATCCCCGTGGGCGAGGTGAAGAGCGTCGAACCACTGGTCGAGATAAGAGAGGCCAGAGTCTTCGGAATGCGCTTCAGAATCCCGCAGGTTGGGTATCGACAGGTCTCGACCGTGGTTGCAGTGAACGTCGGGGGAGCGATGATTCCTGTACTCGTCTCTGTTTACATCCTCTGGTCACACCCTGCAGCGCTCCCCTACGCACTGGTAGGGACTACGGTCACCGCAATCCTAGTTCACGTGATGGCGAAGAAGGTAAGGGGCGTCGGGATAGTGACCCCCGCCCTCCTCCCGCCGATTGCCGCCGCACTGATATCATACATCTTGGATCCCGGGTCCCCGGCAGTGGTAGCTTACGTCTCAGGGTCAATAGGCGCCTTGGTAGGGGCAGACCTGACGAACCTTCGAGGCATCGCCAAACTGGGTGCCCCCATGGCGAGCATAGGAGGTGCAGGGACTTTTGACGGCGTCTTCTTGACCGGCCTGATGGCTGTCCTACTGGCACCCCTAATCTAGCTGCCAATCCCTTCAGCGGGAACGGCGCGCTCGAACTGTGGGGTCCTAGTAGACCCGCCTAACAGCCCCTACCCGCTTTTCCAAAACTGAGAATTGTCTCATCCGCTTAATAGCGCTGGGAAAGGGCGTAAACCAAGTCAGAAAATGTCCCTAAAAACCGAAAGGACCTCCAAGTTCCCGTTTCCCAAGCTGGACGCCTCGTTGAGAGAGGGCAACTTCGAGGAAGTCCAGCTGCCATACACCTTGGAGGAGGCGATGGCCGAAGCGAGCCGGTGCGTAACCTGTGGAAACCCTGTCTGCATCGACGTGTGCCCCCTTCAGACCGATATCCGAGGCATGTGCGAAGCAGTAGCGAGAGGCGACCTCGAGAACGCCTACCACAGGATTAGGGAGACCAACGCCCTGCTCGGGACCACCGCAAGGTGCTGCCCCCAGCTTGACAGCCTTTGCGAGGCTGCTTGCGTAATCGGCACGCAGGGCCAGCCTGTGGCGTCGGGCATGATTCAGAGGTTCGTAGCCGACTGGGAGAGGACGGTATCTCGCCAACCCGACCCGAAGACGATGAAGGATACGGGGAAGAAGGTGGCTATCGTGGGCGGAGGGCCCGCTGGGCTTGCAGCAGCCGAACTCCTCCGGCGCTACGGTCACCTGGTGACGATATACGAAGAGCTTCCTGTACTCGGAGGGACCGCCTGGTACGGCATTCCTGACTACCACCTTCCCAAGGACGTCCTTCAGTACGAGGCGACTAGAATCGTGGGAATGGGGGTCGAGGTCAAGACTGGGGTGAAGGTGGGGGAGGCACCGACGCTCGACGATCTCAGATCTGAATTCGATGCGGTCGTGATCGCAACCGGCGCCAAAGACGTGGCGAAGTTCGATACACCGGGCTCGGACCTCGAGGGAGTCTATGACGGCTACAAGTTCTTGGAAGACGTCTTTGTTTCAGGAGTGGAGAGCTATCTCGTGAAACCCACCTATGTCTTGGGGAAGCGGGTGCTCGTCATCGGAGGCGGAGACAGTGCCCTCGACTGTGCCCGGACCGCCCAAAGGTTGACCGGCGGCGAGGTCACCATCGTCTACCGCAGGACAGAGGCTGAGATGCCTGTAGACGAGATTCTGATTGAAGAAGGGAAGGAGGAGGGGTTGAGACTGAGGTTCCTTCTTGCTCCGAAGGAATACCTCGGCCTCGATGGCCGCGTATTCAAGACGAAGATGACCGTAATGAAGCTCGGTGAGGTAGACTCGAGCGGGAGGCGGAGCCCTGTCCCCACGGGGGAGACCGTTGACATGGAGTGTGACTCTGTGATAATTGCCATCGGGAGAGGTCCCAACTCCTACCTCCAGCAGCTCTCCGGTATCAAGACAGGGTGGAAAAAGGCCATAGCAGTCGATGAAAAGAGCATGAGCTCTGTCGCCGGCGTCTTCGCAGCCGGGGATGTGGTGACCGGGGAGAGCCTAGTGGTGAAGGCAATGGCAGCCGGGAGGGACGCTGCGCAGCGTGTCCATGAAT
>Ga0187815_10001256_pt1 | contig 11995 bp, 10 predicted proteins | sample NC_S_5_FD_132962 | JGI IMG/M metagenome (GOLD analysis project Ga0187815, IMG submission 132962) | Wetland sediment microbial communities from Neuse River Estuary, North Carolina, USA - ASW-S_5 | ecosystem: Environmental > Aquatic > Freshwater > Wetlands > Sediment | place: USA: North Carolina...
GAGCCGGGCCAGACCAACACCGTCACCCAGATGAGCGGCGAGTATCCGCTCGATGGCGGCGAGGTCGCCGACGGCAATCGCCTCGGGCAGCGCGGAGTTGGCCAGCTCTTTCAGCCGGCGCATGCGATCGGCTGGATCGATTTCATCGGCGTGCAACAGCCGGCGAGCGGCACGCAGCACTTCGAGCGTGACCGCGTACTCGGTCCCGAACTGTTGCTCCAGCGCACTTCTCAGCCGGGCCGCAAAGGCGGGCGACGCACCGGCGGTCGAGATTGCGATTTGGAGCGCGCCGCGCTTGACAACCGCCGGCGCGATGAAAGTGCACAACTCGGGGCCGTCAACGACGTTTACCGGAATTCCGAGCTCACGCGCCTCGGCGGCGAGCTCGCGATGGAGTTTCGGATCGTCGGTCGCGGCATAAACCAGCACGCTCCCGCGCATGTCGCCGCGCTGATAATCACGAGCGATGTAAGTCACGAGGCCGCGGGCGACGATTGTCTCAAATTGCGGCGACAGGCGCGGACTGATGACCGTCACATGGCCGCCGGCCTCCAACAGCGACTCGACTTTGCGGGCGGAGACCTCGCCGCCCCCGACTACTACACATTCGCGGCCGGTCACGTCGAGAAATATCGGCATGTATCCCATGAAACTTACGCGAGTTTATTACATGATGACGTAATGAGACAGCCCAGACCACCCGATGCACCGCCGACGTCGACGCGGCAATCCGCGCTCCGAGCGGTCAATCAATCCCGCGGAACCGTGCTCTGCACGCGGCTCGAGAACGCCGGCGGTCTCGGCGGTCAGAGCCGTGGTCTGCTGGGCCGCGACGGCCTTGAACCCGGTGGAGGAATGCTGTTCGAGAACGGGCGATTTACGCCGTTCATGTGGATGCACATGTTCTTCATGCGCTTCGCGATCGATATCGTTTTTCTGGGACACGGCAACAGGGTCATCAGGATCGATCGGCGCCTGAGGCCGTGGCAGGTCTCCTCGATCGTGTTCGGAGCGCGAAAAGCACTTGAGCTTCCGGCTGGCGTGGCGGATGAGAGTTCGACGCAGGTGGGCGATCAGATTGCCTTCGAACCCGTCGAGTGAAGGGCTGAGGGGCCTCCACTCAGAGGTTGAGCTACATCATTTTGTGGTTGGATTTGAGCTGACCACCGTCCGTTGAAAGATTGTCGCTTAGCTGATTCTCATTTACTTAAAATCCATACAAAACATCTTAAATTTCCACGACCGGTCCATTTGGGCACTTAATCTTGTTGCGCCTTCGCAACGGCGAGTTGCATCACTGCGCCTGTCGTATTCTTCGATAAAACAGAAAAGCCGAAGAAATTGCTGAATAGATCAGGATGGCACGGGAGATGCTCTACCCATCGCTGTTCTTCCATGGGGAGAATACATCGAGACGAAGCTGCACCGTTGGGGACCGCGGCGCGAGGTTGAAGGAAGCCAGACCGAAACAATGGGGACAATGGCCAATTTCGGCCAAAAAAAGACCGTAGGAGGACACGGGAAAATGGACAAGATCACGAGGCTGTTTGTGAAGGTGCGCGAGTATCAGCGCGGTCAGACGATGACCGAATACGCGTTGATCCTCTCCGCAGTCGCGGTCGTGGTGTTCGTCGGCTACCAGACCATGGGTGGGGACATCAAGACCTTGCTGAGCAGCGTGGACAGCCAGCTCTAGGTCAGGAAAGGGTGAAATCCCGAGGGTGGCGGACTAACCCATCCGCCACCCCACACTAAAATAACAACCAGAGGAGGTGGCAAAACGCATGGGTACAGTAAGCAAGTTTATCGTTCGGATCCGCGAATTTCATCGCGGTCAAACTATGACCGAGTATGCGCTGATACTTGCAGCGGTGGCGGTCGTGGTGTTCGTCGGCTACCAGACCATGGGCGGGGACATCGGCACGCTGTTGAGCTCGGTTGACTCGCAACTCTAGGCGTCCATGGCCTGACGGTCGTCGGGAGCCATGGTCTCTTGGCGGGGGCTCTCGCAGCCCCCGCCAAGAGAGACGACTCCAGAAAAGACGACGCCCTGGGAGGGGAAGTCAATGAGCCAGCAGAAGGAAGTCTACCGGACTGTAGTGAGTTCGCGTGGTCAGACGATGACTGAGTACGCACTGATACTCGTAACGGTCGCCGCGGTATGTCTTGCTCTAATTCAGAATGCGGGTATCATCATTTCGACATTAGTCAGCCACGTGGGTCCGCTCCTATAGTCACCTAGTCACCGACCCGCGGCTATTTTTGGGTGTCTGTGATGGCGGTAGATTCAATTACGCGCCGCAGGAGTAGTGTACTGGTCTGCATCAAATCTGGGACTATTCCCGATTCGCATTTCCTAGTTACTTCCCCCCGCCGTTCGGAACCGGTACTCAATTAGCGTGCCAGAATAAACAAAATGAATTGTATGTTTAACTATTTGAAGATAGCCGGTCAGCTAGGAAGCGGCCGGAGGGGAGGGGCGATATGAGACGACCGATGGTATTCGTCTTGCTGGCGGGGTTGGCGGCGATGCTGGCTTCGGTAATGGTGTACTCCGCCTTGAAGCGGAGAGAAGCCGAAGTACAGCAGGCGATGGCGCATAACGTAGAGGTGGTGGTCGCGGCGTACGACCTTCCGCTCGGCACCAAAATCGAGCTGGGCGAAGTAAAGTTGGCGCGCTGGTCGGCCGACAGTATCCCGGATGGCGCGTACACCGATCCCAAACAGGTTATCGGCAGCTACGTGAAGAACTCGTTGGTAGCCAACGAGCCGGTGGTGCAGTCCAAGCTGTTCACCGGGGACAAGACCGCGGGTGTGATGCCACTGCTGATTCCGTTCGGGATGCGAGCTGTGTCGGTTCCGGTGGATGAAGTCAGTGATGTCGCGGGCTTCGTGCTGCCGCATACCCGGGTGGACGTGCTGGTCGCGACCCAAGGTGGCGAAGGCGCTGGAAAAGCGTTCTCGAAAGTAGTTTTGCAGAACGTCGAAGTGCTCGCGGTAGCGCAGGAAGTCGAGCAAAAGAAGGACGAGCCGACGGTGGTGAAAGTCGTCACGCTGCTGGTCACGCCGCAGGAGGCCGAGCGACTGGCGCTGGCGAGCCACTCGGGATCGCTGCGTCTGGCCATGCGCAATTACAATGATAACAAAATCGTTCTGACCAGCGGCACCGACGTTGCTCAGATGCTGCGGGCCTACAGCCTGGCGCCCGATGTTCCGGTGATGGCCGTGCAGCCTGAACCTCATCATGTGGCCGCGGCACCGCGCCGCAAGCCGGTCGAGATCGAGATTCTTCGCAACGGCAAGTCGTCTGAGTCGGTCTCGTTTGTGAATGAGGCGGCGGCGGACAGCGAGGGAGCAAAGAAGTCAGCGGGTGAGACGCACAAGGCAGCGGCGGAATTTGATGACGAGGACGCCAACGCGGGTACCGCAGCGGGTTCCTCAACGACGGTGGCAAGCGCTCCTGAATCCGATCATCACGACCTCATGGCGGCGCCCCTGATGAACAGCGTCGTTGCGCCGGCCAAGGCGCCCATCAATGCGACGGCGGATCATGTGCCGACGCCCAAAACAATAGACATACCTTAAGCAAGCCGCGAAGAAGGCAAGGTGAAGAAGATGAAAGCGAGACAAGGATGTGGAGTGCTTCCGTGGCTAGTTGCAGCTATCAGCGTGCTCATGCTCCGGCCCGGCCTGCTGTTTGCCGCCGATAGCGCCGGCACGGCAACGTCTCTCGCCCTGAATGCGGGCGAGAGCTACGTAATCAACAACGTCAGCCCCGGCGCGGCGCCGGCTGTGAAGGTGATCACGAACCCACACGCGCTGGTCGTGCATAACGAGGAGCCGGGCCAGGTCGTCCTGCTGGGCGCGGAAGCAGGCGAATGGAACATTTCGGTCAAGATGGCCGATGGTAGCGAAGCTAACTATGACGTTACGGTCAAATCGGTCGGCAGCGCCTCCGACATCAATCATCCTGGCGCCAGTCCGGCGCCAATTGCGGGCTCCGGCGAGTCCTCGGGCAGTGCGGCGGCTCCGGTAGTCGCGAAGCTTGATGCGGGTGCAGGCCCGGTTAATCCGTCTTCCTCATCCTCATCTGCGGGAACCGCCGCGACGACCGTCGTCAGCTCGGAAACAGTCGCAGCCGCATCGCCAAGCGCACCTGCGCCGGTAACGGCAGAGCCCGCCGCGGTAACCGCGCCGCCTGCTGTTAATCCGTCGACCTTCGATTTCTCTCCGTCGGCTCCGGCTGCCTCGTACGCTCCGCCACCTCCGGCACCCTCCAGCCAGACGGCTTCGGCAGCACTGTCGAACGAGCGGTTTCGGAGCGACCCGTCGGTCAGTCTAAGCGGCGGCGAGTTGCGCTCAGGTGCGGTTTCAGGCGGGCGCCATTATCTGCCCGACGATGTTGTGCAGCTGCAGACGGGGGCGTCGAGAATTATCGACTTTGCCAATCGGTTGCGCCGCGTGTCGATCGCCGATACTACCGTCGCCGATCTCCAGGTAATCAATCCGTTCCAAATCAATCTGATAGGCCATAAACCGGGCTTCACGACTCTGGCGCTCTGGGACCAACAAGGCCATTACGACGAACGCCCGGTGCGAATAGATCCAAATGGCAAACAACAGGTATTGCTCTCCACGATGGTGGCGGAACTGGACCGCACCGCGATCGAGAACCAGGGCACCAACCTGTCGGCCGCGCTCGCCCATGCCGGAGTATCGCTGGTCGGATTGCCAGGCGCAGTTGCGACGCCATTTTCCCCGTCGTCGAGCGTCACGTCCCCCAGCGGAGTGGTTACTCAATCCGCTAACACCCTGGAGCCGGGTGGAGCGCTTTCCGGGCTGCTGCTGTCGTCGAATATGACTTACGGCTTGGCGCTGGGGAACAAAGATTACCAGGTGCAGGGACTCTTCCAGTACCTCGAGCAACACCAGCTCGCAAAGCTCCTCGCGCAGCCGCAACTGCTGGCTAATTCCGGTGAAGAGGCAAAGTTTCTGTCGGGTGGCGAAATTCCAATCGTCATCGCCCAGGCGCTGAACACCTCCATCGTATTCAAGCAGTTCGGTACCTCAGTACAATTCGTTCCGACCGTGGTCGGCCGCAATGACATCGAGCTGCTGGTTAAGCCTGAAGTATCGCAGCCCGATTACGCCCATGCCGTGTCGATGTTCGGCTTCACTGTACCGGCATTCGTCACCCGGCGCGCGGAAACGATGGTACAGCTCAAGGACAATCAGACGCTGATCATCGCGGGCCTCATCCTGCACCAAAAGACGACCGAGTTTCAAAAAGTCCCGTACCTCGGTGACATCCCGTATCTCGGCGGACTGTTCCGCGTCACCAACTATAACAACACCGAAACGGACCTGGTGATGAGCGTAACGCCGCAAATCGTCCGTCCGCTGCCCGATGGCGCCTCGACTTACAACCCGACTGCGGTGCCAAATCTGACGCCTGACCAGATGGAAACCCGTCGTCTGGCCCAGCCTGACGCATCGCGGCCGAGATTTTAGTTGGAGGGCTGGAGACACAACCGAGTATTTCGTGCATGATATGACACGGCGCTGAAATGGGGAGAGTGTGTGGTGTCATCGCTCGGTAAAAAAAGTGACGGACGGCATGGCGGGCTGAAAGTCCAATTAGTTGGAGAAGGCCAGGAGCATCGCGCAGAGGTCAGGGATGCCTTGGCCGCACTGGGCGACCCGGTGCTGGACATCCTGGAACTCGAACCGGATCCGGATGCCACTGCGGACGCTTCCGTCGACGTCACGATGGTGGTGTTCAACGGCAACGACGAACTCTCTCTGAGCTATCTGAACGCGCAGGCGGGGCAGGATCCCCACCCGGCCCTTTTTGCGCTGCTGCATGATCGTTCCGCGGATTTGATGAGGCGGGTGCTGAGGGCCGGCGCCGATGAGTTGCTGTTCCTGCCGCTGGATCCCGGAGAAGCAACCCGCGCACTGCTCAAGATAAGCGAGACCCGCCGGCGCGAAGAAGTTCACAGCGGCGGCGGCACGATCGTTTCATTGGTGAGCCTGATAGGCGGCACCGGAGTGACGAGCCTCGCGGCGAACCTCGCTCTGGCACTGCGTTACGCGTTCGACAAGCGCGTTGCGGTAATAGATCTCGACCTGCAGACCGGCGGCTTGGCAGTGTTCCTCAATCTCGAACCCGAGCGCACGATCATGGCGCTCGCCGAAGGGACGCGAAAGCTCGATTCGATTCAACTCGAATCAGCGCTCAGCAAGCATGCGTCGGGAATCTACCTGCTCGCAGCGCCCAAGCGGATCGAGGACAGTGAGCTGGTCAGCGACGCGACGGTCGGTGCGATCCTCGACCTGATGCGCCAGCTGTTCGACTTCGTCATCGTGGATTGCGGCACGCATATCGACGCAAACACGGTCGCGGCCTGGGAACGCTCGAATCATCTGTTCTACCTGATCGACCAGTCGATCGGCGCCGCACGATGCGCGTGGCGATTCGTCGACCTGCTGGGGCGGCTGGGGCTGCCGGGGGCCGAACCCAACTTTATTCTGAGCCGTTTCGTGCCGGGTCATCCGATAAGCGAAGAGCAGTTGAGCCATACGCTGGCGCAGTCGATTTACACGCGGATTCCGCGCGATGAAAAAGTTCTCGAGCGCGTGCAGTTGAGCGCACAGGATTTGTGGCAGGTGGCGCCGAACTCGCCGCTCGCCAAGAGCATCGAGGACCTGGCGCGGCGGCTCGAGGTGGGCAGCGAAGCCACCGACGACAAATCCGCAAATTCATTAGTATCGCGCCTGTTGAGCGTCATTGGCGCGCGCACTTGAGGTACCCGAATGAAACTGGTTGAGAGAATTTCCCAGCAGAACAGCACAGCGCCGGTTCCGTTTCAGCGCTCGCTGATAGGCGGCAATCAGAAGCGCGCGGTCAAGGACGCGCAGGCCGAGGGCTTTCAACAGCTCAAGCTTGCGGTCCACAACCGTCTGTTCGAGGCGCTGGACGTTACGCGGCTTGAAAGCCTCGAGCCGGTACTCGCAGCGCAGAAAGTCACCGAGGCAATCTCCGCCATTCTGGACGACGAGGGGCGCCTGCTCACCGACGCCGACAAGACTCATCTGATCGAGGAGATCAAGAACGAGCTGCTCGGGCTCGGACCGTTGGAGCCGCTTTTGTGGGATGATGAAATCACCGACATCCTGGTCAACGGGCACAACCAGGTTTACGTCGAAAAACGCGGCAAGCTCCACGCCACCGAGGTCAAGTTCCAGGACGATCAGCACCTAATGCTGATCATCGATCGAATCGTATCGCAGGTCGGGCGCCGAGTTGACGAAGCGTCGCCGATGGTGGACGCGCGGCTGCCCGACGGCTCGCGCATCAACGCCATCATTCCGCCGCTGGCGCTCGACGGCCCGTCGCTGTCGATTCGCCGATTCGGCCGCAAGCGCTACAACATCGACGATCTGGTCGAGAAGAAGACCCTCGTGCCGGAGGTCGTCGAGTTTTTGCGCACCATCGTGCGCGCGCGGCTCAACATCCTGATTTGCGGCGGTACCGGATCGGGCAAAACGACAATGCTCAACTGCATGTCGCTGTTCATCCCGGCCGACGAGCGGATTGTGACGATCGAAGACTCGGCCGAATTGATGCTCCAGCAGCCGCATGTGGTCAGGCTCGAAACGCGGCCGGCCAACGTCGAAGGCAAGGGTGAAGTCACTCAGCGCGAGCTGGTCAGGAACTCGCTGCGTATGCGTCCGGACCGCATAATCGTCGGCGAGGTACGCGGCGGCGAAGTGTTCGACATGTTGCAGGCGATGTCGACCGGCCATGACGGCTCAATCGCCACGATCCACGCCAATACTCCCCGCGACAGCTTGGGCCGTCTGGAGATGATGATGATGCTGTCCGGAGTGGCAATTCCGCAGCGCGCGATGCGCCAGCAAATCGCGTCGGCACTCAACATCATCGTTCATGTAGCGCGGTTATCTGACGGCTCGCGCAAAGTGATGCGCATTTCCGAGATCAGCGGGATGGAGGGCGAGATGGTGATGATGCAGGACCTGTTCGAATTCAAGCGCACCGGAATCGGCACCGGTGGCGAAGTGCTCGGCCAGTTTGTCGCCACCGGGATTCGGTCAACCTACTCGCAGCGGCTGGAGGCTGCGGGTTACAAACTCGAAGCCAAGGTTTTCCGCAACACAATCGGATAAATACCATGGATTTTTTGATGGCAAGCGGCATATTCGCGCTCGTCTTCGTCGGCGTGCTGGTCTTCACCAGCAGTCGCGGCACCGAAGTCGAGCAACAGCGCGAGGTGGCGCGACGCCTGACGCGCCCCGACGACGATCTGGAGATCGATGTCATGCGCAAGCGTCGGCCCAATGAGGGACCACTGCTGGGCCTGCTCGAACTGAACCTGCTGCGCAAACTCGAAGAGATGATGTGGCAGGCGGGCTTGTACATGAAGGTCGCCGACATCCTGCTGATCATGGTGTTGCTGTTCGGCGCGGGATTGTTCGGCGGCAATGTCTTTTTCCACGATATGTGGTTCGCACTGGGCAGTGCGTTGGCGATGACCGTCCTGCCGCTCGCCTACATCCAATTCCGCAGGAAGCGGCGTCTCAGAGCCTTTGGGAACCAGTTGCCGTTCGCGCTTGACCTGATCAAATCGTCGCTCGAGGCGGGACATTCGCTCCAGCGCGCGCTGCAAGTTCTGGTCAGCGAGTTTGCCGATCCACTGGGCACCGAATTCCGCACCGTGCTCGAGCAGAACCGGATCGGGCTGCCGCTGCCGCGGGCGTTCGAAGACATGCTCAAGCGAGTTCCGGAGGACGACCTCCGACTCCTGGTCGTCGCGGTACGCGTGCAAACCGAGGTCGGCTCGAGCCTGGCTCAGATTGTCGGGCGGCTGTCCGAAATAGTGCGCATCCGCCAGCGCTTGCGGATGCAGATCAAGGCGCTGACCGCGCAATCGCGACTCGGCGGTATCATCGTCGGCTGCCTGCCAATCGTGGTGCTGTGCTTGTTCAGTTTTATTCAGCCGGGTTATACCGATCAATTGTTCCATGACCCGACCGGTCAGAAGATTTTGAAATTCGCGGTCGGAGCGGACCTTATGGCCATTCTGACCATCAGGCGACTACTGCGAGTGAACTACTAATATGACTCCATTCATGATCGGCATAGCGGTCTTTTTCCTCGCTGCTGCGGCATGCGTTGCCTTGTACCTCGCCATTTCGCCGCGGAGCCGGGCGCTCGATGAACGATTCGCGGACTTGGCGGTCCAGATGCGCGCTTCTCAAGGCGCACTCGAAGGCGACATTCAGGACGACAACCTGCTCCGCATGCTTTTCAGATGGGCCGCCAAGCGCGTGCCGCCGCCGAACATGGATACTCCCACCGGGGAGAAGCTCCAGCAGACCCTGACGCAGGCGGGATTTCTGAAATCCACCGCGCCGCAGACCTACCAGGTCATCCGAGTGATGCTGGCCATCGGATGCGCTCTGGTGGGAGTGTTGGTCGGACTCGTTTTTCATAGCTCAGCGGCTCAGCCGCTGCTGTTCGGAATCGGCGGCATGGGGGTCGGAATCTTCGTGCCCAGCTATTACCTGGGATGGCGCGCGCGGACACGCCAGAGCAACATCTCAAAGCAGCTCTCGGACGTGCTCGACCTGCTGGTGGTATGCGTCGAAGCGGGCCTCGGACTGTTCGAGGCGATTCGAATCGTCGGCGCGGAATGCGAACGTCATGGGCAGGAAATCGGCACCGAGTTGAATCTGGTCGCTACCGATATTTCCGCAGGCGCGTCCCTTGGACAGGCCTTGCGCGGGCTGGCCGAGCGAACTGCGGTTGATGATATTAAGCCGCTCGCCGCGACCTTGATTCAGAGCGAACAACTCGGCGCGCAGATCGGACCTGCGTTACGTTCCAGTTCGGACGCCTTGCGCACGCGTCGCCGGCTGCATGCCGAGGAAGACGCGCAGAAGGCATCGATCAAGATTCTGTTTCCGCTGGTCCTCTTCGTATTGCCCGCGATGATCGCGGTAATCATCGGGCCGGCAATGATTTCGGTCCTCCACACGCTCAACGCTGGATAGATTCCGGGGCGGCTGATTTAAGCCGATCAGAAGGCAATCCAAGAGCCTCTCCCAGGGGGCCTCGGACCCGGCGCTCTGACGCGTCGGTCCGGGGCCCGTTTGTTCTTTGTGCGGAAGTCCGGCCTAAAGACTGAGACGCTTCATCAACCGATACAGCGTCGTTCGATCGACTCCGAGCCTGGTCGCCGCCTCGGCCCTGTTTCCGCCGACTGCGGCGAGTGCCGCCTTGATTCGCACCGTCGCCGCGCGATCGAGAGCCGTTTGCAGCGTGCCCTCGTCCTGAACCTCGGCGGAATGTGCGGCAGGCTGCGCGTGGCTCGAATCTATCGCCGATTCAGGTGCGGCGCCGCCCGGGCCAGATGCCCAATCAGCGCCGGCCGGCTGGAAAACGCCGGCACCATGCCCAAGGTCTTCATCGGAGGCGTCATCTTCGAAAGCGAACGCTTCAGGCATCAATGTCTCCTGCCCGCTCATCACAACTGCGCGCTCGATAACGTTTTCCAGTTCGCGCACGTTGCCCGGCCACGAATAGCCGAGCAACGCCTCCTCAGCCTGCGGGGAAAGCATCAGCGGGCGGCCCGCGTCGGTCGAATGAAAGGCGAGGAAATGATGCGCCAACGGCAGAATGTCTTCGCGGCGCTCGCGAAGCGGCGCGATCCTGAGCGGAACTACGCTGAGACGGAAATATAAGTCCGCGCGGAAGCGGCCGGCGCCGACTTCGCTCCGCAGCTTGCGATTGGTGGCCGCGATGATTCTGACATCCACCTTGCGCGGTTTCGACCCGCCCACCCGCAGCACCTCGCCCTCTTCGAGCACGCGCAGCAGCTTGGCTTGGAAGTCCGGGCCCGCCTCCCCGATCTCATCGAGAAAAAGCGTACCGCCTGAGGCGCGCTCGAAGCATCCCGCGCGCTCGCGGATCGCCCCGGTGAACGATCCCTTTTCATGGCCGAACAGCTCGCTCTCGACCACGCCATCGGCCAGCGCCTTACAGTTGATCGCGAGGAACGGACCGTCGGCGCGGTTGCTCCAGTAGTGAAGCATCCGCGCCACAAGCTCTTTGCCGGTACCCGTCTCACCTTCGATCAGAACAGTCGTTCGCGACGGCGCGACCCGCCGAATCATGGCCACGAGTTGGCGGCTCTTGGGTGTTTCAGCGACGAAACCGGCAGCGATGCTGGCGACGTCGAGCTGTTCGCGCAACTTCCGGTTCTCGCGTTGAAGCGCGCTCATCTCAACTGCCCGGCTGACAACCGCGTTCAGCTCATCGGCATCAAATGGCTTCGTCACGCAATCGAAAGCACCGCCGCGCAGTGCCGCCTTAGCCGACTCCGCTGCCGGCAGCGGTACGCTCAACACGACCGCTAAATCAGGCTCCTTGCTCTGCACTTTTTTCAGCAAATCCATCCCATCCATCCCCGGCATCCTCATGTCTGCGACGATTACGTCTGCACCCTTGCTTTCGAGCACCTTTAGGGCGGACTCGACCGTGGGGCACGTTTCGCATTCGTAACCGGCCTGTGAAAGGACCATCGCGGCAGCGCGTGCAACATGGAACTCGTCGTCAACGACCAGCACTCGCGCCCTTTTCTGTACGTTGCGATCCTGCACGCTCATCCAAACAGCCACATTTTATTGAACGGCAAACGCGGCTTAATGTAGCATTCTCGCCCTCGTCCCCAAGCCTGTCAATAAGGTCAAAAAAGCCTTGCGTTTAGAGCTTTCTTGGGATGAGAGACGTTGCGAATATGAAACGTAGGGAGTCAAATGGCCAATTTCGACTGTCTCTAGCCATCGTACAGCAAACGCCCCCTGTGCAGCCTCGCAACGGCTCGAGGCAGCGGCTGGGTGGACTGCAAAGCGCCCGTTCTCTCAACTAATTTGAGGAAGTATTTCGTGAGGTGAGCGGTACTGGTAGCAA
>Ga0187815_10001257_pt1 | contig 11994 bp, 10 predicted proteins | sample NC_S_5_FD_132962 | JGI IMG/M metagenome (GOLD analysis project Ga0187815, IMG submission 132962) | Wetland sediment microbial communities from Neuse River Estuary, North Carolina, USA - ASW-S_5 | ecosystem: Environmental > Aquatic > Freshwater > Wetlands > Sediment | place: USA: North Carolina...
ATTATTGGACAAAAGTGTGTCACTACATATTTTCAAAATCAGGAGATCGCTCTTGTGTTTTCAATTACTTACAGGCGGGGAGGGCCGCAAAAAGCGCAAACATGCGCTAGGCCTCGGATGGGAGTGGCGACGAGTCGGGTGAAAGTCGAGGGAAATCGGGCATTCCGGCATTAGGTCAAAACCGGACAATCCAGGGTGTTTGCTGAGATCGCGCTGGGCGAGGCAAGAGAACAGATTCGTTCGCTGCTCAGTTCCAGTGGCGCGAGTGCCACCAGATCTTCTGGATATCGAACTTCACCCCACGGCATAGGTAAAACGGCTGGTTCTCTTCGCCCATTCCCCACTTCTCGAAGTGAGCGAACGCCTGGTACGAGGTGCAGTTGTCGCGCACGTCGTTGAGGTCCCACTGGATGACGATAAGATTTTCGTATTTTATCGGCGGCGGCCCCCAGTACCAGTGGTTCTGATGGCGTGAGTAGGCGGTCGGCAGACCATACGAGGGGCCCCAGAGATTGATGGCGCCGGCTTCGCCGTAATTACCGGCCCAGATGCCGGTCTTGGCGCGATCTTCCGGGGGCAGCGAATTGTAGACATCCGCCACCTGCCGCACCAGCTCCGGCCAGCCGAACTGATCAGCGATGGGTTGCATGAGCAGGCTCTCATGGTGGGTTTCCTGCTTCTGCGGCTTGATTCCGAGTTTTTCCTGATAGGCGAGATAGCGATCGGGGGGAAGCCACCAAATCGCCAGCGGGACAATAGGCAGCGCACCCGCCAGAGCTACAACCACCACCGTGGTCCTTAACCAGGTACGTCTCGCTGTCCAGCGCTCGATCAGCGCCGCTCCGGCGGCAAACGCCATCGGATAGATCGGAAACAGGTAGTAGTCCTTGGCGTGCTGGACTTCCATGGTGACGAAGAAGACCACGAAGAGCACGCCGAGGAGCCGCCATCGGCGCTCCCACAAGAGCCACCCTACGCCACTCAACCATACGGGGAAGAGAATCGGCTGCATGGTGAGAATCTGCTGCTTAATGAACGCAAGCGGAGGCAGCACCACATTCTTGCCCTCCCGCTTGACGTTCTGCAGGTCCTCGATGGTCGGGAAGTGACGCTTGATCTGCCAGATCAGGTTTGGCATGAACAGTGCCAAGGCGATCAACCCGCCGAGCCAGATCCACGGCTTCAGGAACTCGCGCGGACGCACCAGCAGCACCGCAATGGTCACCGCGAATCCGAAGATCAGGATGGAGTGCTTGTTCTCCAGGCCGATCCCCGAAATCACGCCAAACCAGAGCCAGAGCCGCGAATTGCCGGTGCGCAGGATACGGGCGACGACCAGACCGCAGCCCATCCAGAACAGCGGTTCGAAGGCGTTCATGGTCATCAGGTCGTCCATGACCAGAAAGCCGGGCGCCAGCAGCACGGACAACCCGGCGAAAAACTGGGCGTAGCGTCCGCCACCGAGCTCACGCGCGATCAGGATCGACAGCGCCACGAGCGCGATGCCGGCCAGCGCCGGCAGGATGCGCAGCGCTGCCAGCGAGCCGCCCATCAGCAGCGCGATCTTCGCGTACACCGCCACTAGCGGCGCAGCATCGACGTAGCCCCAGTCGAGATGACGAGCCATGTCGAGGTAATAAAGTTCGTCGCGGAAATATCCGTAGTGGCGGACGCTGGTGAACAGGTGCAGTAGCAGCTTGGCGGCACAGAGGGCGATGAGGACGCCGGCGGCCATGTGTGGAAGCGCCCGTTGATCCTGCTGTGCCTGGGCTGCATTTGGAGCGATCGCGGCCAACGTATCTCCTTTGAACGAGGACGTGCTGATTTTAGTGAAATGCCGCATTAACGCCGATACTCGGCGTGCCGAATTTTATATCGAGCTGCGAATTCCAGAACTTCTGCATCGATACCGACCTTCACGATGACGCCGTTCCGCACAGCCAGCGCCTGGGCAATCGAATCCCTATCATCGATCGTAAGAATATGCCCGTGGAGCAGGAGCAGATCGGCAGTGCCGGTTTGCGCGTCGGGGATTTGTGCCAGCGACAGAATAGCGGCAACCGCGGCCGCCGAGAAGAATTTGTACGGCACAAACAAACAGTCGATGACAACGAATGCGAGAGGTTTGCACAGCACACCACGGATCACGAAGAAGTATCTGGCGATGAGGGGCAGTACGGGCACAGTGTTCACTGCGATAACGAGCAGGATCGGGCGCCGTACTTTTCGGGGTCCATCATGATACGGAGGACCTCTTTATTTTGGGCGTAGTTCGTATGCGCTCCTTCTGGGGATGCGATGAGCCAATGCCAAAACGTGTTGCGGACAGAGCAATTTTCGACCACTGTCTTGGCAATCGGTGGGAAGTGCCAGCTGAGCAGGTCGCTGGGATCGCTAAAGGCGGTGATATGAATCTCCGTCTTTCCAAAATACTGGCGCACGGCTTGCAATGCTTGCATCTGCGTGCTGAGATCTGCAGCGGTCCCGGCCTGCGCGGCTCCAGAGGACTGCGGCGGTACAACGGTCGCCAAGTACAGCAGCGGAATCTGGTTGGCGAAAAAGTACAACATCGACGTGCGTTCGAGGATATAGCAGGTCGCGCGGTCCTCAGTCTCAGAAACCGGCCTGGTCCTGTCGTTTTCTGGTGGAGCTGGCGCGTTCTCCAGCGCCGCACATCGGCTCGTCGTGACTCGGTCTTGCAGAGTGGAAAACACTAGAAAGCTTCCCAAGCTATGGGACACGACGATGAACTCGCGATCGACATATGGGCCCTGTGAACCGAGGGTCGAATCATCGCGACCTCGTCCCTTCGGGGTAAACGATGCAGACTTGGCGAACAGCTGCAGCATGGCTGCCCGAAAGAGGTCTCGCATGGGCCCCACCGCCATTATGGGGTCAGAAAAACCCCAGTCCATTAGATTGTTTTTGACCCCACGATTGAATCGTGCTCCTCGGGACTGGAGCGCTTCCGCCTGTTTCGCTTGAGCCGGTGTGATCCACGGGTAACGCTGCTCGTTCGGTTTGTGCGGGTCGTTCTTTGCAGCACACAAATCGAGCAGCTCTTTATCTGGTCCCGCCAAATTCGCTTCGCCCAGGATGATGTTGCGGCACTTGAGAGGAAATACGAGTGGCCACCAGTTAATCTCATCGATGACTACGGGGCCTCCGTCGTCCCGCCGCAGCACGTAGTGGTCAACGAAAGGTCGAGATGCCCTCCAATTCTCGTCGGTCCACACCTCGCTCCCCATGTATTTGTAAGAGGGCGGGGTCGTGGATGCAAACGGCCCGTCTTGGGCCTCGTCCCGACTCACAGGGACAGGGTACTTCGGCAATCGACAACCCTTCAGAACGGCACAGAGGTGCTTCTGAAAGTTCCAGGAACCGCCCGCCTCTTCGGCTCCGATGCCGTGAATATAGAGGATATGAACCGTGTCCTGCCCTGCGAGGCATAATGCCCGTCCGAGCGATGGCTGCATTTTCGAACATTTTGGGTTATCGAGGGTTCCCGCTGACTGGGCGCGACCGTTCTGAGAGATGCCGAGAATCGCGAAGGCGAGGAAAAGAAACACATGGGGGCGATTCGCCATGTCAGCTCACGATCGAAGAAGAACGTTTACGAACCGTCTCGCATTGAGTCGCAGCAACAACAAGATGACGGGGCATATACCAGGATGTGAGTTAGAAATCCAGCGCAGAAAACCGTCTCAGCAGGACGGGTTCTAACGTCGAGAACCCAACGGTGGGAGTAGTGCAAAGATAGCTGATCGCGTGGTCTGAAACCTGTGATTCTGGGCCAATTCAACGGCCAAACAACGGTCCTTCAAAGTCGGTCAAAGTCCGTCAAAAGGCGAAAATCGGAAATGGGCCAAAACGGGTCAAAATAGGTCAGAAACAGAAAGCGAAAAAACACTGTCGTTCAGCGAAAACTAGCTCTCAGGCTGGACCGAATACACACTGGCCTCGAAACGCGACGGAACGAATGATCCCGTGAGCGAAGTCCCACGAAATCGTCAAGAAGCTGAGTCCTCCAAAGTGCTCCATTCGGAGCGGACACAGGGAAAGGGACGAACGCGTCTCCGCTGTGCGAATAAACAGCAAGTGATGCGGGATCGTGCATTTCTCCAGGACGAATTAGGGGCAAGAACGCGGACTTACCAGATCGGATACGGACGTGGGCGGTGCCCGCAGCACGAAAGCACCGCGTGCGCCGCAACCACGGGCGGCTTCCTTCTAACGGCTAATCGATGTACTGATTATCGACTATCATGCCGAAAAGAAAACTCCATCCGCTGCCTTCCGCCGCGTTCCACATACTGCTTTCATTGGTTGATGAAGAACTGCATGGCAACGGGATCATGCGGCAGGTCGAGCAGCAGACGGACGGCCGTATGCGACTGGGCCCCGGGACACTGTATAGCTCGATTCAGAGTCTGCTGGAGGAGAAGTTTATCGAGGAAGTAGGGACACGCGAGGACAGAAGACTGGGCACGAGCGGAGGCGTTATTACCGTCTGACCCCGTCTGGCCGTCAACTCGTTCGGTCGGAGGCAGAGAGGCTTGCCGGAATACTGCGCGTAGCGCGGGCCAAGAAGGTCCTGAGAGGCCGGTATGTCTGAGAAGATTTACGCTTGGCTTCTGCGACTCTTTCCGGCTCGTTTTCCCGAGACGTACGGCGACGAGGCGCTGCAACTTTTTCGGGACCGGGCTCGAGATGAAACAGGACTGTTCGACCAGTTGCGGCTATGGTTCGACCTCCTAGGCGATTTGGACGTTTCCGTGCCGCACGAGTACGGTCGTGCGGGCCGTGGGCTCATCGCGGCTGCTACTCAGCGCGGGGTGCCGTCTTTTTACGTTTTGCGAAACGAATCACCGCGCACCGGGGCGCTACTTTTCGGGAGTGCATTGTCGTTGATCGTTATTGGTGCGCTCTGGACGACGCTGGCGAAACCTGTGGCAATTGAAAGCGCCAAAATCGACTCCGCGGAACGGCAGCGCGTGATCGAAGCGGCGATCGCGGATCTGAAGAGGTACTACGTTTATCCGGAGGTTGCGCAGAAGATGGCGGACGCGCTACGCGTGCATGAAAAGAACGGCGATGACAGCGCGGAGACGAATGGAGCGGCGTTTGCCGAGGTGCTCACGAAGCAGATGAGGGATGTGAGCCACGACAGACACCTGAGGATGGTTTATAGGCCGGACATAATCCCAGATCGTGAGTCAGGGCCAACACCGGAGGACCTTACGCGTTATCGAGAGGACATGGTGCGCACGAACTGCACGTTCAAAAGGAGCGAAACACTCCCGGAAATATTGGGTACCTGAAGTTCGATGAGTTCCCCGATCACCCTTCGGTATGCCGGGCGACCGTGGTGGCGGCGATGATTCCAGTGCAGAACGCGGATGCGATCATTTTTGACTTGCGAGAAAATCATGGCGGCTCGCCGGAAATGGTCGCTCTGATTGCGACGTACCTCTTCGATCGCCCTACGCACCTGAACGACATCTACAACCGAGCAGAGAATGCGACCGAGGAGTTTTGGACGCGGTCGCCAATTCCACGGAATAAGCTGGCGGATAAGCCCGCTTACGTGTTGACTTCACGCTCGACGTTTTCTGGTGCGGAAGAGTTTTGCTATGACCTGAAAATGCTGAAACGAGCTACGCTTGTTGGCGAGACCACAGGCGGCGGGGCACACCTTACCAGCGCGCATCGAATCGACCATCACTTCATGTTTCTTGTGCCTTCGGGCAGGCCGATCAATCCCGTCTCGAAAACGGATTGGGAAGGAACTGGCGTCGAGCCAGATGTGCAGGTCAGTGCGATGTATGCGCTCGAGACAGCCGAGAAGTTGGCGCGGAGCAAGTTGCACAAACAATAGAAAGAATTCACATTAACTTCCGTTTCGGCAGGATGGAAGCCCCGCACTTTAGTGCGAACTGCTGCTGACTGCGGCGAACGGCTTTAATGTTTTGGCAGTCAGGCCCACAACCGGCGAAGAAAATTGCAGACCGATAGCAAACGCGTCCTCCTTCAAGGGTTTGCAGTAAGTGATTCGCGCAAGATTAGGCAGCCCATCCGGCAGGTGTTTTACCGTAACTCTGTCCTTGAGCGGCCACTTCGTCTTAGTAACAACGCGAGCACCGGAGCGACTGACGTTTTCGGTCGAGGTGATTTCGTCTATGAAGGGTTCAGCCGCGCTGAGGAGCCGCACTTCAACTCGGGATACCGTCCGACTCTCGATTCGTTTCTCCTTATTAGGTGTTCTCAGTGCTTCTCGAATCCGGTCTCGTTGAGAGATAAGGAGGAGTATAAGAGCCCCGGCAATGAAGGTTCCGAGAAATACCATAACAGTTATGACCCAGACCATGGTGTTTCCCTTCGGATTCGGGGCGTCTTGGCCCGCGGACCTTTAACACTCCAGCTCAACGCAAGGAACGTAGAGAAAGTGTACATGAAATAGCCGCCTTTAGGCAGCCCTCCTTTCGACGAACTGGCCTGTAGATCGCGGCCTAATTTGCGCTGGCTCCGCGCTTAGCCACAGGCTCCCTGGCAACGCCAGGGGCTACGCCAGAGAGGGTGCAAAACTGGCGTGAACCTGCTTTCGCTCTGACCTCGCGCTGACCATCAAGGCGTGCTGAAGTGAATAAACACCGACCGGAACGAGGCCTGAAAACAATGCTGTCTGCCGGCCGAAGGCGCTGACAGTAAACCCACTGACGCAACTCGCCGCGTTTGTCATCGAACGAAACCGCCACTGGCTCCGTTGGAAGCACGTCGCCGAACGCGCATCCGGTAAAGCGCTAACGTTTTATCGTCCAGTTGGGTCGAAACCAAGTTTGAGCTGTGCGTTCTTCGAGCCACAAGGCACCGTCGGGGCTTGATTTTCTGACCCAAAGCGCACTTAATGGTGCAAGGTTTGAATGTTATGAGGTTCGCCTCCGACACACCCGCAGCCCGCATTACAACTGTCCTTGCATGGCTGCTGGTGCCGTTGGCATTGGCATCGCAGAACTCACCCCAGGCCCCGCAGATTCGGGTGTCGACTCATCTGGTTCAGATTGGCGTCATCGTTCGCGACAAAAATGGTCCGGTCAGCAACCTAACGCAAAATGATTTCGTAGTCCTCGACCGTGGCAAGACGCAAGAAATAAGCGTTTTTTCCGCTGATGCCGCCGTCTCAGCACAGCAGCCGTCGCCGCAGGCTCTGCCGAAAAACACGTTTTCCGACCTACCGCACTATGGCGTGACCGCGCCCAGAAGCGTCACCATCGTTCTGCTCGATAATCTGAACACGCTTTACGGCTCGGCGCCCGAGACCAGGTATGAGGAAACGCCGTACTGGCTCGAGGACCTTGCACTACGGAACGCCCAACAGCATCTTATCGAATTCATACAGACCCTCGATCCGCGCGACCGCGTCGCCATCTACGGACTCCGGCACTCGCTGCACATCCTGTGCGATTTCACCAGCGACCGCGACCAGCTCCTCACAATTCTGAAAAACTACGACACCAGATCAATTACCAATCGCGCGGTCGTCGAGCCCGGTAAAACGATTATGGTCTTCCCCGGACATGACAGTCCTTTCGCGGATATTTCTCCACAGGCAAGTGCATTCGAGAACGGAGCATCGGCGGGTCTGGCAGAAACCGCCAACGCAGATCGCAGTGCGGAAACGATGGCAGCGTTGCAGCAAATTGCCGCGCACGTCGCCAACGTCCCCGGACGCAAAAATCTTGTTTGGCTCACCGCGAATCTTCCTTTCTCCGGCGCCGCCATGGCCCATGTGCTGAGTCCAGCAAATATCGCAGTCTACCCGGTGGACGCGCGCGGTTTGCTTGCGCAATCGTCGACGGTGGCGATCGGCATTTGGGGCACGGCCGATTACGATGACGTTTCGGGAGCCAGTGGTCACCGTGACAACATGCCTGCGCAGTCCTCGCAGCCGATAGGCATTGGGACCATGCAGAAAGTCGCGGACGAAACGGGCGGCCAGGCCTTCGTCAACACCAACGACCTCACCGGGGCGATCCGCAAAGCCGTCGAGGATTCAGCCGTCACTTACACGCTGGGCTTTTACATTTCTCGTGATGCGCTCGACGGCACGTTCCATGACCTCAAGGTAGAGGTGAAGCGCAGCGGTCTGACCATACGCTACCCCAAAGGTTATTTCGCATTTCCCGACACAACGCCCACCAAGAACGAAGATCAGGTTAGGCTCATGACCGTCGTACAGAGCCCCATCGAATCTTCTTCCATTCCGCTACAAGCCACAGTCGATCGCGTCAGCCAGCCGCCGGACTGGTTGAGAGTTGTGCTCTCCATCGACGCTCACGACCTTCATCTGGTACCGAGCGACGGCGTGCGCAAAGGTGCAATCGACGTCTACATCATCGAGCAAGATCGGGCGGGCAAGTTGCTTCTACGGTCCGGAAAAACCTTCACTCTTGAGTTTCCGGAGAAACAGTACGACGCTCTTCTCAAGTCCGGCATCCTCTTTCACGAACTTGTGCAGCCTCATTCCGGCGCGACTACGTTGCGCGTCCTGGTGGAAGATTCCGCCACCGGCCAGGTCGGCAGCCTGATCATTCTATTGTCCCAGCTAAACTAGATAAACCGAATCCTGGCCGCGCGGATTTTCTCACAGCAAACCCACATTCTCAAATCTTCGATCCGTAGACAAACATGGTCGTGAAATGTCGCGTGTTCTGCCTACCACGGACTCTTCTTGCTCGGATGGTACGGCTCGAACTGCGACGGGCAGACACAGGTTGAAGCGCCGTGCGGAGCGCCGCTCCCTATTCCCCTTGTACATTTGGGACGAAGACATACAAACTCAAGTGGACACTCTTCACTTCTGCCCGGCCTGGCAGGCCGGCCAAAGAACGCAACGGATATTTTGGCAATGGTAGGCAAGTTCTCATGGGGCTCTTCTTGCCTTAGCCTTTTGGCCGACGGACTCCTCCCAGTACGTTTCCCCACAAACCTGACACTTCCGCCGGGTCCCACGGTCCGAGTGAATGGGCGCCGACAAATGGATTGCTTTGCTTCCGTTCTCCCAGCATAAGGGGCAGAAGGGGTCATCGTCACCCTGGCGAAAGTAATAGTTGTGCGGTGGACGCACATGCATGCTTTCGCGTAGGGCCAATTCGCGTTTAAGGCTCGCCAGCTCGAAGTTGAGTTTGAGGTTCTCGCTTTCTAAGGAAAAGATGTCTCGCTGCAAGGCCAGTATCAGCTCCGAGAGTTCCCGATCGTTGGACCTTTTGATGATTTCCCTGATCTGCCTCAGGGTGTTAAGCGGATCGAACATGATAGGAGGGCTACCTCGCTCACCCCGGCCAGCAAGCCGTTGTCATGCCGAGGAAAATTCGCACGCAATAATAAATACTGGTCGGGACGGACAGGGCGGAGAACACGGAGCACGCTGAAGTGCTTTCTGCAGTAACCCGTCCAGGCCGCCCCTTCTTCAAAATTGCAACGATCCATTCAGGCGCCACACACAATCAACGTGAACGATGCCGACTGCCTGCGCCTAGAAGACGATGCCGTGGTCGGCGGAGCTGGGAAGCACGACCGCCTGCTTCATGCCGCGAAATTGAATCGAGAGGAGAGTACGCCTCCCGACATCATCGGTTGTGTAGATGATTGCGGTGTAGTCGCTCTTCGCCGGAAGCTTCACCCACTTCCCGTCTGCAGCGGCGCTCATCTGGCCCCCTTTGAGGAATTTCACTGCTGCGTCGGCGCTGTAGGCTTCCCAAGTGACTCGGAAATCCTGGATGTCCTGTTCGGGGCCGCTGTAGGGACTCGACCAAGGCGCGACCAGAGTCAGTTCCCGCGATCTCTTGGCCAGCGGGCGCGGCTTGAATCCTCGCGCCTGCAATGTCCGTCCGGCGCCTTGGGCATCCTGCTCGTTGTGGTACGGCCCGACGAGCACCTGGTACGACTTCATCCACAGCAGAGACTTGGGCAAGACGACGGCACGAAGGCCAAGATCCGAGAGATCGCGCCTGATTTGCGCCGCCTCAAGCCGGTCCTTGAAACTTCCGATATCGAAATACTTGCCCAGAGCCATGTCGGAGTTGATTTCGAGGATGTCTTCGGCGTTTTCACTGTAAGGACCGTTGGACTTGGCTGGCAGAACTTTCGCTCCATTGTTGGCATGCACGACGGGAGCAGGCTGCGCAGCGTTGCCGGTTGCGGGCAAATTCAGCGAGGCGGTTGCTGCAGGTGCAGCAGGCACGGGAGGATTTGCTACGGTTGTAGGTGTCGGCGCAGAAGTTGCGGGAGCCGAAGCCGCGGGCAAAGGAGCGGAGCGAGCAGGTGGAGTTTCCGGCGGCGTGTTGTGAACGGGCTTCTCGTTGGGCCGAACAGCGGTCTTCGCCCACTCTTGCGGCGGCAGGCTCCGCGAGGCTGGACTCGAGGCTACCGCAGGCGGAGCTGGCGAGACGTGAGGCGCTGAGATGCGAAGCGGAACGCTCGCCTCAGGGGCGGAAGTCGCAGGCGGTTGGACCGGCGAGGATGGAACGCGCGTCTGCGGCGCCGATTCGAAGGTCTCGCCCAGGCGGATCAACATCCGGCCAATCTGCTGGCGGCGGGCGTCGAACAGGAATCCCGCTGCCACGAGAACGGCTACGAGGAGGCCCGCCGCCAAGCCACGCGAGAACTCGCTCCAGTGCAGCGGCATTCGAACCCATTGCGAGAGAGGTCTAAGCGCAGACGGGAGTGTCCGCCGAACGGTGGTGGAGGCGGGTGCCACCCGTTCTTGCTGCGGAATCGGCGCGGCGAGCTTCTTCTCGGCGGTGAAGGGTCGGGATGATTGTCCCATCCAGATGCGGACTTGCTCCCGAGCTTCAGGGGACAGCGCGTTGAATCGCAGTCCGCCCGTCTTGTGAGTGGCATCGGTCCAGGCTAGGACACCTTCGGCCTGGACACGGTTGCCGCTCGCGGAGAACGAGAACGAAAGTGTGTCATGGCGATGAATCGGAGCGACGGCGTGAAAGCCGAGCCCGTCTTCGGAAACATCGAGGACGATGCCTCCGTTGTCCGGTTCGAAACTGATGTAGGCGAGACCATCCAAACTGATGCGCGCTGTTCGACGCCGGTCTGGCTTCATTGCAGGTAGCGACATTGGAGTACACCCCTTAGGTCGGCTGGGGCAGACGCCGGGTCAGCTCACGAGTCATTGGCCCAGGAGCAGGCAGGTTTGTCCGTCACCCAGCTCGCCGCGAGGGCAGAACGGGCAAGAAGGTCAGAACGTTCTTGCTCTACAGTGACTCTTCGGGCGGAAGTCACACCGCCCCAAAATGAACTGGTTACTAGACCGGGCTAGCAGTAGAACCAGGTTCCCTTCTGGAAAAAGCGTATACAACGAGACGTGAGTGTCAATGGTACGGAGGTCTAACAGTCCTATTACCCGGTTGGCGGGAATACTCGGGCGACTAGCGTCCTCGCTGGACGCCAGAATCGTTCCGGTTCGTCCGCAGATACCTCGTTGGCAGTACGGACCGTGTTTTCAGAGTGGGGCGAGGGGTGAATAGTCCGGCATCGGGAGCGGGACAAGTGGCGAAACACTTCGTGCAGACGAAGCTGATGAAGAACGGGCGAGGCTTCGCCGTCGAGATCTCGCCGTTTTTTCGATCGCGGCGCTCGTGCTGATGATAGCTGCGCTGCTCGCCAGCTATGTCCCCGCGCGGAGAGCGATGCCCGTAGATCCGATGGTAGTGCTCAAAACCGAATGACTTTCGCGGTGTGTTTGCGCTCCAGGCGCCTTAGACAAGACCAATAGGGCGATAGGTCGGCAAACCGGAGTGCGACCTGTAAAGCTGCTGAAAATGATTGTCTGGAAAGGAGAACTCGATCAGACCGTACGTTCCATCGCACGCTGCGACCTGGAAAGCTGCTGGAAATGATTGTTTGGCAAGGAGGAACCGATCAAACCGTGCATCTCTTTGCACGTAGCCTACGAGGTTGGAGCGGCGAGGCAACAGACCGTTC
>Ga0187815_10001260_pt1 | contig 11979 bp, 4 predicted proteins | sample NC_S_5_FD_132962 | JGI IMG/M metagenome (GOLD analysis project Ga0187815, IMG submission 132962) | Wetland sediment microbial communities from Neuse River Estuary, North Carolina, USA - ASW-S_5 | ecosystem: Environmental > Aquatic > Freshwater > Wetlands > Sediment | place: USA: North Carolina...
AATCGCTCAGCCAAAACAGGTTCCTGCGCATGATCCCAACCCTTCTCAAAGAGAATCAGAATCATATTGTCAGGCCGAAAAAATTAATGAGTTCTAACCCTAGCTGCATAGAGGGATAGCCGGTTCATGACAGTTCTCCTTTTCGCTGTGTGGACCAAGAAACGGTTCATGCAGTCCCCATCACATGCTCCAAGACCAAAGCTATTTCACCAGCTTAAATACCATTGTGCAATTGCACTCCTCGTATCTCGCCGATATGGCACTAACAGAGCAAATTAAAATTTTTCGGCTAAACCAACCTTGATCTGACTGGTTCTGTTTGCGGTCGTCTCCGAATTTCCATAACGAAAGTCTAGTAGAAACTGCGAAATGGCCGCTTTCGTCCAAATTGTAAGTGATAGTTGGTTGAAGCCATGTATAATTCCGACCGGAATACGTATCCCAGGACTCGTGAAACGTGACTACTAACCTCCACCCAGATTGACCGTGATGTTCACTGTAACAGGGCCAGCCGGAATAGATAATGTGGTCGGGGCTGTGGGCCGTGATGCGGCAGCAAGCTGAACGGCTATTGTGGAGATTGGTAGCCGACACAACGGGTCGGGCTGCAGCGTTGGATCGATGAGACTGAGATAGGTGGCTAACGCGTGCCAGCACGACAGCGAGGGCGTTACTTTGCCGGTAGAACTATAGGGTTGCAGCGAGTCGACGTGCGTGAAGCCCAGTATCTGTGGGGGTAGCTTTGGTACCAGGTCGGGCGCATTGACCACGCGCCACGATGTCAGCCCGAGTCCATTGAATGCTGCCGCGAAAGTCGAATCACCAACGGCTGGAGAAGCAAAAGTACAGAGCACCGGGTTGTTAATTTTCCCGGTGTAGGCATTTTCCAAGGTGTAGAGAGTCGCAAGCGCGGCGCCGAGGCTATGACCAGCGACTTCGACAGAAGCGGATGCGGCAAATCCTCTCGCCCGCGCGGTCGCTGGAGTGTGCCGAGCCACCAGGTTGGCAACTTGTTGTGAAAATCCCCCGATCGCTCGTAGTGATTGCGGGGCAATTGCTGCCGTAGTAGGGCCGGTCGGACGCTCGACAACTTCTAGCGTGTCATAGATGCGAGCGAAGCCGGCACCTACGGAGCCGCACCCTGGCACCCTGAATGGTATCAGCACCGCCGCATTGACATCATCCCACCATTCGACACCATTTGACGTTCCGCGGATGGCCAGTACGAATCGATTTGGATCTGCATTGCTCTGGGCGATAAAACCGTAAAACGTCGGGCCGGTACTGCCAATGATGAAGTCCTGCATTTGGACCCAGGCGACGAGGTCGTAGCCTGTCGGGAAATCGTTAGACGGGGGTGGTGTAAGATTGTTGGGTGCAGCGTTGTACATTGAATAGGCGGCTTGAACAAACTGCCCGTAAAGCACAGCCGCCTTCGGATCAAAAGGTTGGCCGACGCTGGGCTGTGGGCTCGCCGCTACGACCGTTCCAACGTCGGGCTGTGTTTCAGTAGCTGGTGGGGTTTCTTCGGCAACGGGAACTCCAGGACTGGACAGAAGAGCCAACAGCTTCGCGCCGTTAGGCGAACCAAGGCCGGTGCACGCATCCCACCCCGGCTTGGCCGAAAATCCGGTCACTCCAAACACCGAGTTGTTGCCGATGGCGATGTCATTGGTCGCGGCGGCTTTTGCATTTGCGTAGAGGAGTGGAATAAAGAAGCCAGCCTTCTTCTTGAGCGCTTGGCTGAGCACAGCCGTCAGCGCGGCCCACTGAGGCGCTACCGCGCTCGTGCCGCCACTTACACTATCGTTGCCGTTTACCCGTACATTAATGCCGGTATCTGGATCCGCATTTCCGGCAATATCGGGCACGCCGCGCAGAAGGAGGGGTACGGTGCCCTCGGCCACAAGGCCGTTCTGCCAGGTTGGATTTTGGAAGTAAGTGCTTACGCCGCCGCCGGTCGCCCATCCGTCGTTATCATTCCAAACCGTCTCGCTGGTGATGACCGTGCCTTTACTTTGCAGGCTTGTGCCGCCGCATGACGCAATGCCATCGGCACAGGTGCCGGGAAAATCAACGTGCCGCTGTCCATCGTAACCAGCATCTGTAGTTTGTTCATCGGAGCAGCCATGATCACCCGCTGCGACAAATATTGGGACATTCAGAAGCGTCGCGCTCTGCCCAAGCGAATTCCACGCATCCATCGATTGTGACGACCAATCCTTTTCGGGAGAGCCCCAACTGATCGAAACGGCGGTTGTGGCTGGATCGTGAACTGCTTGGGAAGTCGCTTGATAGAACCCCTGATCAGTGTTTTCGGCAAAATACACGACAATGGTGGCGCCAGGCGCCATTGCGCCGGCCACCTCGATGTCGAGCATAACCTCGCCGTCGCTATCGGGATCCTGGCCATAAGGAATAGGAACATTTTGCGTAACGCTAACGCTTCGGAGAGTCGGAGCGCGCGTCAGGCCTGAGGCGGCGAAATATGTCTGCAGATCCTGCTGTCCGTAGTTTCCACCCAATTCGATGAGCGCGACCGTCTGTCCCGAGCCGTCTCCTTTTGGAAAATTGTAAAGTGCTGCGAGTTCTTGAGGATAGTACGAGGCCTGGACATTACGGGATCGCAGCCTGGGTTTTGCCACCGGCCGGTTGTCTAATCCCAGGACAGCTTCGACGTGCGGAATGATCTCGGGGGGCAACAGCAGCGGGCCGCGGCGACCACGGTAAGTACCCCTGCCGATCGCGTAATCGTGGAGCAGTGTTCCAAATGCTTGCTCCATGTTGGCGACCGTTCCAGTAAGTTCAATTACGCGACGGAGCTGATCGATGTTCGTAACAGTCAATCCGTGCGCGGCGGCAAACGTTCGGATCGCATCGATGGCTCCGCTGCTAGCTCCATATTGCTCAGCGAATGCCACGTGATCGATGATGGGGCGTTCGTGCGGTTTGAGCACAGCGTACCTATGTAAATCGGCGCGCTGAATGTCTCGCTTTCGCTTCAGCACGACGGTAACACTGATTTGCGCGGCACCGTCCGTCTTGCCGATCAATCGTGCTCCGGCAGCTGCATTGCGTGCGCTGCCTGACAGGATCTGACGAGGCTCTGGCATCTGGCCGGCTCCCTGCTTCTTTGGCGTGGTCACTTTTGACTTCGAAAGCTTCCGCGCGCGCTTCATGATCAAAGCAACGGTTGAGCTGACAAAAACTCTTACAATGCGTATTAAATCCGCATTTCGAGATTGTGACAAACCGGCACTTGCTCGACATGGTTAATTGTTGAGCTTTAACAACCAGCAACTTTTGGTCCCAAGCCGTGTTGGCCATTATCTCGAAAACACTCTGCTGACACCGCGTCGTGGATAGCAATGCTACCTCAGCGCTTCTGACGGCTGATAGCGCAGGCGCAACAAAATCCGAGCAGCCATACACTCATTTCCTTCGAGAAAAATATGGCGCGCTGTATCAGGCAGTGACGGACGAGAGGAGGAAACTCGAGCTCCACCGCGTGGTGGGATGATGTCCCTCGCGGGACGATGGATGAAGTGAGTTCGTATGTCCGCTTGAACCTGCCCGTCAGTCCGACGGCAAGGTCGACCGAAAGATTGTTTCACCTCGTCTTCGAACCCCATGCTGGAAGGGCCTTAGTGCCGAGTCCGAAGAGAAGCGCGTGCCCGCGAACGACATCGACACTGCAACGTTGGACAGCCTGAAAGCGCTTGATGCCTGCAGGACTGGCGCGAACCAAGTCGGCGTCGACTTGGTTCGGTCACGCTCGCGCGGCGCTAGCGCGGATGGAAAAACCCTCTGAAGGGACCGCCTGGCAGATGCAGCTGGGGTGGACCTGGATGCATCATCAGGTTCGGCGGACCTGAACGCATCATGAGGTTTAGCAGGCCTGAACGCATCGCGAGGTTCGGCGGACCCGAATGCATCATGAGGTTCGGCGGACCTGGATGCTTCGCGACGTTTATGTCGTTCGCCGGAGCTGAATGCTTCGTAACGTTTCGTGCTGGTTCCGGAGCTGAATACTTGGTGATGTTTCGACCCGATTCCGACGAAGCCGGATATTTCGTGCCGGTCGCGGTCCTGGCGATTGCCGGACCTTGATATCTCGTGCCGGTCGTCGTCGTGCCGGTCGTCGTCCCGGTCGGCTTCGTGCCAGCGGTCGTCGTACCGGTCGGCTTCGTGCCGGTCGTCGTCGTGCCGGTCGTCGTCGTGCCGGTCGTCGTCGTGCCGGTCGTCGTCGTGCCAGTCGTCGTCGTGCCGGTCGGCGTCGCGCCGGTCGTGCCCCTCGGCGGGTACGGCGTGCCGGGCGGCGGTGGGTACTGCGGGCCGGTCGGCAGGGGCGTGCCATGCTGTCCGCCGTGGCCCGGGTGGGTGTAAATCCAGAGGCCGAGCCCGCCAAGAACCTCAGGAAGCGGAGGTCCGCTGGGCACAACGACTTCGCGAATCGGAGGCTCAGTCGGCACAACGGTCTCGCCCGTCTCAGGTTGACTCGGCACTCCGGCGTGACGTGGTTCGGGGGGTCGCCCTGGCCCATTCCTGCCGCCATTTGAAGGAGGCTGCGGAGGCGGCACGAAGGCGGCGATGGCGCATTTTGCGTTCAAGCATTGATTTTCAAACCCCGATGGCTCAAGCCCGCTCTCCCACGGACCCACAACATCATCGGTTGTCGCGACCACCATTTCGCCTCGCCGCGATAGCGGCTTGCAGTGCCCCGGCGCGGCCATGGCACAAACCGTCACCCTGCCCGTATGCAGCAGAACCAGTGTTCGCTGCGCTTCCACGACGAGATCGAACGCGGTGCCCTCGTCCCTGATAACAGCGTGCGGTGTTTCTATCTGGTAGGCGCCGGACATCGAGTTGCCACTGATCCAGCGCACGGCGCCCTCTTTGGCGCTTACGATAAGCTTTTGAATCGAATGATTGCGGGGGTCCAAGACGACATGATCGATTTTCATGATCGCTGTGGCGCCGAGTCCAATTGTTGACCCATCGAAGAGAGCGAAGTTGGCTCTGCTGTTCACCTGAGTGCGGATGAACTCGGCTTCGAAGACGTCGTCGCCTTTGCTGGTTTGCGTCCAATCCTGATCGTTAAACGCGCCTTCAACATCCTGCTGAATGAGTACAGCGTTGCCGACCACCATGTTTGCTTGCGCGGACGTTCCACCGCCGATTCCGGCAGCGATAACTGCCAAAGCGGCTAAACACTGGAGGCGATGCATTTTCCCCTCCTTACCAGTAGTGATCCTTTCATTCGCCGGCGATGCTGGCACCGCAGGTAGCTACAATATGTCAGCGGCAGGACGCCGGTGCTGTGCCCTAGGTCACTCCCAATTTCGCCAAGCGAATGAGTGATTCCGGCCGCCGCTATTTTCACCGTCGATGAGTTACCACCCAGGAGAATAGCTAAACACGCGAGTTTGATTTTGATGCAGATCAAATTCGCAACGGTTTTTCCAAACAAAACATTGAACGTGCGAGCGCCCAGGAAAGTCCAAGCGGCGGGTCGCAGCGTCAACGCCTGCGGTGCGAGGTTAACCAGGATCGGCAGCCGCAGGTGTTTGATTGACCTTGCATCCAACACTTAAAAGCGCTCAGGATGAGACCGGCCGATGTCCGCACCGAATGCACCTCCTTGTTTGTTTCTGAGCCATTCGGGTGCAGACATCGATGTTGCCCGCGAACTAAAACGCCGTCTCCTGAATAGTTCCGACGCACGCGCCGCAGGCCTTCGCGTATGGTTAGATAAGGACGACCTGGTAGCGGGCGTTGGCTGGCAGGCTCAGCTCGAGAAAGTGATCAGCCAGGAGGCTACGGCCTTTGGCGTCCATGTCGGCGCTAACGGCGTGGTGAACTGGGTTGAAAGCGAGGTCCGGCTCGCCCTTTCGCGGGCAGAGAGCGAGCCAGATTATTGCTTCATTCCCATCCTTTCGAAGGAATGCTCGGGGTCCGAAGCACTGCCTCCTTTTGCCCGGCGCTACCAGGGAGTACACGACCCCCTCAATGATCCCGACGAGTTCGCGAAGCTTCTTCGTGCTGTACTGCGCCGATCGTCCGGACCGAAGCCGATCGTGCTTGAAAGTCCTTTCGTCGGCCTCAAGGCGATGACAGAAGCGGACGCAGATCGGTTTTTTGGGCGAAATGAGGAAATTGTCGAGCTTCTAGATAAACTGAAGCGCTATCGACTGATTGCAATCGTAGCGGACAGCGGTGCCGGCAAGTCCTCTCTCGCTCAGGCTGGACTCGTTCCTGCTTTTCGCGGCGGAGCACTCGCCGATAGCGCGCGCCGCGAGCCGGACGACAGGGTATGGCACGTCGTCATAATGCGGCCCCGCGGCAACCCTATCGAGGGTTTGAAACGGGGGGTGACGGAAGCGGCCGAACGGCTCGGACGTGGTCCCGACGCGTGCGCCGCCTTGCGCAGGCGCATCGATCCCACGGACCCAAGCGAGACCGCTTACGCGATCCGCTGCGATTTGCCGGTCGGCAAAACGGAAACTCTATTGATCGTAGATCAATTTGAGGAGCTGCTTACAGAAACTGGGCAAAGTGATCGCGGTCCGTTTGTTGAACTTCTGATGAAGCTAGTCGATGGCTTCCGCATCGTACTCACCTTGCGCGCTGATCATTTCAACCTTTGTCGGCCACTCTCAAGCTTATTCGACTATCTGACGCATAATAACTACGATCCTGTCCTGCGGTTGCGCCGGATCACGGACCAAGGGATCAACGAAGCCGTGCGCAAACCGCTGCGCTTGGCCGGTTACACTGACAGTGCAGAAGCGGATGCGGTCATCGCCGCGATCCGTCGGGACATCAGCGATCGTGCTGGCGATCTTGCCTTGGTGCAGATGGCGCTCTACGCGATGTGGCAGAAGCATCGGGCTGATGGTGTCGATCTCCTTGTCGCTTATTCCCAGGTCGGTGGCGTTGCGGGTGCTTTAGCGCAAGAAGCGGAGCATGTCCGAACGGAACGCCTGGATGTTGCCGAGCGGGCTTTGCTCCCTTCGATATTTGTTCGGCTGGTTCGACTCGGCGAGACGGGCGGAGCAACCAGGCGAACTGCTCAGCTTGCGGATTTCGACGGCCCGCATCAGGTCCTTGCATCAAAGCTCGCGACCGAGAACTGCGGACGCTTGCTTCTTGCCGGTGAAAAGTCTGTCGAGGTCGCGCATGAGGCGCTGATCACGCAGTGGCCTTGGTTGCAGAATGCACTGCACGAAGGGGCTGCGGACATGCGTGTCCTGGACCGGCTGATGGACAACGCCCGTCGCTGGAACACGGCCGATCTCAGCAGGAACGCGTATCTCGCGAGCGGCGCCGAACGGGAGGAGTTTGTCGCGCTGATCAGGCGACGACCGGACTGGCCATCGGCCACAGAGCATGAATTCGTCACCGCGAGTGTAGAGGAGGGACGACGACAGCAGCTTGAAACAAGACGACGCCGGTGGGTGATCAGAGGATTGGTAGCTGCGGTTTTTCTGATTTTGATAGCGGCTGTGATCGGAGTGGGGCTAGCGGCCCGAAAAGCAGATGTGGCCGCCGAACAGGCACGAAACCAACGTGACCAATTGCTCCTCCTTCAGTCTCGGTTTTTGGCTGACCTCGCGAACCAGCGAATGCTGGAGGGAGACGCTGGCACAGCTATGCTGCTCGCCCTCGAGGCACTTCCGGACGCTCACGGCGGAATTGAACGGCCGTTCGCTCCGCAGGCGGAGGAAGCTTTGTTTGGCGCGTACCAGGCGCTTCGAGAGTTGGTTGTGATGGAGCACAAAGGTCCGTTGGTCGATGCAAGCTTCGCGCTCGACGGTCGCCGCGTCGTAACGGCGTCCGAAGACAATACTGCCCAGGTGTGGGATGCCGCGACCGGCAATCGAGTGGCAGTTCTCGAGGGGCACTCAGGGCGCCTGCTGGCCGCGGCCTTCAGCCCTGATGGTCGACGTGTGATTACGACCTCCACGGACCATACGGCGCGCTTGTGGAACATTAAGCAGGGGACTCCTTCCGCCATCATTCTCGAACATGGCGCAGTCGTGCGGACAGCCGCCTTTAGTCCTGACGGTGTGCACGTGGTGACAGGGTCAGATGACAACACCGCGCGCGTTTGGGATGCCCAGACCGGCAAACGACTCTTGATTCTCGAGCACACGGAACCTGTCCGCGTCGCGGTCTTCAGTTCGGATGGCCGGCGCATTCTGACAGGATGTGACGACGCCATTGTACGTCTGTGGGATACCGAGACCGGCAAGTTGGTTCATGCCTTCGAGGGGCACTCTGGCTCCGTACGATTCGGTGCATTCAGTCCTGACGGTCAGCGCGCGGTGACCACCTCCGTTGATAAGACGGCTCGTCTATGGAACCTAGAAACGAACGAGTTGGCCGCTGTTCTTGCGGGGCATCAGGCACTCGTGTGGCGTGCCGCTTTCAGTCCCGACGGTCGACGCGTAGTGACAGCGTCCGACGACAACACCGCTCGCATTTGGGACGCGACGGGTCGGGAGATTGCCGTTCTCGAGGGACATAATGGGCCGGTACGGAGCGCCATGTTCAGCCCGGACGGTCGTAGCGTGTCTACAGCATCAACCGATGGTACGGCCCGGATTTGGGACGCTGACACAGGCAAACTGCTGCTCGTGCTCAATGGCCATCTCGACTGGGTCTTAAACGCCGTATTCAGCCCGGATGGCGCCCGCATTCTTACTGCATCACGAGATCACACCGCACGATTGTGGCGCACCACCACATTTACGCGACACGCTGGACTGGTGCGCAGCGCGGTCCCGGGGCAGGAACGCATCCTTTTAGAACATAATGGCCCTGTGCACGGCGCGGTATTTAGCCCGGACGGTCGTCGCGTTCTTACCGCGTCCGATGACAACACGGTCCGATTGTGGGACGCCGACACGGGTGACCAGATTGCGCTCTTCGCTACGCACGGCGCCGGGCAGGGTGCGGCCGCCTTCAGCCCAGATGGCAAGCTGATCGCAATGCCCGACGGCAACACCGTCATCATTCGCGACGCTAACACTGGTACGGAGTTCTCTGTTCTTCGCGGGCACAGTGCGGTTGTACGGAGTGTCGCCTTCAGTCCCGACGGTCGGCACATCGTCACAGCGTCTGCCGACAAGTTTGCGCGCATTTGGGATGTAGAAACGGGCTCGACCACAGCGATCCTAAAAGGCCATACCGCGTCGCTATGGAGTGCTGTGTTCAGTCCCGACGAACTTTTGGTGGTGACAACATCCGATGACAGCACTGCTCTGTTGTGGAACGCAGTTTCCGGCGAACTCATCCGGCGCTTCGAAGGACATTTGGCCCAGGTATACGACGCCACTTTCAGCCCCGATGGCAAACGAATCGTGACCGCAGGCACTGACAATACGGCACGCATATGGGATGCGGCAGCAGGTACGACGATCTCAGTCCTGAAGGGCCATTCAGACTCCGTGTTCAGCGCCGCCTTCAGTCCCAACGGTCGACGCGTTGCGACGGGTTCCAGCGACAAGACTGCACGCATTTGGGATGTAGCAACGGGCACGACCATCGCCGTCCTGAAAGGTCACGCTGGGCCGGTGCGAAGCGCCGTATTCAGCCCCGACGGCAAATCGGTGCTTACGGCGTCCGATGATAACACCGCTCAGATTTGGTATGTTTTCGCCACCCTGGAAGCTCTTATCGATCATTCCAGGCTGGTGGTGCCGCGCTGCCTCACGCTAAAGCAGCGCGAAGATGCATTCCTCAATCCGGAGCCGCCACGTTGGTGCGTGCAACAGAAATGGCCTTACCGGAACTGTGCGGTGCGCGCATCGGCTAAGGCAGAAGCGTGCTGACCTGGATCCCCCGCGCATCTCTATCATCCGCTCGGATATAGCGAGACCCCATCTCACAAGACGTTTGAATCAATATGGTGAATCAATAAGGGCGATCGCCGCTCTTATCTCCGTGTTCAAAATGTATAATTGAAAGGCACACTTTACTGACTGAGGCGCTCTCGATCCTTGAAAAGCTGGATCGAGATCACAAGCTCACAGCGGAAGAAAAGAATTGGCCCGATATGGTGCGCGCCGCGTTGTCAAAGCACCCGTGACCGATCGCTGAACTACTGGATTGCTTTGGGTATCGGCAAAAATATCCTCGTCAACTGTTCGAGGCTAATCTCGAATCCTGCGGCGCCCGGGTGGCCACCTCCGCCATAGAGCTTGGCGAATTCCCCACAATGGATGTCGCCCGGCCGTTCTCGCGATCTGACGGATACAGTCACACCGCGGTCCTTTCCGGTGCACCATATTGCAACCATGTTGTAGGCGTCAGCGCCGGCACGCTCATAAACTACGTCGGCCAGATCACTGGCCATGAACTGAGGCGCGTTTACCAGGGCAACTTGATGGGCGGCTGTCGCCCCGTTGCGTGTCCAGTCGACTACACATTCAACGCAGTTCGCGGCGGCCTTCCGAAGCTGCTGCTTCTGGTACGCGACAATTGGCATCCCTTTGAGGACTGCCTCTTGCGGTTGGTCACAGAATTTGGCCCACGAATCAAAACTGAATGGCATGGTATCCAAGTACAAATGGAGCGCTTCGATTGCATCGACGTATTTTTTGTATGCGTCACGTCTCTTATGCCACCACAGGTCGCGCCACCCTAGATAGTTGATGAACTCGGGTCGAGAAATCTCGCGATTGATTGTCTGGGAGGGTTGAAAAAAATGATCCCATGCGAGCTGGCAGCCAGCCCTAGCCATGTCGAAATCCACGAAGACATTCCCGAGATCCTGGATTTCGCGCCTAACGGCCCAAGCGCTTGCCCCACTCTGTTCATCAATTTTGCGCTGCTCCATCAATTCTTTTCGCGCCGTGTCGTGGTGATCAAGGATGGTTATCTTTCTGAAGATTTTTGCTAATCGACAAAGTTGACCGACGTTGAACGAGAAATCTAGCACATAAAGCTCATACAGCGGATGCTCCGCTGATTTGGCCATGTCATCAACGAATGAATCTTGTTCCGCGCCGTACGACACGGGGATGTAGCTGGCTTCGCCGCCGAACTTCTTCCAAGCGACAAGAGCGGCACCAAAGCCGTCCATGCAGTCTTTGTGATACACGACAACGATGCTCATCGTTCCAACCAATTCCTGCTGTCAGTCGGGAATCTAGATGGGCAAGTCACACCCCCCTTGCCGGGTATGGAAAGCCGGCGGATGGCGTGAGCCCGGCGTCAACATGCTTGCGAAGAGCGGCATCGCAAACCGCGTAACCCCAGTTGATCAAGCGCTCTTGTTGATGGTCATCGAGGCGTTTGAGACGGGTGGGAATTTTGGCGAGTTCCATGGTTTGCGCATGCGGGCACGGTAGTGCGCTCGAAAGCTGATAGTCGCCAATGTCGGTGCGGATGCCCCAATACGTGCCTTTGCGCACTCCTAATTTGAATGCGTCAATTGTTTGACGCTTGCGCAGAGACCGCACCTGATCATCAACCATAGTGAACACGCGGTAAGAATGTCTAGCCCAGTCGCTTTTCGGCTCCTCCTCAGCCTGAATCTTGGCGCCGCCGTCACTGACTAGGACCGTGTCGTATCGTTTCCACACGGTCTCGAGCCCGAGATTGTCATAGACGCCCCCATCAGTGAGCAAGACCTTGCTGGTGAATGGAGGCCGCTGCAGGTCCTGCCCGGAATTCTCAGTGAACGTCTTCGGATCGAGACGCATTTCAAATGGGGAGAGGATGGGAGCGAATGCCGATGATGCGGCCACCGCCTGCGCTAGCGGGATGATCGGCTGCTTTACCTCCCCCACGCGGTAGTCGCGCATATATGGCTTCATGAACCGCCACAGCGCTCCCGACTGCACATTCGTTGCATTGATGATTCTGCGATAATAATCAAACGCTCTTTGATAAATCACAGGAATTTTTTCTTTAATCAAATGGTAGGACAACCAGGACGCAGTGGCGGAAAACGTGAAGGTGCCGGTCGCC
>Ga0187815_10001261_pt1 | contig 11974 bp, 9 predicted proteins | sample NC_S_5_FD_132962 | JGI IMG/M metagenome (GOLD analysis project Ga0187815, IMG submission 132962) | Wetland sediment microbial communities from Neuse River Estuary, North Carolina, USA - ASW-S_5 | ecosystem: Environmental > Aquatic > Freshwater > Wetlands > Sediment | place: USA: North Carolina...
CCCAAGAAAAAATACGACCCATAGTTGCGGCTCGGCATGAGAAGAGGTAGCGTCCTTACCGTTCGTTGCGTCTGGGGGTGAAGTTGCGGTACGGCGGTCTCACGCCACGGCAGCGGGAGTGCCGCACTTTTATATCGTTGCTGTGGTGTGTACCGACTGTTGCGGTGCTTGTCCTGGCCGCGGCATCCGCCTCGTTCGCGCAAAGCCCCACCGCGCCCGAAGCCGAAGATGCGGCCGATGCGCGCCTCGGGAATACGCCTCCGGTTTCGTTGCCGCCGGTGACCGTATATGGCCGCCGGCGTGCACCCCAACCGGTTTCGAACGAAGCCCCGGGACCGTCGCTGCCCAGTGGCGTTGTGCTCGACGGCGGCCCGCCGGTCGAGCAGACGACCGCCGGTCCGGTCAGCGGCTATCGTGCGCTCACTTCGATCTCTGCCACCAAGACCGAAACGCCGATCGAGCGTGTCCCGCAGGCGGTCGCGGTGATCCCGCGCGCCGTGATCGAGGATCAGCATCCGCTCACGCAAAGCGAAGCCCTGCGCAATGTCTCCGGCGTTTCCGGCAATCCATCCAACAGCTTTCTGGGTTGGTCCTACAAGGTGCGCGGCTTCGCCGCCGACCGCTACGTCGACGGCCTGCCGAACTATTACGACGGCGGCGACAACGTCTCGCTGGTCAACACCGAGCGCATCGAGGTGCTGAAGGGGCCCGCCGGCATCCTCTATCAGGGCGGCATCGGACCGGTCGGCGGCATCATCAACACGATCTCGAAGCTGCCGACACCCAATCGCTTTGCCGAGGCCGGTGTCATGGCCGGCGGTTATCGCCTGTGGAATCCCTGGGTTGACCTGAACCAGCCGCTCGATGCCTCCGGCACCGCGCTGTTCCGCTTCACCGGCGAATTCGAGCGCTCGGGCGATTACGTGGACGTGATCGAGCACGACCGCTATTCACTCAACCCCACGTTCCTGTCCGACAATCGCGACGGCACGCGTATCACCGTGCAGGGCCGCTTCGACTCGCGCGCTTTCCAGAACTATCCGGGTCTGCCGGGTGCCGGCACGGTCGACCGCTCCGCCTTCAGCATCCGCGATACTCTCTATCCGACCGATCCCAGCGTGCCGAAGAGCCGCACGACCTACAACGGCGTTACCGTGCGCCTCGACCGCGAAGTCGACGACGTTTGGTCGATGAACGCCGCGGTGCGCGTCAGCCAGCTCCGGCTTGACGATGTCGGTCAATTCTTCGCGTCGTCCACGCCGGCGTTCGGATCGACCTTCGCGATGCTCGATTTCAACTTCAACGTGGACACGCGCGAGCTCGCCTCCGACGTGAATGTCATTGCGCGGACCGGGCACGGAGCCGTTACCAATACCTTTCTGCTCGGCGCGGACTACGATGCCGTGAGCGACAACTCTCGCTTCGACGGCGCCTTCGCCGGGTTCGTGGACGTCACCCAGCCGGTCTTTCCGCCCTATACGATGCCGGGCCCGAACTCGCCCTTGTTCACGTTTAAGGGCACCTACCAGAACAGCGGGGTGACCGCGCAGGTCCAATCGAACGTCTGGGAGCGCCTGCATCTGCTCGCGGGCGTGAGAATGGCCCATGTCCGCATTCATTCCATCGACGATGCGGCGCGGACGGATTACATCACCGATGCCTGGAAGCCGCTGCCACGCGTCGGGACAGTATTCGATCTTCTACCGGGCGTGTCCGTCTTTGCCGACTACAGCCAAGGCTACCGTGGTGTGGCGTTCTTCAACACGGGCACCGCGCCCAAGCCCGAGGAGGCAGAACAGACCGAGGGCGGCCTGAAGCTCGTGTTGCCGTCGGGCTTCACCAGCACTCTGTCGTTCTTCACGATCACGCGCCGCAACGTGGTCAGCCTGCTGCCAGGCAACCCGGTGCTGGCGCAACAGGTCGGCGAGCAGCGCTCGCAAGGATTCGACATCGATCTCACCTGGCAGCCGCTGCCCGGCCTCTCGATGCTTGCGAGCTATGCGCACATCGATGCCTACGTGACCCAGGACCAGACTTATCCGTCGGGCAACAAGATCGACCGCGTGCCGGCGGACTCCGGGCGCTTCTGGGTCAACTACAAGTTCCAGGAGGGGGCGCTACAAGACGTCTCGATCGGCGCCGGGTTCTACGCCGCTTCCAAGCAGGCGAGCGCGCTCGACAACCTCTATTTCACACCCGCCTTCATCACTTACGACGGCAAGATCGCCTATGAAACCGGGCGCTGGAGCGTGGCGCTGATCGGCAAGAATATCGCCGACCAGCGCTACTTCGTGCCGTTTCCCGTCGGCAATGGCATGATCGCCCCGGCTGAGCCGCGCACGATCTATATAGCGGCGATGGCGAAATATTAGGCCGCCTGTGCCGCCGATTGTTTTTATCTATTTCCTCTCCGATTCCGGCGCTCGCGCGCCGTCGGGTGAGGCTTCGATCCAGGCCTGCAGGTTCGCAAAGCCGCCGCGCTCGGCCTGGGCGGCGAGTCCGGCGTAATCCTTGCGCCGCACCATCGCGTGAAACCGGTGGGGTGTCAGGCCGAAGCGCGCGCGGAACGAACGGGTGAGCTGTTCCTCGCTCTGGAAGCCGTGGTTGCGCACAATCGCCCGCAGCGGCGGCGTCGCCGACTTGGCGCTGAGCAGCGCTTTCATGGCGCGCTCCAGGCGCCGTTGCAGGATCGCGGCGCGCACGCCGCCAAGAGGCTCGAACAGGCGGTAAAGACCGGAGCGGGAAAGCGGCAGGCCCGCCTCGACCTGCGCCGGCGAAAGGTCGGGATTGCCGAGTTCGCGATCGATCAGGGCGAGCGCTTTGGCCAGCCGGGCAGCGCCGGCATCCTCATCGTGTGCCAGCACGCTTTCGAGCATGCCTGCAGCCATCGCAAGCAGACCGTCCACGGCCGCGCCGGCTTCCGCCCGGTTCAACCCGTCCGCCGTTTCAATCAGCGTCTCGAGTGCCCGGTAGAGCATTTGCCCGGCGCCGCTGGCCGCCGGGAACACCGTGCCGTGGGCAGCCTGGTCGAGCAGCTGTGCCGGGACCATGTCGCGCGCGACCATCAGGTACATGACCTCGAAATCGGTCGAGCGGGTTTCGATCTCACGGCTGAAATCGAGAACCACCACATCGCCTGGTCGCACGTGGCAAGCGCGTCCGCCATAGACCGAATTGAGCTCGCCCTTGACCTGAACGTGCAGATGCAATTGGTCGCCGCCGCGCGCGATGTCCTGCGGTCCGCGCCTGAGCGTCTGCGCCACCGAGCCGACCTTTGCGAACACGGCGTGCGGCAGTTGGTAAGTCACCGCATGCGCCGAGAACCGCGCCACCGCGTCAGACTCCATATCGAGCCTATAGAGAAGCTCTATGTTCTGCCGGTAAAGTGCGAGCGCCGAGCCGTCCGTGTCGGGCCCGAGGCGCATATCGAATTTCGGCAGATTATCGAAGGTGGAAGTCGCGGAATTCTCAGGATGCATAACGAAACAGCTCGTAGTTGACGGCGATCATGCCGCTCCGATGGCGACCGGAACGGCCTCCTTCAGCGTGTCGCTTCCCGACAACGAAAGGCGATTTCCTGATCAACGGGGCATTTTGCATCGATCGCCACATTCGTTGGCGGCAGCCAAACGCAGGCGAAAATGGCAAATCTCCCCCTTTGCCGCCTTGACGCAAATCGTGGCAGGCCCGGACAGATCAACGTACATTTGAGCAGTCGGAAGACAACGTCTGTTTGATTGCAATAGTGATTACTGCGTCGGCCCCTATGAGGCAAGGCCGTTCAGAACTTTCGGCGCCGGAAGTATCAGCGGAAAAGCTGCTCAGAATATTCTCGCTCACTCCAAATCGCTTGCTGAAGTCTCGCTCGAGTCTGGCTTTCAAATGACCTTGCAAAAGGAAGTCGACTCACGCGGCCTGACGGAGCATCGAAGGGACCTCTAAGGCCGGAAAAACCGAACGATTGTGGAGCGAGTCCTTCCGGCCGGTTTCTTGGGCTGAACGGAGCGGAAAGCGATGCCGCGGCACCGATGCGGGACGAGCCACGCGCTGCCGAGCGCGGCCGCCAGCAAGGCCGCTGCGCCCGACCTGTATCGGCCGACGGGCGTCAGCCGATCCTCATTTGCTTGATCAGCGGACCGACCGCAGCCGTGGGCCCTTCGCGCCGGCGGGAAGATATCGGGCGTCCGCGTAGCCATACGTCTCAAACAGCCGATCGATTTCCTTGCGGTCGGCGTCCGAGATTGCAGGCTGCGGCAAACGTGCGGTGTCGCTCGGGATGACGCCTTGGCGAAGCAGCACGTACTTCATGCGAACGCGGTAGTCCCGTAGCGGCGGACCCCAGCAGAATTTGGCGAGCGGGCCGAGCCGATCCCAGATCTCGTAGGCCTCGGTGATCTTGCGCTCGGCGGCGAGCTTCTGCATGCGGATCAGCTCAGCGGTCGCTGTGCCTGCGAATCCGATCAGCGCACCAGTGCTGCCCATCAGCATGGCCTCGAGTATGAATGTGTCGTTGCCGGTCAGGACGCTGATGCTACCGCCGGTGGCGCGTGCCTCGGCGATGGTCGCCTCGCTGGTGTCGATGTCGAATGCCGCGTCCTTGATCGCCACAATGTTCTTGATCTTGGCGAGTTCGGTGACGACTCCCTTCGGATAGGCCACCAGCGAAGTCTGGAAGGCGATCACTGGGATGTCGACCGCCGCCGCGATGGCGGCGTGGTAATCGACGACCATCGAGACCGAAATCGGCTTCGAGGCGAAGGTCGGCAACACCGGGAAAACCACGAGCGCATCCGCCCCGGCTGCGGCGAGATCGCGCGCCTTGCGCACGGCCTGGCTGGTGGCCGAGGCAAGCACACCGGCGACCACCGCACTGGCGCCTGCGACGACGGCTTTGGTGCGCTTGACGACCTCGAGCTGCTCGTCGCGTTCCAGCGATCCGCCTTCGCCGGCCGCCATGTTGAGCGCGATCCCGGCCGGGCCTGCTTCGGCGATCTGCGCCATATAGGATTCGAGCGTGCGCCAGTCGATGGATTCGTCGGTGTTGAACGGCGTCACCGGTGCGGCGATGATTCCCTTCGTGAGGTCAAACGGCATGGCAATCTCTCCTGGTCAGGTGCAGCACGATGGCGTTGAGTTGACAGTCATGATCCGGCGGGCGCCCAGCCCTGATATCTGGGATGATCGGTACTGAAGGGCAGAGACACGATCTCGTCGTTCTCAGCCGCCTGGAACAGGCCGGTGATCAATTCGAGTGACCGCCGCGCGTCCTGCAGGGTCACCGGGAACGGATCGCCTGACTGAAGCGCTGCGTGAAAGAGCTCGAACTGGCGCGCAAAGAAACTGTGCTTGCTCGGCTCAATCTCGTTCATCTTGGCCGTGAGCTCCGCCTTCGTCGCGTCGTCGGCTGCGTAAACCTCCCAAGGCTCGCGCGCGGGATAGATGGCATCCTGATCGCTTGCAAGACGCTCGACGGTGCCGCGCTCGAAGCACAGTCGAATGCGTGTCGTCGGCCGCATCGAGCCGAGCGTCGCAGTCAGAGTGGCCAGTGCGCCGCTGGCAAGGCGCAGGCTCGCCACCGCGCAGTCCTCGACCTCGATGGTGTTGACGCGTGTGGCTTTGAAGGCCGCGATCGACGAGATGGGTCCGGCGAGATCCAAAAACAGGTCGTGGATATGGATGGCCTGTGTCAGCAGAACGCCCCCGAGCTCGGTGGCGAATTTCCCGCGCCACGGCACCTTGTAGTATTCCGGCGTCCGCCGCCATGCGGTCTCGACCGAGGCGATGTAGGGCTTGCCGAGCAGACCCGAGCGGACCAGATGTCGGGCCCGCAGGAAGCCGGTGCCGAAGCGATACTGGAACACTGGCATGACGCGCCCACGCGAACGTTTCTCGACGGCGATAATTTCGTCGGCCAGCGCCAGAGAGCTGGTCAAGGGCTTTTCGCAAATGACGTTCTTGCCGGCTGTCAACGCCTGCGTGACCATCGGGAAATGCAGCATCGGCGGCGTGCAGATGCTGACGACGTCGATATCCGGGCGCGCGATCAGCTTCTCGAAATCGGTCTCGGTTTCGGCGATGCCGTACTTCTTCGCAAAGGCGTCGGCTTTGACGGCGTCGACGTCGCAGCAGACGGCGACGTCAAACAACTCCTGCAAATGCGAGTAGCCGGTTTCGTACTGCGTCCCGGCTACCCATCCGCATCCGACGATCGCCAATCTCAACTGTGTCATAGTGTCTCCGTGCAAGTGTCGATCGGTCCGACCATCTCATGCCGTCGACTTCTCCCGCTTGAGGCGGGCGATTGCTTCGTACTGCTTGGAATGCGGCACCATTTCCATCACCTCGATGCGGTTTCCATCGGGGTCGAGAATCCACACCTGCTCGTTGCGGTCGCCGCCGGTCTTGCGCTGGCGCCACAGCGGAATGCCGAGCCGCTCCATCTCGTCCTGAAATGCCGCGATGCTGGAAACCGTGAGGCAAATGTGGTTCAGGCCGTTCGCGTAGAAATCGGCGCAGGCCTGCTCGGTCGCGTTCGGGAAGATCTCGAGATACTGCTCGTCGGTGATGCGCAGATAGACCAGCCAGAGATCGCCACTCTCGTAGTATTGGCGGAACATCTCTTGCAGACCGAGCTTGCCGACGTAAAAGGCGACCGCCCGGTCCACGTCGGCGACCCGAATGGCGGCGTGCATGAGGCCGGTGAATTGCATGCGGTCGTCTCCCGTCCCTCACGGCGGTGCGCAGCGCACCTCGATCAGCGCCGGTTCGCGATGCTCCAGCACCAGTTCAACCAGCGCGCCCAAATTGTCTCCGTCGCCGATCGAAACCGCCCTGATGCCGATCGCGCGGGCGATCTCGGCGAACGACGCGCCGTCGAATGTAGCGGGCGCCACCGAGGCGTCGAGTTCTCTAAGATGCGGATATTCGGCGCCGTAGCAGCCATTATTGAGCACAAGCACCAGAACCGGCAGGCCGGTGCGCCGGAGCGTGTCGAGCTCGGATAACGACATCATCAGGCCGCCGTCGCCGACGATGGCAACGGCGCGACGATCGGGTCGGGCCGTTGCAGCGCCCAGCGCCGCGGCAACCGACAGTCCAAGGCTGCCGAAATCGGGCGTGAAGATCCATTGCGTCGGGTCGGAGACACTGAACCGCATGAGCGCTGCATTCGGCAGATCACCGTGGTCGAAAGTCAGCGTTCGCTCTCTGGGCAGCAGGCGCTCGAGTTCATCGAGCACACGGTCAGGCCAGGTGACGGCGGCCGCGCTCGCCTCTGCTCCTGATGGCTTCCAGGCGAGACGGTTGCTCCCGGGCAAGTGTTTCAGCAGCGCCGAGATGCCGAGTGCCAGATCCCCGGCGATCGGACGATCGATTTGGATCGACGAAGGCGTGGCGGGATCGCGGTCGAGCCGGATCACTTTGGCCTTACGAAATAGCTTGCCTTCGTCGGTTGTAAAGCCGTTGAGGCTGGCGCCGACGGCGATCAGGAGATCGCATTCGAGGCAGGCGGCGCGTCCGCGTGGCGAGGCGACCCCGCCGGCCACGCCGATGTCCCGCGCGTTGTCATCGAACAGGCCTTTGACTGGGAGGCTCGTGGCGAGCAGTCCACCACAACGTTCCGCCAACGCAGCGAGATCCTCACGCAGGCCGGCCCGCAGCGCGCCGCGGCCGGCAAGGATAACGACGCGCTGGCTCGCTGCTATCAGAGCCGCGGCTGAAAGGATCTCGTCCGGCTTCGGCGCGGGCGCCGCTCCCTCTACAATAGGGAAAGCATTGCGGTGTCCGCGACTGGCGGCTTTGCGCATTGCCGCCGCAGGGAGGTCGAGCAAGACGGCACCGTCGCGCGCGAGCGCAAGCGCCGCTTCTGCCGCCGCCGCCCAATCGCCATCCGGTGCCGGCTGCACGACCGGCACGCCGAGGGCCTCGATCGCGCTTCTGTGGTCGAGCCGCTGGGTGCTGCGTCCCGTATTGAAGCTCGCATTGCCGGCAATCAGGAGCAGGGGGGAGCGGGCGCGTCGTGCGGTGACGAGCGCCGTGATGGCGTTGGTGAGACCCGGGCCGTGCGTGACGGTCGCGACCCCGATCCTGTTGCCGGCGCGCGCAAAACCGTCGGCGGCCGCCACCGCCGCGTTCTCATGCCGGACGCTGATGTAGCGGACGTCGTGACGGCCGGTCATTTCGGCAACGAGGTCGAGATTGCCGTTGCCGATGAGGCCGAACAACGTGTCAATGCCATGCCGAACGAGTGTCGCGGCGACCGCTTCAACGTTCGTCGTCATGCGAGCCCCGAGCGCATTTCCCGACGAACATAGAAATAGGAGAAGATCGAGAGGGCGGCGATGGCGACCATCGACAGCGCGGAGGCCGCGCCCACGCGCCCGTCATAGAAGCCCGCATCGTAGATCGTGATCGAGAGAATTTCGGTCGAGCTCAAGGGACCGCCCGCGGTCAACACGTAGACGAGGTCGAAGATCACCAGCGTCCAGGCCGCGAGAATGGTGCCGGAGGCCCACAGCACAGGCTTGAGCATTGGCAGTTTCAAATAGATGAGGCGCTGCCACGCTGTTGCGCCGTCAACGCAGCCGGCTTCTTCCACTTCGCGTGGGATCGCCTGCAAGCCGGCCAGCACCGCCAGGAAAATGAACGGCGCGCCTTTCCATATCCGGATGGCGATCATGTGGAAGTTCACCAGCCCCCATCCCGGGTGCAGCGTGAACTTCCACATGATCGCCGCGATCGAATCCGGAAATATCCACGGCAAGGTGAGAATGACGCGGAACAATGTGCGGCCCGGCAGCGCTTTCTCGAGCAGGAGGGCCATCAGTACGCCTATCACCATCGAGCCGGCCACGCCCACCACGAGCCACAGCAGCGTGCGCCACAGCACCCAGCCGAATTCCGGTGTGAACAGATCGATGTAGTTCTTCAGGCCGACCCATTTTCCGGCTCCGGCGATCAGGTCCGCGTCCGTAAAGGAAAAGCGGACCGCATTGAACATCGGCAGGAAGTAGACCAGGAACAGCAGCAGGCCGGCGGGCAGGATATAGGCATAGGGCCGCCAACGAACCCAGGACCGATAGCGTGGCCTGCTCTTCTTCTGCGGCTGGGCGGTGACGGACATGGCAAGTGATCGCTTTCGGTGTACGCCGCGCGATTGGCATCGCGCGGCGTGCGCATTGTCGGGTGCCGTCGGTCGGCCCGCGTTCAGTGCGGCCAGCCCTGACTTTCGGCGAGGCTCTTGAGGGCCTCCATGCCTTTCGCCTTGCCCAGCAAGACGCTCTGGATCATGCCCGGAATGACCTTTTCGACGAGGCTGAGGTCTTCGACGCCCGGCTTGGCCGGAACCGTGTCTCCGGCGGCAGCCAGCGCGAGGGCATTCCACGGCTGATGCGCGAACGCATCGGACTTCAGCACGGACGTGCGAACGGGAATGACGCCGTAGCCCTGCGCATGCGCCAAGGTGTTCGCCGCGCTCGATACGAATTCGACGAACTTGATGGCGAGGTCCGGATGCTTGGTGGTCTTCGAGATGTTCCAGCAGCTCAGATTGAGTGACGTGGCGCCGGGCGAATTGGACGAAGGCAGCAAGGCCGTGCGATACGGGCTCTGCGGCGATGTCGGATCGGCGCTCCCCTTCAGCGAGCCAATCACCCACGGGCCGTCAAAGGTCATGGCGACGTCGCCGTCGCGCAACAGCTTGCGGGTATCGGCACGGTTGTAGGCGTCGACGTTCGGTTGCGTCAGACCTTGCGCCACCAAAGAGTGCAGAAAATCGAGGTCCTCGGCCACGGCCTTGTCGACCCTGACGCTGCGCGTCTTGTTGTCCCAATACCACTGGCCGCCGGAACGGCTCGCGAGCGTCGCCGCGAACATGTCATCGATGTCATTGCGGGCGAAGCCATTGAGGCCCAGCGCACCCTTCACGCCGGCCTTTTCCTTGATCGCCTTCGCGTAGGTGACGAACTCGTCCCAGGTCTTCGGCGGCTTGTTGGGATCGAGACCGGCTTTCGTGAACAGGGTCGCATTGTACCAGAGGACCAGCGCTCCTGCGTTTGCCGGAATGCCGATCGTCTTGCCGTCGGCATTCGCGCACGGGGCCGACCACATGCTCTTGGGAATGTCAGCGACCATGTCTTTGCTGAGCTTGCCGTCGAGCACCAGGAAGGCGCCTTTCTGGCCGAGACTTGCCGACAAACTGTCCGGCGGCAGCGTGACGTCGGGCAGCGTTCCGGTCGCGACCATGGTCGGGAAGCGCTTGTTCGCTTCATCGAAACCCATCGGGACCGACTTGACCTTGACGTTCGGGTTGGCCTCCTCGAACGCCTTGATCATCGGATCAAACACCTTCGCAACCGTCGCGCTGTCACCGGCACGGGTGAAGGTCAGCGTCACGGGCCCCTGTGCTTGCGCCGCGCCAAGCGGCAGCGCGATCGCAAGCGCGGCAAGGCAAGCCGTTGACCACAATTTCAGATCTCGACGATGCGACATGAATTACCTCCCACTGTTCTTTTATCACTGACGGTTATCCCTGGCTGGCACGGGTGCGTGCCGCTCCATGCCGGGCTATTTGACGGCGCCGGCCGTCAGGCCTCCGATGAGCTGTCGTTGCGCAATCAGGAACACTGCAACCGGCGGGATCGATGCGATGATCGCGCCTGCCATGACGAGGTGCCACGGCGTGTAGCTGTCGGACAGCAGCCGGAATACGCCGACGGTCACCGGCGCCTTGTCGTCTGAGCTCGACAGGATGAGCGGGATCAGGAACATCTGCCACGACGTGAAGAACACGAGGGCGAGTGTCGTGTAGATCGCCGGCCGAATCGACGGCAGCACAATGCGGAACAGGGCCTGGACCTGGTTGCAGCCGTCGACCTGCGCGGCCTCTTCCATGTCCTTTGGAATGCCGTCGAGATAGCCCTTGAGGAACATGATTGGAAAGGCGAGGTGGACGCCAGTTACCACCAGGCTGATGCCGGTGTAGGTGTCGAACAGCCCGACGGATCGCACCAGCGTAAAGAGCGGTACCGCGATAACGATCAGCGGAATGACCTGGCTGACTAGCAGCGCGTACATGAAGAGTTGTTTGCCGACGAAGCCCATGCGGGAGAGCGCGTAGGCCGCGAGAACGCCGAGAACGACGCAAGCGAGGGCCGACGCCACTGAGTAAATGGCGGTGGCGCCGAGATATTGCGCCAGCGGAATCTGCCGCCAGATCTCGACATAATTGTCCCAGGCCCAGTCGGTCGGGACGAGATTGCCGTTGCCGATATTCTCGTACGTCGTCAGCGACGTCACAAAGGCGGCGTACACGGGCAGCAGCGCGAACGCACACAGCAGCAGGACCAGCACGTAACGGAGCGTCCTGATGGCGAGCGAACTGCGCTCGACGATCGAGGTCGGCGCATTCTCCTGCCGGAGCCACGAGAGCCAGGCTCGCGCCGGTTTGGCGGATCGATCGTCACCGGAAGCTGGGACGCGGGCGGCTGTGGTCACAATGATTGCGCTTTCATGGGCCGTCGACGACTGCCAATCTTTGCCTCATAGTCTTACATTGTCAAACCAAAAATCCAAATCGTCCGTATTTGTCGAGCGTTTGCAACGTCTTCAAGTTGCATCTTCTCGTCGTGTGCAGCGCCGCAGGGCTGGCGCTCTACACTCAAGCGCAATAAATGATGTACGCTTTCTAAGATTGAGACTAAGATGGTCGAAGGTCGGTCAGGAATGCTATCTAAGTAGTTGAATAATCGGTGTTAAACGGAAATATCCGCCTTAGCGATGAAATGAAAACGCTTGTATCGGTTGAAAATGAGGATGCCTCAGATCTGTGGCCGCCGACGACCGGCGGAGCGCGCCGCATCGCCGGTTTTCCGCGGGCTGGCTGCAAAGATCTCAGCGGCAAGAGGAATAGCGATCGATGATCTCCAAGCCTCGACTTGAGGTCGGCAGCCAGGCCGTCGTCAGCAGGACGATCAGC
>Ga0187815_10001262_pt1 | contig 11974 bp, 8 predicted proteins | sample NC_S_5_FD_132962 | JGI IMG/M metagenome (GOLD analysis project Ga0187815, IMG submission 132962) | Wetland sediment microbial communities from Neuse River Estuary, North Carolina, USA - ASW-S_5 | ecosystem: Environmental > Aquatic > Freshwater > Wetlands > Sediment | place: USA: North Carolina...
ACAACTAACCTTGAGCCGGATGCCCCAGAGCGAGAAAAAGGCGCGCGAGTCCAAGGCCCGTGAACCGTGGATCATCCGCACCTACGCGGGCTTCGGCGACGCGGGCCAGGCCAACGAGCGCTTCCTGGCAAATCTGAAGCAGGGCCAGCGCGGGCTTTCGATCGCGTTCGATCTGCCGACCCAAAACGGCTACGACCCCGACGCTCCGGTCGCGCGCGGCGAAGTCGGCGAAGCGGGCGTCTCGATTTGCCACTGGCACGACATGGAGCGGCTGTTCGAGGGAATCCCGCTTCAGTCGATCAATACCTCGATGACGATCAACGCGACGGCGCCGTTCATCCTGGCGCTTTACCTGGTGGTCGCGGAAAAGCAGGGCGTGCCGTGGACCGAGCTGCGCGGCACGACGCAGAACGATCTGCTCAAGGAATTCGTCGCGCGCGGGACGTCGATATTTCACCCCGAGTTGTCGTTTAGCCTTACCACCGAGTTGATTCGATTCACGGTCGAGCGGGTGCCCAACTGGAATCCGATTAACTGTTGCGGCTACCACTACATGGAGAGCGGCGCCGGTCCGGCCGAGGAAATCGGTTACGCCTTCGGCAACGCGCTGCTGATTCTCGACGCGATCCGGCCCAAGCTCGACGCGGACGCGTTCGCGCAGACCGTCCGGCGCGTTTCATTTTTCATCAACAGCGGTATCGAGCTGGTTCCCGAGATCTGCAAGATTCGCGCGTACTTCAAACTCTGGCGCGAGCTTTGTGCCGCCGAGTACGGAGTCGATAACGTAGCTTTCCGCGCCGGATGCCAGGTGCGCTCGCTCACGCTGACCGAACCGCAGCCCGAAGTTAACATCATCCGGATTGCGTACGAGGCGCTCCCGGTCGTCATCTCGGCCGACGCGCGCGTGAACGCGCTCCAGTTGCCGGGCTTTCGCGAGGCGCTCGGCCTGCCCGACCAATCCGAGCAGACGCTGAGCTTGCGCACCCAGCAGGTGCTGATGCACGAGACCGGGCTGGCCGGGTATGGCGATATTTTCGAGGGCAGCAAAGTTATCGAGCAGCTCACCGCCGAGACCGCCGCGCGCGCGCGCGAAATCGCGATGCGGTTGCGCGAGGCCGGCTACTCGCGCGCCATTTCAATAGTCAGCGGCGAACTGACGCGCCAGCTTGCCGAGCGTCAGAGGAAAGTCGAGTCAGGCGAGATCGTGCAAATAGGCGTCAACGCCTTCACCGGCGAAGTCGGACTCACGCCCCCGCCCAAGCGCAATGGCGACCGTGCGGCGGATGCGCTCAAGGAAAAAGAACGCGTCGAGTCGATAAAAAAATGGCGCGCGGCGCGCGACCAAAGCGCAGTGTCGAAAGCGCGCGAGGCGCTCGAACGCGCCGCGGCCAACGGCCACGACGGCGGGTGCGGCCTCGTCGAGGCGAGCATCGAGCTGGCCCGCGCGGGCGGCACCGTCGGCGAATGGACGGATTCGCTGGTGCGCGTCAGCCGCGGCCGTTACACGCCGCCGATTCTCGAAACCAGCGGCAGCGTCGGCGCGCTCAAGGTGCCCAAGGCGCCGCGCAAAATTCGCATCGCGCTGGGCAAGGCGGGCCTCGACGGACACATCAACGCGATAAAGCTGCTCGCGCACGCCTGCATGCAGGCGGGAATGGAAGTGGTCTTGGCAGGATTCAAGCAGACGCCCGAACAGATGGTTGCGACGGCGCTCGAGGAGGACGCCGAGGTGCTCGCGATCTCCAGCCTCGCGGGCGCCCACATGAGCATCGCACGGGAGACGATCGAGCTGCTCAAAGCTCGCGGCGCCGGCGACGTGAGCCTCGTGATGGGCGGGATAATCCCGCAGGCCGACCGCAAAGCGCTGCTCGAGCTCGGCGTCAAAGCGGTCTTTACGCCCAAGGACTCCAACCTCGGCGAGATCGTCGGCCGCATCATCGCGATCGCAGGCGGGGAAAAAAGGAGATGAAACTTTTGAGAATTGGACGATGCTTCTCGATCGCGGCAACTCTAGCGACGTTGATCGCGAGTCCGGCGTTGGCGGAACAGGCGCGGCCGTGGTTATGCCGCGACAAGCCGGTGTTCTCGGCCGATCGCTCGATGGAATACCAGGTGACTGCGCGGCCCGGGCGTCAATGGCAAATTTTCTTCATGCAGTACTCGCCCGACGCGGCGCATGACGGATTCGATATAGTCAACTCGCGCGCTATCGCGGCATCGGGCGATCCGATCGCTGGGAATCTTGCGGCGGGCAGATATTTCGCGGGCGCTCTCTACCGGCGATCGGGCGGCCATTGGATATGTCCCGGCTACACACACGACGACCGCGATCCGACAAGACTCGGCGAGGTGAGCGATCTCTGTTACGGCGAAGACGGGCCGCCTTGCCTGGTCAGGCTGGAGGTGAGGTCCGACGATCGCCTAGCTCAGCCGCCCGCGCCTGCCCCGTAAAAGCGCGCGGCTCAAGTGAAAATAACTGGAGGCGGCGATCGGATTCGAACCGATGCATGGAGGTTTTGCAGACCTCTCCCTTAACCACTTGGGTACGCCGCCCCAGCCCCTTGTTTTCGTAGCCGCGACCGGACTCGATCAACTATCACGCGCAGGAAAGTGCATCAATTGAGCATCCGCGGGCGCCTGGGCGCTTCGCGGCGACCTGCTCAGTGGGAAATCTGTCGGGCGGGCTCCAACAGATCGGGCGAATCGTTATCTCGGCTGTTCGTTTTCGGCCGGCATCGTGAATGCGCACTGAAATGACGGCCTTGCGAGCAAGCGCATTGAGTAGGCGTCCAGCGACGGGAAGTCATCCAGCAGATGGTGTCGCGCGTCGAGGCCAATCACCGCCGAGCCGATCATTACGTCCGCCGCTGTGATCCTGTCGCCGAGGATAAATTCCTGCAGCGTGAGCATGCGATCGAGGAGCAGGAAACATTCCTTCAACTTCTCGCGGTTGAGCGCGTACACCTCGAGCGCGGCCATCGAATAGAACATCCACTGGTAGTACATCCCGCGCTCCACGGTTCCCAGCGCCGGCGCCATCCGCTTGCTCGGGAACTTGTCCGCAAGGTACGCGCAGATCGCCGCCGACTCGAACATCGTAAGCGTCCCATCCTGCAGCGCCGGCAGTTGCCCGTGCGGGTGAATTTTCCGATATTCGGCGGCCTCGTGCTCGTCGCCTTTGAAGTCGACCAGCACTATCTCGTAGGGCACTGCGAGTTCTTCGAGCATGATCAGCGGCCGTATTGCCCTCGTCTGCGGTGCGAAAAAAAGCTTCATCGCCGTCGGCCCTCTTGAGGATGGGTGTCAATGATGTCTACGACAGTTGCACAGCCGAACAAATGCCCAACTGACTTTAGCGCCGCGGCAGTTTTGCGGCCAGCAAAATATTTTGCTCAGCCGGCGGGGAATGCCAGCCAACCCGTGTGCCGCGCGACCATTAAATTTTCATTGGTGGGAATGACCCGCACGCGGCATCGGCTGTCAGCAGCGCTGATCGTGTCCTGGTTGGAGTGGTTGCGTTGCGGATCGATCGCAAGCCCGAGATGCGCCAGTCCCTGGCAGACTTGCGCGCGTACCGCGGCGGCATGCTCGCCGATCCCGCCAGTGAAGACGAGCAGATCCAATCCGCCGAGCGCGGCTGCCATCGCGCCAATCGCCTTTCTAATCTGATAGCAAAACATCTCGATCGCCTCCGCCGCATCTGCGTTCGTCGCCCGCGCGCCGAGCAACGTCTTCACGTCGGAACTGAGTCCCGAGACCCCGAGCAGCCCGGACTCCAAATTCACCAGCCGGCTCAGTTGCGCAGCGTCGTAACCCTTGCGCTCGAGCAGATAAAGCAGCACGCCCGGGTCGAGATCGCCCGGCCGCGTGCCCATCATGAAGCCGCCCGCCGGCGTGAATCCCATCGTGGTGTCGAGCGGCCGGCCGTTCTCGAGCGCGGCCATGCTCGCTCCGTTACCCAGGTGCGCGACTATCAGGCGCGGCGGCAATTCCGCTCCTAGAACCTGCATGATGTACTCATAAGAGATTCCGTGAAAGCCGTAGCGCCGCACCCCAGCGTCCCACAGTTCTCGCGGCAGCGGGAAGCGCTCGGCTCGCGCAGGCATTCCACGATGAAACGCGGTGTCGAAGCACGCGACCTGCGGAAGTTTCGGATGCCGCGCGGCAACCGCCTGGATGCCTTCGATCCCTCCCGGCATATGCAGCGGTGCGAATGCGACGAGGCGCTCCAAATCGGCGATCAGCGCGGGCGTGACGATCTCCGGGGCCGCATGATGCGCGCCGCCATGGACGATGCGATGTCCCACGGCGTCGAGGCTCGGCAGCTTCAAGCGCTCGAACTCGTCGAACAGCGCATCGACGGCAACCTGCGGGCGCGCGAAGTCGCGATCCGATTCGGCGATCGAGCGGCCGTGGGCGTCGCGGATTCGGATTTTACCGCCGCTCGATCCGATCCGGTCCGCGATGCCTTCGGCCAGAAGCGACTCGGCGCCGCCGGAAACCGAGTACAGCGCGAACTTGCACGACGACGAGCCGACGTTGATGCAGAGTATGATGCGACGGGCCGGCAAGCCTGATTCCTCAGTTGCCGCTGGCCGGCGGCGGTGGCGACGATTCGGCCTGCTTGAAGACGCGCGCGATCAGTTTCTGCGCGTCGGACTGAATCCGATGCAGATGATCGGCCCCGCGAAAGCTCTCTGCGTATATCTTGTAAACCTCTTCGGTACCCGAGGGACGCGCCGCGAACCATCCGCTCTCCGCGATCACCTTGATTCCGCCGATAGGGGCTCCGTTGCCGGGCGCGACGGTCAATGTTTTGAGAATTTTCTCACCCGCGAGTTCGCGCTCATTGAGTTGCCCGGGTGTCAGTTTGCGCAGAATGTCCTTTTGCGCGGGCGTCGCAGGCGCGTCGATACGCTCGTATGCGGGCGCACCGAATTCGCGGGTCAAGTCATTGTACGCCGCGCCGGGATCGCGCCCCGTGCGTGCGGTCATCTCGGCAGCGAGCAAGCCCAGGATGAGTCCGTCCTTGTCGGTGGTCCACACGCTGCCATCGCTGCGCAGAAACGATGCGCCGGCACTTTCCTCGCCGCAAAATCCGAGCGAACCATCCATCAGCCCGTCGACGAACCACTTGAAGCCGACCGGAGTCTCGACGAGCCTGCGTTCGAGGCTGGCCGCAACGCGATCGATCATGGCGCTGCTGACCACGGTCTTGCCCACCGCCGCATCCCGGTGCCAGCGCGTGCGATTGCGAAACAGGTATGAGATCGCAACCGCGAGATAGTGATTCGGATTCATCAGTCCACTCGAGCGAGTGACTATTCCGTGCCGGTCGGCGTCGGTGTCATTGGCAAACGCGACGTCAAAACGATCGCGAATCGCGAGCAGGCGTGTCATCGCGTAGCGCGACGAGCAATCCATCCTGATCTTCCCGTCCCAGTCGGCGGTCATGAAGCGAAATGCCGGATCGACCACGTCGCTGACCACGGTCGCCTTGATTCGGTACTTTTCGATCACCGCGGGCCAATAGTGCACCGCCGCGCCGCCGAGCGGATCGATGCCGACCCGCACGCCTGCGCCGCGAATCGACTCCATGTCGACGACGTTGGCCAGGTCGCCTACGTAAGCGCCGATGTAATCGTGCTTGTGAAGCGTCGCGGCAGTGCGCGCGCGCGCGTACGGAACGCGCAGCACCCCGGCCAGCCCGGCCTTGAGGAATTGGTTGGCGGTATTCCCAATCCAATCGGTGACGGCGGTATCAGCGGGGCCGCCGTTGGGTGGATTGTACTTGAAGCCGCCGTCAGATGGCGGATTGTGCGACGGCGTGATCACGATCCCGTCCGCCAGCCCGCTTTTGCGGCCGCGATTGTAGGTCAGGATCGCGTGCGATATCGCCGGCGTCGGCGTGTATCCGCCCCCGCTATCCACCATCGTCTCGACCCCGTTGGCAGCCAGCACTTCGAGCGCACTGGCAAACGCCGGGACCGAGAGCGCATGCGTGTCCATCCCGAGGTAGAGCGGACCGTTGATGTTCTGACTTTTGCGATAGAGGCAAATGGCCTGAGTGATCGCCACGATGTGCGCTTCGTTGAACGCGCTATCGAACGACGAGCCGCGGTGCCCCGAAGTTCCGAACGCGACCCGCTGCGCGGGATCGTCGGCGTCGGGCTTGCAAGCGAAGTAAGCGGTGATCAGCCGGGGGACGTCGACGAGTTGCGATTGGTCGACAGGTTTTCCAGCCAGCGCGCTTACTTTCATCACGGTAATCCGCAGCCAGGCAGGCCAGGAGAGGCGGCTCGTCGCGATTTATTGGAGCGGGTGATCGGTTTCGAACCGACGACCTCGTGCTTGGCAAGCACGCGCTCTACCAACTGAGCTACACCCGCTCTCCAAAAACCGGCGCGACGAATCCATTTGATTATCCGGCGCAGCGAGCGCCTGTCAAATCACCGCTCGCTTGCCCGCCGCCGTCACCGGTTTGGGGCGCAGCGCCACGATCACTCGCACGTAGTAATCGACCCCCGACCACACGCTCACCGCCATCGCGATCCACAGCACGAACATCCCGGCGGCGAAAAAATCGACGTGCAAATACGAGTAATGAATCAGCAGACCCTGAATCGAGATCGACTGCAATGCCATCTTGTACTTGCCCAGCTCCTCGGCGGCGACGATTAACCCCTCGACCGCCGCGACCGCGCGCAGTCCCGTCACCATTATCTCGCGCGTCACCAGCACCACGACGATCCACGCCGGCACGTGCGGCGTGCGCGACATCCCGGCGAGCATAATCAGCGCCGTCGTCACCACCAGCTTGTCGGCCATCGGATCGAGAAATTTGCCGAGCGTGGTGACGGTGCCGTAACTGCGGGCGAGGTAACCGTCGAAAAAATCGCTGACCGTTGCGGCGAAGAACACCGCGGCTGCAAGCCACGCAGCCGCCGGACCGCTGTACATCAGGATACAGATCAGGATCGGCGCAGTCGCTATCCGGAACAGCGTGATAATATTTGGCGGCGTCATCGGCACGGGCTTGGCCTGTCTTCAACTCTACGAAACTGCGAAGCAAAGGTTTCGCTTTTCGTTGCGAGCCGCAACTTCGAGAATATTTGAATCGAATCAAGCTGGCAAATCGCAGCCGCTCGATCGCCTTGACTGGCCGAGCGCAGACCTAGTAGCGTCATTTTGACACAAACGCGCGCCGGCCGATTCACTTCGCCGGCCCGCCCGAGGCCACCTGATGAGGCATAATCCGCAACTGTTCAGCGACTTCCTGGTAATCGGCGGCGGCATCGCGGGCCTGACTTTCGCGATCAAGGCGGCCGAAGTCGGCACCGTCACGGTTCTCACCAAAGCCGGCAGCTCCGAGGCCAACACCGCCTACGCGCAGGGCGGTATCGCCAGCGTGTGGAGCGTCGACGACTCGTTCGAGTCGCATATTGAGGACACGCTGCGAGCCGGCGCCGGCTTGTGCGATCGCGCCGCGGTCGAGACCATCATTCGCGAGGGTCCCGAGGCGGTGCGCGAATTGATCCGGCTGGGCACTCGCTTCACCCGCGTCGAGACCCATGGCGCCGAAACCGACAGCGAACAGGAATACGACCTGGGCCAGGAGGGCGGGCATAGCCATCGCCGCGTGCTTCACGCGCAGGACCTGACCGGCCGCGAAATAATGCGGGCGCTGACCGAGGCTGCGGCCGCGCGGCCCAACATCCGCACCCTGGAAAATCACGTCGCGATCAATCTGCTGGTCGAGAATTCCAGCGCGGGAAAGCCGGGCGCATGCTGGGGCGTCTATGCACTCGACAGGGAGACCCGCGAAATCTGCAAAGTGACTGCGCGGGTCACGATGCTGGCGACAGGCGGCGCTGGCAAGGTCTACCTCTACACCACCAACCCCGATATCGCCTCGGGCGACGGCGTCGCGATGGCGTATCGGGCGGGCGCGGCGGTCGCCAACCTCGAGTTCTACCAGTTCCATCCCACCTGCCTGTATCATCCCGCGGCCAAGTCGTTTCTCATTTCGGAGGCGCTCCGCGGCGAGGGCGCGATTCTGAAATTGCCCGACGGCACGCCGTTCATGAAGCGCTACCATCCGGACGCCGAGCTGGCGCCGCGCGACGTGGTTGCCCGCGCGATCGATTCCGAGATGAAGCGTCACGGGCTGGACTTCGTGTATCTCGATTTGAGCCATCGCGGGGCCGATTTCATCCGGCAGCGGTTCCCCAATATCTTCAAGCGATGCTTGAGTTTTGGCTATGACCTGAGCAAGGGACCGATTCCGGTGGTGCCCGCGGCGCACTATATGTGCGGCGGCGTGCAGACCGATCTCGACGGACGCACCTCGATTCCGCGCCTCTACGCTGCCGGCGAGGTAGCGATGACCGGGCTGCACGGCGCCAACCGGCTCGCGTCGAACTCGCTGCTCGAGGCGGCGGTGATGGGCCGGCGCGGGTTTGCCGCGGCGCGGGAAATCGTCGCGGCGGGAGACGGCGCGCCGCCCGAATTTCCGGAGTGGGATCCCGGGCGCGCGATCCGGGCCGAGGAGCGCGTGATGGTCACGCAGAGCTGGGACGAGATTCGCCGCCTGATGTGGAACTACGTCGGCATCGTGCGCAGCGACCGGCGACTGGAGCGCGCGCTTCGCCGCATCGAGTTGGTCAAGGACGAGATCCACAGCTACTACTGGGACTACCTGCTCGACGCCGACCTGATCGAGTTGCGCAACCTGGCAATGGTCGCCGAGCTGGTCGTGCGATCCGCGATGAGCCGGCGCGAGTCGCGCGGCTTGCATTACAACATCGATCACCCCGAAACCGGCGGCCCCGAATGGGTGCATCCGACGATACTGCAGAAGAGCGGGGATCGGAGCTGAAAAAAATCCGGCGGCGCGGAATCGATCTCATGCAGGCGAAGGAAGTGAAGATGTACTCGGACTACAAGAGTCCGTTCGCTTACCTCGCCTTCGATCCCGCCTTCGCGCTCGAACAGCGATTTCGCGTTCGCATCCGCTGGATTCCGTTCCAGCTTCGCATCAAGGGCAAGGGCGAGCGCAGCCTCTACTCCGAGCACAAGGCGCGATACTCGTACCTCGACGCGCGGCGATGGGCCAAGCCGCGCGGGCTGGTGATTCGCGGGCCATTGAAGGTTTACGACACGACGCCGGCGCTGATCGGCGGCCTGTTTGCGGAACAACACGGCCGCCTGCTCGATTACAGCCGCCGTGTTTACGAGATGTTCTTTCGACGCGAACTCGAGGCCGACGAGCCCGACGCGGTGGCGGGCGTAATCGCAAGTCTCGGCATGTCGGCCGGCGACTATCGCAAATATCTTTCAGGCGAAGGCGCCGCCGCCTATCATCGCGCTCAGGACGAGGCCGCCGCCGACCACGTCTTCGGCGTGCCGATGTTCTTCCTGGACGGCGAACCGTTCTGGGGTCACGACCGCCTCCCGCTGCTCGAACAACGCCTCACAGAGGCAGGGCCGGCTCTTAGCTGAATTACGCGACTGGCGCGGGCTGGCGCGCCGGATTGGGCTCGTACGAAAACGCGAGCTTGTCGCCGTCGAGGTCCGCCGTCGCCTTGCCACCCTTCGTCAGCCGGCCGAACAGCACCTCGTCCGCGAGCACGCGTGCGATCTCGTTCTCCACCAGCCGCCCGAGCGGGCGCGCGCCGAAGCGTGGATCGTGACCGTGCTCAGCCAGCCACTTCTTCGCCGCCGGCGTCACGATGAGCGTGACCTTCTGCTTGTCGAGGCGCTCCTGCAATTCCGCAAGGAACTTGTCCACCACCCGTTCCATGACCGGCGGGCTCAGCGGAGCAAACTCGATCGTTGCCGACAGCCGGTTTCTGAACTCGGGTGCGAACATCCGCTCGAGCACGCTCTTGGGGTTTCCCTGGCCGACGCCGCCGTGGAAGCCAATCATCGCGCGCGACAGTTCTTGTGCGCCGGCATTGGTCGTCATCACCAGGATCACGTTGCGGAAATCCGCCTTGCGCCCGTTGTTGTCGGTGAGTGTCGCGTGATCCATCACCTGCAACAGGATGTTGAACAAATCGGGATGCGCCTTCTCGATCTCATCGAGCAACAGCACGCAATGCGGCGTCTTGTTGATCGCGTCGGTGAGCAATCCGCCCTGATCGAAACCGACGTATCCCGGCGGCGCGCCGATCAAGCGCGAAACTGTATGCCGCTCCATGTACTCGCTCATGTCGAAGCGAAGGAACTCGACGCCCATTACCTTTGCCAGTTGGCGGGCGACTTCGGTCTTGCCGACACCCGTCGGTCCGGCGAACAAAAACGCGCCAACCGGCTTGTCGGGATGGCTGAGCCCCGAGCGGCCGAGCTTGATCGCGCGCGCCACCGCGTTGATCGCCTCGTCCTGGCCGAAGACCACCTGCTTCATATCCTCGTCGAGCGTCTGCAGCCGCCCGCGATCGGTCGCCGACACCGTCCGCTCCGGAATCTTCGCCATCCGCGCCACCGTCCGCTCCACGTCGCGCGTGCCCACCGTCACCGGTTCCGTCGTGCCTGCGCCGCGCAGGTGCCCCGCTACGCCCGCCTCGTCCATCACGTCGATTGCCTTGTCGGGCAGGAAGCGGTCGTTGACGTATCGCGCCGACAGCTCGACCGACAATCTGATCGCCGAATTGGTGTAGCGAACGTTGTGATGCTTCTCGTAGTAGGACTTGATGCCGTTGAGGATTTGCACGGCCTCGTCCTGCGTCGGCTCGACGACGTCAATTCGCTGGAAGCGCCGCGCCAGCGCCTTGTCCTTGTCGAACGAGCGCTTGTATTCCTGGTACGTCGTCGATCCGATACATCGCAGGTCGCCGGACGCGAGCGCGGGCTTGAGCAAGTTGGATGCATCCATAGTCCCGCCCGATGCAGCTCCGGCGCCGACTATCGTGTGAATCTCGTCGATGAACAAAATCCGCTTCGAGTCGCCGAGCACGGCCTTGATGACCGCCTTGAGCCGCTGCTCGAAGTCGCCGCGAAAGCGCGTCCCCGCCAGCAGCGCGCCCATGTCGAGCGCGTAGATCTCGACGCCATTGAGCGCGTCGGGCACCTCGCCCTTGTGAATTGCCAGCGCCAGTCCCTCGGCCAGCGCGGTCTTGCCGACCCCCGCCTCGCCGACGAAGACGGGATTGTTCTTGCGCCGGCGCAGCAGCACGTGCACCGCTCGTTCGAGTTCTTTCTTGCGGCCGACGAGCGGATCGATTTTTCCTTCCGCCGCGCGCTTGGCGAGGTTGATCGCGTAAGTATTGAGCGCCTTGGACGGCGACAGCTTGCGCTCGCCTTCCTCGTCGCCGGCTTCATGCTCGTGGCCGTCGCGATCGATCGAATCTTTGTCCGATTCTTCCCTTTCTTCATCGTCTTCCGCGCCCGCCTTCGAAACCCCGTGCGAAATGAAGTTGATCACGTCGAAGCGGGTGACGCCCTGCTCCTGCAGAAAGAAGATCGCCGGCGATTCGCTTTCATGGAACATCGCGACCAGCACGTTGCCGCCGGAAATTTCCTGCCGTCCCGCCGATTGCACGTGCAACGCCGCGCGCTGCAGCGCCCGCTGCACTCCGATCGCGTAGCGCGGCGAAACTTCCTCGCCCTTGGGCATCCGCTCGACCTGCTCGTCGAGGTAACGCGCCAGCTTGCGCCGCAGCCCGTCCAGATCGGCGCCGCAATTCTTCAGAATCGTGGTTGTCGTCACGTCATGGAGCATCGCGAACAGCAGATGCTCGAGGCAGACGAACTCGTGACGCCGGTTGACGGCCTCGCTCATCGCGAGTTGCAGCGTCACCTGCAGTTCGCGGCTGATCATGATGTTGTTATTCGACGAAGGCATCGATGCTGTCGCCTTGGGTCATTCCTTTTCCATCACGCACTTGAGCGGATACTCGGCCTGGCGCGCGAGTTCCTCGACGGTATGCGTCTTGGTTTCCGCGACTTCGTATGGATACACGCCCGCGACGCC
>Ga0187815_10001263_pt1 | contig 11974 bp, 10 predicted proteins | sample NC_S_5_FD_132962 | JGI IMG/M metagenome (GOLD analysis project Ga0187815, IMG submission 132962) | Wetland sediment microbial communities from Neuse River Estuary, North Carolina, USA - ASW-S_5 | ecosystem: Environmental > Aquatic > Freshwater > Wetlands > Sediment | place: USA: North Carolina...
AGCGATCGCGCCAGAAGACGCCGTAATGGTTCATCCAGTCGAACAAGGGCGTCAGCCCTTTGGGCTCCGCGCGATAGTAGACGTTGCGGCCTTTGGGGCGTTCCGCCACCAATCCCGCCTGTTTCAGCGATTTGAGATGCTGCGAGATCGCGCCCTGCGTCACGCCGCTGCCGCGGGTGAGTTCGGCCACGGTGATTTCATCGGTGGACACGATCCGCTCGAACACGGCTCGCCTTGTCGGGTCGGCCAGTGCGCGCATGACGGTCGTGATGGGTGCGCTCTCGATCATGGGAACCAATTAGTGCATACTTATCGATTAGTCAATACTAATTGGTTTGATCTCCGTCGAAGCGGATACCTGGCTCTATTCCGCGCCAGCAAATAGGGTTAAACAGGCGGTATGAACCAGCACGCCTCGATCCGCATTGGCCACTCGGCCTGCCCGCATGATTGCCCGTCCACCTGCGCGCTCAATGTCGAGCTTCTCGACAGCAACCGCATCGGGCGCATCCATGGCGCCAAGGACAACAGCTATACGGCTGGCGTGATCTGCGCGAAGGTCGCGCGCTATGCCGACCGCGTCCACCATCCCGACCGCCTGATGAAGCCGCTGGTGCGCGCCGGCGCCAAGGGCGAGGGGCAGTGGAAGGAGGCGAGCTGGGAAGCGGCGCTCGACCTCGTCGCCGAAAAATTCATCGCGGCGGAGGAAAAATACGGCTCAGAGACGGTCTGGCCCTATTTCTACGCCGGCACGATGGGGCTGGTACAGCGCGACGGCATCGAGCGGCTGCGCCATGCGAAAAAATATTCCGGCTTCTTCGGCTCGATCTGCACCAACCTTGCCTGGACCGGCTATGTGATGGGCACCGGAGCCCTGCGCGGCTCCGACCCGCGCGAGATCGCCAAGTCGGATTGCGTGGTGATCTGGGGCACCAACGCTGTGGTCACGCAGGTCAACGTCATGACTCACGCCGTGAGGGCCCGCAAGGAGCGCGGGGCCAAGATCGTCGTCATCGACATCTACGAAAACGCCACCATGAAGCAGGCCGATATGGGTCTGGTGCTGAAGCCCGGCACTGACGGCGCGCTGGCCTGCGCGGTGATGCATGTGCTGTTCCGCGACGGGCTGGCCGATCGCGACTATCTCGAAAAGTACACCGACGATCCGAAGGGGCTGGAGGCGCATCTCGTCACGCGCACGCCCGAATGGGCGGCGGCGATCACCGGGCTGTCGGTCGAGGAGATCGAGGCTTTTGCCCGGCTGGTCGGCACGACAAAAAAGACCTTCTTCCGCCTCGGCTACGGGTTTTCGCGGCAGCGCAACGGCTCGGTCAACATGCATGCGGCGCTGTCGATCCCGGCGGTCACCGGCGCCTGGCAATATGAGGGGGGCGGCGCCTTCCATTCCAATTCGGGCATCTACAAGCTCAATCTCGATCTGCTGGAAGGCACGAAGTTCCGAGATCCGAAAGTGCGCTATCTCGATCATTCCCGCATCGGGCCGGTGCTGACCGGAGCAGAGGACGCGCTTTATGGCGGCCCGCCAGTGACAGCGATGCTGATCCAGAACACCAATCCGGCCAATGTCGCGCCCGAGCAACGGCTGGTGGTGCAGGGCTTTTTGCGCGAGGATCTCTTCACCTGTGTGCACGAGCAGTTCATGACCGATACGGCCAGGCTCGCCGACGTCGTGCTGCCGGCGACCATGTTCCTTGAGCATGACGACATCTATAAGGGCGGCGGCAACCAGCACATCACGCTCGGACCGAAGCTCATCGATCCGCCGGAAGGCCCGCGCACCAATCACTATGTCATCGAGGAACTGGCCAAGCGGCTGGGCGTGGCGGACATGCCGGGCTTCGGCCTCACGGAGCGCCAGCACATCGACCATATGCTGGCCAAGCGCGGGCTGGGCGACTTCGACAGCCTGAAGGAAAGCCGTTGGGTCGACCTGCAACCGGAATTCGAGGACGCACATTTCCTGAAGGGCTTTGGCCATTCCGACGGCAAATACCGCTTCAAGCCGCAATGGAACGGCGGCATCGCGCCCAACAAGCCGCCCAAGATCATGGGCATATTCGGCCCGGTGAACCAGCTGCCGGAGTTCCCGGACCATGTCGAGCTGATCGAAGTGGCGGATGAGGAGCACCCGTTCCGGCTTGCGACCTCGCCGGCGCGCAATTTCCTCAACTCCACCTTTGCCGAGACCCCGGTGTCGCGCGAGAAGGAAGGAAGGCCCGAACTGTTGATCCACCCCGAAGACGCCGCAGCGCTTGGGCTGGCGACGGGGGATCGCGTCGAAGTAGGCAACCACCGTGGCGAGGTGGTGCTGCACGCGCGGCTGTTCGAAAACATCAAGCGCGGCGTGGTGATCGCCGAGGGCATCTGGCCGAATTACGCGCATGAGCGCGGCGAGGGCATCAATGTGCTGACCGGCTCGGACGCCCCCGCGCCTTATGGCGGTGCGGCCGTTCACGACAACAAGGTGTGGGTACGGGCGGCCACCTGATATGGTACACCCGTTCAACCTGCAATTCCGGTTGTCAGGCAAAATCCTTTGGCCGCAGGCAATCAAGCAAGCGCGCGCCTCCAAATTGGAGTTCGGCCCATCGTCCGGTGAACTCCAGCCGTGCCAGGCCCGCGGTCGGGAATTTTTTGCGCAATTGCTTCAGCGCGGCTTGGTCGGAGTCGTTGCCGGCCAGCCGCAATGCGAATTCCTCCAGCCCCGGATTGTGGCCAAGCACAAGCAAGGTGCTGACTATCTCGGGCGTGTGGTGCACTTCGGCCAGAAGCTGCTCCGCCGAAGCTTCGTAGAGCGAATCGCGGAAGGTGGGGCTGGGTGCATGGGCAAAATGCGATGAAAGCAACTCCCATGTCTCGCGGGTTCGCGTGGACGAAGAGACCAGCGCCATGCGCGGACGCCAGTGTCGCTCCTCCAGAACCCGGGCGATCAGCGGGGCGCTGTCGCGGCCTCGCGGCGCCAAGGGGCGATCAAAGTCATCGAGCTTGGGATTATCCCAGCTCGATTTGGCGTGACGCAAGAGAAGCAGTTCCTTCTTCATGCGACGCTCCGGCTCGCAACTTCCGGTAAGTTAGGGCACGATCCTAAGGCGTGAAGCGCGCCAGCGCCTCAAGGTCGACCGGGTCGCTCGAGGGGCCGGGAGATGTGATGAGCCCATTGTGCCCCGGCGCTTCGAAGTCGCTGAAAACGGCTTTTCCATCTTCCATGCGTGCCTTGTCTTCGGCCACAAGGCGCAGCGCCATCGGGTAAAGCGCATGCTCGGCGCCCAGCACGCGGGCCGACAGCGTCTTCTCGTCGTCGGTGGTCAGCACGGGCACCGCCGATTGCGCGATGATCGGGCCGTCATCCATGGCCGCCGTCACGAAATGCACCGTGCAGCCGTGGATGCGCAGTCCGGCGTCCAGCGCGCGCTGGTGGGTGTCCAGCCCCTTGAGCAGGGGCAGCAGGGCGGGGTGGATATTGATCATCCGGCCCTGCCATTTTTCGACGAAGCCGTTGGTCAGCAGGCGCATATAGCCGGCAAGGCATACGATCTCGGCACCGAAATCCCTGAGCGCAGCGTCGATTGCCGAATCATGCGCTTCCTTGTTCGGAAAATCGCCGCGCGAGACCACGCGGGTGGCAATGCCCTTCGAGGCAGCGAGGGCTAGTCCCCCTGCCTCGGCCTTGTCGGAAATCACCCCGACGATCTCGGCCGGAAAGCTGCTGTCGTCGGCCGCATCGATCAGGGCGGCCATGTTGGAGCCGCGACCCGATATGAGGATGACGGTGCGCTTGCGCGAACTCATAGTGCAATCGACCCGCGATAGATGACGCCTGCATCGCGGCGCGGCACGATGCGGCCGATCGGCTCCACCGTCTCGCCGGCCTCCTGCAGTACTGCCGCCACCTGCGCGGCCTGGCCGGAGGCCACCACCATGATCATGCCGATGCCGCAATTGAAGGTGCGCATCATTTCATTTGCTTCGACCCCACCCGTCTTCGCAAGCCACGAGAACACCGGCGGTACGTCGATCGTGTCGAGGTCGAGTTCGGCCGAGAAATCCGCCGGCAGCACGCGGGGAATATTGTCGGGGAAGCCGCCGCCGGTGATGTGCGCCAGTGCCTTGATGCCGTGCGTGTTGCGAATGGCGCGCAGCACCGACTTCACATAGATGCGCGTGGGCTCCAGCAGGGCTTCGGCCAGCGTCTGGTCGTCGGAGAAGGGGGCAGGGTCATTCCAGCCGAGCCCGCTCGCCGCCACAATGCGACGCACCAGCGAAAAGCCGTTGGAATGGACGCCGGAGGAGGAGAGGCCAAGCAGCACGTCTCCTTCCACGATGTCGTCGGTGGGCAGGAGCTGGCCGCGCTCGGCCGCGCCCACGGCAAAGCCTGCAAGGTCGTAATCCTTCTCCTGATACATGCCGGGCATCTCGGCCGTCTCGCCGCCGATCAGCGCGCAACCGGCCTGCCGGCATCCTTCGGCGATGCCGCTGACGATGGCCGCGCCCTGGTCGGGATCGAGCTTGCCGGTGGCAAAATAGTCGAGGAAGAACAGCGGTTCCGCGCCCTGCACCACGAGGTCGTTGACGCACATGGCGACGAGATCGATGCCGATCGTGTCGTGCTTGCCGGCCTCTATGGCGATCTTCAGCTTGGTGCCGACGCCGTCATTGGCGGCGACCAGCACCGGGTCGGTGAAGCCGGCCGCCTTGAGGTCGAACAGGCCGCCGAAGCCGCCGATCTCACCATCCGCGCCGGGGCGGCGGGTGGAGCGCACCAGCGGCTTTATCTTCTCGACCATCAGGTTGCCGGCGTCGATGTCTACGCCTGCCTGCGCATAGGTGAGCCCGTTCTTCTGGTCGCTCATGGCCATTCCCTTTGGTCGCCCGGCGCGCCGTGCGCTGCCGCTATGATATGAGATAGTGCGGCTCTTCGCATGAACGGAACGGTGTCGCAAGGATTGCGAGGGTGCAGGGGCCGATTTGCGGCGGAAAACCGTGAAGAGCGGCGGGTGCGGCCTGCGCGACTTGCGGGATGCATCGATTTTTCCCATGTAACGGAGACTAAGAGAGGGAGACGGGGCGCCGTGACGATCGCCAACATGATCACGATATTGCGGTTCCTGTTGGTGCCGGGCGTGGTCTATGCGTTGCTCGTCGGCGACACCGGCTGGGCCTTCGCCTGCTTCGTGGTGGCCGGCGTGTCGGATGCGATAGATGGCTTCGTGGCGCGCCAGTTCGACCAGCGCACCGTGCTCGGCGCCTATCTCGATCCTATTGCCGACAAGCTTCTGCTGGTCAGCGTCTTCGTCGTGCTCGGCTACATGAACGAGTTGCCGCTGTGGCTGGTCATACTGGTCGTCTCGCGCGACGCGTTGATCGTCGGCGCGGTGCTTTTGTCGACTGTGATGGCCAACCCGGTTGCCATGCACCCGCTGCTGGTTTCCAAGGCCAACACCGTAGCCCAGATCGTCCTTGCTGGCTTCGTGCTGGCCGAACTTGCCTTCGGGGTGCATCATGGCCCGATCCGGCTGGCGCTGATATTGCTGACCGGCCTCTTGACCGCCGCTTCGGCAGCGGCCTATCTCGTGGGCTGGCTGAGGCACATGAGCGGTTATGGCGAAGGAAGAACTCCAGACAGTTAAGGTGACTCAGGAAGACGCTGCGACGGCCGCGTTTCGCTGGCATGTCCGCTTCTGGATTTTTGCCGCGCTGATTCTGGTGCTGTTCTTCTATCTGTTCAGCAGTATCCTCCTGCCCTTCGTGGCCGGCATGGTGCTCGCCTATTTCCTCGATCCGGTGGCTCACCGGCTGCAACGGTTGGGTTTCTCGCGCATCGCAGCCACCGTGCTGATCCTGATCGGTTTCATCATCGTGCTGGTGCTGGGACTGGTCATTCTCATTCCGATCCTTGCCTCGCAGCTCAGCGATTTCATCGCCAAGCTGCCTGAATATCTGACCCGCCTCCAGGGGCTCATCACCAGCTACGATCCGAGATGGATCGAGCAGCGCTTCGGCGTCGACGCCAACGGTCTGCGTGAAGGGTTGAATTCGCTGCTGACCCAGGGGTTCAGTTTCCTGACGACCATATTCAAGTCCATCTGGAGTTCCGGCATGGCGCTGTTTTCCGTCGCCAGCCTTTTCGTCGTCACGCCGGTGGTAGCCTTCTACATGCTGCTCGATTGGGACAGAATGGTCGCGACCGTGGATAGCTGGGTGCCGCGCGATTATGTCGACACGGTTCGCGAACTTGCCTCCCAGATCAATGTGGCGACGGCCGGCTTCGTGCGTGGGCAGGGTACGCTGTGCCTGGTGCTCGGGCTGCTCTATGCCGTCGGCCTGACGCTGACCGGTCTGAAGTTCGGGGTTCTGATCGGCCTGTTCGCGGGGCTCATCAGTTTCATTCCCTATGTCGGCTCGCTGATCGGGCTGGTGCTTTCGGTCGGGCTCGCCTTCGTGCAATTCTGGCCCGACTGGATCTGGGTGGTGGCGGTGGCCTGCGTCTTCTTCGTCGGCCAGTTCATCGAGGGCAACATCCTGCAACCGCGCCTTGTGGGCAAAAGCGTCGGCGTGCATCCCGTCTGGTTGATGTTCGCGCTGTTTGCCTTCGGCGCGCTGTTCGGCTTCGTCGGCCTGCTCATCGCCGTTCCGGCGGCGGCGGCAATTGCGGTGCTGGTACGCTTCGCCATTTCGCGCTATCTGGATTCGCCGCTCTACAAGGGTCATGCTGAAGCGTCCGAAGATGCTTCGGTGCGTGGCAAGGGCGGCCGCAAAACCAACTCATGAAGTCGTAGGACTATGCGCGAACCGGAAACACCGCGCCAGCTGCCGCTTGACCTTGGACATACGTCAGGCTTTTCCCGCGACGATCTCGTCGTGTCGCAGGCCAATGTGCAGGCAGTGGCGCTTGTCGATCGCTGGCCGGATTGGCCCGCGCCGGTGGTTGTGCTGGCGGGACCTGCAGGTGCCGGAAAATCACATCTGGCGTCCATCTGGCGTGAAATGACCGGGGCTGTGATGCTGAAGGCCTCGAACATCGAGCCGCATCTGCCCACACTGGACGCGACACGTCCGGTGCTGATCGACGACGCCGATCTGGGGCGGCTCGACCAGAACGGCCTTTTCCATCTCATTAACCAGATACGTGGTGCCGGCTCGTTCCTGCTGTTGACGGCACGGCGTTTTCCGGCGGCTTGGGGTGTGACGTTGCCCGACCTCGCCTCGCGCCTGAAGGCGGCCGCCACCGTGGAGATCGACGAGCCGGACGATCTGCTTCTGGCCGGCGTTATCACAAAGCTGTTCGCCGACCGTCAGGTCGAGGTCGACCCGTCGGTGATTCAATATCTGGTGCGCCGCATCGAGCGCTCGCTTTCAGCCGCGATGGCGGTGGTGGAGCGGTTGGATCGGGCTGCGCTGGAACAGAAGATGCGTATCACCCGCGTGCTGGCGGGAGAGGTGATCGCAGCCATCGATCAGGGGTAGCAACTGTCCCTTGCCAGGTACGTAACGATAACACGGGCCGAATGGGAGTCGGCTACCTTGGGCGATCCAGCGAGGTCGATCCGGCGGGAACCTTTCCTGTGATCCCAACGAGAAGAAGTCCGAAGAAAAGCCCGCTGGTTAGAAACAGCGTGAGCAAATCGGTCGCTGTGAACATGTCGATGATCTGGCTGATAAAGAGCGGTATGATGATTGCTGCTCCAATTCGGGTGCTCTGATTGTCCAGATAGCTTATGATTATTCCCGCACCGATTGAATAAAGAGCAGCTCCCAGCAGCCCTGCTTGCGCATAACCTGAGCCGAACCATCCAATATTCGCCGACATCTGAGGCCGGTTGAAGTAGTAAGCGCCGATCTGGAAAGGCGGCATTACATCGTATGGCATCTTAAGCAGACCAAGAGTTATCCTAGAATTGCTCCAAAGATACCAGTCATGCATTGAGAAGTAATCGAAATAGTAATAGTTCAACAAGGCTGGAACAATAAATATTCTCCGAGCTATAAGGGAGGAAATCCATCCTGATCCGTTTATGTAAAAATCAACAATGGAGATCAATATACTTGCAAAAATGACGATCAAAAGCGCTTTGTCTGCCCTAAATATTCTTATAGAATAATATAAAGAGGCAGATATCGCCGGATAAAATATTATAGATTTATGTGTCGTTAGTCCGAAAATAATAAATGAAAAAACAAAAGATGCCAAGAATAGAATTTTATTCCTATTCGCACATGATAGTATGACTATGTATGGTATTACTACTTTAGAGAAAAGTGGTATGAGGTATCCATATATTGAGGGGAAATTGGCGGCAACGGATCGACGAAGTTCATATACTTTATTGAAATCGAGATTGAATGTAGAGAAGGATCCATATCTATAGAAACTAAATATGAAAATGACTGTAAAAATAGATAGGGTATACATAATTTGATTTGAGTTTACCTTGAACAAAGAAGGTAAATTAAATTTTATTCTGCTTGTACATATTATTGCTATGAAGCAGAGAGTAAAATATGCTGCAAATCTATGCGGGAGATCTGCGCATGAATAGAGAACCAATGCAGGAACCACGCTGCATATGAGGCCGAAGTGTAAAATAAATGAACGGGTAGGGCGTTTATTTGATATCAGAAATGTAATAGATAATATAATTGCAGATGAATAAATAAGCTTAAAAAAATCTAAACTATTTTGGTAGCCTTCATATGCATATATATCTGATATGAATACAAGATAAGTTATGCATAGGCCGAAAAATACGGCTAGGTGCAATGCTGCGAGATTTGCACGTGCACTTGAGCGGAGCGCCGTGGATGTCAGGGCAGTGGCTGAAATCGCCATCAGACCTCCGGTGCGTGATTAGAGGTGTGATAACCTTTTTAGACAATCTGCCTGCGCAGGCTAGCAGCCCAACAGACGACGAGCGCTGTAGTGCTACAGCACACCTACCTGGGGATCAATCCCAAGCTTCCGCTTTGGCTGTGAGCATCTCGAATGGCCTTGCCAATTGCATGATAGCTTGACGGTAGGACCGGGGTATTGCGGCTCTGGTCAATGCTGTTGAAAGCCACCCCATGCTCAGGTCGACGGGCGGAACGGCTTGGCCAGCGACGCAGGGAAGTGCAGCGCCAGCATCTGACGGTTCTGCGAGATGATCACCAGCACGATGATGGTGGCGAGGTAGGGCAGGGCCGAGAGTAGCTCGGAAGGAATCGATATGCCGAACGCCTGTCCTTGAAGCTGGAGGATGGTCATGCCGCCGAACAGCCATGCGCCGAGCAGCACACGCAGCGGCCGCCAGGTGGCGAAGACGACGAGCGCCAGCGAGATCCAGCCCTTGCCTGCGGTCATGTTTTCCACCCACAAGGGCGTGTAGGCGACAGACAGATAGGCTCCAGCAAGGCCGGCCATCAAGCCGCCGAACAGCACCGCCAGATAGCGGATGCGGATCACCGGATAGCCGATGGCATGGGCGGTTTCCGGGGATTCTCCGATCGTACGCAGGATCAGCCCACCCTTGGTGCGGTACAGGAACCAACTGATGACGAAGAACATCAGGATGGCGAAATAGACCATCGGATCGAAGCGGAAGAACATCGGCCCTACCACCGGAATATCGGATAGGACCGGAAGGTGGATGCGCTTCAGTGCGTTGATGGGTTCCGAGCCGAAGCCGCGCCCGAGGAAGGCCGAGACGCCCGATCCGAAGATTGCGAGGGCGAGGCCCGCCGCGTATTGGTTGGTGAGGAAGGAGAGCGCCAGCACGCCGAAGAGCAGCGAAGCAGCCGCGCCCGCCAGTGCCCCGGCGAGGATGGCGACCGGCATCGGCAGACCGGCGATCACAGCCCAGAAGGCGAAGGCCGCGCCCATCAGCATCATGCCTTCGATGCCGAGGTTGAGCACCCCCGACTTTTCCACCACGAGTTCGCCGAGGGCCGCGAAGATCAACGGCGTGGCGGCAATGATCGTGCCGGTGAAGATGGCGATGAAGAGATCCATCAGGCATGCTCCGGAATGCGGCGAAGCCGGTAGAAGACGAAGAAGTCGGCGGCAAGCAGGAAGAACAGCAATATGCCTTGGAATATCCGTGTCAGCGCCGAGGACAGGCCGAGATTCATCTGCACCGCTTCACCGCCCAGGAACAGCAGCGACATCAGCAGCCCGCCGAGCACGATGCCGAAGGCGTTGAGGCGGCCGATGAAGGCGACGATAATGGCCGCGAAGCCGTAGCCGGGCGATATCTGCGGCGAAAGCTGGCCGAGCGGGCCGGCGACTTCCGCCATGCCGGCAATGCCGGCTGCGGCTCCGCCTGCAAGCAACCCGGTCCAGATCGCCGAGGACTCGCGGAAGCCGGCATAGCGCGCGGCTAGTGGGGCTGCGCCGCTGACCTTCATCTTGTAGCCGAGGAAGCTTCGATCCGTGAACAGCCACATGATGACGACCGCGGCAACGGTGATGAAAACGGAAGGGTTGAGCCGGTAGGAATAGTCGAACGGATCGAACATGGCTGCCGGGGGAAGCATTGCGGTCTGCGGGTAGTTGAAGCCAGCCGGATCGCGCCATGGCCCATGCACCAGCCATGACAGAAGCAGCGTGGCGATATAGGTCAGCATCAGCGTGACCAGAATTTCGTTGGTGTTCATCCGGGCCCTGAGAAAGGCCGGGATGGCGGCCCAGGCCATGCCGGCACAGGCGCCAGCCAGGACCATCAGTGGCAACAGGAGGGGGCTTTCAGGGGCTGGGTAAAACAGGCCGACGCCGCAGGCGGCGATCGCGCCGATGATCAGCTGGCCTTCCGCGCCGATGTTCCAGACATTGGCGCGGAAGCCGACGGCAAGCCCACAGGCGATCAGGATCAGCGGCGAGGCCTTGAGCAGCAGTTCGGAAAGACCGTTGATCGAATTGACCGGGGCGATGAAGAAGGCCTGCAGCGTGTTCACGGGATCGTAGCCCAGCGCGGCAAACATCAGCGAGCCCACAAGCAGCGTCAGCGCGGTCGCGATCACGGGCGCGGCGATCCGCATGGCGGCGGATGGCTCCGGCCTCTGTTCAATCCTGTACCGCAACTTCGCCTCTCCCGTTCGTTCCGTTGCCGCGGTCGACCCTGGTCATCAGCAAACCGATTTCCTCGCGGTTGGTTTTTGTCCTGATCAGGGGCGGTGATACCTGGCCCTGGCAGATGACGAGCAGCCGGTCGCAGATTTCGAACAACTCGTCGAGTTCTTCCGATACCACCAGGACGGCGGCGCCGGCGCGGCTCAAGTCCACGATCGTCTGCCTGATGAAGGCGGCGGCGCCCACATCCACGCCCCAGGTCGGTTGCGCTACGAGGAAAAGCTTCGGCGCCAGCGCGATCTCGCGGCCGACGATGAATTTTTGCAGGTTGCCGCCCGAGAGGCTCTGGGCGCTCGCCTGCGGGCCGTTGGCCTTGACCTTGAAGCGGTCGATGACGCCACGGGCAAAAGAGGCGGCGCGCTTGCTGTCAACCATGCCGTGACGGACGAGCCGGCCATCGCGGTGGGCAGTCAGAACAGAGTTTTCCCACAATGCATGAGATGGTACTGCGCCACGGCCAAGGCGCTCCTCCGGCACGAAGGCCATGCCCAGCTTACGCCTTTCGCTGGCGTTGAGGTGGGCCGCGGGCTTGCCGCCGATGTGGATTGCATCGGAGGCGGGAAGTGTGCGCTCGCCGCTGAGCAGCGAGATGAGTTCAGCCTGGCCATTGCCGGAGACGCCGGCCAGGCCGACGATCTCGCCGCCGCGCACGTCGAACGAGACATCCTGCAATGCCATCCCATATTTGTCGCGTGCGGCCGCGGTCAGCCCGCGCACTTCAAGTGCCGGCTGGGCGCTGGGCGTCGACGGGCTGACATGCATTTCGGGAAGCCTGGAGCCCACCATCATCCGGGCAAGCTCCAGCGAGGTGGTTTCTTTGGGGCGCGCTGTACCGGCGACCTGGCCGTTGCG
>Ga0187815_10001264_pt1 | contig 11963 bp, 10 predicted proteins | sample NC_S_5_FD_132962 | JGI IMG/M metagenome (GOLD analysis project Ga0187815, IMG submission 132962) | Wetland sediment microbial communities from Neuse River Estuary, North Carolina, USA - ASW-S_5 | ecosystem: Environmental > Aquatic > Freshwater > Wetlands > Sediment | place: USA: North Carolina...
CCGCGCCGCTTGGTTAAGCACGGTCTGGATACCCCGCTGTCGCGGGGTTTGACGGACACGCGGGCTATGACGGACACCATGCGAGGCAGCGTCAGCGCTGCGGCCTGTCCTTGATCGACCCGGTCGGGATCGGATCGGCGCGCAGCGGCTCGCCCTTCGGCGCCGGCGGCGGCACCGGGGCCGGCTTGACCGCAGGCGGCTGCGCCTTGGCCTCGACCGGCTCCGCCTTGGGCGGCGCGGGCTTCGGCTGCGGCTGCGGCGGCCGCGCGGCGATCTTCGCCCGCTCGGCCGCGTCGTCGTAACGCGTGCGGATGTCCTTGAGGAAGGCGCGCAGCGTGTCGATCGAGGCGACGCGGCGCGCGACGTCCTGGAATTCCATGCTGCCGGTGCCGATCGGCGCGCTGACCACGTCGAAGGCGCGCGCATCCGGGCCCTCGGCCATCTTGGCCGCGTATTTCTCGCGCAGCCGCATCAGGCTGAGCTGCTCGCCGCTCAGGGCGTAACCGATCGCGGCGCGCAGGATGTCGGAGCGCTCGGTGTCGTCGAGCGGCGAGAACTGCTTCCAGCGCTCGCCATACAGGAGCTCGATCTGCTCGGCCGCGGCGCGCCAGTGCTTGCCGGCCCACAACACGTCGGCGCGCAGCCGCGTCGCCTCGCGGCCTTTCATGGTGGTGATGATCTCGAGCGCGAGCTCGTGGCGGCCGAGCTCGGACAGCGCCCGCGCCTCGAGCAGCAGGCGATGGTCGCGCAGCTCGTTCGACAGGTCGGCGCTGCGCGTCGCCTGCAGCGCGGCGAGCGCGCGCTCCGGCTTGCGGTCCATCAGATAGATCGTGGCGAGCTTGCCGGCGACCTGCGCCCGCGCCGCGCCTTCGAGGCGATGATCGACCTGGTGCTGCAGGAGCTGCGCCGCCTGCTCGAGCAGATCGACCGACACCAGGCGGTCGGCGAGCTTGCGGATCATCTCGTCGCCGCGGCGGCCGATCGGCGTGAGCTCGCGGTAATCGTAGAACAGGCCGAGCGCCACGACCGGCGGCATGGCGTCGCCCTTGCCGTCGAGGAACAGGCTGTCGAAGGTCGCCGCCGCCTCGTCCTGGATCTTGCGCGTGATGTCGGAGTTCGGATGCGCGAGCAGCGCCGTCTTCATCACATGGAAGGCGTCGCGATAGCGGCCGTCGCGCGTATAGAGATGCGCGAGCAGGCGCAGGCCCTCGGTTTCGGTCTCGTCGCCGCGCCAGACGGTGGTGAGCGTCTCGAGCGCCGCGATCACGTCCTTGCGCTCCATGCGGCCCGAATTCCACTCGAGCTCGATCTCGCGCAACCGTCCCTGCGCCGCCGAGCGGCGGTCGCCGGAGGCGACGGCGGCGCGGTATTCCTTCAGCGCGTCGTCGGTGCGGCCGAGGCCCTCCGCAAGACGCCCGCGCAGGACGTCGATCGCCGGCTTCATCGCCGGCGACACGCCGATCGTGTCGAATTCGTTCAGGAGCCGCGCCGCGCCGGAATAGTCCTGCACCTCGATGGCGGCGCGCAGCGCCTCCTTCATCGCCAGGCGTTGCAGTTCGAGCGGCAGCGCCGCCACCGCGACGTCGAAATGCGCGAAGTTCTCGCGCGCTTCCTTCCACTTGCCCTGGCGAGCGAAGGCAACGCCGCGCCACAGCCCGGCATCCTGCTGGTGGCCGATGCGCGGCGCGGCGAGATCCTTCAGCGCCTCTTCGGGCCGGTCGATCAGGATTTCCGCAACGGCGCGAAGAATGCTGCCGGTGACGTCGTCGCCCGCGTTCTGGTCCGAGAGCGCAACGTCGAGCACCGCCTTGGCCTCGGTCGCCATACCCTGCGCGAGATAGAAGCGGGCGAGGTTGAGGCGCGCCTCCTTGCGCTTGGCCGGACCCGCGGCCGCCGCCTCGTTGAGGAGCTCGGTCTGCCGCGGCAGGAAGGCCGCGTTCTGGTCGAAGCCCCAGACCTGCGGGTCGAAGGTCACGTCCTGCAGGCTCGTCTCGCGGGCCTGCCTGGTCGTCGAGGTCGCCGACAGCGACAGGCCGCCGACGCGCGAGATGCCGATCTTGTCGGCGGCGATCACCGCCGCGACGTCGTCGGCGATCGGCTGCACCACCACGCCCTGGCTCGAGGCCAGCACGCGCAGCTCGACGAAATGCTGCTCCTTGAGGAAGCCGCGCGACGGCGCGAGCGCCGTGACGATCGTGAGGCGGTCGCCGACCTCGGGATCGCGCAGCCGGTGCACCGCGGTCGCGCCCTCGAACGGGATGGTGATGTTGGCGCGGCCGCGGCCGACGAGGCCGCGCAGGATGGTCAGCGGCGCCGGTGGGCGCACCATCGTGTCGGCGACCGACACGGTCCAGGTGGCGCCTTCGGCCACGGCGCTGACGAGGCGCGGGCGGTCGAGCTTGATGCGCAGAATCGCCTCGCCGTCGGCGCCGCGCTCGAGGCTGGCGCGCTTGACGCCGGGCGCGCGCGCATTGAGCGCGGCAATGTCGAGCGGCGCCGTGCTGTCGAAGACGAGCCACAGCATGTCGGCGCGGCGGAAGACGGCGGCCGGCGTCGGCGCGGCGAACGGAAAGGTCAGGCGCAGCCCGTCGCCGGACGCGCGCACGCCGACCGGCACGGGGGCGGCCGGATCGATCGGAACCGCAGCGGCGGCAGGCTTCTCCGCCTCCGGCGGCGGCGGCGCGGCGCCCTGCTCGACCTTCGCTTGAGGTTTTGCTTGAGGTTGAGCTTCAACCTTTGCCTGAGGCTGAGGCTGAGCCTGAGCCTGAAGCTCAGCTTGAGGTTTGTCGCTCGCCTTCACCGCCTCGTCCTTGCCGGCCGGAACGGTGTCGGGCGCATCGATCACAGGCGATGCGGCGGCAGCCGGCGTCGCCGCGGCGGCGGCGCGGCGGCCGTCGCTCGCGATGTCGACGGTGAAGGCGCTGTCCTCGCGGAACGTGCGCACCACGGGCGCGCCGCTGAGCACGAAGGTCACATTCGCCGAATTGAAATCGACGTCCGCATCGACCGAGGTCAGGCTCGAGGGCATGGTCGCCTTGGCGTCGGCGAGGTCCCAGCGGATGGCGCGGTCGAAGCGCAGCGTGATCTTGTCCGGCGTCTGCTCCGGCGTGACGTCGGCGCCGCCGGCGAGCGGGAAGACGTAGCGCGTGAAGGTCGGCTGCACGGCGACCTTGACGCGGACGAGCGGCGGCGGTGCCGGATGCGCGGGTTGGCCGCGCTCGAGCCGCAACAGCCGCTCGGCCTCGCGCGCACGCTCGGCGAGCTGGTCGATGACCGGCTGCGGCAGGCCGGGTGGCGGCCCGACCCACTTCTCCGGCAGGAGATCGACGAACAGCTGCTCCGCCGCCGGCATCACATTGACCTTGATCCGGTGCACGAGCGCGATCCGCACGGCCGAGCCGTCGGGATCGCGGCGGGCGGCGCTGATCAGGCCGGGCGCGCCGGCGCTGAGCTTGTCGACGTCGACATCGACGGCCCGCGCGAAGCTGACGATCATGATCAGGTTGTTGATGGTGACCTTGGCGCCGACCTCGCGGTCGAAACGGAACACCATGCGCGTGAAGCCATCGTTCTTGCCGATCGTGACGACGCCGCGCACCGGCTCGTCGGCGCGCGCCGGGCCGAGCGCGCCGCAGGCAAGAACGAGGAGCGCGACGGCGAACACGCGCGCCCGCGCAAAGAGATTGCGCGGGCGGTCTCGCATCTCCGCAAGGACTGGAGGCAGAGCCGTCATGATGCCGATCCGGCCGGCGAGAATGCCGGTCCCGGGCAAGCCTAAGGTCGGGCGTTTAACGGGGCGTTAACTGTCACGGCGACGATGCGGACGCCGTCGGCGCTATTGCGCCGGACGGCCTTCGATCTTGGGCAGCCGGTCGGGTCCGGGCCTCGTGCCGCTCGCGCGCTGGGCGAGTTCGACGGTCAGCCGCTCGGCCGCCTCCGGCGACATCTGGCCGAGGATCTCGGCCATCTTGGCCGGCTTCATCTGCGTCGACACCTCGACCAGGATCTTCATGTCGAGCCGGTCGAAGATGCGCGCGGCGTCCTTCGACTTCATGTTCTCGTACATGGCGACGATGGTCTTGAAGCGGTCCGCCTCGATCTCGCGGCGCTTCGTCTCCGCGTGGTCGACGGTCTTCTCCATCGTCTTGAGCTCGTCGAGCTTGACGTCCATGCGCTGCTCGGCCGCCTTGAGCAGGCTCTCGCGCATGTCGAGCTCGCGCCGGCGGCTGTCGAGCTCCTGGCGCCGCTCCTGCAGCCGCTCGAGCACGGCGCGCTCGCCGGGCGAGGCGACACGGCCGGGAACCTCCTGCACCACCGCGCCGCCGACCTCGAGGCGCGTCGGCTCCGGCGCCTTGTCGCTCACCGGCATACCGTCGATCTTGGTCGGAGCCTCGTTGTGCTCGGCGTTCTTCTCGTCCGCCTTCTCATCCTTCTTGGCGCCCACCGAGCCGGTGACGTCGCGGCTATCGGCGTTGAAATTGAACATCTCCTGCGCCCACGGCTTCGCCGGCCCGGCGAGCGCACCGCTGCGCGGCGCGCGCGCGTCGGCGATGACGATCCGCGGCTCGGCCGGAATGGTGTCGGCGCTGGTGATCGTCAGGCCGGGGCGGCCGCGGTCCTGCAGCCGCTCGGCGAGCGTATAGCCGCCGTCGAAGACGAGGCCGGACACCTTGAGCGCGAACAGGCTGCCGGTCGCCAGCAAGACGACCGGGATCAACCTGACATCGCGCCAGAAGCTCTTCATGTCAGGCCGCGAGCCCGTTCAGGCGGGCGCGCGCCCGCTCGGTGAAAGCCTGCGCCGCGGCGGCGACCGCCTTCGGATCGGGCGGCGACACCGGCTCGGGCTGCGGACGGTCGACGGCGGCGATGCGCGCGAGCTTGCCGAGCAGCGCCTCGGCCGCCTTCATCTTGGCTTCGATCTCGGCCGACAGCTCCTCGCTGCGCTGCAGGCGGCTCGAAAGCACCTGCTCGCCCTCGCGCATCGTCTGCTTGAGGCCGCCGATCGCCCGCTCGGCAATCTCGGTCGCGGTGACGAGCTCGGAAATGGTCGTGCGCAGCGACTGCTCGTCCGCTTTCAGCAGGCGGAGCTGCCGATTGAGCCGCACGCAATAAAGAATGGTCAGCAGCAAAAGGATCGAGACCATGCTCTCGATCGCGAATCCGAAATGATAGCTCACGGGGCCTCCATGCGGGTGCTTGTCTCGTCCGCCTTTTCGAACATGGCGAATGTGGTGCGCGGCTTGCGCAGATGTTTGCCGACGCGCACGGCGACGCGGTCGCCGACCCGCCCCATGCGGCCCTCGGTCATGCTGACGTCGCCGCAGCGCACGGTGACCAGGGCGTCGGGCTTGAGCTCGAGCATCAGCGTGTCGCCGACCTCGAGCTCCATCATCCGGCGCAACGGCAGCTTCGCCTCGTAGAGCACGGCGTCCACTTCGACCTGCGCCTGGCCGATCTCGGTGGCGAGATGGCCCTCCCAGATCGGGTCGCGGCCGAACTTCTCACCCATGAACATCTGGAGGAGAACGGCGCGGATCGGCTCGATCGTCGCGTAAGGCAGGAGCAATTCGACATTGCCGCCGCGATCCTCCATGTCGATGCGCAGGCGCACCAGGATGGCGGCATTGGCCGGCCGCGAGATCGCCGCGAAGCGCGGATTGGTCTCCAGCCGGTCGATGTTGAACTTCACCGGCGACAACGGCTTGAAGGCGAGCTCGGCGTCGGCGAGCACCACCTCGATCATGCGCTTGACGAGGCTCGTCTCGATCGTCGTATAGGGCCGGCCTTCGACCCGCACCGCGCCCTGCCCGCGGCGGCCGCCGAGCAGCACGTCGATGATCGAATAGATGAGGCTCGAATTGACGGTGACGAGCCCGAAGTTCTCCCACTCCTCCGCCTTGAATACGCCGAGGATCGCCGGCAGCGGGATGGAGTTGAGATAGTCGCCGAAACGCACCGAGGTGATGCGGTCGAGCGAGACCTCGACGTTGTCGGAGGTGAAGTTGCGCAGCGAGGTCGTCATCAGCCGCACCAGGCGGTCGAAGACGATCTCCAGCATCGGCAGACGCTCGTAGGAGACCATCGCCGAATCGATGATCGAGCGGATGCCGGAATTGTCGGTGAGCGACACGTCGGCGAGACTGAAGCCGAGCAGGCTGTCGATCTCGTCCTGATTGAGGATGCGCTCGGCGCCGCCCTTGCCGGCCTGCAGCGCGTCGCCGTCGTCGACCATCGCCGCCCATTGCGCGGCCGCCTCCTCGCTGCCGACGGCGGGCGGCGCCGCGTTCTCGGCGTCGAGCGCCTGGCCCCATTCGGCGGCCAGCGCGTCCTGATCGATCTGGTTGTTGTCGGCCATGGCCTCAAACCGTCACTGAACGACGATTTCCTTGAACAGAACGGCGGTGATGTGGTTGGGCGCGACCACCGCATTGACGCGGCGCGTCAGCTCCTCCTTGAGCCGGTAGAGCCCGGCCGAGCCGTCGAGATCGGTCGGGCGCAGTTCGCGCAAATAAGTCTGGAACGCATCCATTACCCGCGGCATCAGCGGCTTGATGCGTTCGACGAGGTCGGCCTCCGGCAGCTCGAGCACGACCTTGACCTTGAGATATTGCGTGCGGTCGCTGCCGGAATTGGCGAGGTTGACCAGCACGTCCGGCAGGTCGACGAAGGTCGCGGGCTTGATCGCGACCTCCTTGGGCTTCTCCTTGCCGGCCGTCGCGGCGTGACCGGAGAAGAAGAACGCGTAACCGCCGGCGCCGCCGCCGCCGAGCAGTAGCACCGCGGCCGCGGCGATGACGATCATCTTGCGCGAGAACTTCGGTGTCGGCTTGGCCTCGCCTTCGGCGTCGGGCTCGGCGGCATCCGCCTCCGCCTTCTTCTTGGTCTTGCCAGCCATGAATGTCCCCACTTCCACCGATCGGCGGTCGGCCACGGTCCTCAACCCGCGCCTTTCGGCGCGACCGTGCCCCCCAAGGGCGAAGCTAGGTCGGCATGGTTAACAGATACTTTCCCACACCCCCGCGCCGGGAAATTTTTGCCGGGTCGAAGCGGCATTTTGCCGTGTCATGGGCAACGGCGTTTTCCCGTATCCGATTGATTTAACTAAAAGTCTTCAGTTGGCACGGTGGCTGCAAGGTGCTTCCGCAGCCGCCTGGTTTGGGAGAACCGGGCGGCGGCAGATGAAACGGTCGATGGCAAGCCTCGGGAGGGCGCGCCGCGGCCGGAGATCAGGGGAGTTGCCGATGCAGAACGCGCTTCTGATCGGACTGTCACGCCAGGTCGCGCTCAGCCGCGAGTTGGACGTGGTCGCGAACAACATCGCGAACTTGAATACCTTCGGCTACAAGGCCGACGGCTCGCTGTTCGAGGAATACCTCTCCTCGAGCGCCCGGACCGAATCCGGTGGCCGCATCAGCTACGTGCGCGACCGCGGCCTCTGGCGCGACATGTCGATGGGGCCGATCGAGCGCACCGGCAATCCGCTAGACCTCGCCATCGACGGCGACGCCATGTTCGCGGTGCAGACGCCGCGCGGCGAGCGCTACACGCGCAACGGCGCCCTGCACCTCGACGCCACCGGCCAGCTCGTCACCTCGGAAGGCAACCCCGTGCTCGGCACCGGCGGCCCGATCGTGCTGCAGCCGAACGACCGCGAGATCTCGATCAGCCGCGACGGCACCATCAGCGTGCGCAACGGCGCCTCACGCAACGACATCCAGCGCGGCAAGCTGCGTCTCGTCTCGTTCGCGCGGCCGCAGGCGCTGCAGAAGGACGGCGGCAGCACCTTCAAGGCCGCCCCCGACAACGCCCCGCAGGAGACCGACAAGGCGACGATCCAGCAGGGCGCCATCGAACAGTCGAACGTGCGCGGCGTCGTCGAGATGTCGCGCATGATCGAAATCACCCGGGCCTACACCCAGGTCTCCACCATGCTGCAGCAACAGGGCGACCTGAGCCAGCAGTCGATCGACAAGCTCGCCGACGTGCCGGCCTGACGGAAAGGATACTGACCCATGCGCGCGCTCTCCACCGCAGCGACCGGCATGATGGCCATGGAGCTCAACGTCCAGGTCATCGCCAACAACCTCGCGAACATGACGACGACCGGCTTCAAGCGTCAGCGCGCCGAATTCCAGGACCTGCTGTACGACCACCTCAGCCGCGTCGGCACGCAGAGCTCGTCGCAGGGCAACATGCTGCCGGTCGGCATCGACCTCGGCTCCGGCGTCAAGACGGTCGGCACGGGGCGGCTGATGTCGCAAGGCACCCTCACGCAGACGAGCAATCCGCTCGACGTCGCCATTCGCGGCGACGGCTTCTTCAAGGTCCAGTTGCCCGACGGCACCTACACCTATACGCGCGACGGCTCGTTCAAGACCGACTCGCAGGGCCGCATCGTCACCGCGCAAGGCAACGTGGTGCAGCCGGCGATCACCGTGCCGCCGAACACCAGCGGCCTGATGATCAACGCGCAGGGCCAGGTGTCGGTGACCCCGGCGGGCACCACCACGCCGACGATCCTCGGCCAGTTGACGCTGACGCGCTTCATCAATCCGGCGGGCCTCATGCCGATCGGCGACAATCTCTACCAGGAGACGCCCGCCTCCGGCACGCCGCAGGACGGCACGCCGGCCACCGACGGCGCCGGCGATCTGCAGCAGGGGATGCTCGAACAGTCGAACGTCGACTCGGTCACCGAGATCACCAACCTGATCAGCGCGCAGCGCGCCTACGAGATGAACTCGAAGGTGATCACCGCCGCCGACCAGATGCTGCAGGCGACCTCCAACCTGATGCGCTGAGGCAGATCCATGCTCCGCTTCGCCCTCCCCTTCGCCGCCCTCCTCGCCCTCGCCGCCGCGCCGCAGGCGGCGCACGCCGCCTCGTCGCGGCCGGTGCTCAAGGCGGAGGCGCTCGTCTCCGGCGACCTCGTCCGCATCGGCGATCTCGTCGACAATGCCGGCATCATCGCCAACGAGCCGATCTTCCGCTCGCCCGATCTCGGCATGTCCGGCTCGGTGCCGGCCGCGGCGGTGGTCGAGGCCGTGCGCGCGCACGCGCTGATCGGTCTCGACACGGCCGGACTCTCCGAGGTGAAGGTGACGCGCGCGGCGCGCATGATCCCGGCCAAGGCGGTCGAGGACGAGGTCGCGCGGGCGCTGTCGGAGCAGTACCAGCTCGGCCCGGCCAAGGACATCACCGTCAGTTTCGACCGCATGCTGCGGGCGATGTACGTCGCGCCGTCGGCGATCGGCGAGCCGCACGTGTCGCGCCTGACCTACGACGCGCGCAGCAGCCGCTTCGACGCCGAGATCGAGGTGCCGACCGGCACGAGCGACCGCGGCATCCTGCGCCTCGGCGGCCGCGCGCAGGCGACCGTCGAGGTCGTGGTGCTGACGCGGGCGATCGAGCGCGGCGCCGTGATCAAGGATTCCGACATCGAGATCGAGCGCCGCCCGCGCGCCGAGTTCGGCCGCGAGACACTGCGCGAGCGCGACCGCGCCGTCGGCCTTGCCGCCCGCGACAATCTGCAGGCCGGGCGCCCGCTGCGCACCGCCGACCTGATGCGGCCGGAGGTCGTCAGCCGCAACGAGATGGTGACAATGACCTTCGACATGCCCGGCATCACGCTCACCGTGCGCGGCAAGGCACTGGAAGCCGGCGCGGAAGGCGACGTCATCTCGGTCAGCAACGAACAGTCGAAGCGCGTGCTGCAGGGCGTCGTGGTCGGTCCCGGCCGCGTCGCCGTCAGCGCGGGCAGCCCGCGCCTCGCCGCCAACCTGCCGGCGATCGGCGCCGGCGGCCGCTAGTCAGTCAACACGGAGTCCGGCGCATACGCGCCCGAGCGAAAGCAATGTCGATGAAACCTCTGATGGTCCTGCGTGTCACGACACTGGCGGTGCTGGCCGGCTCCCTGCTGAGCGGCTGCGCGGCGATCGACCGGCTCAAGAACGTCGGCCAGGCGCCGGCCCTGACGGAAGTCGACAACCCGACGGCGCGGCCGGGCTACAAGCCGGTGCAGATGCCGATGCCGGCGGCGCAGCCGGCTTCGTACAATCCCAATTCGCTGTGGCGCAACGGCTCGCGCGCCTTCTTCAAGGACCAGCGCGCGCACCAGGTCGGCGACATCCTCACGGTGCAGGTCAACATCACCGACAAGGCGATCATCGCCAACGAGACGCAGCGCTCGCGCGACAACAAGGAAGACTCCGGCATCACCGACTTCCTCGGCAGCAAGACCATCGTCAATCCGGCGAAGGCGATCCTGCCCGGCCGCATCCTGACGGCGGACTCGACCGCCTCGAGCGACGGCAAAGGCTCGGTCAACCGCTCCGAGGCGCTGCAGACCAACGTCGCCGGCGTCGTCACGCAGGTGCTGCCGAACGGCAACCTGGTGATCGAGGGACGGCAGGAGATCCGGGTCAATTTCGAGATCCGCGAACTGATCGTCGCCGGTATCGTCCGCCCCGAGGACATCCAGAGCGACAACACCATCGACTCCTCGAAGATCGCCCAGGCCCGCATCGCCTATGGCGGCCGCGGCCAGATCACCGACGTGCAGCAGCCGCGCTACGGCCAGCAGGTGCTCGACGTGATCCTGCCGTTCTGACGGCAAGGCCGGCGCGCGCGCCGGCCGAATGAGAGCTCCCGCGCCTTTTTCGTCTCGCGAGCGGGAAAGGCGTTCATGCCACGGCCTCCGGTAGCTCCCCTGCCGGAGGCCGCTGGTTTTTCTGACGCCGCGCAAAAGCAAAAAGCCCGGCGCAATAGCCGGGCTTTCGCAAATTCCAAATCGGGCGGCCGGTCAGTCGTCGCGGTAGACGCGCTCGCGCCGTTCGTGCCGCTCCTGGGCCTCGACCGACAAGGTCGCGATCGGGCGCGCCTCGAGGCGGCGCAGCGAGATCGGCTCGCCGGTCTCCTCGCAATAGCCGTAGGTTCCGTCATCGATGCGGGCGAGAGCCTCGTCGATCTTGGCGATCAGCTTGCGCTGGCGGTCGCGCGCGCGCAGTTCGATGGCGCGGTCGGTCTCCGATGAGGCGCGGTCGGCGAGGTCCGGGTGGTTCTGGTTCTCTTCCTGCAGGTGCTGCAGCGTCTCCTTGGCTTCCTTCAGGATGTCCTCGCGCCAGGCGAGAAGTTTGGCCCGGAAGTATTCCCGCTGACGCTCGTTCATGAAGGGTTCTTTGTCCGAGGGTCGATAGTTCTTGTTCTTCGCCAACATCCCACTCCACTCCCCTGTGTCTTCTTATTTGTTGCGTAGAGTCTTACCCCTCCACGTGCGGCAGGCTTATATACGCGCGTCACGGGCCGGACAACACCTTCCGCGCGCCATGTTCATAGCCATATTTTTGTGATATTTCAGTGACTTGCTAACAAACAGGCAGGCGCCTGCCCAGCCGCTGAGCAGTTCCCGAGGCCGACTGCAGGAGGTAGCGGCCGCCTATTGCACGCCGTGCTTGGCAAGCTCGACGGCGACGCGCAAATCGATCTCCGACATGACGGCGTCGAGACCCGGATCGCCGGTGTCCTCGCTCAGGCCTTCGGCGGCGACTTTCAGCCGGGCCAGCGTCGAGGGGTCGAGGTTCCCGTCGAGCAGCCCGATCTTCAGCCGGTCGAGCACGTCGAGCGCGTTACGGCCCTTGGCGACCGCCCGCTTCTTTCGTTCGGTGGCGCTCTCGATGCCCTGCAGCGCGAGCAACGCGTCGACGGTGGAAATGGCCGTGAGTCCGCCGGCCTGCGCCGTCGTGGACGTCGCCGCCTGGTCCGATACGCTGAATCCACCGGCCGCGCGGCGCGCGGCAGCCGGTCTGGCGGCGAGCGCGGTGTTGCCCGCTCCATAGATTCGCATCGCAAGTTCCCCCCGGGTCGAGCCCCCGAATTGCACGCAGCCTGCGCCGGTATGGTTAACCTGCGGTAAAGACCCGGCAAATGTTGCTGCCTGTGCCGCTTTCTGCCGGGCCAGCGGACCG
>Ga0187815_10001265_pt1 | contig 11958 bp, 13 predicted proteins | sample NC_S_5_FD_132962 | JGI IMG/M metagenome (GOLD analysis project Ga0187815, IMG submission 132962) | Wetland sediment microbial communities from Neuse River Estuary, North Carolina, USA - ASW-S_5 | ecosystem: Environmental > Aquatic > Freshwater > Wetlands > Sediment | place: USA: North Carolina...
AGCCCCCGGCCGCTCAGGATGATCACGAGGTCCAATGTCAGCACGACGAAGGCGATCGCGATGTGAGTGAGCTCGGTCTTGGAGGTTCGATGGGAGACGGGCGAGGGTGTCGCGGGCGTCCAGACGGTGTAGTAGTACGGTCCCCGGCTCATGACCGAGCCCCCCCGAGCATTGGCGGGACGAGGGGTTCGACCGGCATAGGGCCTTGGGGTTTCCGCCCCGACAAGAGGTTTCGTACCAGTTCAACACCCGCAGCGAGCCGTGGCCCCGGTCGACTGAAGTACGCTTCGTCCGCGACAAATGTCCCTAACGCCGGGCCGACGGCGCGGATGGACGAGCTAAGGGTTGTGTTCTCACCCAGTTCCCGCAGGCTCCGCGCGACCGAGAAGCTGCACGGGCTCACCACGAGGAGGTCGGGAGGGTGGCGCGCGAGTTCCGTCCAGCTGGTTCGGGTTCCCGGCTCGGAGCGATTCGGGCCGACGGGGGAACCGCCCGCGGCCACCACAAGGTCGGGTGTCCAGAGCCCGGCCAGGATCGGCGGGTCCAGCCACTCCACGATCGCCACGGTCCTTCCGCTCGGCGGTACCGGGCGAGTCCGAACCCGTAGTGCGTCGGCAAGACGGGCTGCCGTTCTAGGGTCGCCGAGGGCCGCGCCCACGGTCTCGATCGAGCTCCAGACCTCGTCGAGATTGGTGGGGGTCAAGGACACTACTCGCGGCTCAACTCCGGCCCGGGCGCAGGCCGATGCGGCTTCCTCCTCGGTCACCGAGCAGACGCCACAGAGATTCTGGGTCAGCAGGAGGTCGGGGTTCAACTCTCGGAGCAGCTCGAGGTCGAGCTCGTAGAGACTCTCCTTCCGACCCCGGGCCTTCCGGACGCGCTCGTCGATCTCCCGGGATGGGCGCTCCGAATCCAAGGTGCGCGGGTGCATCACGATCGGAAGCTCCCGCACCTCGACGGGGTAGTCGCACTCGGAGCTTCGGCCGACGAGGTCGGACCCGTGCCCCAGCGCATGCACGATCTCGGTCGCGCTCGGCAGTACCGAGATGATGCGCATCCAGCCTCCGGCGAAAACCCGAGCCGGGGCGGGCTTACTTACGTTTGCGGGCGGGGGGCGAGCGGCTCGAACCGGCTTTGGTCGTGGGGGCCGGTGCGCGGGCCTTTTCCTTCGCTGGGGGGACGGACGGAGCAGTTCGGCCCCGGCCCTTTCGCACTCGGGTCCGCTTCGGAGGGGGGGTCGGCGCAGAAGGGGTGGCGGCGGCCTCGACCGAGGCCGGGGCTGGAGGAACGGGAGGTGGAAGTCCAAGATGTTTACAGAGCGCCGCCTCGCTCTCGAAAGTGAGGCCCAGTCGCCGGGCTTCGAGCCGCTCCTCCTCCGCTTTCGCCTTCTCCCCGGTGTGGGCGAGGGCCTCCGCGTGCAGGAACCGAAGCTGAGGTTCCTCGGGCGTCTTGTCAAGGAGCGTCTCGATCTGCTCCCGCGCTCCGGCCCAGTCCCCGAGCTCAATCAACGCGGCGAGCAGGTGAGCGCGGACCTCGTTGCGCGTCTTGTCCTCCGCGAGGAGCCTTCGGTAGGCGGCGACCTCCTCTTTGGGGCGCGCGCGGGCTCCCAGGACCGCCGCCTTGCCGAGACGGGCTTCCATGTCCCCGGGTCGAATCGCGAGCACGTCGTCGAACGCGCGGTCCGCATCATCGATCAATCCAAGACCCAGCAAGGACCGGCCGATTCCCACGCGGGCCGGCAGGAATCCTGGTTTCAGGTCGGCCGCCTGCCGGTAGAAACGCAACGCCAACGCCGGCACGCCCCAGTCGAGCCAGGTTCGGGCCCGGTGGACGATGCCGTCGAGCTGCTGCGCGCTCGGGAGCAGGCGGCGCGCCTCCTTGGCCGGGGGTCGGGGCTCCTCACCGAGGTAGGTCTCGAGCCCGAGCTGGCGCGCGAGCTCCGCGAATCGGGCGCCCTCCACAAGCGAGCCACCGTGGCTGGTGATCTCCTGCGAGAAAGCGAGGGGAAGGCGGCCGGGGGTGAGTACGACGAGACGCACGAGGACGTTGCCTTCTCCTTCCAGGAGGTGACGGATTGTCTCGAGCGAAACCGTGTTGGGGTCCTCGAGGAACGAGTAGAGGAAGCCATCGCTCGTCCGGAGCGCGAGCCCTTCCGGGGTCGGCTTCGCGGCATCGAGCTTCTGGCCCATCGCCTCGACGAGGGCGCTCGCGAGTTCTACGAACGTGGTGGACGCCATCACGTCGGCGAACGCCCGGTCCGTTAAATAGAATGGACGTCCAGAAGCACCTGCCGTGGACCTCGCCGCGCTCTCCCGTTTCCTGCCATCGCTCGAGCGTGAACTCGAGGCGTCGTACGGGCGAACGATCCGCTCCTCCCCCCGGGGAGTTCGCGCGTACCTCGAGGTGAACCGAGAGTTCACCCTCCGGGGAGGGAAGCGATTTCGGGCCCTCCTCGTGATGGCCGGCTACTACCTGGCCACGGGCCGAAGCCCTCGCCCCGTTCTCCCGGCGGCCGCCGCCGTCGAGCATTTTCAGAGCTGGATGCTGATTCACGACGACATCATCGACCACGCGGAAGAGCGCCGAGGGGGACCCTCGGTACACCGAGCCCTGGCGCAGTCCCACCGCCGCGAAGGCTGGCATGGGTCGAGCGAGGATTACGGCGTGGGCATCGGCATCACTCTCGGGGACCTCGAAGAGCCGTTCACGGTCGAGTCGATCGTCTCGACCCGCGCTTCGCCCGCGGCTCGCCTGGCGGCGCTCGGGGAGTACGCACGAATGACCCGGTGCACGGCGTTCGGCCAGCTCCTGGACATCAGGAGCGGCGCGCTGGACCCGGGGACGGTCCGGGAGGAGGACGTCCTCGCGGTCCATCGATTCAAGTCGGCGATCTACACCGTTGTCTCCCCGCTCAAGATCGGAGGGCTGCTCGGCGGGAGCCCCCTCGCCCGGCTCCGCGACATCGAGACGTTCGGAACGGACATCGGGATCGCTTTCCAGTTGCGGGATGACGTCCTGGGCGCCGGGTTCGGGGCCGAGGAATCGGGGAAGAGCTCGAACGACCTGGTCGAAGGCAAGAGGACCCTGCTCGTGGTGCACGCCTGGGCGAACGGGTCGGAGGCCGACCGGTCGCGGCTCGCCAGGGTACTCGGAAACGCCCAAGCGACCCCGGAAGATGTCGAGCGGGCGCGCAGTGTCATCCGAGATACCGGCAGCCTGGCCTATTCCGAGAAGCGGATCGACGAGCTGACTCGCTCCGCGCTCCGATGCCTCGAGAGGAGTCGAACTATCCCCGCTCGGGGAAAGCCGTTGCTCCGGGAAGTGGCGGACCGGCTCGTTCGCCGAAAGACCTAGGGCCCTACTGGCTCTCGGGCTCGGACGACGGGTTCGGCGTGGCGGCGGCGCCCGCCGTCTGCAGCGCCTGCGAGAGGTCCTGCTGCATGGTGGTGTAGCGCTCCTTGAGGTGGTTCTCCTGGCGCTCGACGGCCTTCAGCCGGACTTCCGAGGTCTCTTTGTCCTCGGTGAGGAGGTCCTCGACCTCCTTTCGGTTCTTCGCGCGCACCAAGAGACCCCCGATCGGACGATAGACGACCACGTCCTCAGGCAGCGCCTTGAGCTCTTCCAAGGTGTGGGAGACTTCGCGGAGCTTCAGGTCGACCTGGAGGCGCTGCTGCTGGACGGCCGCGAGCTCCTGCTGGAGGCGTTGGAACTGACGGATATCGTTCTGCAGTTTCGCGGGAAGGGCCACGGCCGGGGTGACCGGCCGACCAACATAAGCGCTTCGGGAGCGCCCGCGCGCCGCGGAGCTCACCGCGACCGAAGGGCGGTCTGGGCCGTGGCGAGCGAGAGATGAACCCATCCGAGGTAGGTGTTGAGCGCGGCGCGCATCGCGCCGGAATCCCAGGCCGAGATCGTGAGCTCAAGCGAACAATCCGAGTCCCGGCGCATTTCGGCGTGAGCCCGGGGCACCTCCCGGGAGGCCTCCGGTCGAAGCGCCTGCTCCAACCACTCTGCAACCGCAGGGCTTTCCACCCGCACTCGCACGGAGGCCGTCCACGCGAACGGCGGGTCCGTCATGACGAAAGGTGACGGTCGAGGGCGGCCACGATCCGGTCGGTCTTGGACGCGGCCGCCCGGACGTAGGTCGAGGGGTCGAGCAGCTCGTCGATCTCCGCCGACGAAAGATGAGAACGGATCACGGCGTTCGCCTTGGCTCGTTCCACGAGCGACGGGCCGTTCGACACATCGCTCGTGAGCGTTCCCAGAAGCTCGTGCGCCTCGGACCGGGCGAGTCCCTTCGAGGTCAGCGCGAGCATCAGGCTCTCGGTCATCGCCCCGCCGCCCGAACGGTCGAGCTCGGCGGCCATGCGGGCGGTGTCCACCCGCAAACCACGAAACACGTCATTGAGCTTGGTCAGGATGTCGTCCGTCAGGACGATGGCGTGAGGGAGCACGACCCGCTCGTTGGCCGAGTTCGCGAGGTCCCGTTCGTGCCACTGGACCATGTTCTCGAGCGGAGGAAGCGCGAACGCGCGGACCAGGCGAGCGAGGCTCGTGACGTTCTCGGACATCATGGGGTTGCGCTTCTGCGCCATCGTCGAGCTGCCCACTTGATGGGCCTCGTCGAACGGCTCTGCCACTTCGCCGATCTCGGTTCGTTGAAGGTTGCGCACCTCCGTCGCGAGGCGTTCCGCGGTCGACGCGATGAGCGCGAGGAGGTTCGTGAATTCTGCGATGCGGTCCCGCCCCACGATTTGGGTGGGCGCCTCGTCCGCCCGGAGCCCAAGACGGGCCATGACCAGGGCCTCGAGGTCGACGGCGTGGTCGCCGAAGCCGGCGCCCGTGCCGACCGCGCCGGCCATCTTGCCGACCGCGAGCCGGGGGAGAAGCTCGTCGAGTCGATCCCGATGTCGGCTGACCTCGGCCGCCGCGACGGCGACCTTGTAGCCAAAACTGATCGGCACACCGTGCTGACCGTGCGTTCGACCGACCTCCGGGGTCGCCCGGTGCGTGCGAGCGAGTTCGACGAGCGTTCGCGCCAGCCTCGTGAGGTCGTCGCGAAGGAACCCCGCGCTCTCCTTCAGCTCGAGCGCCAGGGCTGTGTCCGTGATGTCGGCGCTGGTCGCCCCGTAATGCACCCAGCGACCCGAGGGTCCGGCGGCCTCTGCGAGGGCCCGCGTGATCGCCATGACGTCGTGACGAAGCGAGCGCTCGAGCGCATCGACGCGTTCGAGCGAGACGTGGGCGAGCGAGGCCGCCCGGTCGATGGACGCCGCCGCATCCGCGGGGATCATCCCGATCTCGGCCTCGGCGAGCGCGAGGGCGGCCTCCACGCGGAGGGCCCGTTCAAGACGGGCGGCCCGTGAGAAGAGGTCGCGAACCGAATCTCGGCCGTAGCGGAACTCGAGGGGGCAGAAAAGGGACCCAGCCTCGTCAGTCACATCCCGAAAGCGGACGGTGGGTATATAGGCATATTCCGGCCGCAGCCCTCGGACTTCCGTCGAGCCGGCTCCACTGCCGAACTATTCATGCTCGGTCGGGATGCCCCGAACGAGCGTGGATGGCCGGTATTCTGGTCGCTCTCGGGGGGAACGCCCTCCACCGGGCCGGGGGCCGCGGTTCGTGGGAGGAAGCCCGGAACCAGATGCGCCAAGCGGTCACGGTGCTGGCGGAGGTGGCGGCGGGAGGCGGTGTCCTGGTCCTCTCGCATGGGAACGGTCCCCAGGTGGGGGCTTTACTCCGGCAGAACGAGCTTGCGGCGCGGGAGATCCCTCCGCGACCCATGGACGTGCTCGGCGCCGAGACCCAGGGGCAGATCGGGTATCTGGTCCAGACCGAACTGACGCCGGCCCTCCTGCGGCGAGGGGTCAATCGGTCGGTCCTGACGGTCATTAGCCGAACCGAAGTGGCGGCGGACGATCCGGCGTTCCTCCACCCGTCGAAACCGGTGGGTCGCTACTACCCCGAGGATGAAGCTCGCGTCCTCCGCAAGCAGTACGGCTGGGCGATGCAGTACGACGGTGCGCGGGGGGGCTGGCGCCGGATCGTCCCGTCCCCTCGCCCCGTGCGCTGGCTCGAAGGCGCCGCCGTTCGGTCGCTGCTCGAGTCGAACGTGGGCTCGAACTGGATCCCCGTCGTCGCCGGTGGCGGTGGCATTCCGGTCGTGCGCCGTCCGGACGGAACCTTCGAAGGGGTCGAGGCGGTAATCGACAAGGACCTCGCTGCTTCGCTCGTGGCCCGCGAGCTCGGGATCCATACCCTCGCGATCGTGACGGACGTGCCGGGGGCTGCGGTCTCGTTCGGGAAGCGCGGAGAGCGGTGGTTGACGCAAGTGTCGCGACGCGAGCTTGCCGACTACCTGAAGCGAGGGGAGTTCGGAGACGGGTCGATGGGACCGAAGGTCGCGGCCGGTCTCGAATTCCTCGAGGGCGGGGGCCACCGGTTCGTCATAACCGACATCCCTTCGCTGGCGCGTGCCCTCCGCGGGGAAGCGGGCACTCGGGTCGAAGCCTAGTGGCCGGACCGCCGCAGCTCTCGGACGAGGGCATCCACGCCGCTTCCGTACTGAACTGCTTTCTTCGGACGGGTGGCAAGCTCAAGGGGCAGGCCCCGGCCGATGGCCCATTCACGGAAGAACCGTTTCGGAGCGTCCCCTGGAAGCCGAAGGTCGACCGGCACGCGGAGCGCCGCTTCCTCGAAGCCAGCGGAGAGGTAGGGAGCTACGACAATCTTCCCCGCGACGTGAGCGATCTGGTCGGTCCTGGGCCAGTCCGTCGCCCGCAACCGGGCGAGGTCCTCGAGCGACCGACGTTCGGCGTCGGGCGCGGAGAGCCCCCGATAGTGGGCGTACCCGAGAAAGAGCTCGTCCGCCCCTTGCCCGCAGACGAGTCGCGGCGGCGAGGCAAGTTCGATTGCCAACGCTAGGGCGAGCAGCACCGTTTGGGTCACGGGCGGCAGGGGCTCCAGCTCCTTCGAGAATCGTTCCCTGGCCTCCTGCACCAAGCCCGGCTCGACGCGTAACCCTTCCCACCTGAGACCCAGTCGCTCCGCTCCGGCTTTCCCGGCGGACAGGTCCGCGCTGCCGTCTCGCCCCAGAGTGCAGAGCATCAGACCCGGCACCGACCGGAGCTCCCAAGCCAGCAACGAAGAGTCCACCCCGCCCGAGAAGAGAACTCCGGTCGGTTCGGCTGGGTCGCGCAACAGACGAAGTGAGTTCTCGAGCGCGGCATCAAGGCCAGCACGGAGCTCGTGAACGCCCGGAGCCAAGGGTCCCACCGAGCGGGGTAGCGTGCCCGGGGATGAACCCTTATCCCGATCCGGACTACCGCGAGCCAATGGTCGATCCTGGGAACAGCGTCCCTTTACCACGCCCCATCCGCCGGGCCCTGTTCGTCGACCGCGACGGAACGCTCAACCCGGACCTCCACTACCTGAGAGAAGCGGACCGGCTCGAGCTGTTTCGCGGCGTGGGGAACGCCCTCTCGCTCGCCCGGGACCACGGGTTCATGGTGGTCTGCGTCACCAACCAATCGGGGGTCGAGCGAGGGTTCTACACACGGGACGACGTGGAGCGGATCCATCGTCGTTTGAACGACCTGCTTCGTCCCCACCGGGCCCGGGTGGATGCGTTCTACTACTGCCCGCACGCACCGGAAACGCGATGTGAATGCCGGAAGCCGGGCACCCTATTGTTCCGCCAAGCCCGGGACGAATGGAACCTCGACCTGGCCACCAGCGCGATCGTCGGCGACCGGGACCTGGACGTCGAGGCCGGTCGTCAACTTGGGATGCTCACGGCAGTGGTCGCGTCCCCCGGACACGAGCAGGACCCCTCGTATGACCTCCTTCAGAACACCGGCAGGGCCGACGTGAACGCGCGGGCGTTCCCCAACGCGGTCTTCCGGATTCTGGCCCGCGGCTGATACGGCTCCGCGCGGCTCCTCGCTCGAAGGCATTATACCCATCGCTTACTGGCGCCCGCGGGAGCTTCCGCCGTGCTTCAGGGCATTTTCCTGCTCATCGGGGTCGTCGCGACGTTGCTCCTCGCTCTCGGCGCCGTTGCAGGCCGGGCCCTCACCCCCCTGGCGGGAGTCGTCGCGACCGCCTTCGGAATCGTGATCGTGATCCTCGCGGGGTTCCCGTTCCTCGCGCTCCTCGTTCTGTTCGTGGCCGCGAGCGCGCTCGCGACCCGGTACCGATTCGACGAAAAGAAGCGTCAGCAACTTCAGGAGGGCCGTTCGGGCGAGCGCGGCGTCTCGAACGTGGTCGCCCACATTCTCATCCCCACCGGGATCGCGGTCGCGGGCGGGCTTGTGCCTCCCGCCCTGTCCCCGAACACGACCGCGCTGCTGTTCGCGAGCGCCCTCGCGTTCGGTGCGTCCGACACGTTCGCGAGCGAGTTCGGCGTGCTGTCAGGGCATGCGAAGAGTATCCTCACGGGAAAGGCCGTGCCGCCCGGAACCAACGGTGGCGTCTCCCGCAACGGACAACTGTTCGCGCTGGTCGGGGGCGTTACCACCGCCCTCGTCGGATGGCTGCTGTTCTCGGCATTTCGAACCCCCCTGCCGAACCCGCTCCTCTTCGGGGTCACCGTCGCAGGGGTCGGATTCCTAGCCTGCCAGGTCGATTCCGTGCTCGGTGAACTGTTCGAGAACCGAGGGCAGCTTTCCAAAGGGTCCACGAATTTCCTCGGGATGCTGAGCGCGGTAGCGATGGCGGCGGTGGTTCTCGTGGTCGCCGGGGGAATGCTGTGACCAAAGGCCGAGCTCGACCGGCCGGAAGCGTCGTGCTGCTGTCGGGAGGGATGGACTCGGCGACCTGCCTCGCGATAGCGTGCCGCCGGTTCCGCCCGGTCCACGCCTTGACGGTCGTGTACGGGCAGCGCCACGCGCGGGAAGTGCGCTCGGCCCGGGCGCTTGCCCGACACTTTCGGGTCGCCCGCCATACGGTCCTTCGACTCCCGCTAGGCCCGCTCCTTGCTTCTTCGCTCACCGACCCGAGTCGTCCGCTTCCGAACCGCCGTCGGGTTCACGGCGGCATCCCCTCCACGTATGTCCCGGCGCGCAACACAATCCTCCTTTCGGTCGCCCTGGGGTACGCCGAGAGCCACCATCTCGGCACGATCCTGCTCGGGGCCAACTCGATCGACTATTCGGGATACCCCGATTGCCGCCCCGAGTACTTCCGGGCCTTCGAGCGTCTCTCGCGACTCGCCACCAAAGCTGGGGTCGAACGGGGAGAGCAGATCCGGGTCGAGACGCCGCTCCTCCGGCTCTCGAAGACGGAGATCGTTCGCCTCGGTGATCGTCTACGGGTCCCGTGGCGGCTCACGTGGAGCTGCTACACGGGCGGCCAACGGCCGTGCGGCACCTGTGACGCGTGCCGCCTACGGCAGAAGGGGTTCGCCGAGGCCGGTCGCCCCGACCCGGTGCGACGCGTCCCGACCTAGCCGCGACCGTTCACGCCGAGACCGGCGGGACGGTCGAGGTGCAGAACCCGCAGCGCGTCGCCTTGATCGGGATCTGGTTGCAGCAAGCGGGGCACTCCCGGGTCGTCGGGGCCGCCTTGGCCGCTCGAGCCGCCTTTCGGTTCTGGTGGAGCTGGTACGGGTAGGCGATGAGGAAGAAGACGACCGCCATGAGGATGGCGAAGTTGATGACCGATCCGAGGAACGCGCCGCCCAGGATCGGGCTTCCGTTGACGGTCAGTATTCCGAGAGAATTGAAATTGACATGCACGGCCGCGCCGATCAGCGGGTTGATGATGTCCGTGACCAGGGCGCCAATCAGTGCGACGATGGCCAATCCGACCACGAAGGCGACGGCCATCATGATCAGGCTCCCCGAGATCAAGAATTTCTTGAAGTCCTCGTAGACTCCCATCGACCTATCCCCGAAAGCTGGGGAGCGAGCCGTGCCTAAAAAATGTATCCGGCCCTGTGCTCCCGGGTCTTGTTGATGGCCACGGCGGCCGGGGGCGCGTCCGAGACGGCTCGCGCATTCGCGCGATCATCTTCCCGAGCCCAACGGGGCCCGGCCGTCACGGCGTCGTAGGACAGGTGCACCGGATTACATCACGTCCAGGGGGGCGATGCCGAGGAGGTCGAGGGCATTGCCGAGGGTCTGGCGCGCCGCGGCTACCAACGCGATCCGGCTCGCGCGCTCCTCGGTCGAGCGCAGCACCGGCACCGCGTGATAGAATCGATTGAACTGGTCGCAGAGGTCGTGGGCGTAGCCCGCGACGGCATGCACATGGCCGGTCCGCGCGGCGTAGGCGACGATGCGCGGGAAGCGCGATAGAATCCGGACCAGCGCGGCCTCGTCGGGGTGTCCCAACCGCGAGGCGTCGAACGGGTACGGCGGTTGGACCGCCTCGCCCTTCCGAAGCACGCTCGAGGCTCGCGCGTACGAGTACTGCAGGAACGGACCGCTGCGTCCCTCGAAGGAAAGGGCATCCTCCCATCGGAAGACGACCGGCTTGTCCGGCGCCGAGCGGACGATATGATAGCGGACCGCACCGGTCGCCACTGCTTCGGCAATCCGCTCGACGTCGGCCTCCGCAAGGTCTTCGCGCCGGGCCAGGACCTCCGCCCGGGCGCGGTCGACCGCCTCGGCAAGAAGGTGGTCGAGCCAGACCGCTGACCCGCCTCGGGTCGACATGCGACCCCCCTCGGGAACCGTGATGTCCTGGTAGATGACGAACGTCGGCCGGCGGGCCTCCCCGATCTCTTCGAGCAGCGCGTCGAGGCTGCGAGCGTGCAATTGGTGGTCCTGGCCTAGCACGTCGATGACCCGGGCGAAGCGAGCGAACTTCGAAAGGTGGTAGGCGATGTCGCGCGTCAGGTAGAGGCTCGTCCCGTTCGCGCGCTGGAAGACGAGATGGGTCGATTCCTTCGGGAGGCCGTAGGAGCTCGCGTCGATCGCCCAGGCACCGTTCGATTCCTGGACCGCGTGCGGACACGTTCGCAGCCGCTCCAGCACCTTGTTAACCGAGCCATCGTGGACGAAGTCCGACTCCCAGACGAGCTCGTCGAACGAGATGCGGAGGCGGGCGAGCGACTGGAGCATCCCTTCCAGGATCGACGCGGCGAGGGCCCGATGCTCGCTCGGCACGTTCCCGGACTCGAGCTGCTGGACCAGCTGGGCGACTTCCTCCCGGGCGTCCTCGTGCTCCTTGAGGTAGGCGCTGACCGCCGGGTACGGCCGGCCCCGATGCCGGTCCGGTTTCTCGCCCGGCACCTCCTCCCCGTCCACGGCCTTCCGGATCGGTTCGGGCCAGCTCTCCCGGGGTTTCGACCAGATCCAGGTGATCATGGCCGCCTGCCGTCCCATGTCGTCCACGTAGTACTGGGTCGTCACCGGCGAGCCCGAGGCGCGGAGAATGCGCGCGAACGTGTCGCCGATGATCCCGTTTCGGACCCGGCCGATATGGAACGGGCCCGTGGGATTCGCGCTCGTGTGCTCGACCACGACGGGCGGCCCGGCGGGTTCCGAGTGGCCGTAGCGGTTGCCCCGGGATAGTACTAGGTCGAGTGTGGCGCGCGCGAGTGCCTCCGGGTCGACCCGGAAGTTCACGTAGGCCCCCTTCGGGGAGACTTGTCGCACGAGCGGAGAGGGAGAGAACGCGGTGGCGAGCGCGGTGGCTATGTCCGCCGGCGGTCGCTTCGCCGACTGGGCGGCGCGATGGCAGGGGAAGGCGGCTTCGCCCTCGGGACCCTCGTCCAAGCTGAGCTGGCCGACGATGGTCTCCTTCGAGAGCGGGACCCCGCAGCTCTCCGAAGCCACTGCCAAGCCCTGGACGATGGCTTCGAGGAACGGCACCCACGGGTCCGTGGAATTGGACGGGAGGGAAACCTCGGACGACGCCACGAACCCACCCGGTCGAGAAGCGCTTTAGCGGTCAGTTCGTCTTAACCTTCTCCATGGTGGCGCTGCTCCTGGTGCGGTACGGCGAGCTGGC
>Ga0187815_10001267_pt1 | contig 11951 bp, 10 predicted proteins | sample NC_S_5_FD_132962 | JGI IMG/M metagenome (GOLD analysis project Ga0187815, IMG submission 132962) | Wetland sediment microbial communities from Neuse River Estuary, North Carolina, USA - ASW-S_5 | ecosystem: Environmental > Aquatic > Freshwater > Wetlands > Sediment | place: USA: North Carolina...
CAGGCGCCCGAGCACGTCATCGAGAACGAGCGGGCGCTGGCCAAAGCCGGGGACGATCCGAAGAAGCGGCGCAAGGTAGTCAGGCGCAAGCCGCCGGAAGGCATGGTGTCCTGGGGTAGGCCCACGTTCGACCGGCTGGTCGCGGCCGAGCCCGAGCCGCTGCGGTCCAGCTTCGCCGTCAGCCACGCGATGCTGCTGAACGTGATCAGCCGACCGGGAAACGCGTTCGCGGCGATGCGCCACCTGCTCACCGACAACGACGAGGAGCGATCGGCCCAGCGCAAGCACGTCAGCCGGGCGATCGCGATCTACCGGGCGCTGCTTGCGGGCGGGGTGGTCGAGCGCTTGGCCGAGCCTGACGCCGACGGCCGCTGGGTCCGGCTGACCGTGGACTTGCAGGAAGACTTCGCGCTGAATCAGCCGCTGTCGCCGCTTGCCCTGGCCGCGATCGAACTGCTCGACCGCTCATCTCCTGAGTATCCGCTTGATGTGCTGTCGGTGATCGAGTCCACCCTTGACGACCCGCGGCAGGTGCTGTCCGCGCAGCTATTCAGGGCGCGCGGCGAAGCTATCGCCTCGATGAAGGCCGAGGGAGTCGACTACGAGCAGCGGATGGACCTGCTCGAGTCGGTGACGTATCCCCGGCCGCAGGCAGAGCTACTTGAGGCGGCCTACAACATCTACAAGCGCGGTCACCCCTGGGTGGCCGACCATGAGCTGTCCCCCAAGTCGGTAGCTCGGGACATGTACGAGCGGGCGATGACCTTCGCTGAGTACATCGGCTTCTACGGGCTGGCCCGCTCCGAGGGGCTGGTACTCCGCTACCTGGCCGACGCGTACAAGGCGATGCGGCAGACGGTGCCGGAGGATGCCAGGACCGAGGAACTAGCCGACCTTATCGAGTGGCTTGGGGAGCTGGTCCGGCAGGTAGACCACAGCCTCATCGATGAGTGGGAGAAGCTGCGTAACCCGGTCGAGGAGGCAGAGCACCTGGCTGCAGACCGGCCGCCGGCGGTCACCGGCAACAAGCGGGCATTCCGCGTGCTGGTACGCAACGCGCTGTTCCGTCGGGTCGAGCTTGCCGCGCTGCGGAAGTGGGACGACCTCGGCGAGCTAGACGGCGAGGACGGCTGGGACGCCGACGCCTGGGCCGACGCGCTCGAACCTTACTTCGCCGAGCATGACGAGATCGGTACCGGGCCCGATGCGCGCGGCCCGGCCATGCTGATCCTGGACGAGCAGCCGGGCGCCTGGTCGGCCAGGCAGATCTTCGACGATCCCGCCGGCGATCATGATTGGGGCTTTTCCGCCACCGTGGACCTGGCCGCGTCCGACGAGGCCGGGGTTGCCGTCATCACCGTCACCAGTGTCGGCCAGCTGTAAATCGCGGTTAGTAGCCGATCTTTGCGCAGTCGCTCTGGGCCTGGGCCTGGGCCTGCGTCGGGGCGCTGGTGCCCTGCGTCACCGCGAACACGGCATAGCTGGCCACATCCTTGCGCAGTTGCGGCGAGACCGGCGCATTCGACTCCAGGACCATGCCGGCCAGCTGCTGGATCGATGCTCTGCCCGCCAGGGTCTGGGCGAGCTGCTTGCAGACCGCGATGTTCGCCGCGGTCCGCGGCAGGCCAGGGCTGCTGCCGGCCTGCGTGAGTTCTTTGATGCTTGCTCCGATATCGGGCACCGTCCAGTAGCTGACCGGGCCTGTCATGCCCCTGACGTGCAACCTGGGGGTTGCGTATCACTGATTAACGTGCAACCATCTAGCAGCAGATAACTGACCGGAACGGAGAATGTTCATGTCGCAGGACTTGATCGAACGCGAGATCCTCATCGAAGCATCGCGAGAGCGAGTGTGGGCAGTGCTCACGCAGGCAAAGCACGTCGCGGGCTGGTTCGGCGACTCTGCCGAGATAGACCTGCGGCCGGGCGGCAAGGCCGCATTTGGCTGGACGCAATACGGCACGCATCGAGCCGTGATCGAACGGGTCGATGAGCCCAACCTCCTCTCCTACCGGTGGGCTCGCGACACAGACGTAGAGCCAGCCGAAGGCGCCTCCACGCTGGTGGAGTTCACCTTGACTGAGGTCTTTGCCGGGACCCTGCTGCGCGTGGTCGAGACCGGCTTCGCCAGCCTGCACGGCACCCCGGCGGAGCAGGACAAGGCGCTACAGGACAACACCGAGGGCTGGACCTCCGAGCTGGCCGAGCTCAAGGAATACGCGGAACGGTCTGCTGCATGACAGCGCTGCGGCCGGGCCGGCGAGCCGGCCCGGCCGAGCCCGACGAGGTGCTGGCAGCAATGGCTGACCCGACCCGGCGGCGGTTGCTCGGCGTGCTGGCCGCCGACGGTCCGGCCACGGCCAGCACGCTGGCGGACGGATTGCCGATCAGCAGGCAGGCCGTCGCCAAGCACCTCGCGGTCCTGAGTCGGGCCGGGCTGGTCACCAGCTCTAAGCACGGCCGGGACGTGCGGTTCGCGGTCCGGACCGGTGGCCTGTCGGAGGCGGCTGACTGGCTGGCCGGCCTGGCGGCCGAGTGGGATGACAGGCTCGCCGCGATCAAGCGGATCGCCGAAACGAACGAATGAGCACGCTGAGTTGGCCGGCGCGTCCGGACAGCGCGATCTTCATGCCTCCTTCACCAAGCTGAGAGACAACGTTCGGATCGCGCTGAGACTACGTCCAGCCTGGCGGGTCACTATCCTGACGTGATGCCCGATGCTCCGGTTACGAGGGCTCGTCGGGCGCCTCCGGCGCACGCGCCCAGATTTCATCCGGTTCGGCGCCGAGCCGCACCGGCACCCCGCCCCAGATTCGTGGACGCCTGCGCCGGGCTGGCCGGCCTCGGATTCGGTGCCGTAGTCGCGGCAGTCATCACCAGCGAGTCCCGTGGCGCGCTCACGGCGCCGGGCGGGCAGCTGACGGCGGTAGGCAGAATGGCCGGGTTCACCGGAACATACCTGCTGCTGATCATGGTCGTGCTGGTCGCCAGGGTGCCGTGGCTGGAGCGGGCGGCCGGCCAGGACCAGCTCATCCGCTGGCACCGCAGGGTCAGCCCATGGGCGGTCACCTTGATCGTCATTCACGTTCTGACGATCACGATCGGCTATGCGCAGTCGGCGAAATCGCCCGCACTACATGAGGTCTGGGTGCTGCTGCGTTCTTATCCGGACATCCTGGCGGCGTCCGTCGGCTTTGTCCTGCTCATGCTCGCCGGGATCACCTCATACCGGAGCGTCCGGCGGCGGCTGAAGTACGAAACCTGGTGGGTAATCCACCTTTACCTGTATCTCGCGCTCGCGCTCGCGTTCGCTCATCAGATCGTCACCGGAGTCGTCTTCATCGGTCACCCGCTGGTCCGGGCGCTATGGATCGTGGTGTGGGCTAGCACTGCGGGGGTGGTCATTGTCTTTCGGATCGGCCAGCCGATCTGGCGCAGCTTGCGTCATCAACTCCGCGTTGTAGAGGTGCGGGACGAGGCGCCCGGCGTCGTCTCCGTCATATGCCGCGGCCGGCACCTCGACAAGCTCGCAGTATCCGGCGGGCAGTTCTTCATGTGGCGCTTCCTCACCCGCGAGCTCTGGTGGCAGGCACATCCGTACTCGCTATCGGCGCTGCCGATCCCTCCCTACCTTCGGGTCACGGTTAAGGGGCTCGGCGACTCCAGCCGCGCGCTTGCCCGCGTCCGGCCAGGGACTGCGGTTGCGATCGAAGGCCCATATGGCGCATTCACTCACCATGCACGGTTGTCAGACGGGGTTGTGCTGATCGGGGCAGGCGTGGGAGTCACGCCGCTGCGGGCACTGCTTGAAGACCTGCCGGGCAATGCGGACGTCGTAGTCGTGCTCCGCGCCTCGACCGTCAGTGACCTCGTCCATCGCGCCGAGGTAGCCGGGCTGGTCGAACAACGCGGCGGGCGGCTGCACGAGATCGTCGGCTCCCGGCACCGAGCCCGCCTAGACGCCAGAGCGCTACTGCGGGTGGTACCGGACATCGCCGGGCGGGACGTCTATATATGCGGGCCGGAGGGATTCAGTGCCGAGATCGTCTCGGCGGCCCTCCGGCTCGGCGTGGCTTACGACCAGATTCACACCGAGGCCTTCGGGTTCTAGGTCAGCAGGGAATGAAACCAGCATGCTTTACAGTGAAAGGTCAGCGTCGTGAAGCGGGCACCGATAGTGATAGCGGGAACCCTGGCTGGCCTGATCGGCGTGCTGGAGTTCCATACGACGCCGGTGAGCCTGACGATCGGGGGCCTTCCGGGCTCCTCGGCCGCTTCGGCTCCGGCCAGCATCGGCGGCGCAGCCGGAGGGTCGCGAGCCAGCGCCGGTGCCGGCGCTGCTGCGAACGCATCGCCGGCGCCAGGTTCGGCGAGTCAGCCGTCGGGCGCTTCCCATACGGCCGTGGGGCCGGGCGTCAACTATTACTTTGGCGTCATCTCGGTCAAGGTAAAGGTTTCCGGAAACAAGATCGTTAACGTCGCGATCGCGTCGCTCAACGACAGCGGTAATCCGCGTTCACAGTTCATCGACCAGCAGGCCATCCCGATCCTGGAACAGGAAGTAATCCAGGCCCAGAGCGCCAATATCCAGGGCGTATCCGGGGCGAGCTATACCAGCGCCGGCTTCGCTCGCTCGCTTCAGTCAGCCCTGCACAGCCTTGGCTTCGCGTGACAGCCGACCCGATCCAGCATCGCGAACACGTCATGGGCACCGTGGTGACCTTCGACATCTACCCCGAGCCAGACGCGAAGGATATCCAGCTCACCGAGGTGCGGCGTCAGCTCGTACGGGCGCAGGCCATCCTGCATCGGGCCGATGAGGTCTTCAGTACCTGGCAGCCAGACAGCGCGGTAAGCCGCATGCGTAGGGGAGAGATTACCGTTGGCGAGGCACCGGACGAAGTGGCCGAGGTTCTTGCCGCCTGCGCGACGGCGCGTGAGCTATCCGATGGCTGGTTCGACCCGTGGGCCATGCCAGGAGGATTCGACCCGACCGGCTACGTCAAGGGCTGGGCGGCGCAGCGCGCACTAGCCGCGCTTTCCGCGGACTGCATTGCCGGCGCGATCGTGAACGCGGCGGGCGATATCGCGAGTTCTGGCCGGCAGCCTACCGGCCAGGCTTTCCGGATCGGCATCGCCGATCCGGCCGCGCCCCGGCAGCTCGCTGAGATCGTCGAACTCACCGGCGCCATCGCCACCTCGGGTAGCTATGAGAGAGCCGGCCATCTGCTGGATCCCTGGTCGGGTCGGCCAGCTACCCGCGCGGCGTCCGCCAGCGTGACCGGTCCCGACCTGGGTCTTGCCGATGCGCTTGCGACGGCCGTCGCGGTCGCAGGCGAAGCCGGCCTGACGCTAGTCGAGTCGCTTGAGGGCTATGAGGCGCTCGTGATCGGCTTCGACGGTACCAGGAAGTGGACAAGGCACTTCCCGTTTGCCGGCCCGATCGCCGCCACTGGCGGCTAGGGTGACCGGCCCGCCTGCTCGATCCCGGCTACGACAGGATCGACGACGCGAAGCTGGCGCACGCCGGCATGGCCGACAAGAACGTCAGCGCCGTCCGTGCCGGACTCGGCCAGCCCAGGTTGATAGCGTGACCGACTATGGATCAGGTCTCGGGGCCGCTGGCCGGCCTGCTGGTCGCCGACTTCTCCCGGGTCCTGGCCGGGCCCTATTGCACGATGATTCTCGGAGATCTTGGTGCCGAGATCATCAAGGTCGAAGGGCCGGGCGGTGACGACACCCGGCACTGGATGCCGCCGGTTCGCAGCGGTGTGTCCACCTACTACCTGTCCATCAACCGCAACAAACGGTCGGTCCAGCTGGATTTGCGGAACGACGCCGACCGGGCTGCCGCCGTCGAGCTGGCCCGCCGCGCCGACATCTTCGTGGAGAACTTCAAGCCGGGCGGACTGCGCAAGTTCGGCCTCGACTACGCCAGCGTAAGCGCTGCTAACCCGGCCGTGATCTACGCGTCCATCACCGGATTCGGCGCGGGCGGCGGTGCGCACTTGCCCGGCTACGACCTGATCGTCGAGGCCATGTCTGGCCTGATGAGCCTGCAGGGAGATGCCGAGGGCCCGCCGTATCGCGCCGGTGTAGCCGTCTTTGACGTGATCTCGGGATTGCAGACCGCCATCGGCGTGCTCGCGGCCCTCAACCATAGGCGCCGCACCGGCGAGGGCCAGCTAGTCGAGGTCAACCTGATGTCCGCGGCGCTGGCTGGCATGGTTAACCAGACCGGTGCATTCGCCTCGGCCGGCGTGGTGCCACATCGCATGGGCAACTCCCATCCGAGCCTGTTCCCGTACGAGCCGCTGCCCACGGCCGACGGCGACCTGGTGCTCGCGGCCGGCAACGATACCCAGTTCCGCAACCTGTGCGCAGTGCTCGGCGCGCCCGAGCTAGCAACCGACCAGCGGTTCGCGACCAACTCGGGCCGGACGGCCAACCGCGATGCACTGCGCCCGTTGCTGATCGAGCGGCTGAGCAAGCGGACCGCCGCGCAGTGGTTCGACGACCTGATCGCCGCCGGCGTCCCGTGCGGGCCGATCAACACAGTGGCAGGCGGCGTCGCGTTTGCCGAGCAGATCGGCCTGGATCCGGTGGTGCTTGCCGGGCAGGGCGAGAGTGCGGTCCCCGGCATCCGCAACCCGCTCACCTTCTCGGCCACTGCGCCACGCTATGACCTGCCACCGCCAGCGCTCGACGAGCACGGCGATCAGATCCGCGCTTGGCTGGCGGACCCTGAGCCGCGGTAGCGCTCTGCTGACCGGGCGTCGGCTGCGCGAGGTGATACCGTCGGCGCCCATATTCCGCTGGCCTATGAACGCCACCACGCTCTACGGCGGCGGCAGGCTGGGGCTGGCGAGGACGAGCGACCGATCGAACCGCTCAGGCTGGGGGAGACATCGCCGGCCAACTCGGCCTGCTCAGGCTGGGGAGACGCTGCCGGACCGCTCAGCCTGTTCTGCCAACTGCATCAGCCGCTTGACCTCGGCAGGCCGGATGTTGCGGTCGGACATCCGGACCCTGGCAACGCTGGCTATGTACGGTCCTGGGTCGTCGCTGACCACCGCGCGGAACTGCCCGACGAGCGCCGCCCGCACCGTCTTAACCGCCGGGCGCAGCGGCATCGAGATCTCGCCGACGTCTGAGCTGGCCATGATCAGGTATGCCATCGCCACGTCCGCACCTGGCGGCCCCGCGCTGGCGTTCGTCCAGTCGATGACGACCGGCCCGCGTGCGGTGAGCATCACATTGCCAGGGTGCAGGTCCAGGTGAAGCACCCTGTCCCCCGGCCCGAACGGGGTCGGCAGGCCCGCCGGAGCCCGGATCTCGTGCAGCCGGTCATGCAGTGATGCCAGCAAGCGGCCATATCGCCGCGCCAGCCACGGCTTGCTGCCGAGTTCGGCCAGCATCTCCCGTCCGTCTAGACGTTCCATCACCAGATCTCGTCCATCGGCGTCGTAGACCTTCGGCACCGGAAAGCCCGCCTGGGCGAGATAGGTCATGGTCTCGGCCTCGGTCCGGACCTCATACGGGGTGCGAAACCGGCGTAGCACCCGGTCGGTGCCGATCGCGTAGACATCGGCCGACCGGCCCGCGCCGATCAGCTGACCAGGCGGCTCGGTTGCCGCCATGACATACCTCCGGATCTAGCCGGCCCGCTAGCCGGGCTCGCTCGTGCACATGTCACAACCTTTCGGCACCCCGTGTCATAGCGGTGACGCCCGGAGTCCAGCAGACTTGACGCGCCGTGATGTTAGCGCGTCGTGGAGAGGAATGACCCGATGAGCCGCATAGCCGGCGTGACCGGCCGCCAGGCCGGGCCCTATGTGAAACTTGCCTTCTTCTTCACCCGACGGTCTCTCAGGCAACTGGCCGGACGCGAGCCAGAGCGGATCATCGAGCCGCTGGAAATGTACGCTCATCTGCCTGGCTTGCTGCGCGGCTATGCCGGACTGGAACAGGCGACGGCAAGGCTGCACGGGCTCAGCAACCGGGTCCGGGCGCTGGCCGAACTCAGGGCGGCCACCATCATTCAGTGCGAGTACTGCATCGACCTGGGCTCGACGATAGCGCGCAACTGGGGGCTCACCGATGCCGAGATGCTCGCATTGCCCTCCTACCAGGTGAGCGAGCTTTTCAGCGACTCTGACAAGCTCGTCCTGGATTACGCGACGGGCATGTGCAGCACGCCGGCGCAGGTGACCGACGAACTGTTCGCCAGGTTGCGCAGCAACTTCGAGCCCGCCCAATTGGTAGAGCTGACACACCTGATCGCGCTGGAGAATCTGCGTGGCCGGTTCAACGTGGCGCTCGGCATCGGCTCGGCCGGCTTCAGCGAGGGCATGGTCTGCGCCAGGCCGGCAACAGTTCAGGATCGCCAGCACCCGCCAAGCGACCAGTGAGGTCAGCCAGCTAGCGCAGCGGCGAACGCGTCGGCGTCGTCGAACGGGCCGACAATCGCCAGCGCCTTCGGCTGGCCGAGCACGGTCGCGGCAACCTCGCGCACCTGGTCGTGGCTGACCGCCTCGATCTCCGCCAGGATCTCGTCGACCGGCTCAAGCCGAGGATAGACAAGCTCGGACTTACCCAGCCTGCTCATCCGCGAGGTGGGGTCCTCCAGGCCTAGCACGATTGACCCGCGCAGCTGCCCCTTGCCGCGGTCAAGTTCCTCATCGGTCAGGCCAGAGGAGATCACCTTGGCGATCTCTTCCTGGCAAATGGCCAGCACTTCCTCGGTCTTGGCCGGAAGGCAGCCCGCGTAAACGCCCCACTGGCCGCAGTCAGCATGCTGCGAGCTGAAGCTGTAGACCGAGTAAGCGAGGCCGCGCTTCTCCCTGACCTCCTGGAAAAGCCGAGATGACATGCCGCCGCCGATGGCGGCATTCAGCACGCCCAAGGCAAACCTTCGGTCATCGGTGCGGGCCAGGCTGCCGCAGCCGAGAACCAGGTTTGCCTGCTCCAGCGGCCTGGATAGCAGCCGCACGCCGGTCCCGTTAGCCGAGCCCGCCGCGGGACCGTCCAGCCGCGGCGGTGCGGGGCACACGGCACCGGCGCGCTCAGCCTCGGTCAGGATGGCGCCGAATGCGGCTGCGGTCAGTTCGACCACGCGGTCGTGATCCAGGTTGCCCGCAGCCGCGACAACCAGCGTGTCCGGCGTGTACCTGGTGCGATAGTGCTCGGCGATCCGCGCCCTGGAGATCGAGTTGATCGAGTCGACGGTGCCAAGTATGGGCCGGCCGAGCGGAGTATCGCCGAAGACCTGCTCGGAGAACGCCTCATGGACGAGGTCGGACGGGTCGTCCTCGTTCATGGCGATCTCTTCCAGGATCACCCCACGTTCGGCGTCCACATCCTTGGGCTTGATCAAGGACCCGGTGACCATGTCGGACAGCACGTCGATGGCGAGGGGCAAGTCCGCGTCGAGTACCCGCGCGTAGTAGCAGGTGTACTCCTTGGCCGTGAACGCGTTGTGCTCTCCCCCCACCGCGTCGATGGCGGCGGAGATGTCCAGTGCGGTACGCCGCTTCGTGCCCTTGAACAGCAAGTGCTCAAGGTAGTGCGTGGCGCCGGCGTGCTCGCGATCCTCATCGCGAGAGCCGACGCCCGCCCAGATGCCGAATGCCGCTGACCTGACCGCCGGCAGCGACTCAGTGATCACGCGCAGGCCGCCCGGCAGGACGGTGCGCCGAACATTGCCTTCGCTGCCGTCCAGCCGTTCAGTACCCGCTGTCATCGATCACTACCAGCCATCAGTGCCTTCCAGCCATCATCAGTCGAAGCCGAGGTCAGGAATTGCTCGTGCCGGATCCGCCGCGGCTTCGCTGGCGGCTGCGGTGATGCTCGCCCCGGTCACCACGGTCACCACGGTCGCGGTCACCACGGTCGCGGTCAGCACGGTCACGGTCACCACGGTCGCGGTCACCACGGTCGCGGTCGCGCGACCTCGGCTCGTCGTGCCCGCCGAGGTCCTCGCCCGCCGCCTCACGCTCGACCACCTCGACCGGCACGAGGGACAGCTTGCCGCGGTCATCGACCTCCCGGATCTCGACCTGGATCTTGTCGCCGACCTTGACCACGTCGTCGACGTTGTCGATCCTGGCTCCGCCGTGCAGCTTGCGGATCTGGGTGATATGCAGCAGGCCGTCCTTGCCGGGCAGCAGCGAGATGAACGCCCCGAACGTGGTCGTCTTCACCACGGTGCCGAGGAACCGCTCGCCGACCTCGGGGATGTGCGGGTTCGCGATTGCGTTGATCGCGGCCCGTGCCGCCTCTGCCGAGGCGCCGTCGGTGGCGCCGATGTAGATCGTGCCGTCGTCCTCGATCGTGATGTCGGCGCCGGTGTCCTCCTGGATGGAGTTGATCATCTTGCCCTTGGGGCCGATGACCTCGCCGATCTTGTCGACCGGCACCTTGACCGTGATGATCCGCGGCGCGAACTCGCTCATCTCGGCCGGGGCATCGATGGCCTGGCGCATCACGTCGAGTATGGTCAGCCGGGCACCGCGGGCCTGCGTCAGCGCCGCGCCGAGCACGCTCGCCGGGATGCCGTCGAGCTTGGTATCCAGCTGCAGGGCCGTGATGACGTCCCTGGTGCCAGCCACCTTGAAGTCCATGTCGCCGAACGCGTCCTCGGCGCCGAGTATGTCGGTCAGCGTGACGTACTCGCCGCCCTCGTGAATCAGGCCCATGGCGATGCCTGCCACCATGTCCTTCAGCGGCACGCCCGCGTCCAGCAGTGACATCGTGGACGCGCAGACCGAGCCCATCGAGGTGGATCCGTTCGACCCGATGGCCTCCGAGACCTGGCGGATCGCGTACGGGAACTCCTCACGGGTCGGCAGCACCGGCACCAGCGCCCGCTCGGCGAGCGCCCCGTGGCCGATCTCGCGCCGCTTGGGCGAGCCCACCCGTCCGGTCTCGCCGGTCGAGTACGGCGGCATGTTGTAGTTGTGCATGTAGCGCTTGGTGCGCTCCGGATTCAGCGTGTCGATCATCTGCTCCATTCGGAGCATGTTAAGCGTTGTCACGCCGAGCACCTGAGTCTCGCCGCGCTCGAACAGCGCCGAGCCATGCACCCGCGGCACTACCCCGGCCTCGGCGGACAGCTGCCGGATATCTGCCAGGCCGCGGCCGTCGATGCGCAGGCCGTCACGGATGATGCGCTGCCTGACCAGCTTCTTGTTCAGCGCCCGGAAAGCCTCCGAGATCTCCTTTTCCCTGCCCTCGAACTGGGCGGCTAGCTTCTCGGTGGCCAGCGCCTTGATCCGGTCGGTCTCGGCCCCGCGTTCGTTCTTGCCCGCGATCGTGAGGGCCTGTGCCAGGTCGGCACCGACCTCGGCCTCCAGCGCGGCGAACACATCCTGGCCGTAGTCGGCGAACGTGGGGAACTCGGCCGTCTCCTTGGCCGCGTTCCTGGCCACCTCCAGCTGGCCCTCGCAAAGCGCGCGGATGAACGGCTTGGCCGCCTCCAGGCCTTGCGCGACGATTTCCTCGGTCGGTGCCGCCGCACCGCTAGCTGGGTCGGCGATCAGCCGCAGCGTGCTAGGCGTCGACTCGGCCTCGACCATCATGATGGCAACGTCGCCGTCCTGGAGCATCCGCCCGGCCACCACCATGTCAAAGGTGGCGTCCTCAAGCTGCGAATGCGTTGGGAAGCCGACCCACTGGCCCTTGATCAGCGCGACCCTTACCCCGCCGATCGGGCCGGAGAACGGCAGCCCGGCCAGCTGTGTCGACATCGAGGCAGCGTTGATCGCGACCACGTCATACAGGTGGTCCGGATGCAGGGCCATGATTGTCTCGACGACCTGGACCTCGTTGCGCAGTCCCTTGACGAACGACGGCCGCAATGGCCGGTCGATGAGCCTGCAGGTCAGGATCGCGTCCTCGGACGGACGGCCCTCGCGACGGAAGAACGAGCCGGGGATCCGGCCTGCCGCGTA
>Ga0187815_10001268_pt1 | contig 11949 bp, 8 predicted proteins | sample NC_S_5_FD_132962 | JGI IMG/M metagenome (GOLD analysis project Ga0187815, IMG submission 132962) | Wetland sediment microbial communities from Neuse River Estuary, North Carolina, USA - ASW-S_5 | ecosystem: Environmental > Aquatic > Freshwater > Wetlands > Sediment | place: USA: North Carolina...
GAAGCTGCCGCTCCCGCTGGGAGCGAATGCCATGAGGCGCAGCCTAGGCACAGAAATGGGACGACAGATCGCGCGCGTGATTCGCGACAGTGTGAGCTACGCTCTCGAGCACCGCGACGCCGCGCTGAACTACGCGATGCAGTTTGCTCGCGACATGGACCCCGCGCTGGCCGACAAGTTCATCGGCATGTATGTGAATCGCTGGACGCTTGATTACGGCGAGCAGGGCCGGCGCGCGGTACGGGAATTGCTCGAACGAGGCGCGGATGCCGGGCTGGTTCCTTCTTCCGTTGCCGTTGAGTTTCTGTCCGACGCAGCCTAGAATTGAGTTGCAGCAAGGATGAGTGAAGGACCTTCACACCTTATCTGAATTCATCGTCTTTTCTGGCCTCGACTGAGGCGTTCCGTTCGGCTCGTGCGCCCAGGACTGCTTGTGGGCGTTCCCATTGCAAATCTCCTGAGAGGTTATACTTGACGCCATGAGGAATCTCATCCAACAAGGTGTCGCTCTTCGCGAATTGTTGCGCGAGCGCATCCTTGTGCTCGATGGAGCCATGGGCACGATGCTGCAACAGCAGAAGCTGACCGCCCAGGATTTCGGCGGCCCGCGCCTCGAAGGATGCAATGAGAATCTCGTCCTGACGCGGCCCGATGTAGTGCTCGATATTCATCGCAAGTATCTCGAAGCGGGCTCGGACATCATCGAGACGAATTCGTTTCAGAGCAGCCCTATCGTTCTCGCCGAATATGGATTGGAATCGCAATCGCGCGAAATCAGCCGACGCGCCGCTGAACTTGCCCGCCAGGCCGCCGATGAATTCTCAACGCCGGCGAAACCGCGCTTCGTCGCCGGCTCTATGGGTCCAACCACAAAAGCTATCAGCGTTTCCGGCGGCATCACGTTCAACGAGCTTCGCCAAAGCTTCCACGAGCAGGCGCTGGGCCTCGTCGAAGGCGGCGTGGACGCCCTGCTTCTCGAAACGTGCTTTGATACGCGAAATATCAAGGCCGGAGTGCTCGGCGTCTTGGACCTGAGCCGCGAACTGGGCCAGCCTATCCCTCTCATGATCTCTGTCACGATCGAGCCGATGGGAACCATGCTCGCCGGTCAAAGTATCGAGGCGTTGTGGGCATCGCTCGAGCATCTCGACCTGATTTCGATCGGCCTGAATTGCGCAACCGGCCCCGAATTCATGACGGATCACATTCGCACGCTGCAATCGCTGACCACGCGTTTCGTCTCGTGCTACCCCAACGCGGGATTACCGAACGAAGAGGGCCGGTATGGCGAAACTCCCACTTCGCTATCGGAGCAGCTCGGGAGGTTCGTCGACCGAGGCTGGGTGAACATTGTGGGTGGTTGCTGCGGCACTACTGAAAAGCACATATGTGCGATCGCGCAAATGGCTGAAGGCAAACCGCCGCGACGTCCGCCGGAGAACAATCACCGCTCCGTTTATTCCGGTATCGACATGATTGAAGCCGAAGAGAGCACGCGCCCATTAATTGTCGGCGAGCGCACGAACGTGATCGGTTCGCGACAATTCAAAAATTTGGTCGCTGCGGAACAATGGGAAGAGGCTACCGAAATCGCGCGGCGCCAGGTGAAAAGCGGCGCGCATATCGTCGACGTTTGCCTGCAAAGCACGGATCGCGAAGAGTTGAAGGATATTCCCCCCTTTTACAACCAACTGGTTCGCAAGATCAAAGTCCCCATCATGATCGACACAACCGATGCGCGCGGCGTAGAACTCGCCCTCACTTACTGCCAGGGCAAGAGCATCATCAACTCCATCAACCTCGAGGATGGCGAGGAGAAATTCGAACGCGTGTGCCCGCTCGCGCGCTCGTTCGGCGCAGCACTCATCGTTGGCTGCATCGACGAGGATCCCGTGCAGGCGCAAGCCTTCCGCCGCGAGCGCAAACTGGAAATCGCGCTGCGCTCTTACAAGCTGCTCACCGAAAAATACGGCATTCGCCCGGAAAATATCATTTTCGATCCGCTCGTCTTCCCCTGCGCCACCGGAGACGAGAACTACATCGGCGGCGCCGTGGAAACAATCGAGGGGATCCGCCTTATCAAGCAGCAGATCCCCTATGTGCGAACCGTGCTGGGGATTTCGAATGTATCCTTCGGACTTCCTGCGGGCGCGCGTGAGGTGGTGAATTCTGTCTTCTTGTATTACTGCACGAAGGCGGGTCTGGACCTCGCGATCGTGAACGCGGAAAAAATCGAACGCTTCCCCTCAATTCCGGAGCACGAGCGAACCCTCGCGGAAAATCTGCTGTTCAACCGCGTACCGCAGCAAATCCCGGAGAATCATCCGCAAGCTTCGATTCTGCATGGCGCGCCGGCGGATTGGCGCGAACAATCGCGCGAGCAGAAGATCGCCGTCAATCAATTCCACATCGCAGCAATTTCGGATCATTTTCGCGCAGCGGGAGCGCGCAAGAAAGCCCGCGCCGAGGATCTGCCGCTCGACCAGCGCCTCGCCAATTACATCATCGAAGGTTCCAAGGACGGCTTGATCCAGGACTTGGATCGCAAACTCGCCGAGCCCGCCGCGCCGCTCGACATCATCAATGGTCCGCTGATGGCCGGCATGGCCGAAGTCGGCCGCCTCTTTAATGCCAATGAACTGATCGTCGCTGAAGTACTTCAATCGGCCGAGGCGATGAAGGCGGGCGTGAGCCATCTCGAAAACTTTATGGAGAAGGCCGACGTCGAAAAGCGCGCGAAAGTGATTCTCGCGACCGTGAAGGGCGACGTCCACGATATCGGCAAGAATCTCGTCGAAATCATTCTGAAGAACAACGGCTACGATGTCATCAATCTCGGAATCAAAGTGCCGCCGGAGGAACTGATTCGCGCGCATCGTGAGCACAAGCCCGATGCGATCGGCCTTTCAGGGCTGCTGGTCAAGAGCGCGCAACAAATGGTTACAACCGCGGCTGACCTCCGCGAGGCGGGGATCGACGTGCCCCTGCTTGTAGGAGGCGCCGCGCTTTCGGAAAAATTCACCAAAGCGAAGATCGCACCGCAATATGGCACGGCGGTGTGTTACGCGAAGGATGCGATGACTGGCCTGCGGCTGATGAACGAGTTGAGTGATCCGGCGCGACGCGACGAAGTCTTGCGTCAGCACACTCACGCTGACGCTACCGTGCAGGAGGAAATTGCGCCGCGCGACGGTCAGCAGCCCGGCGAAGAACGTTCCCCTCGCATTCGCACTGACCTGCCGATTCCGGCTGCCGCCTATCCCGATCGCAAAACGCGCGCGGTCCCGGATCTGAACGAAGTGTGGGACTACGTGAATCCCTACATGGTGTTTGGCCGCCATCTCGGATTTCGAGGCGATTTCGAGAAAGCCTTGGCTGGCCGCGACCCTCGCGCTCTTGAACTTTACGACAAAGTGGAAGAGGTGAAGCGTGAAGCGGCGCGATTCATGAAAATTTCCGCTGTCTGGCAATTTCTCGAGGCGGAGCGCCACGGCAATTCCATCGCGATGTTTACGCCGAATGGCGACGCGCCCGTTCACACCTTTCATTTCCCGCGCCAGCGCACGGGCGATAAGTTGTGCCTGAGCGATTACATTCTTCCTGCGCGCGACGGGCAACGGGATCATCTCGCGCTATTTGTCGTCACTGCAGGCGCGGGCATTCGCGAGCGCGCCGAGGCCGAAAAAGCCGCTGGAAATTACTTCTTTTCGCACGCGCTGCAGGCGCTCGCCCTCGAAACGGCCGAGGCTTGCGCGGAATGGCTGCACCGCCGCATCCGTGAGGATTGGGGGTTTCCTGATCGGCCCAGCTTGACCATGGCGGAACGGTTCACGTCGAGCTATCGCGGCAAGCGTTACAGCTTCGGCTATCCTGCTTGCCCCAATCTCGAGGATCAGGCCGGGATCTGGGCGCTGCTCCATCCGGAGGAAATCGGGGTTCACCTCACCGAAGGCATGATGATGGACCCGGAAGCAAGCGTCAGCGCGCTGGTATTTCATCATCCCGACTGCACGTATTTTTCCGTTGGCGACTCAACCAATTGAGTGTCTGCGGCAGATAGGTAAACCTTCAGCCGGGATACGAGCTAGGTACGTCGAACGCGGCATGCGAATCCTGAGGTATACTCCCGTCCAACGTCGGTAGCCCAAACGCTGCTAAGGAGACAATCGGCTTGCCCAATCGCGGCACGGCCTGAAATCCGAAAGGAGAGTAGCCTATGATTCTGCACCCCGCCGGTCGTGTAGTGGTTTTCAGCATTGTTGCGATCATAGGTGCCACACTTCTGCTTCCGGGCCCGAACTCGTCCGCCGGTCCTCTGCCCGCGCCTTCCGCCGACGCGCCGTCCAGCGCGAATGATGCTTGCGCCTTGCTCACGCCAGCGGATATCGCCAAAGCCGCTGGCTTGAAGGTGGGCCGCGGGAACGGCCGGGAAACCTATGCCGGGCATTCTTGGCAAATGTACATGGACAGGTGAGGGTAACACAGGGGTGATCGTGACCCTCACCGATGCCCAGCACATGCAAATCACCATGTCAGCGGTGGAGCACGGTGGCAAGGCGGTGCCCGATATTGGCAGTAAGGCCGTGGGCATAAAGCAAGCCGCTTTCGTTGGAGGCTACATTGTCTGGGTCCTCGATGCGAATGGTGGATTTGGCGCTAGCGTCTTCGGCAAGAACGGAACGCTCGAGCAGGCTATCGCGGTCGCCAAAATGGTCGAAAGCCGCCGGTAGCCGAAATATCGCTGTCGCGAAAGTCGCTCAACAGGTTTGCTTGACGTTCTTATCGCACCGCCTTTACAGTCTGAACTATGACCACAGCGCGAACGTGCCTCCCTATCGCCTGGGTTCTTGTCTTTGCAGGATCAACATGGTCCCAAGCCCAGTCTCCCGCCAATAACCAGCCACGTGAGTATGTGGCGTCTTCTGCCGCAGCGGTAAGACCCGAATGGCCCAAGGCGGCCGTGCGCGCGCCGAAAGGCATGGCCGTCAGCGACGAAAAGCTCGCGTCCGACGCTGGGGTCGAAATCATGAAGCGCGGCGGGAACGCCGTCGACGCTGCTGCGGCTGTCGCTTTCGCGCTGGCTGTGGTCGAGCCCGAAGCAGGAAACATCGGCGGAGGCGGATTCATGCTCGTCCGCCTGGCGAATGGGCAGACTGCTTTCGTCGACTACCGTGAAACGGCGCCCGCCAAGGCTTCGCGCGACATGTATGTTCGCCCGGACGGCACCGTAGATCCGAAAGCATCGATCGTCGGCTACCGGTCGATTGCGGTCCCGGGAACCGTCGCGGGAATGGCGCTTGCCCTTCAGAAATACGGCACTATGAGCCTCGCACAAGTGATGGAGCCGGCCATCCGCCTCGCCGAAAACGGTTTCGCCGTCGAACCGCGACTGGCCCGGCTGTTGTGCGATTCCGATGCGCTTGGCCAATTTGACGTCAGCCGCCGGATTTTCTTGCGGAATGGCGCTTACTACTCTCCCGGCGACATTCTCAAGCAGCCGGAATTAGCCGCGACTCTCCGCCGAATCGCGAAGAACGGCCCTGCAGAGTTTTATCGCGGACGTACAGCGCATGATCTGGTCGCCGAGATGCAGCGCGGCGGCGGCCTGATCACGCTCGACGACCTTGCGCATTACGAACCTAGGATCCGCGAACCGCTCACCAAGACATACGTGATCGACGGCCACACGTGGGACGTGATCACGAGTCCTCCGCCGAGTTCGGGCGGCGTGGCAATGATCGAGGCTTTAAACATCCTCCAGCCGGTTCAGTTGAAATCGTGGGACGATCCCGAATCCGTTCATTGGGTAATCGAGGCCATGCGGCGCGCCTTCGCCGATCGCGCCATGTATCTTGCCGATCCCGATTTTGCCAAGATCCCCACAGCGCAGTTGACCTCGCAGTGTTACGCGGACTCGCTTCGCGCGACCATCGACCCGACAAAAGCCTCGTCGAGCCAGCAGGTCGCATCGGAAGATCCTGGAATGCTTCAAAAAGACTGCGCCAAATCCGCGCGGGAACGCCTTTCGCCGCAGCCGAACGGCGATGCCGCGTCAATCGCCCTTGCTGAAGCCGCGCGCGGCGGTCACACTACCCACTTTTCCGTCGTCGATGCCGCAGGCAATGCTGTCGCGAATACCTACACGCTGAACGACAGTTTCGGCTCGGCAGTGACGTCGGCAGACGGCTTCCTCCTCAATGATGAGATGGACGATTTCACCGCCCATCCCGGGTCGCCGAATATGTTTGGCCTGATTCAGTCGGAAGCGAACGCGGTTGGACCGGGCAAGCGCCCGTTGAGTTCGATGATGCCCACGATTCTTCTGCGCGAAGGCAAATTGAGCTTTGTGACGGGTTCTCCTGGGGGCCCCACAATCATTTCGGCCACGATGCTCTCAGTTTTGAACTGGATGCGCCTGGGCATGGACGCGCAAAGCACCGTCAACGCGCTACGATTCCACGAGCAATGGATGCCAGAGGCCGTAGTTCTTGAGCCGACGGTTGCCGTGTCCGTGGTGCAGGACCTTAAGACTCGCGGTTATCAAATCTCGCCGAGACATTCTTGGCTGGGTGAAGTTGAAGCCATCGGCATCGACCCGGCCAGCGGTGAACGCCTCGGCGCCCCTGATCCGCGCCGCCAAGGCGCAGCATCAGGTTACTAATCGCAACGAACGACACTGCGAAGCGCATTCCTCACCAACGTCCAGCGCACTTCGGTTACGCACAACCGGCGCTTGGCTTGCCGGAACTGTAATCCATTTTGCCTGCAGCTATTGACGCCAAGCCGTTTTCCATTGACCATAGGAATTCTTCATTCGGAGCGCCAAGAGCTTCATGCAGCGTGTCCTCTCAACTTATCGCTTCATCCATCAGCCGCTCGGGCCAACCCTGCTCACGGAGATCGCGCGCGCCGGCGTTCCGGCCATTGAAGTCTTTTGCGCTCAGGGACACTTCAGCTACCGCTCGCAGCAGGCTGTAGCCGAACTGGCGGCGGCGCTCCGGGAGAATCACCTGGAACTGCACTCGCTGCACTCCCCGACCGAGCGTGACACTGCGCACGAGCGCGCTAGCGGCGTTCCCATTTCCATTTCAGAGACGGAGCGAGTTCGGCGAATCGATGCGGTGGATGAAGTCAAGCGCGCGCTCGAAGTCGCTGAGCGGATTCCGTTTCGCTATCTCGTGCAGCACATGGGTCACGGGCACCAGGCGGCCGACCCGCGCAAGTTCGAGGCAGCCTTCAATTCGCTGGAGCATCTCGTCATCTTCGCCAAGCATCGCGGCGTCACGATTGCCCTCGAAAACACCCCGGGCGAATTGGCTTCGCCCGAATCGCTCCAGGAATTCATCAAGGAAACACATTTGAAGGATTTGAGACTTTGCCTGGATACGGGTCACGCGCATCTGGAGCCGGGGGTCAGCGCCGCTTTCGAAATCATGCGCGCTTTTCTGGTCACCACGCACGTGCACGACAATCATGGCGAAAAGGATGAACATCTCCTTCCTTACGAGGGAACAATCGATTGGGATGCCTTGCTGGCCTTATTTGCCGGCGCGCCGCAACCGCTGCCTATCGTTTTGGAGCTGGAAAAATCCGCAAGCGGCGGCCCTACGCTAGATCAGGCCCGAGCTGTGTTCGATAAGCTCGAGGAAAACCTCGAAGGGAAGCACTCTCGCGCGGCCAAATCGAAGACATCAGAGTAGATGAATTGATCCGATGACTCAGGAAGCGCAAGCCGCAATACCGGCGATCACAATCGAGGAGGCAGGCCAGAACACCGGCCGTTCCGTGGCGATTCGAGGGTGGCTCTACAACCTGCGCGAATCCGGCAAGCTCCTGTTCCCTATTTTTCGCGATGGAACCGGCATAATTCAGGGCGTCGTGTCGCAGAAAGAGCGTCCCGAAGCGTTTGCAGCGCTGAAGGACTTGACGCAAGAGTCGAGTGTAATCGTGACGGGCGCGCTGCACGCCGAGCCTCGTGCGCCGGGCGGCTACGAAATTCACATCACCGGGATCGAAATCGTTCAGCGCGTGCCCGAAGCCACCCCATATCCCATTCAGCTCAAAGAGCACGGCGTCGACTTTTTGCTTGACCAGCGCCACCTCTGGATTCGCACTCCGCGCCAAGCCGCCATCCTGCGCATCCGCGCGGAAGCCGAACGGGCCGCCCGGAATTACATGGACAGCCAGGGCTACACGCTGACCGATGCTCCGATCTTCACCCCGGCTGCGTGCGAAGGCACCACCACGCTATTCGAAGTCAACTACATCGACGACCAGAAAGCGTACCTCACGCAATCAGGCCAGCTTTATGTGGAGGCCACCGCTGCGGCGCTCGGCAAGGTTTATACCTTCGGCCCCACGTTTCGCGCGGAAAAATCGAAAACGCGCCGCCATTTGACCGAATTCTGGATGCTCGAGCCCGAAGCCTCCTACGCGCATCTCGAAGACATGATTCAGCTTGGCGAGGAGCTGGTCAGCGCCATCGTGCAGTCGGTAGTGAAGAATCGCGCTCGTGAGCTCACGATGCTTCAGCGCGACATCACAAAACTCGAAAAGATCGAACCACCCTTCCCGCGAATTTCTTACGACCAGGCTATTGAAATTCTCGGCAAAGCTGGAAATCCAGCGAAGTGGGGTGATGACTTTGGCGGCGACGAGGAAACGATCCTCTCGAAGAATTTCGACAAACCCGTGGTCATCCACCGTTATCCCGCGGCCATGAAGGCCTTCTACATGGCCACGGACGCGTCGCGCCCGGAGCTTTCACTCAGTTTCGATATGATCGCCCCGGAAGGATATGGTGAGATCATCGGCGGCGGCGAGCGCCAATCGAATTATGAAACTTTGATTCGTCGTATACGCGAAGACAAGCTGCCCGAAGAGGCGTTTCAGTGGTATCTCGATTTGCGCCGCTACGGCAGCGTGCCGCATGCGGGCTTTGGTCTGGGCCTTGAACGTACCGTGGCCTGGATTTGCGGAACCGAGCACATACGCGAAGTCATCCCCTTCCCCCGGATGCTCTATCGCGTCTATCCTTGAACGTCCTGCGGGACGGAGACGCAGCGAACTCCAAGTGGCCGAGAAGATTCGCATCATCGGTGTGCCGATGGACCTGGGCGCCAGCCGGCGCGGCGTGGACATGGGCCCATCCGCGCTGCGTGTTGCGGGCCTGCAAGCGCGTTTGAAGCAACTCGGGCGCCAGGTCGAAGATATCGGCAACATCGTCGTCAAGCAACCGGAAGAGCAGCACTACGGTGTGAAGAACGCGAAGTACCTCGGCGAAATTTCCGATACCTGCAAAGGGCTCGCCGAAGCCGTCGAGAAAGCCCTGGCTGAAGACTTTCTTCCCTTCGTGCTTGGGGGCGACCACTCGATTGCGGTCGGCACCACCGCCGGCGTTGCCGCGCATTACAACAAGTCCTCGAAACGCATCGGCCTGATTTGGCTCGACGCGCACGGCGACATGAATACGCCTGAATCTTCGCCGTCGGGCAACGTCCACGGCATGCCGCTCGCCTCCATCATGGGTTACGGTCCGCCTGAATTGACGGAAACCGCGGGCATCAAGCCCATGGTCGAACCGCGCAATATCGCTCTTGTCGGCATCCGCGATCTCGACGCGAAAGAGCGCCGCCTGGTGAAGGAATCGGGCGTGCGCATTTTCACGATGCGCGATATCGACGAGCGCGGAATGCAGGAAGTAATGTCCGCGGCTTTGCGGCTCGCCATCGACGAGACGGACGGCATCGCCGTCAGCCTGGACATGGATTTCGTCGATCCTAGCGACGCGCCGGGAGTGGGCACACCCGTTCGCGGTGGCGTCACCTATCGCGAAGCTCATCTCGCGCTGGAGATGATTGCCGCTAGCCGCTCGATGGTTTCCTTCGAAATTGTCGAGATCAATCCGGTCATTCATCTTCACAATAAAACTGCAACCCTTGGCGTCGAACTCGCCCTCTCCGGGTTGGGAAAGAAGATTCTGTGATGCACGAACAACTCTCTTTCGCCAGGAGGGCGGGGTTTCAACCCCGCCGTAAGTGTGGTCGTATGAGAAGGGCTTCAGCCCTGAAGCTCGGCCTTCAGGCATGTACGCGGACAGAACCGCAATTTGACTGGCGCTGCGATGAGTGAAAAAAAACGCATTCGCGTAGGCGTGCTGTTCGGCGGGCGTTCTGGCGAACACGAAGTGTCTCTCGCCTCGGCCGCCTCTGTGATTCGCGCGCTGGACCCCGAAAAATATGAAGCCGTGCCGATCGGCATTTCAAAAGATGGCCGCTGGCTCGTCGGCACCAGCGCGCAGAAGATGCTTCCTGAAGTGTTGAAGTCGGGCGAGCGCGTTGTTCTGCCGCCCGATCCGGGCGCTGCAGCTCTCGTCCCGCTCAGCAACATAACAGGCCAGCCCCGCGTCTCGGTTGACGTCGTCTTCCCCGTCTTGCACGGCACCTTCGGAGAAGATGGCACCGTGCAGGGCCTCCTCGAACTTGCGGGTCTGCCTTACGTCGGCGCGGGTGTCCTCGGCTCCGCAGTCGGGATGGACAAAGACCTGCAAAAGCGCCTGTTCGTGCAGGAAGGCCTGCCCATTGTGCCATTTCTCGCCGTCCGCCGCTCCGAATGGGAAAAAGATCGCGCGGGAATCACGAAACTAATCGCGAAAAAACTTCGCTTCCCGATATTCGTCAAGCCCGCGACGCTCGGTTCGTCCGTCGGCATGACGCGTGTGGCGAGCGCGAAGGAAATCGGCCCGGCGATAGACATCGCAGCGGAATTCGCGCTGAAGATTGTCGTCGAACGCGGAATCACCGGGCGCGAAATCGAAGTCTCGGTCCTGGGCAACGACGACGTGCGCGCGTCTGTCCCCGGCGAAATTGTCCCGCACCGCGAATTCTACGATTACACCGCTAAATACCTGGAGGAAGGCACGCGCCTGATTATTCCCGCGAAGCTCACCAAGAAGCAGGTCGCCACATTCCAGGATTATGCAGTGCGCGCGTTTCGCGCCATCGACGGAACGGGTATGGCGCGCTGTGACTTCTTCCTCGAGAAGCGCACGAACAAGATTTACGTCAACGAGCTGAACACGATTCCCGGCTTCACCTCTATTAGCATGTACCCCAAGATGTGGGAAGCCTCCGGCCTTTCCTATACGCAATTGATCGACCGCCTCATCGAACTCGCCTTCCAGCTTCATCGAGAGAAAGCCCGCACCAAATACTCGATCGAATTGCCCGCCGGCGCAGCGGGCGCCCTCCAAGGCTAGCCCCTCGCGTCGTTGACAAAATGACCTAGCCGGACCCCACGGTTGACTTCGGTGACGCTTTTTATTAAACTAACCGGTTAGTTGAATTTAACTTGCTTGCGTCTGGGCCAATCCGCCCGGCAGATCGTCAGGGCCAAGTTCGAATCAGGCGGTAACAAACGATGCCCCGAGGACGTAAGAAAGTCGAGAACCCGGCGACCGCGCGGCGCATCCTGGCCGCCGCGGAAGAGCATTTCGCCGCGCAGGGAATGGAAGGAGCAACCACGGACCGGATCGCCACGGCGGCACATGCGAACAAAGCCATGCTTTACTATTATTTCGGCGATAAACGCCACCTCCATCGCGCCGTCCTCGAAAACCTCTTTCGCCAGCTTCGCACCGGCGTCTACGCGCATTTCAAAAAGGGTATTTCGCCGAGGCAGAATCTTCGGTCCTTCATTTCCGATTATTTTGAATTTCTGGCCACGCATCCCAATTACCCGCGCTTGGTGCATCGCGAAGCCATGGAGAAGACGCGCAATTTCGACTGGATCGTTCGCGAATACCTGCGCCCCTTCCACCATCAGCTTACCCGCACCATCGAAGACGCCATCGCGGCCGGCGAGTTTCGCCGCGTGAACCCGCATCACACCGCGTTCACCATCGTCGGAATGATCACTTCCTACTTCGCCGCGGCGCCCATTCTCGGTGAA
>Ga0187815_10001269_pt1 | contig 11948 bp, 9 predicted proteins | sample NC_S_5_FD_132962 | JGI IMG/M metagenome (GOLD analysis project Ga0187815, IMG submission 132962) | Wetland sediment microbial communities from Neuse River Estuary, North Carolina, USA - ASW-S_5 | ecosystem: Environmental > Aquatic > Freshwater > Wetlands > Sediment | place: USA: North Carolina...
GAAGCCTCCCGCTTCCTCAAAGGCGCCGGCGGATTCGAATGGCGATGCTCTGGCCGGACATACGGTTTTGATCGTGGACGACGAAGAAGGGATCCGGGAAATCGTGCAGGAAGGGCTCACCGCACGGGGGATGAAAGCGGAGGCCGTGGAAAGCGCGGAGGCCGCGCTGGCTTACCTCAAGTCGAACCTGTGCGAAGCGATCGTCTGCGACTTCAATCTTCCGGGATTAACTGGAATACAGTTTCTCGAGAAGGTGCGCGTGGCGGGGAGTGTGCTGCCGCTGTTTGTCTTTATGACCGGCGAGATGCTCGATTCGGAAGCCTTCGACCGTTTTCGCAAGGAAGGAATGCGTCTGCTGCAGAAGCCGTTTCATCTTTCGGCTCTCGCCGAACTTCTGGCGGAGCTTTTGCAGACGCAGCCTTCGGCGGCTCGCTGATTTTCCTGTCCGATTAGCGCGCGTTTACCTCGGCGTTCGCATCGACGCCAAAATCCCAGACGTAGAAGCTCATTTGCTCGTTCTGAAGAACTTCCGCGAGAACATATTCTCCAGGTGGGAGTGGCTGACCGAGCGTAATTCGAAAAACGCCTTTGGCCATCTCCCAGCGCTGGATGGGCACCGTATTTGCCGATTGCCACTCCTGGTCCATCAACTGGTCGACATGTTCTAGGTAGCGGCTGCCGCTGTGAACCTTGGTGCGGATGAGCTTCAAGTCGGGTGTGCGGCCATCGGCCGTGCGGATGTAGAACTCGGGCTGACCGGTTCGGATGCGCATCGTGGCGCGTTCACTTTTGATCGAAATGTTGTGGCGCGTGGGGATGATCGGCACGGGAACCACCACCTGCTCGAGGACATGCGCCTTGCTGAGCTTCGAGGTGATCTCAGCCTGAGTAAGCGCCTGAAAGGTGTGGCCGTTGAATTCCCAGAGTCCGACGCCGGAGGGCAGGAAAATGCCGGGCGCCGCTTCGAGGCTTGCATCGATATCGAGAGGGGTTGCGCTCCGCTCTTCGTCCTGTTTCTCCACTTTAGCGAGGATCGCGGATTCATGTTGCGCGTCCTGGGCGGCGACTTTCTTGGTCGCGTCCCAATCGACAAGCGCGGCGGGCATTACCTCCCATTGCGAACTGTCGAGGTTGTAATAGCGCAAGCGGTCGCCCTCGACGTGATATTCGCGCACCAGTTCAAAGCTGCCATCTTTCAGCATGAGCTTGATCCCGCGCGATGGCACGGGCGTGGCCACCGCAGGCGACTGATCCTTCTGGGAGTTTGTTGGAGAGGCGTTCGGAGAATTTTGCGCTACCGAGGAGGGAATCGTTCCGGCGAGAATCAGCAGCGCGATCCACCCTGTTCGAGCCATGTAGGTGAATTTGACGGGCTTAATTGGCATGAGCGCTGCCCCAGGGCCGCCAGCGGCTTTCCCGAATTCTAGGATGCCGCGCGGGCCCGCAAGAGCAGCATAGCCCCTGCGGGCGGCAGGCCACAACTCGGTTCTATGGGAGGGATGCGGGAGGCGGGCTGGCGTTCGCCAGAATCAGGCTACGGCGCGGCGAGCCAGGCTACGGCACGGCAAGCTAGTGTTCGCAGCGGGGATGCAGGGCGGTCATGATCGACAGGTCTGAATTGGTGAAGAGCCACTTTTCAGCGTGGGCGCCGGCAGCTTCGGCGACAGAGACCAATTTGCCGAGGTGCTTGTTGGCCGCAATGCCGCGGAGATGTTCCAGGCAAATACCGGTAAGGTTGGCGACCTCTTCCTCGGTGAAGATCTTCTGGCTCGATTTGATCCGGACCATTCGCGGCCTCTCGATCTGTCCGTTGCTGGGACAAGGCTAGACGTCGCTCAACCTCCCTGCAATAGTCGTTCCGTACCAATCCCGCCAAAACTCTTCGGCTACGCCAGCAGGAGAACCCCCTTGCCGCCTATGAGTTGGGCGGAAACGAGCGAAGACTGCCCGCACGGAAACTGTGCAAACTGGAGGTGCAGAGGAGAAAGACGAGGTTCATTCGTGGAATATTTCTACAATTTGGCGAATGCGTGGAGCCGTGACTCGATGTCCCGGGGGGAAGATTAGGAGCGTGCTGCGAAAGGAAACCGAAAGGCCCTAACGGCAGTTATAGGCCGAAGCCGCCAGCTTTTTCGAAGGCATGCGCGATTTGCAGGACTCGGCCCTCGCTGAAATGGGGTCCCAGGATTTGCATGCCGACGGGCAGGCCGGCTTTCGTTCGGCCGCAGGGCACCGAGATGCCGGGCACGCCTGCGAGCGAGCCGGTTACGGTGTAAATGTCCGCCAGGTACATCTGCAAGGGATCGGCGGTTTTTTCGCCCAGACGGAATGCCGGTGTCGGTGAAGTGGGCGCAACGATTGCGTCCACGTTTTGAAAAGCGCCGGCGAAATCCTGAGCGATCAGCGAACGGACTTTTTGGGCGCGCAGATAGTAGGCGTCGTAGTAGCCGGCGGAGAGAGCGTACGTGCCGAGCATAATCCGGCGCTTGACCTCGGGGCCGAAGCCGCGCTCACGTGTGTTGCGATACATGTCGATGAGCGTGGCGCCGGGGACGCGCAGGCCGTAGCGGACGCCATCGTATCGGGCGAGGTTGGAGCTGGCCTCCGCCGTCGCGATCAGGTAATAGGCCGCAATCGCGTAGTCGGTGTGCGGCATCTTGAGCGGCACGCGGCGGCAGCCGAGTTTGTTGAGCAGCGCAATGCCGGCCTCGACTTTCGCTTTGACCTCCGGGTCGATGCCTTCGCCAAAGTAGTCTTCCGGAACGCCGATGCGCAGCCGGTCGAGCGGCTTGCCGAGTTCCGCGGAATAGTCTGGAACCGGGACGTCAGCCGACGTGGAATCGTTCGGGTCGTGGCCGGCGATTACCGCTGTTACTGCGGCGGCATCGGCCACGTTCGCCGCAAAGGGTCCGATCTTGTCGAGTGAGGACGCAAAGGCGACGAGTCCGTAGCGCGAGACGCGGCCGTACGTCGGCATGAGGCCGGGAACCCCACAATACGCGCCGGGCTGGCGAATCGAGCCGCCGGTGTCCGTCCCGAGCGATGCCACGGCGAGACCGGCTGCGACGGCGGCTGCCGAACCTCCGCTCGAGCCGCCAGGAACGCGATCGAGCGCGACCGGATTTCGCACCGGGCCGTAGGCGGAGTTTTCGTTCGAGCCGCCCATGGCGAATTCGTCGCAATTCGTCTTGCCGAGGAACACGGCGCCCGCGCGGTCGAGGCGTTCAACGGCCGTGGCGTCGTACGGCGGGACGTAAGATTCGAGAATTTTCGAGGCGCAGGTAGTGCGAATGCCGCGCGTGCTGAGCACGTCCTTGATGGCGACGGGCACGCCGGCGAGTGAGGGCAAAGTTTCGCCGCGCGCGATCGCTGCGTCGATACGATCGGCTTGGGCGTACGCACGCTCGTGTGAGAGCGTGAGGAACGCGTTCAGCTCAGTGTTGCGGCTGTCAATGCGCGTGTAAAACTGGGCGGCGAGCTCGCGCGCGGAAATCTTTTTCGTTTCGAGCGCGGCGCGGACGCCGGCAATCGTCCATGAAGTCGCGGCGCTCACTTTTCGATCACTCTGGGAACGCGGAAGAAAGGCTTAGCAGCGTCGGTTGCCTGGGCCAGGATCGGATCAGCCGCGTCGCAGGGAAGCAGCGTGTCTTCGCGCAGCTCCGGGTGGCGATCGCTGCCGGCGTACAGCACCTGTGCCATCGGCTCGACATGGGCGAGGTCGAGCTCGTTGAGCTTTTCGACGTAGGTGAGGATGCTATCGAGCTGGTCGCGATACTTGTCCACTTCCTCGGACGTAAGGCCGAGGTGAGCAAGCTCAGCGACACGGATCACGTCTTCACGGCTGATTTTCATGCGAATTATCTTAGTGGAAACGGCTGGCAATGCAAAGGCGAGTCCGCGAAGGTCGATTGCGAGATGCCGGCGCGACGAACGGAGATGGAACAAGGGCGGCTTACTCCGGTTTTCAGTCTCGAGATGGTGGCCGAGGCGGGGGAGAGAAAGGAAGGTTTAGCCGCGACGGCGGCGGATGAAGGGCCGGTATTCGTTATCGGCTTCGTGCCGGATTCCTTGCGGTGGCGCGACGAACTTCACTTCGCCTATCAGGCTGCCGCCCCATGCCTGATTGATGCGGCCGCAGAGTTCGCCCTGCATGGTTTCCAACTGGCGTTGCCAGGCTTTACCGTCGGCCGTCAATTCGAGGCGGTCGCCGATGCAGCGAACGGGCCGCGTGTGCGCAGCCAGAGCGGGTCCAACGACACGGGGCCACGCGCTTGCGAGCCATGCGAAGGTGGCATCGGGCTGCTTGAGCCGATGCACGACGCGTCCGAGAAATTCTCCTGCGCGTTCCATGAGGTTGGGTACTCTAACACGACGCGGCTGTGGAAATCCGCGCGCTTGCGCCGGAGATTTGGCCGTGCGAAAATTGCGAAGTACTCCTCCACAATCCCCCGACGGTGTCTCAAGGCGTCGAGTCGGGGAAGTCGATGCGGCGATATCGTCTAAAGGTTAGGACGTGGCCCTCTCAAGGCCAAAATCCGGGTTCGAATCCCGGTATCGCTACCAAGCATATTCAATTGCCACGCGGTTGAGATGTTTTAGTGTGCTTCAGTTTCGGTGGCTTCGAGCCAGGCTCTCTGCGCGGAGAGGTGCAAGAACACGGCTTCTTCCAGTTCGTGAGCGCTTTTTGCGTGGTCAGGATAATTGCAGACGAAAGTTTCGAAGGAGAAGTTGTTGTTGGCGCCCACGAGTCTAAGCGATTGTTCGAGCCCGCCCTTCAGGCGGTTCGCGGTTGCCGTGTCCGTGTCGGAGAGTACGAGGCCGAAAAGGGCTGGTTCGAGAAGATACATCGAGTCGGTAGGGCGCATGATGCGCGCGATGGCGCGCGCCGCGTCGCCTAGCGCCGCCGTCTCTTTGTTTGCGTCGGCTGAGTTCTGCGTGAAGAGGATTTTCACGACCAGGACCGACAGCGTTTGCTGCATTGTCGCGGCGCGACGGTAATCCATGGCGAGTCGATCCTGGAATTGACTCAGATCGGGAATTGTATGCAGCAAATCCGCGTTGCCCCGATTCTGCAATTCAACGTTCCGCTGCAACTGCGACACGAGCTGCTGCTTCACATTCCGGAACGTCCTCTGACGGTCGAGCAGATAGGCCGCGATCAGGAGCGAGAGTACGCAGAATCCGAAGAAGGCGAAACGCAGCGGCCACTTTTCCGCTTGGACCGGATGCACGAACACCAGCGGATACATCAGCAGCGCCATGCCCGCTGCCATCACGAGGACAACGACGGCTGCGAGGATCGTTAGTTGGCGCTCGCGGCGCTCCAGCCTGTCGAGTTCAGTTAAATCGAATGTGGGCATCGCCTAATCTCCGGCGGCGCGCTCGGCACCGTGATTTAGCGTCCGGAGAGGGGTGCAGAGTGTCGTACTCAACATTTTTGACTGAAGCCGATCACGACACAAGCGGGTGTTCACAGGCTGTGACTTACGTGTAACCGCGCTTGCCGGTGCAAGGTCCTCTAAAGGCCAAAATCCGGCTTCGAATCCCGGCATCGCTACCCAGTTCCGAGTCCCGTTAGCGCCCGCCGCAGTTCCTAGCTCTCGACCGCAGTGTAGAAGAAATGGACTCCGAACACCCCTCTAACTGTGTCGATTAGAAGTGGCACCCGTCGTTTGTTTGCAGCGGGTTGCGGACGTTTCTAATCGCCGCAGTGTCGATTAGAAAAACCGTGATTTGTGACGTCGAAAAGCCCGTGATTCGTGGTTCAAGGAGGCACGGAAGCAAAGAGGCAGGGAGGCAAAGGAGTGTGTCGTGGAGTCGATGATTCGCCGAATTTTCAAAGAGCGTTCGGCCCTCGCCGGGAGGGCGGGCGACTTTTGTCGCCACAATCACCTTGGCAGATTATGGCGCGAGGTTCAAGCTGGCCATGAGTACAGTATTGGGCCGGGGCCGCGGTCCTGGCCGTTTGAAGGCGGAGACGCAGATTTGGCATCCGACCGAGATAAGAGCGCGATGGGGGCAAGTAAGAAAATCTCCGACCATATTGACGCCAGTGCCTTAATTTCCGCCGTCGGGACGCCCGAACGCCCGAGACAGCATGACCGCCATCAGCAATCCGCCGGCTCCCAAAATGAGCACATCGGGGATCTGGCGGAGGTGGAACTCGCCGACGTGGCAGACAAGAAAATACGCGACCACCCCATTGAGCGTACCCCACAGCACATTCACCATGGGCGAAGATCGTCCCTTGCCGGGTGGGGAAGCGAATGGCGTCGGGAACGAGCGGCCGGACACGCCGTTGACGAAATGCGGGACGGCATTGACGAGGAAAGCGCCGCCGAAAAAGTAGGCGATGAAGAAATACCAGTGCATGGTTCCCTCCCTTCCTCTGGGCTTGGCAAAGCAGAAACGGAGCGATGGCGACATGATAGCACCTGGCTACACCTGGACGGAGTGAGTCCGATGTGGCTTGCGGCGCCGCGGATCAGAAGTCGGTCAGAGATCTGGGAGGCATCGCTACCCGGACGGCGTTGAGCACGGCGGCGAGGTCGATGATTTCCTGCGCAATGGCTCCGGCTATGGGAGGAAGATATCCGAGAGCGGCGGCGGCCATGCCGATCACGCTCAGAGCCATTCCGCCGATAGCGGATTCAAGGGCAATGCGCCGCATGTGCCTTGCAATGTGGATGAGTTCGTCGACTCGATTTAGAGAGGTTTCCAGGATGACGGCGTCGGCGGCTTCCGTGGTAATGTCACTCTGCACTCCGAACGCGACACCCACGGTGGCTGCCTGCATTGCGGGCGCATCGTTGATCCCATCTCCGAGAAAAAGAGTTGGCGCGCGAGCCGCCTCGGCGCGCACAATTTCGACTTTTTCCTCCGGGCTCTTCGCCGAATAGACCTCCCTGACCGACACTTGTTGCGCAAGGTGCCGAACTTCCTGATCGCGGTCGCCCGAAACGATTAAAACGCGGCTGACTTCGTGCCGCGGTTTTAGGTGCCTGATAAATTGGAGGCCTTCCGCGCGGGGCATGTCGCGGAAGCGGAAGGTGGCCGCATACACGCCGTCAATAAAGACGACGCATTCAAGGCCGGATGCAAGCGGGGGCAAAGCGACATGCAAATTCTTCACTTTGTTGCGACTCGTGATCCATACGTTTCGTTTGCCCACGATCCCTTTTAGTCCTTCGCCGGGACGTTCGCTGATTTCGGAGACAGGTTCTGCAGGCAGCTGTGCCTTCCGGACTGCTTCCTGCACTGCTTCCGAGAGCGGATGCTTTGAGAACCTTTCAAGGCTGCCAACCGCCGCGAGAACCTCCTTTTCAGTGAATTCCCGAGAACAGAGGATTTCGGACAGGGTAGGTCTTCCGTACGTGAGCGTCCCGGTCTTGTCGAAAATGAGGGTTCGGCAACGGTCGATCTGCTCCAAGACAGCCGGATTTCTGATGATGATTCCGCGGCGCGCCGCCAGCGAAATCGCGCCGATAACGGCCACCGGAATGGCAATGAGCAAGGGACAAGGTGTCGCGACAACGATGACTGCGAGAAATCGGTGCGAGTCTCCTGTTATCGCCCAGGCCAAGCCTGCCAACACGAGGGCAGCCGGCGTGTACCAGGCGCCGAGTTTATCCCCGAGCCGCCGGATATGGGGCCGGCGCTGCTCGGCATCCTGCATCACCTGCATGATCCTTGCGTACCGGGAGTCTATCGCCAGCTTTTCCGCGCGAATGTATAACGCAACATCACCATTGACCGCACCGGACAACACCTGCGCTCCCGGCACTTTCTCAATCTCAAAAGGCTCGCCCGTAAGGTAGGCTTCGTTCATTTTGCCCTGGCCCTCGAGGACGACTCCATCGACAGGGCATATTTCGTGCGGGAAGACGACGAGTTCGTCGCCGATCATGATGTCCGCAAGTTTGACATCGGATAAACCTTCATCAGCTTTCCGATGGGCGACCTGCGGCATCCTCTTCGCCAACGCATCGAGGACAGAGGAAGCGCGGCTGCTTGCGAATTCCTCGAGCGCGGTGCCTCCCGAAAGCATCAAAATTACAATCACGCCGACCAAATACTCCCCAAGAATCACCGAGGTGACGATCGAGATTCCGGCGAGATGGTCGGCTCCGAACTCCAGGGTAAAGGCTTTTCGCGTCAGCTGAACCACCAGAGGCAGTCCGCCACCAACGAGGGCGACGATGAGAGGGGCTTGCCAGGCAATTCTAGGAGCGCCGGACAGATAACGGAGGACGAGGTGCAGGACAATACTTACAAGTGCAAGAATCGCGATGACGGTCGGGCCGCTCCACATCGACCTCGTTGATTCGCGGACTTTTCCGCCGACCCGTGCCGTCCTCGGTAGATCGTTTTGCGGCCGTTGCTCTTGAGGCAAACCGTACTTTACCGGCAAGCGATGTTCCGTAGGCATTCCGGTTCGATTATTTGCACATAATACTATATGCGCGAAAGAATGCCGTGACGGGCATCACCGTGCCTGTCTTCCGGTTATCGCCAGGACGGTGAGTCGTGCCACAGAATGAAAGGGACCTCCAATGGCACGAACGCGCCATCGTGCTGGGGAACGAGCCGCGGTGTATATTCAGCCGCGGGACGGGTCGCCGGAAGGAGAGTAGTGTACGTGAAGCCGTTTGCAGAGCCAACGAGCTGCTCGCCACGGCTTAGGGGGTGGGTGACCGGAGCGTTGGCGTTTTGGCCTTCCGCGTACAGTTCAATCCTTACGGCGTCGGGATCGAGATCGTCGAGAAAGACCTGAACCTGAAATGCGAGTTGTCCTTCCTTTTGCTCGACGGTCGCGCTGCCAAAGCGCAGCATCGGCCAGTGCTTTGCAAGCTGAGCCTCCCAATTCAGCAAATCGGCTCCCATTGCGCCTTTCTTTTCGGCGCGGCGGCGAAAGGCCGATGCAGCCGGCATGTAATGCTCATCGGTGTACTGGCGGACGGCCCGGTTGGTCGAAAACGCCGGAGTCAGCCGCGCCATGCTTTCTCGCATGCGAGCAACCCAGCCGCGCGGAATTCCATATTCATCGCGCGTGTAGAATTCGGGAATGACTTCTCGCTCGAGCAATCCATATAGGGTTTCGGCCTCCGCTGCGTCCCAGGACGGATCACTGTCGTGCTCCCGCCCGTCGCCAATGGCCCAGCCCACTTCGGGCGAATAGGCCTCTGCCCACCACCCATCGAGCTCGGAAAGATTGAGTCCTCCGTTGACGAGCACCTTCATGCCGCTCGTGCCGCTTGCTTCCCAGGGACGCCGCGGCGTGTTGATCCATAGATCGACGCCTTGAACCAGTTGTTCCGCCATGAGCACATCGTAGTCGCTCAGGAAGACGACCCGAGACCGCGCCTCCGGGCGGTGAGAAAAGTCGATCCACTGCCGAATCATGTTTTGGCCCTCCACGTCCTGCGGATGGGCTTTCCCGGCGAGCACGAGCTGGACCGGGCGTTCATGATTGGTAAGAATTCGAAGGAGACGATCGGGATCATGCAGGAGAAGATTGGGGCGCTTGTACGCCGCAAAACGACGGGCGAAACCCAGCGTCAGAGTGTCCGGATCGAACACCTGGGCGGCCTGCGCAATTTCCTCTGGGGAAGCTCCGCGGCCCGCCAATTCACGGACGTGACGGTTGCGAGCGTAGCGAACAAGAGACTTGCGACCTTGCGCGCGAAGCTGCCACAAGTCCGATTCGCCAACACTGCGAAGGCTGATTTCCACGCCGGCCAGGGTTTCGCGCCAGCGTTCCTTGCCGCATGCGGATTCCCACAGGTGATCCGCCTGAGCGGAATCCCACGTGGGTGCGTGCACGCCGTTCGTGATATGAGTGACCGGCACTTCGATTTCGGGCCACCTCGGAAAAAGCGTCTGGAAGATTCGCCGGCTAACCTGACCGTGCAACCGGCTAACGCCATTAACGGCTCCGCTGCCATGGATTGCGAGGTACGCCATATTAAATGGCTCGGAGGAATCCGCGCGGTCGCGGCGGCCGAGCGCCAGGAGATCCTGGATCGAAATCGAGAGGCTATCCTCCGCGTACTTCCTGAGATACCACTCGATCAGGCCAGGATCGAAGCGGTCAAAGCCCGCTGCGACGGGAGTGTGAGTGGTGAATAGGTTGCCGGCGCGCGTGACCGTAAGCGCCAGGTCGAATGGCTGCTTGTTGTCGATCATGTAGGAGCGGGCCCGCTCCAGCACCGCGAACGCGGCGTGACCCTCATTGAGGTGGCACACCTCGGGGTGCAATCCGAGAGCCCTCAAAAGCTGCCAGCCTCCAATCCCAAGAACCAGCTCCTGCTTCAGACGCAACTCCGAACCGCCTCCGTAGAGTTCGGTGGCAATGCCGCGGTACGCCGGAATATTCGCAGGATCGTTCGTGTCCAAGAGATATAACTTCGCTCTGCCCACCTTCACCTGCCAAGTGCGGATCCAAAGCTTGCCGGCAGGAAAGTCAATCGACAGGCGCAACCATTCGCCATTGGATTGGCGCACGGGCTGGATAGGCAGTTGGCCAGGGTCGTTGAATGGATATAAGGCTTGCTGCTGGCCCTGCGCGTCGATTTCCTGCCGGAAATATCCTTGCTGGTAGAGAAGGCTCACGCCGATCACAGGGACGCCCAGATTGCTTGCTGTTTTCAGCTGATCGCCGGCGACGTTTCCGAGGCCGCCTGAATAGATCGGCAGCGCCTCGCTCAACATAAATTCCATGGAGAAATAGGCAACGGCTGAGAGACCGGAACCAGGGTGCGCCTTTTGGAACCAACCCTCGGATTCCTCGGCAATCTGTTTCTTACGACGGAGATCCGCCAGAAGTTTTTGGAAGTTCGCGTCAGAGGTAACACTCTGCAGTCTTTCCCGTGACACGGTTTGCAGCACGACCCAGGGATTGTGGGTCAGGTCCCAGAGTTCGGGGTCAATGCGCTCCCAAAGCTGATCCGCCGAATGATTGAAGGACCATGTCATGTCCAAAGCCAAGTCGGCGAGAGCATCGGAAACGGCGATACTAGAAGGGCGATTGCTGGACGCGGGGCTGCTCATACATGATTCCTTCCTGCGGCTCAGGAGCCGGCCGCTGCTCGCGCGCTGCGTGCGAGCGTCTCGGAAACGATTGCCTGCGCTTCCTCTTGGATGCGCCGTAAGTGGTCTTGGCCGCGGAAGCTCTCGGCGTAAATCTTGTAAATCTCCTCCGTGCCGGATGGGCGGGCCGCAAACCAACCATTCTTTGCCGTCACTTTGATGCCGCCGATGGCGTTGTGGTCTCCGGGAGCTTCGGTGAGGATCTGCTGGACGTTTTCGCCGGCGATTTCGGTGATGCGGACATCGGCTGCCGACAATTTCTGGAGGGCGGCCTTTTGTTCGCGCGTGGCGGGAGCGTCGATGCGTTCGTAAACTGGGTCGCCCAGGTCCCGCGTGAGTTGACGGTAGATTTCGCCGGGGTCCTTTCCCATGCGCGCCGTGATTTCTGCGGAGAGCAGACACGGGATAATTCCGTCTTTGTCGGTGGACCAGACACTGCCGTCGCGCGCGAGAAAAGAGGAGCCGGCGCTTTCCTCGCCCGCAAAGCCGAGGCGGCCATCGAGGAGGCCTTCGACGAAGAACTTGAAACCGACGGGGACCTCATAAAGGCCGCGTTGCAGGCGAGCGCTGACGCGATCGATCATGCTGCTGCTGACCACCGTCTTGCCGACAGCAACATCTTTGGCCCATTTCTCTCGGTTGGAAAACAAGTAGTGGATGCAGACGGAGAGATAGTGGTTCGGGGGCAGAAGGCCGCTGCCCTTGGTGACGATGCCGTGCCGGTCGTGGTCCGTATCAGCAGCAAATGCGATGTCGAACTTGTCCTTGAGCCCGATGAGTCTTTGCATGGCGTAGGGCGAAGAGGGGTCCATGCGGATTTTGCCGTCCCAATCGACCGTCATGAATCGAAATGTGGGATC
>Ga0187815_10001271_pt1 | contig 11943 bp, 5 predicted proteins | sample NC_S_5_FD_132962 | JGI IMG/M metagenome (GOLD analysis project Ga0187815, IMG submission 132962) | Wetland sediment microbial communities from Neuse River Estuary, North Carolina, USA - ASW-S_5 | ecosystem: Environmental > Aquatic > Freshwater > Wetlands > Sediment | place: USA: North Carolina...
ATGAGTACCGCGTAGCTGAGGATTGGCCAAGAGGCGACGATCAGTTCGCCAGACCGCGTTCCAGCGGTTCGACGACGGCTTTCCGCCCCAGACCAATTGTCTTTGCTGCCGAACTGCTCGATAGAAGGGAAAAAGCACAGCTTCGCATCGACTTACTTCAGCTTCGCGTATTCGGACTTGGCTTGCTTCAGGATGGGGATGTCGGGGTCGGCGTCTTTCCACAGAGTGAGGAAATCCTGATAGGCTGCCTTGGCCTTGGCGGTATCACCTTGCATGGCATAGGCTCTGCCGATTTGAAGATGCGCGAGGGTGCCGATGGGTTCGTTCACCACGATTCCGGGATGGTCGAGGATTTTCTGGAACTCCGCTGCGGCTTCACTTCCCCGATGCGCGGCCAGGTATGCTTCTCCGCGCACAAAAACGGGATAGAAGCTCAAGAATCTCAGGACAACGCCGGTTCCCCCTTCGTAAGCAGCGGCCTCCAGAGCCTCAATCGCTTTCAGAGAATCGTGATGACTGAGAGCAAGCTGTCCGCGAATCGTTGGGAGGTAGTTGAACTGCACCAGCGTATCCTCCGCGAAGCGCTTGGCCAAATCATCCGCAATTGCCTGGGCCCGAGCCCCAGTGCCCGCAAGGGCCAGCGCCAGCACCACTCCATACTCCACATCCCGACCCGTCGAAAGCCCGAGCGCTGTCGCTGACCGCTCGCGGGCCTCGGTGAAATTGTCAAAGAGAGCTTCCCGCAAGGCCGCATCGGCCTCGTAGGCTGCTGCAGTTCCTCCCTTCCCTGCATGCTGGGCCGAAGCCACGGCACGGCGGGAAAGCTCGCGGGCTTTCCCTGGCCGCCCGAAGTAAGCGGCCGTATCGGCTTCGGCAGCCAGCAGCATGTCTTCCACTCCCGGCTCGTGCGCCGACCATGCCACCTGCTGCGCCATCCCTGCTGCATCGTTCTTTAAGAAGGCAAGCAGGTACAGGTTGAGGCGGAGATAAGGAGAATCGAGCTTTTTCGCAATCGCCTCCCCAGCCGTGGCCCGGGCTTCGTCCAGGCGATTCAAATAGAAATAGCTGCTGACGAGACTGGCATAAGCTAAGGCGCTCGAGGGGTCGAGGCGGATGGCCTCTTTGGCTTCCGCAAGGGCATTGTCATATTGCCCGAGATTCTTGTAGATGATAGCTAAGCTGTGCGGCGGTAGGGCATCCCGTGGATAGGTCTGCTCCCAGAGTTCATAGGTCTGGCGCGCCTTTTCCAGGTCGCCCATGGCCAGCTGATAGTAAACGGCCTCGATGCTGAGCTTCTCGCGCTCGCTCACCCGCTCTCGAAGCGTATACGCCTTCCCTAAGTTTTCTATCGCCAAGCTGGTCTCGTTGAGATTGGAATAGCATGTCCCGAGCGCGCGGTAGGCCGAGGCGAAATTTGGCTCGAGGAGGATGGCTCGCTGGAAGAAGGGTGTGGCGGCAGCAGAGCTCCCTTTTCCGACGAGGGCCTGTAGTCCCAGGCTGTAGGCCTGAAGAGCTTCGAGGGAGGGCGTGGTGGCCTCCGCAATCCGTGTATCGAATTTCTGCACCGTGCCGAGCGATTCGCCCAGCTTCCCGCGCAGCTTCGCTGCCGCTTTGTCCATGGCCGCGAGAACCCGTTCCTTGCCCGTGCCTCGCTCCTGCACTTCGGCCAACGTATCGCCCGTGCGACAATTTAGAGCCTTGAGGCCAAGAACGTATTGACTTCCTAGGCTGGCAATCGAACCTTCGATGTAGGCCTTGCTGCCTGCCCGCTCGCAAAGCTCCCGGGCAATCTCCGGCGTGAGCCGTGCATCGGCAGGCTGGTTCATCATGTGCAGGGTTTGCTGGATGCGCTGGTCTGAGATAAGGCTGAGGAAGGGCGATTGGTCAAGCTGCACCGCCAGCCCCTGTCGGAGCGTGCCGTCAAAGACCGGGTCGCCCGTTGTATTCGCAAAATCGGCGAGCACGATGGTGTCTTTATCCGTTAGCGCATGGGCCTTGCGGGTGAAGAGCAGCCAGCCGCCGACTATCAGCCCGATGACCAGTATTGTTACGCTAACAATCCCCCCCAATCGAGCAAATGTCAGGGCAGGCTTGGTCCCTTTGTCGCGTGCTGCGACCGCTGTCCGTGTCGAACCCGAGTCGCGGTTCAACCGCTGTAAATCCGCACGAACTTCGGCAGCGGACTGATAGCGTAGCTTGCGGTCTTTCTCCAGCGCCTTCGTGATGATTTCTTCGAGCTTTGGCGCAACGTCAGCATTCAGCCGCACTGGCGAAACTGGTGCGCGATTCAGAATCGCTTCGGCGATAACGCCAGAAGTCTGCCCCTGGAATGGCAACGCTCCGGTCGCCATCTCGTAGAGCACGGCACCGAATGAGAACAAATCCGTGCGTGCATCCAGCTCTTCGCCCCGCACCTGCTCAGGTGACATGTGAGTGAGGGTCCCCATTGCCGTGCCGAGGCGAGTGATTTGTTCCAACTCGCTGGCGGTGGGCATCCCCGAGAGATTCAGGGCACCGCCCGCCGGTGCCAGCTTCGCTAGACCAAAATCGAGAATCTTGGCGTGACCGCGCTCGGTGACAAAAATGTTGGCGGGTTTGATATCGCGGTGGACGATTCTTTTCGCGTGTGCCGCATCCAGCGCGTCCGCAATCTCAATCCCCAGCTCCAGCACTTGCTCAAGTGGCAGCGGCTTGCCGGAAATGCGGTGCTTGAGGGTCTGCCCATCGAGGAATTCCATCACGAGGAAGACGCGCCCGTCTTGCTTGCCGATTTCGTAAATGGTGCAGATGTTAGGATGATTCAGTGCGGACGCCGCACGAGCTTCCCGGCGAAAACGTTCGAGCGCCTGATGGTCTTGCGCCAGCTCATCCGGAAGGAATTTCAGTGCGACGAAACGACCCAGCTCGGTGTCCTCGGCTTTGTAAACGACGCCCATCCCGCCGCCACCGAGCTTTTCGAAGATGCGATAGTGCGAGATGGTCTGGCCAAGCAAGGAGTGGACTTCCGGCATTTGCCGAGATATTAAGGTTGGGTACCGGAACAAGTCAACGTACCGGAGCGACTTGCAAGCCTAAGCAGCCTCAAACTCGGGCAAATGCCTGGAAAACGCTTACCGGAAAGTTGCTTTTGCTGCAGTGCTCTCATTGGGACAGAGGGCTTTCCCATCGAGCGTTTGATTACCGATGCCCCTGCGGGAAAGAGAAAACTGGTCGGACTCGACCTCGCAACTTAAAGACGCTCAAAACCTGCCTTGCCCAAGAGAATGGAGGCAAAACGGGAGACAGTTGCACCTTTTTCGGCATCCGTCCCAATCCTGACTGGTTGAAAGGATATGGCTCCGGGGCTTGGACTCGAACCAAGATTCTAGGCTCCAAAGGCCCATGTGCTACCAATTGCACCACCCCGGAGTAGCCGTCAGCAGCAATCAAAATCTAAATCTTAGCGAATAACGAGTCACGAGGCTACGGGTTATTGCGCCGCAGCGTCGCGCGCCGAAAGGTGTGTGCCCCGCTGAAGAGTCTGTGTGAGAACCCGAGAATGCCTGCCCGCCGCAGGCAGGTTTGTAGGTCGCGGGCTTCAGTCGAAGATCCGCCGTTGGTTTGGCGGGCCGCGACGTAAACCTCGCAAAATCAAGTCGGCTTCAGCCGCTGAAGTACAGATGTTGCAGTAACCACACAGACTCTGAAGCCGGGAGGGGAGCAGCCGCAAGGGATACTGCGTCCGCGGTCGTGGAGAAGCAATGCGCGCCGTCGATGTTGTGGGACAAGCAAAACCGAAAGTTCTTGCTTGAAGCTCCGAAATCTAAGTATAAGTTCTAGCGGCGATTGACGACAGCACGGTGGAAGCGGCTGTTCGGGAAGAAGAAAACGCTTGCTGAGCCGCGCCGCTTAGCCTTGGTAAAATTTGCGTTGGAAGCTGCTTGCGTAGACCAGAGACGAATCACAAATTTGCTGTGGATGAAATGTCGATGAAGTTTGGGGAGCCCTAACATTTTTGAATTGCAGGGAGCTGCGATGAAGAAAGCTGCGCTATTCTGTTTGGCCATTTTGGGAATTGCGGTACTTGGCGTACGTACGTCGGTAGCTCGTTTCTTCGGCGATAGCCCGGCCGAGAGCGGAGATGGGCCCAGCCAGTCGGCGTCGCAAGGAACGGAACCTATAACTATTGGAGGTGAGCCGGTGGTCACTTTGACGCGCCCGCGCGGCACGGATCAGTCGAAGCCGCAGTTTCTGGAAGCAGTTGTGCTGCCGGGGATCGGCATGAATTTGCTGCAGCTAAAGGCGTATTTGCCAGGGAAGGGCGACATCCAGGTGCTCACGACGATGGATCTGCCCGAAGCCAAGAAATTCCTGGAGACGGACAACGATGAGTTCGGCAACAACGCGTTCAAAATCGGCGCGGCGATGCTGCTGCCGTATCCGAATCGCATTCGCGGAAAACTGTCGCCCGATGGCAAGACCCTCGCGACCATGATTGCCGGACACAAGCTGGAGCTTCCGGCCAACTGGAAGGGAAAGAATCCGGGCGCGGAAATTCACGCGATGCACGGCCTGATATTGACCTCGAAGTTCCAAAACGTGAAACACCATGATGGCCCGCAGGAATCGACGGTCACGGGCATGCTGCACGGAGCGAATTTCGCCGGGCACTGGCTGTCGGATACGGACGTCGACATTGGAATGACGCTGAAGAACGCGACCATGGACGTGTACATCATCGCCAAGAACGTGGGTGACCAAGAAGATCCGATGGCGATCACGTTTCACCCCTACTTTGAGTTTCCGAGCGGAGATCGCAAGCAGGCGCGGTTGCACGTGCCGGCGGACATGCGGGCGATCGTCAACAATTACGACGACGTGTTTCCGACGGGCAAGCTGGTTCCGACGAAAGGCAGCAAGTACGATTTCAACGCTCCCGAGGGCGCCCCGCTTGGGGATTTGTTCATGGACGACTGCTTCACGGATTTGACGCACGATCCGGACGGAGGGGCGACAATCGAAGTGACGGATCCTGCGGCGAAATACGGGCTGCGCATTCGGGCTCTTTCGCCGCACATCAAGGCTGTGCAGATCTATGCGCCGCCGGATAAGAATTTCGTGGCGGTCGAACCGCAGTTCAACCTGGCCGATCCCTACAACAAGAAGATCTGGGGTAATCGGGACACGGGAATGGTGCTGGTCCAGCCGGGGAAGTCTGTTTCGTGGCACGTGAGGCTGGAGCTGTTCATCCCGAAGAAGTAGCGCGGTGCGGCTCGCCCCGACTCCGCACGATTTTGGAGGGCGCGTTCCGTGGATAAACTATTCTTGATAGTCAGTTTCCCGGCACCATTTGCCGGGACATGACGCCGCAACGCATTTGAAATCAACTGGTTGTAAATTTTGCCCGGCACAAAATCGGGGTCTTCCCCGGTCCCCGGTCGTGCAGCGGGCGAGAATGCGCCATGCCGCTGCGTCGCGTTTCCCGGAGCGTTTTTGAATCGATGACTGCCTGTCATGCGCGTAAATAAGCTCACACTTCGCGAGATTCATCTCGAACTGCTCGAACCGTTTCAAACCAGTTTCGACACGGCCAAACAGCGGCACATCCTGCTGATCGAGGCGGATGTTGACGGCGTCAGCGGATGGGGCGAATCGACGGCGGGAGAAGACCCCTACTATTCGTACGAAACGGTCGAAACGGCGCGGCACATCATTCGCGATTTCATCTGGCCAGCGCTTCGAGGCAGGGAACTGAAATCCGCTTCGGAAATTGGGGACCTGTTGGCGCGCATCCGCGGCCACAACATGGCCAAAGGCGGAGTGGAAACCGCGATATGGGACGCGGAAGCGAAACAGAAGAAGGTTCCACTGGCGAAGTTGCTGGGCGGCACGCGACCGGAGATTTCCTGCGGCGTGTCGATTGGCATACAGCCGTCCGTGGACGCGCTCGTCGCAAAAGTGGAAAAGGAGTTAGCCGCGGGATACCAGCGAATCAAAATCAAGATCAAGCCGGGGCTGGAAGTCGAGCCAGTGCGAGCGCTGCGGGAACGATTTCCGCGTATCCGGCTGATGGTGGATGCGAATTCGGCGTACACCCTGGCGGACGCCCCGCTTCTGAAGCAACTGGACGCGTATTACCTCATCATGATCGAGCAGCCGCTCGGCTGGGACGACATCTACGGCCACGTTGCGCTGCAGCGCCAGCTTGAGACTCCGATTTGTCTCGACGAATGCATCCACGACATCGACCAGGCGCGCGCGGCAATCGAACTGGGCGCGTGCCGCATCATCAACATCAAGCTCGGGCGCGTCGGCGGACACACGGCGGCGCGAAGGCTCCACGATTTGTGCCAGTCGAAATCGGTGCCGGTGTGGTGCGGGGGAATGCTGGAATCGGGGATCGGCCGCGCCCACAACATCGCCATGTCGTCGCTGCCGAATTTCTCGCTGCCCGGCGACGTGTCGGCCAGCCGCCGGTATTGGGAACAGGACATCATCGAGCCGGAAGTGGAAGTATCGCGGCAAGGAACGATTCGAATTCCTGACGCACCGGGGATCGGTTATGCGCCCCGGCTGGAGCGAATCGAATCGCTGACGCGACGGCGCGAAGTTCTCGTGTAGAATCTGCCTGAACCGAATTGGACACGCCTCGATCCAAGATTTTCGGGCCCGCGATCCCTTCCTGCCGAAGGAAAGTCCAGCCATTGCGCATGACGAAAAGCGCAGAGCCGCGAGTTGATCTGCCCGAGCCCCGTGTGGGAGGCCCGAGCGCCTCGCCGCACCATCCGGGCCGGTTCATCCTCATGCTCGGCCTCATCATCATGCTGTTGATGTGGGCGGGAAACTATTTGGCGGTGAAAATCGCGCTCGTCCACTTTGCTCCGGTCACGCTGGTAGCTTTTCGCTTTGAAGTGGCGGCCGCCGTCATGCTGGCAGTTTATTTTGCGCAGAAAGGGCGCGCGAAGTTACAGCGGCGGCACATCTGGACGATCGTGTATTTGGGTTTTTTCGGCGTGATCGTGAATCAAGGGCTTTTCACGCTGGGCTTGAATTATACGACGTCCTCCCACGCGGCGATCATTTCTGCCATTGACCCGGTGTTGATTCTTGTTCTCGCGCGCGTGATGGGGATCGAAACGCTGAGTTTTGGAAAAGTGATCGGCATGGGACTGGCGTTCGCAGGCATTATGGCGCTCGAGATCGAGCACGGCTCACCAGCAAAGTCGCCCTTGCTGCTAGGCGATCTAATCTCACTCGGCGCGGCCGTTGGGTTCTCCATTTACGCTGTGCTGTCGAAACGTATCACGGAAGTGTACGACGCGGTGGCGTTGAACACCTTCAATTGCCTGGTCGCGGCCATCGCGTTTTTGCCGATAGCGGTTCGGCAGGGAGTTGGACTCAAGTGGAAGGGCATCGGGTGGGAAGGCTGGGCCGCGCTGTGCTACATGGCCGTGTTCAGCTCTGTGCTGGCCTACCTGATTTTTTTCTGGGCGCTGCGGCACTTGGATCCATCGCGCGTAGCGGTGGTCACTTACCTTCAGCCCATTCTGGTGATTTTGCTGGGGACAGCATTCCTTTCCGAGCATCTGACGCGACACTTGCTGCTCAGCACAGGATTCGTTCTCTTGGGCGTGTATTTGGCGGAACGCGGCGCGCGCATTGTGTAGAGCGGTGAGAAGTGCTACGTGACGATGAAATAGGTGACCAGCCTTATGCGCGGCGGCAATTTTCCGGTTTGCGTTTATCGCCCAATTGCAGCTCTCTCCAAGACGAAATTGACCTGCAAAAGGATGCGCGGACGTTGTCCGCCGCAGCCATACCGGTGACAGGCTACCCGGAACACCAATTGGGCGGATGGGCATCGGCTTACCGTCCATTTGACGGCAAACCCGCTCTAGTCTTCCTATCATGAACTCATCACTCGCGGGGCAAAGGGCTAGAATGCAGCGCCCCGCTCCACAGCGTCGAACTTCGATTGACACTGTCCGCACAAATTCACTTTTCGGCAGAACCGAGCTCAGAACCTTTCTTTGGCCGGAGCGCGCAACCGTGCCTCCCGGATGCATCGTAGTATCCCGTGATCACCCCTTCCGGATTCATGCTTACGGGATAAGTCTGTGTTGCGGTTGGCCCGGCGAAGGTGGTGACGGTGCCGTCGCGGAGTCGCAGGAAGCCCCGATACGCACACCCGGTACCCGGACCATAGTAGTACCCAGTGACCGCGCCATCGGTGGTAATGATCTGAGGAGCGGTAAGAAAAGCGCCGGGAGCATCGAAGGTCGTGAAAGTTCCGTCCGGCTCGCGCAAGTACCCGTGGTTGAGGTGCCCATCTCTGATAATCCGATCCGTTTTGAAACTTCATCCGAAGACTTCCGCGATCCTGTAAAACTTCGCCGGTGCGGGCCATCCAGTCGTAAGCGAACACTTGTCCGGCTGTTCCCAGACTGGACATACGACGACATGTCGCGCAGTCAACAATGGTTCGCTCATGAACCGCAAACGGCCGTATCATCACGGGAACTTGAAGCCGGCGCTGCTGCGCGCCGCGACCGAATTGATTGCAGAGGTGGGGCCGGCTGCTTTTGCGCTGCGCGAAGTGGCTCGCCGCGCGGGCATCTCGCACAACGCGCCGTACCGGCACTTTCGCGACAAGGACGAATTGTTGGCCAGCGTGGCCACGGAGGGATTCGAGCGGCTAGCGGGGGCGCTAAGCGAAGCGGCCTGTAGAGAAGGGAAGCGTGCGAATGGGCGCGACCAAGCGCCGAGACGGCTGCAAGCGTCGGGGGTGGGCTATGTCAAGTTTGCCCTGCAGTGGCCGGAGCACCTGCTCGTGATGTTTGACTGGCCGCTGCCCATGAAGCGTTGTCCGGAGGTGGCGGAAGCGGGGGAGCGCGCGTTTGGAGTGTTGGTCAAGCTGATTGAAGAGCGCAGGAGGAAGGCAGCTTGCCGCCGGGCGATCCGTTGTTACAGGCGCACATTGCGTGGGCGATGGTTCACGGCGTAGCCAAGCTTGCAATCGCTCGCCGGCTGCCATTGTCGTCGAAGAAGGAAATTCTGCGCTTCACGGCGCAGGCGATAGAGGCCCTGCAGGAGGGATTGAGGACTTGGCGTGGGGCCATAGCGTGGATTCGCAGCGCCTGAGCGACACGGGTACGCCCCAAGACGCAGGCGAGACGCCCAAGCGACAACAGCGGCACAATAGCATCATTCGATCGCGGGCTTCCCGGTGCAAACCACCGGGATTCAAGAGGCGGGAAAAGCGAACGGTGCGAATTCAGCCGTGGCATCGGCGGGCACAGCCCACCAGACAGACGGCGGATCTCCGATCCTCCTACGGCGGACGTTCGGCCCGCCCTCCTTCGGCGGATCTTCGACATGCTGTGCCCCGACCGAAAGCGAAAACTGCGCGGGCGAGACGCCCACGCCACAGTGGCCACTTCTCCCGGACGACGGAGCGGCTAATCGGCGCGGGAGCCGACTTTTTCTTCGGCTGCGACCTGTTCGGTTGCGGTGTCGCCTTTGATGCGCATGCCGTAGAAGGAGCGGTAGACGAAAATGTACGAGACGAGGAAGAACGCAGCGGCCAGGATGTGCGTGAGGAGTGGATTCTTGATGGTGAGTTCGACGGCCAACTCGACCGCCAGCAAACCGAAAAGCGTGGTGAACTTGATGACCGGATTCATGGCCACCGAGGACGTGTCCTTGAATGGATCGCCGACTGTATCGCCGATAACCGTGGCGGCGTGGAGTTCGGTTCCTTTCTGCTTCATCTCGACTTCGACAATTTTTTTGGCGTTGTCCCAAGCCGCGCCCGCGTTGGCCATGAAAATGGCTTGATACAGCCCGAAGATGGCGATCGAGATCAGGTAGCCGATGAAGAAGTAAGGTTCGACGAACGAAAAAGCTAGCGTCGCGAAGAAAACGGCGATGAAGATGTTGAGCATGCCTTTCTGGGCATATTGGGTGCAGATGGCGACGACGCGTTTGCTGTCGGCGACGGACGCTTTCTCCGAGCTTTCAAGCTTGATGTGCGACTTGATGAATTCAACCGCGCGATAGGCTCCGGTGGAAACGGCCTGCGTCGATGCACCGGTGAACCAGTAAATCATGGCGCCGCCAGTGACCAAGCCGAGGAAAAACGGGGCGTGAAGCAAGGAAAGCTTGTCGACATTTTGCGTGAGGTGGTTGGTGAGAGCCATGATGATGGAGAAAATCATGGTTGTGGCGCCCACGACGGCCGTGCCGATGAGCACGGGCTTGGCGGTGGCCTTGAAGGTGTTGCCAGCGCCGTCATTGGCCTCGAGGAGATCCTTGGCGCGATCGAGACGCACATCGACGTTGAAGTCGCGCTTGATCTCTCGCTCGACATTGGGAATGGTCTCGATCATCGAAAGCTCGTAAATGGATTGCGCGTTGTCAGTTACGGGGCCGTAGGAGTCGACCGCAATCGTCACCGGACCCATGCCGAGGAAGCCGAAAGCGACCAGGCCGAAGGCGAACACGGGCGCGGCAACCATGACGTTGGACAGGCCCATATTGCTGACCAGATATCCAAGGGCCATCAGGATCATCATGGCGAGGCCCAGGTAGTAGCCTGAAAAATTGCCGGCCACGAACCCGGAAAGAATGCCGAGCGATGCGCCTCCCTCTTGCGCGGAGTGCATGACTTCGCGAACGTGGCGTGATTCAACGGAAGTGAACACTTTGACGAGTTCGGGAATGACTGCGCCCGCCAGTGTGCCGCAGGAAATAATGCTGGCCAGCTTCCACCACTGCGAAGTGTCGCCGCCAAGCTCGGGGATGATGAAGTAGGAAATGATGTAGGTCAGCGCGATGGAAACGAAGGACGTGATCCACACCAGCGATGTGAGCGGGGCCTCGAAATTCATTTTGTCGGCGTTGGCATACTTTGCTTTCGCGATTGCGCCGTTGATGAAGTAGGCAGATGCGGCGGCGACCAGCATGGCGAGGCGCATCACAAAAATCCACACGAGCAACTGGACTTGCACCTTCGGATCCAGCACGCCAAGGAGGATGAAAGTGATGAGCGCGACGCCAGTTACGCCGTAGGTCTCGAAACCGTCCGCTGTGGGACCGACGGAATCGCCGGCATTGTCACCCGTGCAATCGGCAATGACGCCGGGGTTGCGGGCGTCGTCTTCCTTGATGCGGAAGACGATTTTCATGAGGTCGGAGCCGATATCCGCGATTTTGGTGAAGATGCCGCCGGCGATGCGGAGCGCCGCGGCGCCGAGCGACTCGCCGATGGCGAAGCCGATGAAACACTGTCCCGCGTAATCGCCTGGAATGAAGAGAAGGATGATCAACATCATGAACAGTTCGACGCTGATCAGCATCATGCCTATGCTCATTCCAGCTTCCAGGGGGATTTTATAAATCGGATAAGGCTTGCCGCCCAGGCTAGCGAACGCGGTGCGCGAGTTGGCGAACGTGTTGACGCGAATGCCGAACCAGGCGACTCCGTAGCTGCCGGCAATTCCGATGATACTGAAGGCCAGGATGATCAGGACGCGCATGGCCCCAAAGTGCCGCAAGACGCCGAAGTACAGCAAGATGATGGCCGCGATGAACACCCAGAGAAGCAGCAGGAACTTGCCCTGGTTGATCAGATAGGTTTTGCAGGTCTCCCAAATGAGTTCGGACATGTCGCGCATGGAGGCATGCACGGGCAGATTCTTCAGCGTCGTGTAAATGACCCAACCGAAAAGAAGGCCGAGAACGCAGAGGATGAGGCCGTAAATGAGCAAGGTGTGCCCGTTGATGCCGAGAAAGTTTACGGAGGACAGGTCGGGGAGCCTGAGATTAGCTTCGCCGCTCGGAGCGCTGGCGGGAGTGCTTTGCGACGCTGGTTCCTGGGCGCGGGCAGCAGCCGAAAAGAGAAGCATAAATAGGGTGCTGCTGGCGAATAATTTGGCGATCCGCGCGAAGAGTGCGGGGCCGTTG
>Ga0187815_10001272_pt1 | contig 11916 bp, 11 predicted proteins | sample NC_S_5_FD_132962 | JGI IMG/M metagenome (GOLD analysis project Ga0187815, IMG submission 132962) | Wetland sediment microbial communities from Neuse River Estuary, North Carolina, USA - ASW-S_5 | ecosystem: Environmental > Aquatic > Freshwater > Wetlands > Sediment | place: USA: North Carolina...
AAGGCGACCCAGCTGAATCCGTCGGGCAGCAACTTCCTCGAGCTGGCCGACGTGTATATGCGCATCGGCGACTCTGGGAACGCCCTGCTCGCGGCCAACGCCGGAATAGTCAAAGATCCTCGCAACGCGCGGCTCTACAACGCCAAGGGCATGGCGCTGAACGATTTACAGCGCTTCGACGAAGCCGAAGAAGCCTGGGAGAGGGCCCTCAAGCTCAATCCCAATCTGAAAGTCGCGCAGGCAAATCTCGACGCGCTCAACGGCGGCTCAAGCGGCCGCGGCAGTATCGTCAAGCATCGGCAACAATCGCCGACAACCGCACCGCGTTAAGCAAGCGCGGCGCTCGCGATGCGCCCTTCGACTCGCGCGGTTACGGAGCGTCGCCGACGGAAACCAGCACAAGGTATGGAGTCGTGCGATCATACACGAAGCCATCTACCTGAATCGGCTTCGAGGAGTTCGCCGTCGCCGCGTTCGCAATCTGAGTGCGCAGTTTCTGGTCTCCAACCACCTGCAGCTGTCGGCTCAGAATCAGGCGATACAGATTCTGTCCCAACTCGTCGCCTTGATCGAGCTGCAGGCTGTTGCACATGTCATCGCCGTTGATCGACATCGGGATCGTCCGCCCGTCCACGCGCATGCGAACGATTTGCTGATCTATCGTCAACCCGGACTCGTCCTTTGCGAAGCGTCCGACGAGCTTGATCTCGTGATAGTGATTCGGATCGTTAATCGGGAACGTCAAAGGCTGCATACCGTACGTCATGGGCCCGGTGCCCGCCGTTGATCCTTTTCCGCCCGTGCTGATTGCCGGCGGGTTGAATGCAAATCCGCGGATACCCATGGCGCCAATCCCGCCAATCCCGCCGATCCCGCCCATGCCCCCACCAGCGCCGCCGGGTCCTGCCGCGCTGGCAGCCGTTGCCGCCAACGTCAGCGCCGCCGCGAATCCGGCCATCGTTTTGCCAATCATCGGTGAATCCTCCCCTGATGCGATTCGCCGCTAGCCGCCGGTGATCGGACGCTCGGGCTCCGCCACGCAGTATGCGCAGCGGCACAGCTTCCTGAGCTGGGGCATCGTGTAGATAGTCTCGTGGCCGTCAACCCATCCGATGAACACCGCCGCTTCGCCCAGCCGCGAAAGCTGGCGCATGCGGATGCTCGCAGGCGGCACGTCGCCGTTCAAGTTGCTCTGGCAGGCGTCGCAAGGGCATCCGCGGCGCAGATTTTCCAGCGGGAAGATGCTGTCGTGGCCGTCGACCCATTGCACGCCGACGGCGTAGCGCCCGACTTCGTGAAGCTCTTTGATCTTCGGAGTCTTTGACTTGATAAGCGCCATCGGTGCAGTCTCTGGGCAAGTATATCTCCCGCGCCGCCGGCTGTGGAGACACTATTTTTTGCCCGAGCTTTTGCAGTTGCGGCGGAGAGGAGTCCGGGCCGATGGATTCCACTGAGATTAGAATCGATGAACTGAGCGGCGCACTTAAGCGGCTCGCTGCGAACGGCGGCCGCGAGCTGCTCGCCAAGCAGCCTCACTGGGGCGACGCGCTTTTGTGCGACGGCCTCGTTTACGCCGCGCGCGCGCTCAAGACCAGCGCCCCGCTCGAGGCCGCCGAGCGATGGTTCGCGCCAAAGCTCGCGGCGGGTCCGCGCACCGATGGATGGTTCTGGTTCTGGGCGGCCGAAGCGCTGCCGGCACTCGATCTGCACCTGAGGACGAACGATCCGCGCTACCTGGAATATGCACGCGCGATCGTCAGCTTTATGGAAAATTCAGCCGCGCGAACTCCCGACGGCGCTTTCGTCCCGCATCCTCCGGCGCTCGAAGTGTGGATCGACGTCTGCTACTTCACCGCGCCCGCGATCGCATTGCTCGGCCGAATCTCGGGTGACGCCGCGATCATCGAGCGGGCGGCAGATCAGATGATCGTTCATCGCGATCATCTGGCCGACCCGGTCAGCGGACTTTTCTGGCACGTCGCGTTCCTTGACCGGAAATCGCATTCGCCGTGCCTGTGGGCGCGCGGCAACAGTTGGTTTTCGATCGCGGCGCCGCAAGTGATCGCCGAAATTGAGGCGGCCGGCCAAGTTCAACGGCTGGCGGCAAAGGTTGACATGATACGCGAGGCGCTGGCGCTTCAACTCAATAAAGTCGTGTCGCTGCAGGACAGTTCCGGCTTGTGGCACACCGTGATCGATCGTGACGATTCGTATCTCGAGGCGTCGGCGGCGGCCGGATTTGCGCTCGCACTGGGCCGCGCCATTGCGACCCGGCTGCCCGGTCTCGACGCTGCTCGCGCGCGCCACGCGTACTGGCGCGCGCTTGGCGCGATTTGCTCGAAGATCGACTCTCACGGCGCTTTCACAGGCGTGTCGCAACAGACGCCGCCGGGTGACTTTGCCTTTTACAATTCGATCGAAATCGGAACTGCGCCCTTCGCAACCGGCGTATGCCTGATGGCGCTCAGCGAAGCGGTCGAGGCATGGCAAACAAGAAAGTAGTAGTGCTGCCGGGCGACGATGCGGCGCCGGAGGCGATCGGCGCGACGATGGACGCGCTGCGCGCCTTGAAACTCCCAATCGACTACGTCGAGTTCCTGCCCGGCGAGAAATGGGTGCGCGGCGAGACCGACGCGGCCGCGCGAAAGGAAATCGCCGCGTCCGACTCGACCCTGTTCGGCGCCACCTCGGGCAAGACCATGGCCATCACCTATCTCAGATGGGGGATGCAGACGTTCGCCAACGTCCGGCCGGTGCGCTACTCGAAGGGTTTTCTGAGCCCGCTGGCCAGGCCCGAGGGAATCGACTTCGTGATCGTGCGGGAAAATCTCGAGGACCTGTACCTCGGGCTGGAGGGTCCGCTAAAGGCGCTCGCGCCGCTCAAGCTGATGAGCAAAGTCCTGCGCGCGCCGCTCGACACTTCCGAGCGCGGCATCTACGCGATCAAAGTGATCACCGAGCGCGCGACCCGCCGGGTCGCCGAATTCGCCTGCCAGCTCGCGATCAAGCGCAAGCGCGCCGGCGGCAAGGGCCGGCTTGTGTGTACGTCGAAGTACAATATGCTGCGCGAATCCGACGGCCTGTTTCGCAAAGTCGTCGAGGAAACCGCCGCCAGGTATCCGGAAATCGAGTACCAACAATTTATCGTTGACGACTTCGCGCGCCGCCTGGTGCAAGCGCCGCACGATCTCGACGTGGTGGTCGCGCCGAATCTCTACGGCGACATCCTGTCCGACGCCGCCGCCGGAATTATTGGCGGGCTGGGGCTTGCGCCGAGCGGATGCTACGGCGCGGACTACGCCTACTTCGAATCGGTGCATGGCACAGCGCCCGATATCATGGGGATGGGAATAATAAATCCGTCGGCGACGATGCTGTCTGCGGCAATGATGCTCGACTACCTGGGTTTCACCGCCGACGCATCGCGCCTGGACGCTGCGGTGCGCAAGGTCTACGCCGACGGCCGGATGCTCACGCCCGACCAGGGTGGCACCGCCAAGACTTCCGAGTTCACGCGCGCCGTGATCGCCAACCTGCAGTAGCTGGATGCATCAGAAGGTGCGCGTCGTAAGGACCCGGCCCGCCACGATTGACAGGATTGCGTCGGCTGCCGTAGCGTCAATTTTGCATTTGTTGGAGCTACCCTTATGAAGGATGAATTCCTGACCAAGACTTAGTCGCAGAAATTGGAGGGGAAAAATGCCAGCACTTCAAGCGACCACGGGCTACCTCAATAGGGCCTTTGGCAGAGAAAGTATCCGCGGGACAGCAGGCAGCCGCGATGCCTTCGCCCCGGGAAAAAAGCTTAGCTCAGGGTTTAGTTCGATTCTCGAAAAGCAAACGCCGCTGTTCAAGGCTTTGGTTCCCTACGTCGATAGTTTGCCGGGAAGTCTTCAAGAAAGTCTGCGGAGCGCGATTTTCTATGCGCTTTCGACGACGCCTCCGACGCAAATGACCTTCGCCTGGGCGCCGGGTTATGATTTCGAGTTAACGATCTGGCACGCACCGGATACCAGTGCCACTCCGGGCGGAATCACAGTGCTGCTGAAAAGCCGCTATCCCAGCGACGCGCATCCGATAGCCCGCGGAGCGAGCTCGCGGCGAAGCAAAGCGACTTGACGGCGTTCCCGCAGGGTGTTGGGGTCGAACTCGCGAAAGGCTCCATCGCCGGGGTCTTCTCAACCCCCTGGTAGGCGCACGACTAGCGAGAATTGTCCGGCATCGGCCCGCTCATCCGCGCGAGGCGAAGACCTTCACGCAGGTCCTCTCGGTCGGCCGGATTAGCGTAAGGAGCCGCTCTGGTCGGCCGCTGTCGCGCGAATTCCGGACCCAACGCGGCGAGCGCATTGCGCGCCTCTTCGCGCCGCCCGAGTCGGGCCAAGCTGGCCGCTAACACTGTGTACGCACTGAAATCCTTGAGATGCATGGCGGCATGCGCCTGGACCACCGACTCTGCATAGTTGCCGGCGTGATAATGGACAAGCGCGAGCTGCGTGCGCATGGCGCCCAGTTGCGGATCGAAGGGGCTATGGCGCATGCTCCGCTCGATCGGCGCGACCGCATCCGCAGGACGGCCTAAATACATCAGAACCTGACCGAGCCGGAAGTGCGCGAATGCGAAATTCGGATTGAGCGCGATCGCCCTTCCAGCCTCTTCAAGTGCCTCCTGGTGCAGGCCGAGATAGAGCGAGGAGCCTGACAGCGCAAAATGACCATAGGCATCATGAGCATCGAGCGTGATCGCGGTTTGCGCGGCTGCTTGAGCCTCAACCAGATCGCGCGCCGGCTCATCGCCCCAAGCGCGAAGCACGCCATTATAGAGCGTACGAGCAAGGCCGATGTGACCAAGCGACAACTCCGGATCACGAGAAATGCACTGGCGGAACAATGAAAGGGCTTCCTGATAGCTGCTTTGGGACATTGCGTTGAAGTGCCACATTCCGCGCTGGAAACAGTCGAAGGCGCTGAGATCCTTGGGATTTTTTCGCACGATGCGGGCACCTTCACTGTGAAGCATCGCCGGTTCGATCGCGCTGACCACGCGTTCGGTGATCTCGTCCTGGAGGGCGAAGATGTCCGCCAACTCACGATCGAAGTTATCTGCCCAGATGTGAGCGGCTGTCGCAACGTCGATCAGCTGTGCGGTTATGCGAACCCGGGTGCCGCTGTGCCGTATGCTGCCTTCGAGCAGGTATCGCACGCCAAGCTCGCGGCCGATCTGCTTCACGTCGACCGCTCGACCTTTGTAGGCGAAGCTCGAGTTGCGCGCGATAACGAAGAACCAATGCCAGCGCGACAAGGCAGTCACGATGTCTTCGGTGATAGCGTCCGCGAAGTACTCCTGTTCCTGCTGTCCGCCGAGATTCAAGAATGGCAAGACGGCGATCGAGGGCCTATCGGGAAGCGGCGGGTAGACTGGCCGCGAGGCGATGGGCACGTCCGGGCTGTTAGGGCTGGCGGGCGAAGCGGAGTAGACGTGCACTGGAACAGCAATGTTCTTGAGCTCGCGATCTCCCAGGTCCGCGAACTCGATGGTGATCTTGCCGCGCGCCTGGCGCCAGGCGTCCTCGGCGAGCACAATCGCACCGGGATCGGCGATTGCTTGGAGACGCGCGGCGATGTTGACCGCATCGCCCATCAGATCGCCATCCTCCTCGACGACGATATCGCCGAAGTTGATGCCAATCCGAAACACGATGCGCCTGTCGGGCGCAACGCCGGCATTGCGCACGGCCATGCCTTGCTGAAGCGCCACGGCGCAGCGTACCGCGTCAACTACCGAGGCGAATTCGACAAGGATGCCATCGCCGATGCGCTTTACCACTCGTCCGCGATGCTGCTCGATTGCGGGATCAAGAAGCTCGCGCCGCAAAACACGCAGCCGCTCGAGAGTTCCGTCCTCATCGGCTCCGGTCAGCCGGCTGTAACCGACGATATCCGCCGCCAGAATGGTCGCCAGCTTGCGTACAGCAGCAGACATCGACACCCTCCTTCGACACAACTAATACTACCTTGCCAGCCATCAAAGAAGGGTGACTACCTAGCAATAGCAGCGCCCGGACTGCTCACTCACATGCGCAGTTCAAACACAGCCGTTGCTGTTGTGCGCTGGAGTAACTCACCCTGCCGAGGGCGCACCAAACGAATTGGCTAATGAGGGGCGATTGAAGAGGAGGGGGGAGCATTTTGGCGGGAATCGGGCCTGGACGGTTCGTCGCGATAATCGCGCCCGCATGCCCATTCAAGCGTTTTTTGCGTTACTAACCTGGCAAGAAAGATCCTATGATTTGATGCTAACCGAATTTTTCCGTGGAGAGACCCGATGCCCGAAGCAACCGCGTCACAATCGAATCTCTATTCCGCTGCGCCCAATCCGACGCTCAACGGGGGACACTGCCGCGCGTGCGGCTACGTATTCTTTCCGCCGCAGAATTATGGTTGCGAGTCTTGCGGCGCGCCGCCGGAGAAACTCGAACCGAAGTCGCTCAAAGGCGAAGGCGTGCTGAGTTCTTTCGCCACGGTCAATCTGCATCTGGGCAAGGGAATCGAGCCTCCATTCACGGTCGGCGTAATTGTTCTTGATGACGGTCCCGCGATTCGAGCGGTTCTGACTCATAAGACCGACCAGGGCCTGAAGATCGGAGATCGAATGCGCGCCGTGGTTGTCGCCGGCGCCGATGACGATCGCGGTGCGCCCGCAAACGAACTCCGTTTCGCCAGGCAGGAGACCGCGCGATGAAAAAGCGGCTGCGCGAGATGCGTCCCGTGTACGTTGTGGGCATCGGGCTGCATCGCTATCAGCGCATGAGCGAGACTCCCTACGTCACACTCGGGCTCACCGCCGTGCGTGAGGCGCTCAGCGACGCGAACATCGAGTGGCCCTCGGTTGAATCCGCATACACCGGAACCGCGCTGCTCGGAATGGCGGCAAGCCGCCCGATGCTGCGCTACCTCGGCGCCACCGGCATCCCGATGGCTCAGGTGGAGAACGCTTCCGCTTCGGGCTCGACTGCGGTTCGCCAGGCCTGTCTCGATGTCGCCAGCGGCATCGCCGACGTCTCAATCGCGGTCGGAGTGGACAAGCCGGGACCGGTGGCGATGGCTCCGGCAAAGACCAACATTCGCGACCTGGCCGGGCGCTACATCGTTCCGTTTACGCATTTCGCGCTGCTCGCCAACGAGTACATGAATCGCTATGGCGCCACGGCCGAGCAGGTTGCGGCAGTGGCGGTAAAGAATAATCGCAACGGTGCAAACAACCCGTACGCGCAGCGACAGAAGGCGGTCAGCCTGGAAGAGGTGCTGGCCGGTCCGCAAATCTCCGGCTCGCTGACGCGGCTGCAATGCTGCCCGGTGGGCGAAGGGGCGGCCGCGGCGATCGTTGCGTCGGACGACGCGATCGAAAAGCTTCGAATCGATCGGTCGCGCGCGGTGCGTGTAATTGCGTCAGTCTCGCGCAGCGAAAGGGTTTACACCGGCGCCAAGAACTTCGACGCCGAGCTGACTCGCGACACCGTTGCGCAAGCGTATGAACAGGCGCAAATTTCGCCCAGCGAGCTCGACGTGGTCGAACTCCACGACGCGTTCACGATCGAAGAACTGCTGTACGTCGAAGCCATGGGGCTTTGCGGCGAAGGCGAGGGAGCGCGGATGATCGCGAGCGGCGCCGCCGACATCGGCGGCCGATGCGCGATCAGCGCCTCGGGAGGATTGCTCGCGATGGGCCATCCGATCGGACCCACCGGAGCGGGTCAGGTGGTGGAGATCACGCGTCAGTTGCGCGGAGAAGCGGGAGTTCGCCAGCAGCCGAACGCGCGGATCGGACTCGCGCATATGGTCGGGGTCGGCGCGGTCTGCGTGGTGCACGTGTTGCAGAAGGCGCCCTGAAGCCCGGATTCTCAGGGTCGTTTTTTTTTGCAACTCGCGATCACAACGGCAAATTGAGCTGCTTTGCCAGGCGGCGGAGTTCCTCCTTGCGGCCCGGAATCGGCGCCGGCGTTTGCAGCATCCTGGTCTTCTTCAGTTCCTCGACAACTTTAGGATCGCGCGGAAACGTATTCCCGTACTTGCCGAGGAAGTACTGCTCCTCGAACGGAGGCCGTGGCCGCTGCCCGCCGGCTTCGCGAGACTCCAGCTAGTAGCCGATGTTGAGCTGATAGAGCGGGAACCAATCCGCCGGCGGCTTGGTGAGCGCGCCAATGACGGGTGCGGTGAACGAGGTCAGACACGCACCGAGCCCTTGTTCGAACGCCATCAGCAGGCCCTGGCACGCAGCGACGCCGCAATCGAAGGCGGCCATGGTCGAATAGTACGGCGATTCGGTCATCGGCTTCAGGATTTGCGGATAGACGACCTCATCGATGAACTTGGCGCTCCAGCCGTGGGTCGAAGCAACGATGTCCGCGTCGAGTAACTGTCTGAGACGGGTGCCCTTGATCCGATTGACCACGCCGAGGTCGGCATAGAAGTAGATATGCACCGGGGCGAGTTCGATAACGACCGCCTGCACCGGGTTCTTGAGCTTCTCGAGTTCGGCCTTGGGTATGTCGTCGCGCTTGACGACGATTGCGCGCAGCCAATGCGCGTTGACGGCGCACGAAGCGATCAGGCAAGCCTCGAGAATTTTCTGAATCTTGTCCTGTTCGACCGGTCGCTTGGGATCGAAGAAACGGATCGAACGTCGCGTGCCGATTAATTCCTGATATTCCATTGTCCTTCCTCGGGTTGCGGAAGCTCTTTTGCACCGCCACTGAGCCGCCCCGATGGCGAGTGGCTCATGCCGGCGTGCGGGTTCGTTCGACCTTGATGCCTGCCTGCTCGCGATCCCACGCGCCGGCAACACCCCGCGCCTTCAGCGCTGCATATTGGATGCGCTCGGTCCCGGTCTTGGGAAGCTCGCCGGTAAATTCGATGTAACGCGGCACTGCGTAGTAGGCCATCCGGTCGCGGCAGAACTCGATGAGATCCTCGGGGCGAAGTTTCGCGCCGGGCGCCAGCACGACTGCGATCTTGACTTCGTCCTCCCCCAGTTCCGACGGCACCGCGTAGGCCGCCGACTCCAACACTGCGGGATGCTGATTGACGACGGTCTCGATCTCCCAGGCGGAAATGTTCTCGCCGCGGCGCCGGATCGACGCCTTCTTGCGTCCGCAGAAATAATAGAAACCGTCCTCGTCGGTCTTGGCGAGATCGCCCGAATGAAACCATCCGCCGCGGTACGCCTGGGCGGTCGCATCGGGCAGCTTGTGATAACGACTGAGCTGGCCCTTGGGATGACGGAAGACGAGTTCGCCGACCTTGCCCGCCGGGAGCGGATTGTCGTTGTCGTCGACCACGCGGAACTCCACCTCGCCGACCGGCTTGCCCATCGAGCCGACGCGGTCAACGTCGTTTATCAGGAAACCGGGCGAATCGACCATTCCATAAACTTCGACGATCCTGACGCCGAAACGATCCTCGAATTCCTTCCACACCGACGGCGGACATGCCGCCGAGAGCACCACCCGCACTTCGTGCTGGCGATCGTCGGGGCGTGGCGGCTGCTTGAGCAGAATCGGAATCATGCCGCCCAGGGTGTTGAACTCGACGGCGTGGTACCTGCGGCAGTCGTCGAAAAATCGCGACGCGCTGAAACGCTCGGCGACCGCGAATTTGGCATCGAGAAGGATCGAGCCGAATCCCGAGATCATCAGCGCGTTGCCGTGGAACAGCGGCAGCGCCGTGTAGATGGTCTCGCCCGGACGCAGCTTGAGCGCGCCCAGCACCGCGCCCAGCGCAGTGCTATCTCCGCCGCTGGCGACGACGCCTTTCGGCGGCCCGGTGGTGCCCGAGGTGTACATCATGCTTGCGCCACCGGCGCTCGAGCCGACATCGACGCTGGGCTCCCGATCGGGATGCGCCATCAGGGCGTCCAGAGTGGTATCGACGCCGTGGCCCGCCTTGCCGTCGGCGACCACCTTGGCTTTCAGGCTCGGCAGCGAGTCCTTTACCGCCATCACCGAATCGCGAAGTCCCTCTTCAAAGATCACCGCCGCGGAGTCGGAGTCCGCGAGCACGTGATGTAATGTCACGCCGCGCTGCGAGGTGTTGACGGGAACGCTGACCGCGCCAATGAAACCGATCGCGAAGTGGATCCACAAAAATTCGGGGCGATTCCCCATCATGATCGCGACGCGGTCGCCGGGCGCGATGCCGAGCGCGAGCAAGCCGTTGGCAGCGCGATGAATGTTGCTCAACACCTGCGCCCAGGAAAATTCCCGGTCTTTGAACTTGAGCCAGGTTTCGTCTGGATGCTGCTTCACGCGCAGCCTGATCAGCTGCTCAACCGCTCCCTGTACACGCGCCATCGGCGATCTACCTTGCGATCAGCTGGATGCGGCCGTAGCGCTAGGCGTGCGCGTGGCCATCGGCCTCGGCGAGGATATGTCGGGCGCCGGCCAGACTCAGGACGTCGTTGGTGCCGTCCTCGATGAGCGCGGCGCGCGCATCGCGGAACAATTTCTCTACCGGATATTCCTTGCTCAACCCGTTGCCGCCGAAAACCTGCACGGCGTCGCTGGCCACCTCGAATGCGGCCTGGGTGCAGAAGGTCTTCGCGGCGATGGCATGCTGGAGCGAAGGCGCCCCGGACGCACTGTTGTAAACGGTGACCGCACGCGACAGCGCGCGGCAAGCCTCGACCTTGGTGAACATTTCGAACAGGCGTTTTTGCACCAGTTGATGCTCACAGATGGGACGCCCGCCCTGGATGCGTTCCCGCGAATAGTCGAGTGCGGCCTCATACGCGGCGCGGGCGACCCCGGTAAACGCGGTGGACATGCCGCCGTTGGCCCCGGTCAGCGTCGCGGCAGTGTATTGCTCATAGCTATCAGAGTTCACCACCATGTAATGGCGCGGGATGCGCACGTTGTCGAAAAAGATCTCGCCTTGGTTGAGCGCGCGCTGCCCCAGCTTGTTGAGCGGCTTGCCCTTCGACACTCCTTTGAGGTTCAGCGGAACCACTGCGACGCCGCCACTGGACATTCCTAATGCTGCATTAGGCGACTGCGATTCGATCCTGAGAAAGAGTGCGGCGTGAGTCGCGATAGTGCCGTTGGAAACCCATGACGACTTCTGGCCGTTGATGACATAGGAGTCGCCGTCGGCGCGCGCCACGACTTCGGCCTTCACCTTGGGATCGTGATATTCCGGCGTGCCTACCATTAGATGATCAGATCCATGGTTCGGCTCGGTGATAGCCCAGCATCCTATGAAGGTGGCTTCGCGGTCCTCGATGTAGGGCTTCGTGAAGCTTTGGTACAGATCTGGATTGCCGCTGCGGGCGGCGAGCATGGCCGGGAACCCCGCGACTCCGATAGCTATCGACAGGTCAACCGATCCCCACGCCAGTTCCTCGTGAAGGATGTGACTGCCGAGCGCATCGAGTCCTAGCCCGCCCATCGCGACCGGCATTGCCCCCACATGGTAGCCAAGCCCGTAGGCCTTCTTCATAACCTGTCTTAGCGGGGAATTCGGCGCGATGACATCGTTGGGATCAGCCATGCGATCGAGTTGGATCGCGGCCGGACGCATCACTTCTTTCGCAAAGCGATGCGCGGTCTCACGCAGCGACTCGTACTCTTTCGGGATTCCGAGACTGAGTTCACGGTAAGTATCCATCGGCCTGTTTTTCTCCTCGCTCTGCGGCTCGAGAGAGTCGCCGGCGTATAGTTAAATAGCTAATCGCTCTTTCGACTTTCGCTGACGGAGCATTGAACGTGCTACGCATGGTTCGAGTTCAATTCCGGCAACTTGGGTGCTCCGTTTTATCCGCATCACCATAAGCGCAAGCTGTCCGCAGGCGATTAAAACCACCAATGAATCGGCGCGGATCATGTCTTGACGGGGTTAGATTCTATCCGTCCGCGCCAACCTCAG
>Ga0187815_10001273_pt1 | contig 11913 bp, 9 predicted proteins | sample NC_S_5_FD_132962 | JGI IMG/M metagenome (GOLD analysis project Ga0187815, IMG submission 132962) | Wetland sediment microbial communities from Neuse River Estuary, North Carolina, USA - ASW-S_5 | ecosystem: Environmental > Aquatic > Freshwater > Wetlands > Sediment | place: USA: North Carolina...
CGACGCTGTCGAGTTCGGCAAGCGTCGGATGGCGGCGCTCCGCCAGTTCGTTGTGATCGTAACCCCGCCCCTTGATCCAGCCGCCCGGCGCCGTCTGCGTCGCAGCGTCGCGCACGGCGGACAGGATGTGGTCGATCGCGGATGTTCCCGTCTCCGGCCGAAGATTGATCTCACCCATGCCAAGGCCAAGCGTCAGGAGATGCAGATGCGCATCGATCAGCCCCGGTGTGGCGGCGCGGCCGGCAAGGTCGATGACGCGGGTCGCCGGCCCCGCCAGTAAGCGGATTTCCTCGCTGGAGCCACTGGCCAAAACGCGGCCGCCGGCTATGGCCAGCGCTTCGGCTTCTCCCTCTTCAAGGCCAAGGAAAATCCGTCCGCTGGTGAGTATGGTGTCCGCGTGCTGCATGTCAGGCTGCCTTCGTCCTCGCGCGGTCGAACATGACATCGCCGCCGACCAGTGTTTTCGTCACGACCACATCGGCCAGGGTTTCTTCCGGAATCTCGAAAGGATCGCGGTCGAGCAGGCAAAGGTCTGCCAGCTTGCCAAGGCCGAGATCGCCCTTGATCGCTTCCTCCCGTCCCGCCCATGCGCCAAGACGAGTGTAGGCGCAAAGCGCTTCGTAGACGGTGATGGCTTGCGAGGGATCGAGCGAATGCCCGCTTCGGGTCTTGCGGTTGACCAGAGCCGACATCGCCGCAAAGGGGTTGACGGTGCAGACCGGCGCGTCGGAATGGGCTGGCGCCATGACGCCCGCATCGATCATCGCGCGATGCGGCCACATGTTCTTCATCGCCGCCGCCCCGCGATTGTCGATATGGGCGTCACCGAGGTCCCACGCGAAGCCGGCGGCCGAGGAACACACGATGCCGCTGCGCTTCAGCCGTTCCAGGATCGCTGGCGTAACGGCGCAGCAATGCTCGATGCGCAGCCGATGGTCGGCGCGGGGGTGGGCGGCCAGCACGTCCTCATAGATGTCCAGCACATGCTCGATCCCCCGATCCCCCATGGCATCGGTGCATACCATCAGCCCGGCCAGATGGGCTTGCGTGACGCGGCGCGTGTGTTCGGCGCGGTCGAGCAGCAGCGCGCCGCGATTGTTCGGCGGCTCGCCCAGCACCGGCTCGCCGACATAAGGTTCGTTATAGGCGGCCGTGCGCCCGGACGTGGAACCGTCACCGACCCATTCCACGCCGATCAGCTTCAGCCATTCGTCACCGAAGCCGGTGCGCAAGCCCGAGCGCACCACTGCGCGGACGAGATCGTCGTCGCGGCCCGTGGCCAGCATGCCGACGCGCACTTTCAACTCGCCGGCGTCGCGCATGTCCTGATAGGCTTTGATGGCCTGGGTCTGGGTGAGACTGTTGTGGACCGAGGTCACGCCGTAGGACAGATATTCGTCGAAGACCCGCAGCAGTCCGTGCCGGAAGTCGTCGGCCGTATAGTCGGCCTGGATGTGCTCGATCATCATATGCGCCGCACGAGCCCGCAGGAGGCCGGTCGGCTTGCCGCTTTCGTCGCGCTCGATGCGACCGAAGGGCGGGTCCTGCGTCGCGGCGGAAAAGCCTATGGCTGCAAGCGCGGCACTGTTTGCAAAACCCATCTGCGCGCAGCGCCGGTAAATGAAGGCGGGCCTGCCGCCTGCCGCCCTGTCCAGTTCCTCGATCAGCGGATAGCCGCCATCGCGATCATCAAAGCGATACCCGACGAACCAGTGGTCGCCGGGCTTGCCGTCGAGCGAGCAGGCGACGAGATCGAGCAATTGCGCGCGGTCCTGGATCGCGCCATCGGAAAAATCGTGCCAGCGGCCGAGGCGCGCGCCCTGCATGTCAGGGTGGCAATGGCTGTCGATGATGCCCGGGATGCCGGCTCGGCCTTCGCAATCCACCACACGTGCGTCCGGCGCGAAGGCGAGGATGTCGGCGCTGGTGCCGCGCGCGACAATTCTGCCGTTGGCTATGGCCAGCGCCTCCACCGATTTTCCCGGAGACTCCATCGTATAGAGCCTGCCGTTGACGACAACAGTATCCACAGGGGTGCGCTCGAGCATGTTCACCCGTCTCCTGATTTCGAAAGGAAAAAGCAGGACACGCCCGGTTCGAGGCCGGGCGTGCCTGTTTGCCGGGTCAGGACAACATCATCTGGTTGAACTTCTCGATCACCTCGGGCCGGTTCTCCGCCCACCATTCATGCCGGTAGGGCACCATCACCGAATAGTTCTCCGGCGAGGTCGGTAGATGCTTGAGGATCTCCGGCGACAGATATTTGGCGGAATCGACATTGGTGTAGCCGTAGGGCAGCAGCGTGGAATAACGCGCCTGCGCGATGGCCGAGGAGCTGAAGGCCACGAATTTCTGCGCGTTGCTCAGGTTCGGCGCACCGTTGGGGATCAGCCAGGCATTGTTGAGCACCATGCCGCCATTCCACACCAGTTCGAGCGGATGTCCTTCATCCTTGGCGGCCTTCACGCGGCCGTTCCATGCCGTGGCAATGGGCGTCTCGTTGTCGATCAGCATCTGCATGGGCTGCGCGCCCGATTCCCACCACTTCACGACAGCCGGCTTGATCTCGTAGAGCTTCTTGATCGCCCGGTCGATGTCGATCGGATAGACGTCCTTGGGATCGACGCCGTCCGCCAGCAGTGCGCCGACGAGTTCGGGAATGTTGCCCTTGGTCGCGATCGGCATGGTGCGTCCGCCGGTGAAGCGCTCCTGGTCGAAGAAGTCCACCCAGTTCTTGGGACCTTCGGGGAACACGTCGGAGCGATAGGCGATGTTCTGCGAGTAGGGGACGATGTCCAGCCCGTGCTCGGAGCGGTAGTCGGCGATGACGCCGTCCTCGACGATGCTGTAGTCGATGGGCTCGAGATAGTCGCCCTGCTTCATCAGTTCGATCATGGCGCCGCGGCCGATCTGGCACACGTCCCATGCCACGGTCTTGGTGTCGACCATTGCCTTCAGCTTGGCCGGATCGGGGCCGATGGCTTCCACGACCTTGATGCCGCACAGCTTCTCGAACGGCTCGAACCAGGCCTTGCGCTGCATCTCGGTGCCGATGCCGCCCCATGTAACGACCACGACCTCGCCGGTCCCCTTCCAGGCATCCGGGATTGTGTCGAATTCCGGCATCTGCACTTCCTGCGCGAAGGCGCGCCGCGGAAGCAGCGGCCCCGCCATGGCAAGTGCGGCAACGCCGCCGAACAGTTTCAGAAAATCGCGTCGCGCGGTCGGCGGCACGTTGACCGATTGCCTGAGCCTCCGGTTCAGGTCTCGCCTGCTGGTCTTGTCTTCCATCCTCTCCTCCACTGGGTTCGCGCAAACGATGCGTCGCGGTCCATTGCGTCTTGAAGGACGCCGGCATCCATCCCGCTAGACGTCCCGATAAAATTCCCGATCGAATGCTAGCCAGCTGCCACACAGTATGCAAATGAAAATATGAAATTTCGCGCAAATAATATATTATTTTGATGGTGCATTCGGGTGACCGGCGCGGCGTATCAGTCTGGCCAGCAAAAGAGCGACGGCAGCACTCGTAAGAACGAGAAAATGCAGAAGCCCTTCCGGGCCGTACCGGGCGATGGCAGCCGTGGCGACGGTGGGGCCGATCACCGCGCCCAGCGCCCAGTTGAACAACAGCCCGCTGGACAGCCTGAAATTGGCGACCGCGCCACCATGATCGAAGGCGGTGGCGAAGGAGAGCGCATAGACCGGCAGCGATACGCCACCGATCAGCGCGTAGATCAGGAACAGCGGCGCCTGATGACCGGAAGGAATTGCCAGAAGCACCAGCGCGCAAGTCGCGGTGACGATCGCGGCAAACAGGATGACGAGACGGCGGTCCATCCTGTCCGACAACCACAGCAGCGGACCCTGAAGCACGAAGGAGCCGATCTGCACCGAAACGGTCAGCATGGCCGCCGCAGCCGAAGACATACCGACGAGCACGCCCCAGGCAGGCGCGACGCTGATCAAAGTCGTGCCGACCGCGCCGACATAGATCACGCCCACGGCCGCGACTGCCGGCGTCTCGAGGAAGGACAGGGATCGACCGAGCCCCGCGCCTCTTGTGGCGGCGGTGACCGGACGGCCATGCACGGAAGGGACCATGAAGGCGAGGGCGATGGCATAGAGCAATGCCGGCCCGACGAAGGCGAGGGTGCCGAGCGCCCAGGGAAAAGCGGCGGCGGCCTGTCCCGCGACCATGGCCATGCGGCCCAGCATGTTGACCGTACCGAAAATGCGCCCGCGCACTTCGGCGGGAGCGGCAGTGTTGACCCAGCCTTCGGTGATGACGACGGCCCCGGCTCCACATGCTCCCATCACCGCGCGCAGCGCTATCCACCCCTCGAACGGAAGGAATGCCAGGCAGACAGTTGCCGCGGCCTGTAGCATCACGAAGCAGGCGAGCGCCTTGCGGTAGCCGAACCGTCCGATCAGGGCCGGCGAAATGAGGCAACCGGCAGCGAAGCCGGCCGCATAGGCGGAGGCGACCAGTCCGATCGTTTCGGGCGACACGGCCGACAACGCCATTTGCAGCGGAATGCCGGTGCCCAGCACGCCGGCTGCCGCCTGCATGCCCAGCATTCCCAGGACAAGTGGGAACAGGAGCAGCATCTGCTGCCCGAACGTCGTTCCCGCACGCTCCGGACCGGTGCCGGCAGCGACCTCCTCCTCACAGCTCACGGCCCGCCCTTCCGCGTGCTTCAGATCACGGCTTCGATCAGAAATGGCCCCTTGCGGCCGATGGCAGAAGCGAGCAGTTGGGAGAATTGCGCTACCGTCCCGGCGCGGGCGGCTTCCACCCCGTGGCCCTTCGCCAGCGCCACCCAATCCAGAGCGGGCGTGTCGAGATTCAGCATCCGGCGTGCGTTCTCGCCGAAATCGTTGACGCCGACATTGCGCATCTCGCCATGCAGGGTGGAATAGGTGCGGTTGGCAAAGACGACCGTCACCACGTCGAGTTGCTCTCGCGCCTGCGTCCACAATGCCTGGATGGTGTACATGCCGCTTCCGTCAGCCTGCAGGCAGACGACCTTGCGGTCAGGACAAGCCACCGCCGCGCCCGTGGACAATGGCAGGCCGATGCCGATGGCGCCGCCGGTCAGATCCAGCACGTCATGCTGCGCGGCCCCGCGCGCCTGTTCGCCGAAACGCCAGCCGGCGGTGATGGATTCGTCCACCACGATCGCCTGATCCGGCAGCATGCGTGCGACAAGCTGAGTGACCAACTCGCCCGTCAGGGCGCCATCCTGTGGCGCTTCAGGGAGTTCGGCGCGCGAAAGGACGGGCTGTGCCCGTTCCGCGCCCAGTTCCTGCGCCAGATGGCCGAGTGCTTCGAGAAGGTCCGCGCCGGGAGGCGCATATTCGATCACCGCCGCATCGGGTCGCGCCGGCTTGTTCGGCCGCCCCGGATAGGCAAAGAACGCCACGGGCTCGTCTTCGCCGACCAGAACCAGCATGTCGACATTCTCGAGGGCCTTGACGGCTGCCTCGATGCGGTAGGGCAGGGGCGAGACCACCACGCGGCCGGCACCGCGCTCGGCGCGCGCCACCGATGTCTGGCATAGCAACTTTACGTCGCTATGGGCGGCGATCCTGCCGGCAATCTCCAGCGCCTTGCCTTTCAGCGCCTCCGCTCCGAGCAGGAGAGCCACGCGCATGCCCCGGGTAGTGGCCTGCCGCACCTGCGCGGCCACCGCCGCCTCGAACGGCCTTGGCGCCGGGCGTTGCGCGCGCAGGACCGGCGCGTCCGGCACGTCGTTCCAGGCGGTATCGGCCGGCAGGATCAGCGTGGCGACACCGGGAGTGCCGACGGCGGCGGTCCAGGCGTCGTTCAGGTCCGCGCCGATTTCGGTCGCGCTTTCGGTGCTGCGCACCCAGTCCGACATCGGCGCGGCGAGGGTTTCCACGTCGCTGTTGAGCGGCGCATTATATTGCCGGTGGTAGGTGGCATGGTTGCCGACGATGTTGATCATCGGTGTCCGGGCGCGCCTGGCATTGTGCAGATTGGCGATGCCATTGCCCAATCCCGGTCCTAGATGCAGCAGGGTGGAAGCCGGCTTGCCGGCCATGCGCGCATAGCCATCGGCGGCCCCGGTGACGACGCCCTCGAACAAGCCCAGAATGCAGCGCATTTGCGGTTTGCGGTCGAGCGCCGCGACGAAATGCATTTCGGATGTGCCGGGATTGGCAAAGCACACGTCCACGTCGTTGGCCAGCAACCCGTCGCACAAGCGATCCGCACCGTTCATCGTTGAATTCCTTTCCTCAAGAATGGCCGCGTTCCGTTGTCGTGCGGCCGAATGGCGTTGCCGGCGAGGCGGAGGGAAGGTGCCGCAACGCAATGGCGCTTCGATGATTTGCTGGATTCTGCCGGCCGGCACGCGCTTTCCCGGTCTCTTGCTGTCCGATCTCCGAAACTACAGGACGGGCGGCATCAGTTCGCTCACCGGCCGACGCCCCCAATCGTATTTTTCGACGTCAGCGGCCGAAACGCGCTGGGCAGCCTCCAGCCGGTCCATGGCGGCGGCGATGTCGAAAGCAAGCGCGGTGCCCTCCTTCACCACGCGGCGGCCATCGACATAGACGTCACGAACCGGCCTTTCGCCCGCGCTGTAGAACAGGCTGCGCACCGGATCGTAGAGCGGGCGCATGGTCGGGTGACGCAGGTCGACCGTGAAGAAATCGGCCTTCGCGCCGGGTGAAACGCGCCCGATGTCGCTGCGTCCCAACGCCCGTGCCCCGCCGAGCGTGGCGACATGCAGGAGCGAGCGTGCGTCCACCTCGGCCACGTCGCGAGAGGTGATGCGTGCGGCATAGATGGCGTTGCGGATCTCATCGAGGAAATTGTGCGGATAGGTGTCGGTGCCCAGTCCGAGATTGACGCCGGCCTTCAGGTAACGGCCGATATGCTGGAGCGTGATGCCACGCCGGATGAAAACGGTCGGGCAATGCGCCACGCTGGTTCCCGTTTCCGCCAGAAGCCCGAGGTCGTGGCTGTCGGGCCAGCGCAGCCAGTCATTGTGGTCGAGGAATATGCCGTGGCCGACGATCATGTCCGGACCAAGCAAACCCAGTTCGCCAAGCCAGCCGACGGGCGTGCGGCCATGGCGGCGCATGATCTCCTGGAAATCGACCACGCTCTGCGAGGCATGGGTCTGGATGCGCAGGCCGCGTGCCTTCGCCTCCGCCTGCGCCTGAATAAACATGTCCGCGTCGCAGGTGTCGATCTGCGCGGGGCATAACATGCCGCAGAGCCGCCCGCTGGGATGGGCGATCGCGGCATCGATCTCGGCAAGGGCCGCCTCCATGCGCTTGCGGCCCTTGGGAATATCCCATTCGTAGAGAACCTCGTGGCCGTTCTCCGTGTACCAGCGCCCCGAGCGGAACATCGGCGCTGCATAGGCGCGCATGCCGCTGGCGCCCAGCGTATCGATCCAGCCCTCGTGCGGAGTGGACAGGTCGCAGACCGTCGTCACGCCGCTCTGCATCAGCTCCGACAATGCGACCTGCGTGGCTGCCACCATGCCCTCGCTGGTCGTGTCGAACAGGAAGAGATATTCGTAGAGCGAGCTCATCCACAGCTTGCGGCTGCCGACCTCTTCGGTCAGCCCCTTCAGCATCGTTTCGAAGCCCGGATGGGAATGGATGTTGACGAAGCCCGGCATGATCATCAGGCCGCGCCCGTCGATGACCTCGTCTATATCGGTTCGATCGAGCGTGCCGGGATCGACGAACCGGTCGCCGCGGAAGGCGACGTCGGTGTCTCGAACATAGCGGTGGCAGTCGCCGTCCGCGTCATAGGCCACGACCCACTCCGCGTTGCGGATAAGGGTGGCGCCGCCACCGGTTGTCCGGTCCTTGTCCGTTATCGTCATTTTCGTTCCGGAAGCGACAGCTCGGTGCCGAGATAGAGCGTGTATTCTTCTACGTAGTTCATGAAGTCCTCAGCATGGCGAAGGGCCATTTCCTCGTCTCCTTCCGCGACCGCTTCGGCGATACGGATGTGGAATTCGGTCAGGGTCTCGTCGCGGAAGCGTGTCCGGTAGAGATCCCGGTGCGCCAGCCAGAAGCGGCGCGAAAGCGAGTAGAGCGGTTCGATCAGGTGCAGGAACGGATTGCGCGACACCTCGATCAAAGTGGCGATGAAACGACGGTCGAGCCGCAACAGGTCCAGATTGCGCTCCGAGCCGAGCAGCCGCCGGAACTCGGCGGCGATCTGCGCGATCGCTTGAGCCTCGGCCTGGGTCCGTCGCCGCGCGGCGGCCGGAACAAGCAGCATTTCGAGCGCCTTGCGCGTCTCGAAGATCTTGAGCTGGAGCTGGATGTTGATCTCCGGCACCACCATGCCACGGCGCGGCAGCCATGTCAGAAGCCGGTCCGCCGCCAGACGCAGCAATGCCTCGCGAATAGGCGTGCGGCCGATGCCGAGGCGGCTGACGAGCGCGGACTCGGCTATGCGCGAGCCGGGGGCGAGTTCCATGGTCACGATCATGTCCTCGATCATCCCATAGGCGAGATCGACTTGGCTGCCGGACGCGCTGTAACTGGATTCGGCAGTAATGGTGTCCAATGTCACTGGAACTCCTTCAGGCTTTGTGGTGATAGCTGGTCTATGTCGCGCCCGGCCCAGTCTCCGGGGCCGACCGCCTCCCAGATACGTTGCGCCGCCCTGGCCAGATTGCCGCGCACCGATGCTTCATCGACCTTCCGCAAGGCCTTGTCCGTCATCAGCCATTCGCCGTCGACCATGACGTGGTGGAGATCCTCGCTCCCGGCATAATAGACCAGATTGCGGATCGGATCGCGGCATGGGACCATGGAAAAGCCGGTCATGTCCCACAAGAGAAGGTCCGCCTTCGCGCCCGGCGCGATGCGTCCCAGATCATCGCGCCCGAGAACGCGAGCGGGCGCGAGGGTGGCCGCGTTGAAGACGTCGATGGCCGTGGGCTTGCGGCAGTCATGTTCCTGCAACTTTGAAACGATGGCGGCATGGCGCATCGCGTGGAGGATGGATTGGGGCGCGGTGTCGCTGCCTAGGCACATGGTGACGCCAGCCTCGAGATAGGTCGCAAAGCTTTCCATGGCGATGCCGCGCCGGGCAAAGACCCATGGGCAATGCGCCACCGACGCGCCGCTGTCGGCCAGCCGGGCAAGGTCGTCGCCGGGATGCCGCACCCACGAATTGCCGCTGGTGAAGACACAGTGGCCGAGAATGGTGCGCTCGTTGAGAAAGTCCTGCGCGGCCAGCCATTGCACCGGCGTCATGCCCTCGCGCTGAACCATTTCGTGGAACTCGAACACTGCTTCGGCGGTATGCAACGTCACCGGCACGTCGAGTTCCGCGGCGACGGCGCGGGTGCGCTGCAGCAGTTCGGGCGTGGCCATGGCTACCTGCATCGGCGTCAGCATGCCACGGATGCGACCTCCAGCGCGGCCTTCGATCCGCTTCACGAAGGCGACGGCGGTTTCCAGTCCCTCCATGCCGCCATCTGGCTTCCAGTCGTAGCTCATGCGCTTGCCGTCCAGCGTGCGCCAGCGCGCCGAACCATAGCCTTCGCCGATATAGGCCCTGAGGCCGGCGCGCTCGACCGCTGCGGCGGTATAGTCGCCCAGCCAGCCGATCTCGAACACCGTCGTCGTGCCGCTCCGGGTCAGTTCGGCCATGGAATAATCGACAGCCGCGCGTTGCGCCTCCTCGTCCATTGCTGCGCCAATTGCCGGCAGCAGTTCGGGAAGGCCGGAGAACCAGAAGCCGGGCTTGCCGACATCCTCGACATAGGAGCGGTCGTAGGAAGCGCTGGTCAGATGCGCGTGCATGTCGATCAGCCCCGGCGTCAACAGCGCATCGGGCAGGTCCAGGATTTCCTCGAAGCTGCCTTCGACCTCGGGACCGACATGGACGACGCGATCGCCCTCGACCACGACGCATCCGTTTTTCAGCAATCGGTGCTCGCCCTGCTGGAAGGCGACGACCATTCCGGCGCGGATGAGCTTTGCGGCAGTCATCATGCGCCTTCCCGAACCATCCTGCCGGCGCCTGCCTGAGCGCGCCTTTGCAGCCATGAGGCGCACAGGAAAAGCGACACCGAGGCGACGACGGCCAGCGTTGACACCGCCGCCAGCGTGGGCTCCAGCGACGAGCGCATGCTTTCCCACATGCGCAGCGGCAGCGTGACCTGTGACGGGCCGGCGATGAACAGCGCCACGATCAGTTCGTCGAAGGAGGTGATGAAGGCAAACAGCGCGCCCGCGATGACGCCGGGCCGGATGCTGGGCAGGATGACGAGACGGAACGTATCGAAGGCGCCGGCGCCGAGATTTTGCGCGGCCATTTCCAGGCGTTTGTCAAATCCGTGCAGAGAGGCCGAGACGTTGACGACCACGAAGGGCACCGCCAGCGCGGTGTGCGCCACCGCGATCGCGATCGGCGAACCGACCAGTTGCAGCCGCGCATAGAAGAAGTAGACGGCGATGGCGACGATGATTCCGGGGATGATGAGCGGCGACAGGATGAAGGCGACCAGCAGGCGCTGACCCGGAAACTTTCCGCGCACCAGCCCGAATGAGGCTGCCGTGCCAAGCACCGTGGAAAGCAGGGCCACGAGGCAGGCGATCCAGATGCTGAGCCAGGCGGAATCCATCCAGTCGCTGCGCGAGAAAAGCTGCTGATACCACCTGAGGCTGAAGCCCGGCGGAGGAAAGGACAGGAAGCTGCCCGATGAGAACGACAGCGGCACGATCACCAGCACCGGCACGATCAGGAACAGCGCCACCGCCAGGGCGACGATGCCCAGCAGCGCCCGCGCCAGCGGGCTTGAGAGCGTGATGGCGTAACCCGTCATTTCGTACCTCCCAGGATCTTGTCCAGACTGACGAACCGGCTGAACCCCAGCAGGGCGACAAGGGTCATGACCAGCAGTAACGCCGCCATGGCCGCGCCGACATCCCAGCGATAGAGATCTACTTCCTGTGCGATCAGCATGGAGATCGTCATGTCCGAAGGGCCGCCGAGAAGGGCGGGGGTGATGTAGAAGCCGAGAGCGAGCACGAAGACCAGCACGGTGCCGGCCAGCACGCCCGGCATGGAGAGCGGCAGGATGACATGGCGGAACACCGACACCGGGCCGGCGCCGAGATTCTCCGCCGCCGCCACCAGTCTGCCGTCGATGCCCTTCAGGGACGCAAGGATGGGCAGGATCATGAAGGGCAGCAGCACATGCACCATGCCGATATAGACGGCAAAGCCGGTGTTCAGCAGCTTGAGCGGCTGGCTCAGCAGTCCCACGGATATCAGCAACTCGTTGATGATGCCTTTCCTGCCGAGAAGCACCATCCAGGCATAGGACCTGATCAATATGCTGGTCCAGAAGGGGATCAACACGACGGCCATGAGAAGGCTTGCCGTGAGGGAGCGCGCGGTGGCGATGAAGAAGGCCAGCGGATAGGCGAGAACCAGCGTGATGAGCGTCACCCAGACCGCAGTCTCAAGCGTATAGAGAAACACCTTCACCGCAACCGGCGAGGCAATGACCTGACGCAGCGGTTCGAAGCCGAAGGATTCGCCAACCGTGCGCGCCAACATCAAGGCCACGGGCGCCAGATAGGCGATGATGAGAAAGGCCAGCAGCGGAAGAACCAGCAGGCCATGACGGGAACGGATCGTCATTGCAGCGTCGCCCCGTCCGAAAACACGCGCATCTGGTGGGTCGGCCACACGACCTTCACCTTTTCGCCCATTCCGATGGGCGCGCTGTCGTCGACGATCTGCGACTTGACCGCGAGCCTGCTGCCGTCCGCCAGCAGGACCTCGTAGCGGCGATGGTCGCCCACATAGGTGACATCGGTGATGCAGGCCGTGCCATCGGCAGCGGCCGAAACGCTCAGATGCTCCGGGCGCACCGAGACGACGATTTC
>Ga0187815_10001274_pt1 | contig 11874 bp, 10 predicted proteins | sample NC_S_5_FD_132962 | JGI IMG/M metagenome (GOLD analysis project Ga0187815, IMG submission 132962) | Wetland sediment microbial communities from Neuse River Estuary, North Carolina, USA - ASW-S_5 | ecosystem: Environmental > Aquatic > Freshwater > Wetlands > Sediment | place: USA: North Carolina...
AGCAGCACCAGCAGGATGAAGCCCCGGAACGGCAGCTTTAGCCGCGCCAGCGCATAGCCGGCGGGAATGGCGAGCGCGAGCGACACGATGACCGTGAGCATCGCGATCCAGGCGCTGGTGGCGAGCGACGACAGCGCGTTGCCGCGCGGCGAAAACACATTGGCCCAGAAGGAGAAGCCATATTGCAGCGGCAGCGTATGCGGAAAATACCAGCGCTCGGCCACCGCCCACAGGATGAGGTTGGCGATCGGCCCGAATATGGCGAAGGCCAGCAGGCCGAAGATGATGCCACGCGGAATCCAGTGCCAGTCGAAACGCCGGGTCATCGCGCGTGCTCCCGCATGGTCTGGCGCAGATAGATCCACGCCACAAGGCTCGTCATCAGCAGCGAGATCGTGCCCAGCGCATTGGCCACGCCATAGTCGCCGTAGGAATTGATGCGGAAGGCCATGTTGGCTGTGATCATCGTCGGCGATTGCGCGTTGATCATCAGCGGCACCGACAGCACCGACATCATAGTGACGAAGCTGAGGATCAGGCCCACCAGCAGCGTCTGGCGCACCTGCGGCAGGATGATCTCGACGAGGATGCGCAGGCGGCTCGCGCCGAGATTCTGCGCCGACTCGATCGTGCTGCGGTCGATGGATGCCATGGCGCCCGCCAGGAGCAGCGTGACGAAGGGCACCTGCTTCCAGACGAAGGCGATAACAATGCCACGCCAGTCCAGAAAGCTCATCGCATGGATCGGCGAAAGCACCCCGCCCTGGATGAGCAGGCTGTTCATCAACCCGTTCTTGGCAAGGAAGGTGCGCAGGATCTGCCCAACGACGACGAAGGGGATGAACAGCGGCCAGCGGTAGAGCCAGCGCAGGATGCCGACCGCGACCGGATTGGTGCCGAGCGTCAGATAGCCGCCGATGGCGACGGCGAAAAGCCCGATCAGCAACGACGACAGGATGACGATGACGACCGTGAACAGCACGTCGTTGCTGTAGAGCTCGAACGCCTTGGCGAAATTGCCGAGCCCCGGCGTGCCGGAAACATTGAACGCGCCGGTGACGGACCCGGCGAGCGGCATGATGAACAGCACCAGCACGATCGCCAGCGCGGGCGCGACAAGCAGAAATCCGGTCAGTCGTTGCGGCATGTGTCTTCCCGATGCAAGGAAAGAACCGGGCGCTCGATGCGCCCGGCTCCGTTGCGGTATCAGCCGGTCAGTTGCCGACCTGGCGTTCATAGGCTTCCAGGATCGCCGTGTTGAAAGGCGCGATCGGGAAGGGCTTGCCGTATTTCGCCAGGTCCTCCGGCGAAATGTCGGTGAACAGCTTGTTCCAGGTGTCGGCGTCGAGTTCGGACTTCACGTGCTCCGCGTCGATGCCCGGATACCAGTTGAAGCGCTTGACGATGCCCTCGGCCTGCACCTTCGGGCTGGTGGCCAGCGCCACGAACTTCTCGGCCAGTTCCTTGTTGGCGGCCTTCTCCGGGATGACATAGTGCATCGGCTGGCCGGGCATGCCGGGTGCCGGCAGCACCAGCTTCATGTCCGGCGGAAGCTGACCGTTGGCCTTCCACGAATAGAACATGTCGACCCAGACGGGCCCCATTGCGATCTCGCCGCGGCTCAGCATGTCGAGCGTGCCGGCATTGCCGGGGGTGAGCGTGGCGTTCTGGGTGAACTCCTTCAGCGAGGCGAAGGCGCTCTCCCAGTTCTTTTCCTCGCCCTCGTTGAAGGGGCCGTTCATCAGCTTCTCGGCATCGCCGCCATAGGCATAGATCCAGCCCATGACGAAGCTGACGCCCGAGGCGCCGCCCTTGATGCCGTTATAGCCGAACTGCTTGGGGTTCTCCTTGGCCCACGTGACCAACTCGTCGTAGCTTTTCGGCGGGTTGGCCACCAGCGTCGGGTTGTAGGCAAGCGCCGTCTGGCTGTTGAACATCGGCATGACATAGCCGTCGACATTCGAGCCGAGCGCCATCTTGGCGTTATCACGCGTGACCAGCGAGCCGGTCGGGATCTTGCTGCGATAGGCTTCGAGGAACTTTTTCTCGATCATCGGCCCGACGAATTTCTCGTGCACCACGGCAACGTCGGTGTCCCACTTCTCGACGCCGGCATTGGCCTGCGCGTCGAAGCGCTCGATGATCTTCTGCGAGCCCGCGTCGCCCGGCCCTGTGCCGACAGCGCGCACAGTGTTGCCGGGATTTTCCTGCTCGAAGAGCGGCCCGAGATACTGGTTGATGTAGTCGACCATGTTCTGGTCGCCGGCGGTCACCACGGTCAGTTCGGCAGCGGCGGCGGGAGACATGCTCAGGCCCAGCGCCACTATGGCTTGCAGAAATGTCTTCATTGGAAGGTCTCCGTTTAATGTTCAGACCGGTTTTTCAGGTACGCCCCGGACGCGAAACTCACCGGGAGATGCTTGCCGGAAGGCAGTGATGCACGGCTGTGCAAGCGATTTTTACACCCGCCCGCGCAGCGCGCCGCTCACCCCTTTCGCGAGAAAAGGAACAAGGCTTCGTCGGGCACCCGTACGCGCACACGCGCTCCGACGGCATGGCTGCGTGCCGCGTCGACCATGAGCTTGCGGCCGCCGACCGCCACGACGTGGCGCCACACGCCGCCGGGGTAGCTAGTCTGCTCGACCTGCCCATTGAGGATCAGTCCCGCATCGCCGGAAGCTTGCCCGTTCGTTTCGAGGATTTCGGCAGCTTCGCTGCGAAACCGCGCCCGGGCCATGCCGTCCGCGATGTCGCGGCCGCGCGTCGGCAGAACAGCCGCATCATTGAACTCAGCGCCGGCGATCTCGATGCGGTCAGCCGAGACCCGGACCGGCAGGTCCAGTTCGTTCTCGGCTCCCATGAAGGCCGCGACGAATTCGGAAGCCGGCCGGTTGTAGACCTCTTCCGGCGTGCCCTGCTGCGCGATCTCGCCGCCATTGAGGATGACGATGCGATCGGCCATCACCATTGCCTCCTCGCGATCATGCGTGACATGGATCGCGGTGATGCCCAGCCGCCGCTGCAGCGCGCTGATCTCGTGGCGCACGCTGAGACGGATACGCGCGTCGAGATTGGACAGCGGCTCGTCGAGCAGCAGGATATCCGGCTGGATCGCCAGCGCCCGAGCCAGCGCCACGCGCTGCCGCTGGCCGCCCGAAAGCTGCGCCGGCTTGCGCTCGCATAGACCATCGAGACCCAGAAGCGACGCGATCTCGTCCACCTTGCGGCGGGCTTCCTTGCGATTGATGCCCCTGATCTTCAGCCCGTAGCCGATGTTCTGCGCCACCGTCATGTGCGGCCACAGCGCATAGGACTGGAACACCAGGGCCATGCCGCGCCTGTCGGGCGGCATGCGCGTCACGTCGCGCCCGTCCACCCGGATCGCGCCTTGTGCCGGCGTGTTGAAGCCGGCGATGGCGCGCAGCAACGTCGTCTTGCCGCAACCGGACGAGCCCAGAAGCGCGACGAACTCACCCTTCTTGACCGACAGGTCGATGCCCTTCAGAATTTCCGTGCTGCCATAGCGAACGCGGGCGTTCGCCACTTCCAGAAAAGCAGTCACTCTTTGATCCTCCCCAGGATGCACGGCGCCTTTTGATGCACAGCCGTGCAAATCGGAGTGAAGCATCTTTGTCGGAGGGAGACAAGGCGCAAAATCGCGCCGCTCCCCTGCGGCCATCTCAACCAGTTCCATTGGCTTCCCCTGCCCGGTAGCGCCGAAATAGGCGTATCCCGCACGGCTTCAGGCGTTTTCGGTGACGGCGCTTGTCAACAGCGCAACCACCGGCCGGCCCTCTCATGGCAGTGACCTACGTTCGTTTTGTTGCAGGCGTGTGACGAGGAAGCGGGAAAGGGTTCGCACGGCTGTGCGCCATGCGGCAGACCAGCGGCAACGAAAGAAGAATGCCCGCGGCTTTGGAACAGTAGCACTACCGGCGACATGGCATCGCCGCCAAAGCGAGAGGGCGATCAGACGAGCCCGTCCTCGCCCTTGATCTGACCCTTGGCGAGGCCGCCGACACGCGCATGCGGCCGGCCGGAATCGGTGATCGCCACCGCCACGACGATTTCGTCCGCGCGCGGCGCATCAGGTATGCGCACTTCCATGCCGTCGAAATGGCTGCGCACCTTGGCCGCATCCTTGTGGCCGAGCGGAATATCCAGCGGCACGCCGAGGCCACCGCGCTTCTTCGACGAGGGAATCAGCGCCGCGCCCTTGCCCAGCAAAGCGCGGAAAGGCGCCCCGAGCTTCGGATGCAGGATGGCGGCGGCGTGTTCCAGCTCGCCGTCCGCGCCGACGGCGGCGGCCTTGCCAAAGCTCTCGACCATCGCGCCCGCAATGTCGAGAGCCGCAAGCGCCCGGCGCGGCAGAATATCGCCCAGTTCCTCGCCGACATCGGTGAGCGCCGACAAATCTTCCTCGAAGCGGCCCGCACAGGGGTTGCGGATGACCGCCACCGAAGCCGCCCGCCGCGTCGGTGGATCGACCGGCCGTCCGCCCTCGCTCCATGTTTCCTCGACCACGGTGACGATGCGGCGGATTTCGGCGCTCATCGCAGGCCGTCCTCGCCCTGGATGTCCTGCGCGGCCAGCCCGCCCACGCGGGCGTGGACCCGCGCCCCGGTGGTCATGGCCAGCACCAGCACGATCTCATTGTTGCGCGGCGCATCGTTGATGCCCACCTCGATGGCGTCGAAGTGACTGCGCACATAAGAGGCGTTGATATGGGTGACGGGAATATCGATGCGCGTGCCCGGCCCGCCGACCTTCTTGCTGGACGGCACGATCGCCCTGGCCCCGCCCATCACCTCGCGCATGGCATAGCCGCCCGGTGCATGCCACAGCGCGCCGTGCTCGACCTCGCCGCCGCCGCCGACGATGGCGCCCTTGCCGTAGCCTTCGATCGCGGCGGCGTCGCCGCCCAGCGCCTCGACCAGACGCTTTGCCATCATCAGCCCGAGCGGTTTCAGATCGTCCATGAAGCCGGCTATTTCCTCGACATAGCGGCCGGCGAAGGGATTTTCGATGACCGCCAGCACCGCGCCGCGCTTGAGCGGCGTTTCGGCGCGCGGGCCGCCCTCATGGAAGATCTCCTCTACCTGGACAAAGAGCTTCCTGATGGAAACGTCCGGCATGTTCAGTCCCCTTCTCCCGAAACGCGGCGATATGTGCCCGGCTAATTTCGCAGCTTATCCATTCGACAGCAGATCGCCATACTGCTTTCGCAGCTCGGCCTTCTGCACCTTGCCCATGGTGTTGCGCGGCAGTTCCGCGACGAAGACGAGCTGCCGCGGCTGCTTGAAACGCGCAAGCGAGCTTGCAAGCGCTGCTTCCACCCGCGAACGCGAGCCTTCGTCGCCCACGACCACCGCCACCGGTGTCTCCCCGAAATCGGGATGGGAAACGCCGATCACCGCGCTTTCCACCACCCCCTCGACCTGGTCGATCACCAGTTCGATTTCCTTGGGATAGATGTTGAAACCGCCCGAGATGATGAGATCCTTGGCGCGGCCGACGATGTGCAGATAGCCGTCCTCGTCGATCATGCCGACATCGCCGGTGATGAAAAAGCCGTCAGTGCGAAACTCGGACTTCGTCTTTTCCGGCAGGCCCCAATAGCCGACGAAGACGTTCGGTCCGCGCACTTCGATGCCGCCGATCTCACCTTGCGCCAGCGGGTTGCCGTCGGTGTCCGCAATCCGCACTTCCGTCCCCGGCAGCGGGAAGCCCACCGTGCCCGCACGCCGCTCGCCCTCATAAGGGTTCGACGTGTTCATGTTGGTTTCGGTCATGCCATAGCGTTCGAGGATGCGATGGCCGGTGCGCGCCTCGAACTCCACATGGGTTTCGGCGAGCAGCGGCGCACTGCCGGAAACGAACAGACGCATATGGCCGACGAGATCGCGGTTCAGCCGTTCGCTAGCCAGAAGCCGCGTGTAGAAGGTGGGCACGCCCATCAGCGCGGTGGCGCGCGGCAGATCGTCGAGAATGGCGCCGGCGTTGAATGCCTGATGGAAAATCATGCCGCCGCCGGCCGCCAGCATCACATTGGTGGCAACGAACAGGCCGTGCGTGTGGAAGATCGGCAGCGCGTGGATCAGCACGTCATCGGCCGTGAAACGCCACTCTGCCACCAGCGCGCGAGCATTGGACAGAAGGTTGCTCTGGGTCAGCATCGCGCCCTTGGAGCGCCCGGTGGTGCCCGAGGTGTAGAGCAACGCGGCGAGATCGTCGTCGCACCGGTCGGCAACGTCCTTCAGCGGCTCGGCCTCGGCGATCGCATCGGCGAAGCTGCCGGCGCTGTCGGCGGAAATGGAAAGCGTGCGGCCGCTGCCTTCCAACAACGCGGCGATGTCAGCCGCCTCCTCCGGCGCACAGACGCACAGCTTTGGCTGCGCATCACCGAGGAAGAAGCGTAATTCCTCCAGCGTGTAGGCGGTGTTGAGCGGCAGAAAGACCGCGCCGATCTGCGCGCAGCCGAAGAACAGCGCCAGCGTTTCCGGCGTCTTAGCGGCATGGACGGCAACGCGGTCCCCTGCCTCCACGCCCTGCCCGCGCAGCACCGTGGCGATGCGCCCCACGAGGTCGGCGAAATCCGCATGGCTCAGCACCCGGCCGTCCTGCAGATACAGGAACGGTTTCGCGTTGCCGCGATGAATGCCGACAAGCGCGTCGTAAATCGGATTGGCCATGCTTTGACTCCGCAATGGCCGCCTTCCCGCTCCGACTGGGAAAGCCGGACAGAGGCGGCGAAATCACTCTCGCTCCCCGGGTCGCATCAAAGCGGAGCGCCAGTCAATCCCTCAATTGTCGGCCAGCCTGTGAGAGCGGTCAGTGCGTGGCACCGTTCAACCGCTTCGGGCTAAGCTGCGCTTCGCTGAGGCCGAAATCCGCGATGCGCTGCGGCAGTGGCTGCCCACGCACCAGCGCCGCGCAGGCTTCGCCCATCGCGGCCGAGGTCTGGATGCCATAGCCGCCCTGCGCCACGACCCAGAACAGGCCGGGCACGGCGGGATCGAAACCGCCGACCAGATCGCCATCGCTCACGAAGGAGCGCAAGCCCGCCCAGACGCGGATGGGGCGGCCGACGGCCAGCGTCGTCATTTCCTCGATACGATGGATGCCGAGCGCGATGTCCAATTCCTCCGGCTGCACATCCTGCGGCACGGTCGGGTCGGCATTGGCGGGCGAGCCGAGCAGCACGCCCGCGTCGGGCTTCACATAGCAGCTTTCGTCGGCGCTCATGAACATCGGCCAGCGGGCGACGTCCATGCCGGCCGGCGGCGCAAAGACGAAGGCGGTGCGGCGGCGCGGCTCGAGCCCCAGCGGCCGTGCGCCGAAGAGGCGTCCAACCTCATCGCCCCAGGCGCCGGCGGCATTGACCACGACGGGCGCGATATAGTCCTGCCCGGACGCGGTGACGCGCCAGTCGCCGCCCGCGCGCTCGGCGGTCGTGACTTCGGCTTTGCTGACCACCACGCCGCCCGCCTGCCGCAGCCCACGCAGATAGCCCTGGTGGATGGCATGCACATCCATGTCCTCGGCGTCGGGGTTATAGACCGCGCCGATGGCCGCTTCCGGCTTCAGCACCGGCACCCACGCCTTGGCGGCCTCGTAATCCAGTCGCTCTACCGGCAGACCGATGGAGCGCACCGCCTCCTCGTGTTCCTCCAGCAGATGCACCTGCTCCTTCGTGGCAACCACGAGCATGCCGCGCGGCGACAGGATGGGGTGATCGGTGAAACCCTCTGGCGGTGATTGCAGGAAGGCGCGGCTGGCCATGGTCAGCGCACGCACCTGCGCGGTGCCGTAGCTTTCGCTGAATAGCGCGGCCGAGCGGCCGGTGGAATGGTAGCCGGGGTGGCTCTCGCGCTCCAGAAGCACCACCTTCAGATGCGGTGCCAGCCAGTAACCGATCGACGCACCGGCAATGCCGCCGCCGACGACAACCACATCCGCCTTCACAGGCTCCCGTCCCTCGCGCTGGCCCGAATGTTCCGATGTCATGAAAAATCCCTCGGCGGCTTGCCCTCCGGTCAAGGCCAGAGCATGCAACTTTCCTATACGAAAACACTTTCAAAATTTGAAAATGACGTCAAGCGTCGGGCCCGTCACTTTTCCTGGTCGAACATTTCGATCAGCGCCGACTGGAAATTCGGCTGCGCGCTGGAGCAAACGCCCAGCACCAGCGCATCGCCTTCGCCCACGGCGAGATAGGCGTGGCCCATCGTGCTGTCGATATAGATGCTCTCGCCCTTTCCCAGCCGCACCGGCGCATAGTGCTCCGTGTGCACCTCGATTGACCCTTCCAGCACGAAGATGAACTCTTCGCCGGAGTGTCTTATCAGCGGCCCGAATTCCTCCAGCGTGCGCGCGGTGGCCCGCGTCAGCACCGGAACCATGCGCTTCTTGGTGATATCCGTGCTGAGGTAGAGATAGTCGTAATTCTGCGTCTTCTGGCGCAGGCCGTCGCCTTCGAAATTCACCGAACGGCGCGCGAGCCGGTCATCCTCGGCCGCGGGCTGCGCGAACAGTTCGGTCATGTTGACGCCAAGCCCTTCGCTGATCTGCAGGAGCTTGTCATAGGAAAGCGACATCTGGTCGTTCTCGACCTTGGAGAGCGTCGACACGGCAACGCCTGTCTTGTGGCTGACATCGCTCAGCTTCCAGCCGTATTTCTGGCGCAGCGCCTTCAGGCTCGGGCCCAGTTTCGGATGCTTGACCATTTATCCCCAATCGTTGGTCCAATTCCTGAGCCGCACGATAGCCATTGACTTTGCCACCAACAAGGAAAATCAATTAGCGGATTGGAAAATCGGAAAGGCGTATCGCCTTGCCGAAGACTGGAAGATTTGTGCCCCGAAAGGGCCTGTTTTTTGGTCAGTCACTGACGAGAAAGGAAGTTTCATGGCTCGCGAAGTGGAATGGGCACGCATGACGGCGCCGGAACTGCGGGAGATCGCCGCGCGTGGCAACGCGCTGGCCATCCTGCCGGTCGGCTCGCTGGAGCAGCACGGGCCGCATCTGCCGGTCATCACCGACACGGCCAGCGCCGCAGCCGTTTCCGTGCGCGCCGCGCGGCTGGTGGACGAGAGCGTGCCGCTGGCGGTGCTGCCGGGCCTGTGGCTGGGCATGAGCGAGCACCATCTGCCTTTTGGCGGCACCATCACCGCTGACTATGCGACCTATCACGCCATGCTGCGCTCCATCGCCCGCTCGCTCAAGGCCATCGGCTTCAAGCGCCTGCTGATCGTCAACGGCCATGGCGGCAATGTCGACCCGCTGGCAGTGGCGACGCGCGAACTGGCCGTGGAGTTCGACATGCCGATCGTGGCGACGACGCCCTGGTTCCTGGCAGCGGAGGAGACCGCCGCGCTGTTCGAAGCCGATGACGGCCCCAAGCACGCCTGCGAGGGCGAGGCTTCGGTGATGCTTGCCATTGCCGGCGACTGCGTGAAGACCGACAAGTTCAAGGACGCCGAGGCCGTGCCCGCCGGCCAGAACGAGGCCCCTTACGGCGCTGCGCGCTTCTACTCCTTCTCCGAGCGGGCGCCGACCACCGGCACCTGGGGCTTCCCCAGCAAGGGCACGGCCGAAAAGGGCGAAAAATTCCTCGCGCTGCATGCGCGCGAGGTCGCCAAGTTCATCACCTCCGATATCCTCTGGACCCGGCCCGATCCGGTCTGGCGCGCCGGGCGCGGCCTGGAAACCACGGCAGGTCGGGCAGACTGATAACAATCAAGATGGGGCGGCCGTCCGCAGCGGCCGCCGAATCCCACAAGCGAAAGGGAGAAGACATGAAGAATTTCGTCCGCGGCAGGCTTGCCGCAAAGCTGGCGTCGGGCGTTGCGATTGCCCTGCTGTCGGGCCTGCTCGGCAGCCAGGCGTTCGCCAAGACCCTCGTCTATTGCTCGGAGAGCTCGCCGGAAGGTTTTGATCCCGCGCTCTATTCGGCCAACAGCACCTGGGACGCTTCGTCCAGGACCGTCTACAACCGTCTGGTCGAATTCGAGAACGGCACCACCAATGTCGTGCCGGGGCTGGCCGAGAGCTGGACGGTTTCGGGCGACGGCCTTGAATACACCTTCAAGCTGCGTCCGGGCGTCAAATTCCAGACCACGGATTTCTTCACGCCGAGCCGCGAAATGAACGCCGACGACGTGATCTTCTCCTTCGAGCGCCAGTGGAAGAAGGACAGCCCCTGGTACGAATACAGCGCCGGCACGAGCTGGGAGATGTTCGACGGCATGGAGATGCCGTCGCTGATCAAGGATATCGTGAAGGTTGACGATCATACGGTGAAGCTGGTGCTCAACCAGCCGTCCGCCTCGATCCTGGCCAGCCTTGCCATGGACTTCGGCTCCATCATGTCCAAGGAATATGCCGACAAGCTCGCCGCCGACGGCACCAAGGAAAAGCTGAACCAGCAGCCGCTGGGCACCGGCCCGTTCCGCTTCGTGGACTACCAGCCGGACGCCGTCATCCGTTACCAGGCCAATCCCGACTACTGGGCCGGCAAGCCGAAGATCGATGACCTGATCTTCGCCATCACCATCGACGCGACCGCGCGCATCCAGCGCCTGCAGGCGGGCGAATGCCAGGTTGCCGCCTATCCGGCGCCGGCCGACATCGCCGGGCTCAAGGCCGATCCGAACCTGACGGTGATGGAACAGCCGGGCCTCAACGTCGCCTATCTTGCCTACAACACGTTGATGCCACCCTTCGACAAGCCCGAGGTGCGCAAGGCGCTGAACATGGCGATGAACAAGACGGCCATCATCGACGCCATCTTCCAGGGCACAGGCCAGGTAGCCAAGAACCCCCTGCCGCCCGCAATGTGGGGCTATAACGACGCGGTCGAGGACGACAAATACGATCCCGAAGCTGCCAGGAAGATGCTGGACGAAGCCGGCGTGAAGGATCTCAAGATGAAGATCTGGGCGATGCCGGTCAGCCGGCCCTACATGCCCAACGCCCACCGCACGGCCGAACTGATCCAGGCAGACTTCGCCAAGGTCGGCGTCGATGCCGAGATCGTCTCCTATGAGTGGGGCGAGTATGTGAAGCGGGCGCGCGACAAGGATCGCGACGGCGCTCTCATCCTCGGCGGCACCAGCGACAATGGCGACCCGGACAACCTGATCAGCTACTTCTTCAGCTGCGCGGGCGTGGGCGGCGCCAACTTCGCCAACTGGTGCTACCAGCCGGTGGAAGAGCTGATCCAGAAGGCGCGCACGACCTCCGATCAGGCCGAACGCGCCAAGATCTACGAACAGATGCAGGTTCTGATCAAGGAACAGGCGCCGTGGGCGACGCTCGACCACTCCACCGTGGTGCTGCCCATGTCGAAGAATGTGACGGGCTATGTGATGGACCCGCTCGGCTCGCACCGCTTCGAGAACGTGGACATCGCCGAATAAACGGCTTCTCGTTGCTCCGTGGGGCATGCGTGCCCCACGGAGCAAATGCCTCCTAGGATGAAACTTTCGCGCCTTCGCGCTGGTCGTATGGCGCCACGGCCACGCGAATGAAGTCGGCGAGCTTTTGCGCCGCGAGCGAGGGCGGACGCGTGTTTGGCGTCAGCATCCAGACATTCATGGTGATCTCCGGCAGCAGCGCCCTGCGCACGATCTGGTCGCAATAGTCGAGACCGACGAAGGGCGGCGCGATCGAAACGCCGGCGCCATTGGCGACGAAGCCGCATGCCGTCTCCGAAAGCGGCACCTCGATGCGGTTGCGCTTCTGCACGCCCCTCACCTGGAAGGCGCGGTCTATGCTCATCAGCGAACAGTCGTCCCGCGCCAGCGAGATGAAGGGTTCGTTGCGCAGCTCATCGATTTCGATCACCTGCTTCTCGACCATCGGATGCCCGGC
>Ga0187815_10001275_pt1 | contig 11873 bp, 9 predicted proteins | sample NC_S_5_FD_132962 | JGI IMG/M metagenome (GOLD analysis project Ga0187815, IMG submission 132962) | Wetland sediment microbial communities from Neuse River Estuary, North Carolina, USA - ASW-S_5 | ecosystem: Environmental > Aquatic > Freshwater > Wetlands > Sediment | place: USA: North Carolina...
CCCTCCGCGGACAAAGAAGAACAGATTCGAGTAGGCCGACATGGCGCAGCCGGGGGAAGGACTCCTGACGCTCCCCCCGTCGACTGAGATTTCGGAGTAATCCAGAGGGGTCAACGACCACTTCCCCGTCACCAGGTCGAGTGTCTGGATTGCCTCCATCCCCCTGGTCCAGTCGTGCTTGACGTCGAAGCAGAGGTAATCGAGGAACTGGGTGCCTTTGATGCTGGGAAGTTCGCTTATCCTCTCAACCTTTCCGTTCCTCCTGTCCGCTGAAAAAATCCCCAGATTCTTGTGTCCGTCGCCTCTCGCCAAGACAAGCCTGTCCCCCACAGAGTCGTACACCACCTCCGATACCTCTCCCACCCACTCGGACTCATGCCGCAAGGTATCCGCCCACAGAAGCTTCACCTTCCTTTCCTTGATATCGTACGCATGGAGGTGGCTGAACTTGTTCCTGAAAGAGATAGTGCCTCCAGCGTTCATGCGACCGTTGTAGACACCAGGTGAATGCACCCATCCTCCGAAGTAGATCTCATCATCGACCGCCTCGACCGCGTTGTAGGTGTCTCCTCCCGACCTGGGGCCAGGTCCGACCAAGTCGAAGGGATAGACTGTCTCATGATCTCCTTCGACGAAATGAGCCTGGGCTTCGAACGCGAGATCGAAAAAGAGAACCCCCCGGTGGTGCTTTAAACCAAAAACCCCCCCTGATCCCCATTCGGGGCCAGGACGAGGCGCATAATCGAACTGAAATGACCTGTTTAGGTGACTCAAACTCCGGACAGGCCGGACCTGGGAGGTGGAGCTATTAACCCTGCGCGGGCGTGAGACGGCTGGTCTCGACCTGGCGGCAAATCTATCAGTCTCTTACTAGGCCGGGAAACACCAATTTGTAGGAAAAGTGCTGTAGAGGGAATGCTCTTATAACCCGAAAGCGGGTTTCAAATTCGACGACTCAAGTGAGAAAAATAACTAACGGAAACGCATCTTTTAGAAAAGGCATCAGCACAACAATCGCAATAGTTGTAATTGTCATCCTAGTTCTTGCAGTAGGAGCAGGCGTCTACTTTTACGCGTCATCGACAGTGACGGGTACGACTAGTACAGCAACCAGCGTGGCGACCACTACTGCGGTGGCGACGACCACTGCACTGGCAACCACCACAGCGGTCAGCACAGTTACCGCGACGTCCTCGGAGGCGCCGGTTACTTTGACCATATGGTTGGATTACTCTCCTGGATCCACGGAGTATCAAGCATTCAACGAGACAGTGGCAGGGTTCGAGACAACCTATCCCTACATCCACCTTAACCTAGAGACTCAGGGGTCCTCCACGGTAGAATCCAACTTCGAAGTGGCATCCCTTGCGAACCAAGCCCCGGACGTTGTCAGAGGTCCGAGTGATTGGACAGGAACATTTGTTGGAGGAGGATTCATCACCTCCCTAAACTCGTATGTGAACTCAACGTTCATGAGCCAGTACTTCCCAGCCGCCGTCCAAGATTTCACCTACCAAGGCCATCTGTGGGGCCTCCCGGAGAACATCAACGGGCTTGCCCTGGTATACAACAAGGCCTTGCTGCCTAATGGCCCACCAACCACGACGAACCAGCTCCTTTCGATGTGTCCAAGCCTGACAAAGACCAGCGCAGCGGGAGCGATAACAACGGCATGCATCGTGTTCCCACTCGACAGCGGATACTGGTGGTGGCCCTTCCTGACGGGCTTTGGAGGCACAATCTTCAACCCAACAAACCCGAACGACCCAACCCTAAACAGTAGTGCAGCAGCTGCGTCGATTCAATTCAGGAATACATTCATCAACGACGGTTACATGCCATACAACACCTGTTGCAACACCATGACAAGCATGTTCGCATCGGGCAATGCCGCAATGATAATCGACGGCCCATGGGACGAGGGTACCTGGGTCAAATCAAATATCAGCTATGGAATCGCCCCGCTTCCAACAGTCAGCTCGACGGGCTTGCCCATGTCACCCCTCATTGGTGCACAGGGTTGGTATGTAGCGTCCGGAAAGCCAGCCGCTGAAACAGCAGCAGCATTCAAGTTCGTCGCGTGGTTCACCAACCAGCAGCACCAGGCTGACGAGTTCACTCTGGCCGGTGACCTTCCGAGCAATTCGGCGCTAGCGAGCACCAGCACCATTACGGGCAGCCCAGCCGCTGTAGGGTATCTCGCGCAGGCAGCCACGAGCGCAGCCACGCCGAACTTCCCAGCCATGGGTGAGGCCTATACCGCTACCGGCGACTATCTGACGACCATCGCACCAAGCACATCAACTCAAACTATCGCTGCTTCGGCAATCCAGACAGGTCTGAACTCGGTAGAACAAACAATACTGAAAGCACTTGGCAGCCTAGCCTAGGACTGCCTCTCCTTCTTTTTTTCCTGTAACTGGCTGGAGGCTCTAGACCGCCCTACCGCGAACGCGGTTTGGGGATTCAATACAGACTTATAACTCGGGTTCGGAACTAATGGTATTGGCGTCAGTCCTTGAGAGACTCAAGGCCAGCAAGACGTCTTACCTCTACATACTGCCGGCTCTGATTGGACTCCTTTTTCTGGTCCTCTATCCCTTTGCGTATGACATCTACATTTCATTTACCAACATGAATATTGGCCACATCAGGGACTTCTCCCTCATTGGGCTAACGAACTTTTCCTACATCTTCTCGGACCCAGACTTCATAGTCATCGTCGAGAACACTGTAGTCTGGACCGTCGCGAACGTCATCCCCACCGTGGCCCTCGGTCTGCTTCTCGCGCTCATCTTGAACTCGAAGGTGAGGGGGAAGACCATCTACCGAATGTTCCTCATCGTGCCCTGGGCCATGCCATCCTTCATTACTCTACTGATTTGGAAGGGTATGTACGACCTCCAATATGGAGTGTTCAACAAGTTTCTCGAACAGTTTGGCGTCGCCCCGATCAACTGGCTTGGAGACTGTCATTGGGCATTCCCCGCCATAGTGATTGCGAACATCTGGCTCGGATACCCATTCATGATGATCATCTTCTCGGGTGCCCTCCAGAGCATACCTACCGAATTGTACGAAGCGGCGTCCATCGACGGTGCGGTAGGCTACAGACAGATGCTTCACATAACCATACCCTTGATCAGGCCAACTATCATCCTTGGCCTCCTCCTGGGGTCAATCTGGACGTTCAATAACTTCAATTCAGCCTATCTGATCACGGCGGGTGGTCCGGGTATCTGCACTACAATTTTCATAACCCAGGCTTACAATCTCGCATTCGGCGGCCTCCTCAACTTCTCCGTCGCCGCCGCCTACGCTTTGATTGCCTTCGTCTTTCTGTTCTTCCCAGGACTACTCTGGACAAGGTACATGGGGGTGACCAAGTCTTCATGAAAGGCAGCTCAGGGGGCCGGTGGACCGTTGGCAAGGCAATCCAGTCAGTTCTCAAGCACGCTTTCCTCATAATCATGGCAGTGATCTCGATCTACCCGGTGCTCTGGGTGGTCTCGACGGCCTTCACGCCCGGGGAAACGCTAGCGACGGGTTGGCACTTCCTCCTTGGTTTCGTGCCGGTGCCAGATCATCCGACGATCGATCATTTCGCTTCAGTCCTTAATTTGCAGGTCACGGGAGGCACATTTGCCGACTGGTTGCGAAACAGTTTGGTGATAACCGTGTCAACGGTCCTTGCATCGGTAGCGCTCACTCTGCCCGCGGGATACGCATTCTCGAGGCGAGTCTTTCCTGGCAGGGGAGCCCTAATGTTCTCCTTCCTCCTTCCTACGATGTTTCCTGGTGTGGTCACCATTATTCCTCAGTTCCTAATCTTCGCAACGCTCGGACTCGTCAATTCGTACCTGGGATGCATAATCCCCTACACCGTGGGCTCCTTCGCACTCTCGATATTCATAATGAAGGGCGCGTTCGATTCGGTCCCGAGGGACTTGGACGAAGCGGCCACCATAGACGGCGCGAGCGAATTCAGGGCATTTTGGCAGATACTCGTCCCACTCACATTGCCTAGCATTGCCACTGTTTCCCTGTGGGCTTTCATGGGTTCCTGGTTGGATTTTGCACTCGCGCACGTGATGCTGCAGAGCAACAGCCTTTGGACTCTGCCCTTGGCTCTCTACTCGCTTATTACGCCTACATACACATACTATGGGACCTTCTCTGCCATGTCTCTCATTATGGCGGTTCCCGTTTTCATTGTTTTCATGATCTTCCAAAAGTATTTGGTCACGGGTCTTACGTCTGGTTCGGTGAAGGGGTAAGCGGCAATGGCCAGAGTCTCAATCCAGAACGTGTCGAAGGTCTACAAGGTTTCACCCGCCGTAAAGGATCTTAGCCTCGACGTTGCAGATGGTGAATTTCTTGTCCTCCTTGGCCCGAGCGGATGCGGAAAAACGACAACGCTGAGAATGGTGGCAGGTCTGGAAAGGCCCACTGAAGGCAGTATCTACATCGGCGAATCGCTCGTAAACGATGTGCACCCGAAGGACAGGGACATCGCAATGGTCTTCCAGAGCTATGCACTGTATCCGCACATGACAGTTCACGATAACCTCGCTTTTCCTCTGAAGATGAGGAAGGAATCCAAGGAGAAAATCGAGGAGAAGGTTTCGAAGGCAGCTGCTACCCTCGAAATCACTGAACTGCTGCAAAGGAGGCCCAGGGAGCTCAGTGGGGGGCAGAGGCAGAGAGTGGCTCTGGGAAGGGCCATAGTGAGGAATCCCAAGGTCTTCCTGATGGACGAGCCGCTCTCGAACCTTGATGCTAAGCTCAGGGTCCAGACCAGGGTGGAACTGAAGAACCTGCAAAAGAGGATTGGGACCACGACCATCTACGTCACTCACGATCAAGCGGAAGCCATGACCCTGGCAGACAGGGTAGCGATAATGAAGCAGGGAGTCATCCAACAGGTCGGACCCCCTGCCCAAGTCTACGCCCACCCGTCGAACAAGTTCGTAGCGGGATTTGTCGGCAGTCCGGCCATGAACTTTCTTGAAGGAGTAATAACGTCCAGTGGAACCGAATTGACCCTGAACTGTGGAGACTTTGGCTTCCCCCTGGACCAGTCTCATTCGAGCTCCCTGACAAGATTCCTAGGAAAGAAAGTCACCTATGGAATTCGCGCAGAAGATGTCAGCGTTACGCAGCAGAGAACAGAAAACTACGTGGAGGTCTCTGTATTCGGATCCGAGCAGATGGGTTCAGAGCAATTCGTCCACGGCAAGAGAGGAAAGCAAGACATAGTAGCAAGAGCCTCTACGAGCTTCAGGGCGGACATCGGCAGCAGCGTATGGATGAATCTAACAAGCCCTAACGGGCATGTCTTTGATTCTGCGTCAGAGGAGGCCGTCTTCTAGTGCTTTCTTTTTTGCCGGACCACTAGCACAGCTGCAGCTACGATTGCGATAGCGGCCGACACTTCTGCGTATAGCAGATATGGGGAGGTTTGGCTCGTTACGCTCACTGTCGGAGCCACATACTGGGACGCGGCGGCGGCGTATCTGTATCCCTGCATGGCGAACCAAGCAGGACCGGTAGGAGTTTGCCATTCCCAGTCGCTTCCCTCGGCAATATAGAGGTAGTTCCAGAGCTTCTTGATTTCTGGGTTGTTAGCACCGTATTGGCTCGTGAGATTTACGAGTGTTTTTCTCGCCGAGATTATGGCTTCCCAAATCGCAGTCTTTGAGGGGTTCCCTATCCAGAGACCAAGACCCCCAGACCAGGAATTAGTTGGGACGAAAGTGAGTTTCGCTGGGATGGTGTGATTCGCGACTATCGAGCCCAGCGTGGAGGTTTGCAACCAGCTCTGTGACGACTCGATAGCTCCGTAGATAGCATTGAAATCGAGGGCGCTGATAAGTCCGTCTCCAAGGGCGATTGGATTCTCGCCGTCTGATGCGATAGTTAGCACACCCCCAGGATTGCTCCGGTAGACGTTGGCCACCGCCGCAATGAAGTCGCTTGCAGCCACCCTCGAGTTCGGTATGCTGTTCCATACGGAAGTGAGGTTGTCGCTGATCTCCGTGTCCCTGAAGAAAACGATGATGTGGCTGCCATTCGCCCCGTCTAGTTCAAAGGGCTGGTACATGGACTCAGACCCCCCAGGCCCCGAAGCCCCTGAGAAGTGATACTTGCCATCCAAGACCGTGTACTTGATCCCGGCTTCCTGCATGATCGGGACCATTCCCATGGTGAAGCCCATCTCTGGGGTCCACATGCCTTGGGCCTGCACGCCCATGAATTGGTCTGTGTAGTTCTTTCCCAGTCCAATCTGGGCCAGGAGATCGCTCGAGAAACCCAGCTGGACTAGTATGGCCGAGAGGGGATGATAGAAAGGCGACGTTAGTATTTCAGCCTGCCCATCAGCGGCCAGGCTCCGATAGCCGGCGACTGTGGCGTTGACCGCGGCCAGGTCTCTCTCCATTGCCGCTTGCCCTCCCGGGTAGGGGCTGAAGGTACTGTTGTAATTGAAATCGGTCATGCTGACGTTCCACTGGTAAAGTAGCGAAGGCTGGAGGTTGAAGGTCACGTGGATTTCAGGGTGGGTTTCGAGCATGATCACGTGCCAGAGATAGGCACCGTACCACGTCCCGTTATATTGGAAGTCACTTCCGGAATGAACCTGGACCCAAGGCTGTTCGAACTGTCCTTGGAGGTTGAGGTAAATCGGCTGGTGCATATGGAACACCATCGCCAACGTAAGCGGGGCTCTGCCTTCTGTGCTGAGGACGACGAATGGAACACTAGCCAACCCCGCCTGGGTCCCATTGAAGTCTGCCGTGCTCACTATCAAGTAGTTTTCGTCGGAAAGGGAAAATGAAGCAGACACGTTGAAGCTCGTTGTGGTCAGGGCACCTATTGATGCACCTGTTATGAGAGGAAAAGCTAGGACCTCGACGTTCGCCGGGTCGTAGACTGTTGTGTTGATAGTTAGACCCGACAGGGTCTCCGGCTCGAGGTTCGTGACGCTTATGGTCGCCGTGACAGTTCCCGCAAGCGGATAGGTGTACTTGTCGGTAGATACCGACATCCGAACCGAGTCCCCAGATGCGGCGTTCGTGGTCACAAGTGGCAGCATAAAGCCCTCCATCGCGAGAAGCGCGACTACCGCGAAGGCGCCCAGGCGCTTATTCATGGTTGAGAGTCAAATTGGTTCAAGGGCGTCCTATAAACCACTGGCCAGCCGCTGCTCTCGAATAGACCTTCGTGACGTAATCCTCAATCATTCTGTAGGAATTGAAGAGGGGGCCCACCGTAGCTATGCTGGACTTCTGCATCTCAACCCACCTGTCTTGGTGATGATAGTAAGTGGGAAGTACCTCGTTTGAGAGCTTGGAATAGAGGTCATTTTCATCCTCTCCATCATTGGATTCGCTCAAGTCGGTCCAGTCCGTCCTTCTTCCGACCCCCCAGCCGTTGACTCCTTCGATACCTCCCTCGAGCCACCAACCGTCGTTGACGCTCATGTTCAGAACACCATTCATTGCCGCCTTGATCCCGCTTGTGCCGCAGGCTTCCAGGGGTCTCCTGGGGTTGTTGAGCCAGACGTCGGCTCCCGCAACGAGCGCCTTTGCCATCTCAATATCGTAGTTCTCGAGAACGGCAACCCTAACCCTCCTCGCGCTCCGGTTGACAAAATCTGCCTTCCGAATTATTTCCGCGAGCATTCCCTTGGCTGCCCCATCACGCGGGTGGGTCTTACCTGCGATGATCACCTGTACCGGCCCAATGCCCTCGGCCATTTTCTGAAGCCGCTCTGGGTCGCCTAGGATCATGCCATTCCGCTTGTATCCCGTGATTCTCTTCGCGACGACGATGGTGAACGTCGTTTCCTCAAAGGCATGAGGCTGCTGGGCGTTGACAGTTGCAACGAGGCCTTTCTTCGCGGCTGTGTGGGCTCTCGCCAGCTGTTCCGAAGGTATCCCCATCGCCCGCACCAGCAAAGACGGAGCCTCCTGCCACCCCGGGAGGTGAGAATCAAAGAGATTCTTGAGCTCAGGGTGGACCCATCTCTTGTGATATACGCCGTTGGTGACAAACGTGATGTGGTTGTGGCCAATTACCCTCTCCGAGACAAACATGTGTTTCATCGAAACTGCATTCGTCACGCCGCTGTACTTCGAGGCAAGCCTCGACAGGTTGATCACTCCGTCGCTGGCCTGCGCCCTCCAGTCGACCCAGGTGTAACTTCGGAGGGCACCCTCCACCGCCTCAAGGGGGAACACATCATTACCCGCTGCGATCGGCGTATGCGTTGTGAATGCGCACCTCCGCTTCGTCGCGTCTATGTTCCCGGTGTCTCTCAGCAGCTCAATCGTCGCCAGGGCGGCGTGGCTTTCGTTGAGGTGGTAGATCCCCACTTCGCGGCCCAGAGCCTTGAGCACCCTGTAACCGCCTATGCCCAAGATGATGTCTTGTATCAGACGATGCGCGGGCTCCCCCCCGTACAGGCGGTCAGCAGCGTCACGGACCGTTTGGTCGTTCCCCGGGTAGTCTGTGTCCAAGAAGAGCACACTTGTCTCTGCCTCACTCCGAATCTTGAACTCCCATGCTCCGACCGTCTGCTCCCTGCCGCCGATCTCCAAGGTTGCCTTCACATCGACAGGGGACAACATTCTTCCCCAATCCCACTTCTGGGGGGCATCGAGTTGACCAGCAGCTCCGTCAAGCTTCTGCGAAGTGTACCCATTCCTTGAGAGAAGGGTGACGAAGGTCGCAGGGAGTCCGAGGTCGGCGAACGAGTAGGCCATATCTCCCGCGAGGACCCCGAGGCCTCCGCTGTAGGTTGGAATCCTACTGTCGACGCCTATCTCCATAACGAAAATGGCTGTAATCAATGACGCACCAGGGCGAATCGGCCACGGCGGCAACCACGGGCTCGTTTAAAAGATTCCGAAGGGCACCACCTCAGCCATTATCACCTGAAAGGAGACATAATCCTAATTACTGCATGTGTGCTATCTTCGCGGGTTCTCATTATGATCATCAGCTGCAATTGTATGAGGGGATTGCGCTGAGAGTATTCATGCTTAGCTGGGAGTACCCCCCACGAATCATCGGAGGCCTGTCCCGACATGTCGAAGGCCTGTCTAGGGCACTGGCAGACACGGGCCATGAGGTCCACGTTGTCACCTTGGACTTCCCAGGCGCTCCCTACGAGGAAGAGCATGGGTCTCTATACATCCACAGAGTAGCGGTCGACATCCCAACCCCAACGTTTCACACGTGGGTTCTTCTCTTCAATCATTTCTTCGAGAAGAGGGCAGGACAGCTGGCTAGAAGATACGGAGCACCCGACATAATTCACACCCATGACTGGCTCACAGTCTCAGGGGGGGTTGCGGCGAAGCATCTCCTTCGGGTGCCGCTGGTGATGACGTTCCACAGCACAGAAGCCTCGCGCTCCTCGCACTCGCCGTCCCCAGAATCCGCCATGGTCGAAGGGCTTGAGTGGTGGGGCTCCTTCGAGGCCGCCAGGGTCATAGCAGTAAGCGGATGGATGAAGTCCGAAGTTGTCTCCATGTTCAAGATTCCGACAAACAAGGTCGCAGACATACCCAACGCCGTCGATCCCCTAAAGTTCGAAGGTCCGGTTGACACCCGGGCCATTAGGGAAAAATGGGGAGTCAAGGAAGGGGAAAGGCTCATCACAGCGGTCGGGAGGTTCACTTCGCAGAAGGGGTTCGACGACCTCATAAGGGCCTACCCGGCAATAAAAAGGTCGATCCCTGCATCAAGGCTCCTGCTCATAGGAGATGGTTACATGCGCGGTGAACTCGAATCCCTAGCAGAGCGGGTACAGGTCAAGGAGAACACCACATTTGCTGGGTTCGTGAGCGACGCCGAACTAGTCGGAGCGCTCAGGTCGTCGGATGTCGTCGCTGTCCCTTCCCGGTTCGAACCCTTCGGAATTATCGCTCTGGAGGCTATGGCGTCTGGGGTCCCGGTGGTCGTCTCCCGGGTAGGGGGACTGGCTGAGATTGTAGAAGACACGGTGGACGGACTTGAAGTGGAGCCCAACAGCCCCTCATCTATAGCCGAAGCCACAGTGAAAGTGCTTTCCGACAGGGAACTAGCATCCCGTCTTGCCCAGAAGGGCAGGGAGAAAGCCAAGGTGTATAGCTGGGAGAACGCCGCCCGAAGGACTCTGGAAACATACCAGGAAGCAGAGAGGGAGTCCAAGTATGAGTGAGAGATCAAAGAAGCTGCTTTCGACGTTGTTGGTGCTGGGAGCCCAATCCCCAGAGAGAGCCCTCACAATTGAAGAGCTGGCCACAAAAATAGGAGTTGAGGTCTCGGCCATGGAGGCAGAGTTGAAGCGCCTCCTTGACGCCGGCTACGCCAATATTACCTCGGCATCGGGCACCCCAAAGGTCTACCTTACAGGAACAGGCATAATCACGGCTTCCTCAACCTATTCCTAACGCCCAAGCTGACTCCGACCGAAAGATGGAATTAGGCGGGAGCATGCCCTCGGCCTTGTTGGCGGCCGACGACCTTGCGGGATTAATGACCCTGATCCCTGTGGGTGGCGAAGCGAAAAGGCTCAAGCCTCTCACGGCCGAATCATCGAAGGCAGTCGTGAGGATCTTCAACCGTCCTCTCGTGGAGTTCGCTCTACTCGAGCTCGCACGACAGGGGATCCGCAACTTCGTGTTCGGGGCGAAGGGGTACATCAACTACCGAAGCCTGTTTGACTACTTCAGAGAAGGGGAAGGCTTCTCAGCCCAGAATAGGATACGGCCCAGGGCGCACATCAAGTATCAGCCTCGGATCGATGATGTGGGGAGCGCCGACTCTGTCAGGATCATGATGGATTACTACGATGTTCGCGACCAGTTCCTCGTGGTGCAGGGTGACAACCTTTTCGAGATCGACCTGAGAGACATGCTGGCCTTTCAGCGCAGGACCGGTGCTTTCATGGTCGTCGCGCTCACCCCGGTCAGCGAGGTCGAATCCTACGGCATAGCCGAAACAGATGAAGCCGGAATGATCAAGAGGTTCGTGGAGAAGCCGTCGAAGGAGAAAGCCCCCTCGCGCATGGCTAACACCGGAATCTACCTCATTTCACCTGAGATCCGCAAGGTGTTCGAGGAGCCCGAGATCAGGGAAATGATGGGGGTGAACAAGAGGCTAGACTTCGGGCTTGACCTCATCCCCTATCTCGTTCAGAGGTATCCCGTGTATGGCTACTACATGAAAGGAAGCTGGCTGGATGTGGGGACCCCGAGGGGATACCTTTCGGCGGTCACGGGAATCCTGGGCGACCCTACAAGACGGGAGGCCTACCTTGGCGAGCCGCTTCCAAGTCTTCAGAACGTCTGGATTCAAGGAGGGAGCGCGGACTCGATTCGCAGGAAGAGGGTCATCCTCCAGAAGGCTATCTCGGGGAAGATTCAGCTCGGCGAGAGCGTGTTCATCGGCAGGCACTGCCAGATAGATGACGGTTCGATCATCCGGGACTCCTGCGTGGACAACTTCTGCATACTCGGACGAGATGTAACCATCGAGCGGTCAGCCATCATGGACCGCGTAGTCATCGAGGACGGCGCTACGATTCAAGACAGCATAGTCGGCCGCCATGTCAGGGTCGGCTCTTCTCCGTCGAATCCGACCTGGATTACAGGTCTGAGCGTGGTGGGCGACGATGTTGACATAGAAAAGGGAGCAACTCTCGCCTCCACAAAAGTCAGCCCCCACAGAAGAATCGCCGAGGGAGCAAGTATCGAGGGACAGTTCGTTGAGTAAGCCTTAGTAAGGGTGCGAAAACGGGTTGGAACATGTCAGTGGCGAAGGGACTGGCGGAAAGGATACTCGCACCAGTATCTCCCGAGAGGGCATTCTACTTCTACGTCGGC